>Ga0209040_10000102_pt1 | contig 51648 bp, 57 predicted proteins | sample BogFormECP12_OM3_FD_188240 | JGI IMG/M metagenome (GOLD analysis project Ga0209040, IMG submission 188240) | Bog forest soil microbial communities from Calvert Island, British Columbia, Canada - ECP12_OM3 (SPAdes) (version 2) | ecosystem: Environmental > Aquatic > Freshwater > Wetlands > Bog ... | reverse complement strand
CGTCTGCACATCGATCACCAGATCGATCAGGTAGTCGATCGTCTGCTCATGCTGCGCCAGTCCCATCGCATGCGCGCAGGCCAGTGCCAGGCCCAAGGTGAATTCTCCCTTCGACAACCAGCAATAGAGCTGATGCCAGAGCAGCCACCGCACGATCGGTTCCGGCGAGATGTCGAGCAGGAAGATCTGCTCCCAGGGGATGAACACCTCGTCCAGCCACATCTGGCCATCGAGTTCGTCGTATCGGCTGGACAGCGGCGCGACGAATGGATTGTCGTCGCGCACTGCGATCTTGCGCCACAGCGTGGTGACACCCGGCGCGCCGACCGGAACGATGAACGTGGCGCGATGCGCGCCGATTTCGATGCCGGTCTGGCTGCCGCTGATGAACACGTCCTCGGCATAGGCGGGGCTGGTGTGCATGCCGACCTTGCCGCTGATCACCAGCCCGGCATCGGACTCGCGCACGACGCGGAAGGCGGCGCGCTGGGCCGGATCCTCGCGCAGCCGATAGCCGATCGTGGCGCCACCGCCGCAGAAGGTGAGGAAACGCTCGGTGCGGGCGATCATCTCACGATAGGCGGCGGCATCGGCGATCTGCCTGGCCGAGACATTGCGCTCCTGTACCGTGGCCAGCAGGCCGAGTGCGATCAGATGGCCATAGGCGGGTGTGTGTGTGATATTGCCCGCGCTGAGGAAGGTGGTGGCGGAAAAGCAGCGTCCCATGCGGACGAGATCGTCCGCGCTCCTGGGCACCAGGTAGGCGAAGGGCGTGCCATCGTCGGCAAGTACCGTGTCGGCCCAGGCCGGATCGGCGTGGCGATCATACCAGGCGACATATTCATCGACCATCGCGCGTGTGGCGGGATGGGTCGTGATGTCATCGACCAGCCCTTCGCCCATCACCCAGACCCGACGCCCGTCGTGGACCGACTGGCGGTAGTCGGCACCGGTTCGCATTGCGATTACTCCCTGTCGCCGGTCGTGTAACATGAACAAGTGTGACCGGGGGAGCAGACATGGACCTCGCCTACACGTCGGCCGCCGAATTGGCAGGTCTGATCCGCAGCCGCGCAGTCTCGCCGGTCGAGGTCATGCGCGCGACGCTGGGCCGCATCGAGCGCAGCCAGCCAGTGCTGAACGCGTTCATCACCGTCGCTGCCGACGCCGCGACAGAGGCTGCGCGCGCGGCCGAGGCGACGGTGATGCGAGGCACACCGCTTGGGAAGCTGCACGGTGTGCCGGTGGCGGTGAAGGACCTGATCCCGACCGCAAATCTTCGCACCACCTGGGGTTCGCTGATCTTCAAGGATCACGTTCCCGATCATGATGCCGTCGCGGTGGCGCGGCTGAAGCAGGCAGGCGCGATCGTGGTCGGCAAGACCACGACGCCGGAATTCGGCCAGCAATGCCTGACCCAGGCGCCGCTGTTCGGCCGCACGCGCAATGCCTGGCGCGCCGACCGCAGTTCGGGCGGTTCGAGCGGCGGTTCGGCGGTCGCGGTGGCCGCCGGCCTGGTGCCGATCGCGGTCGCCACCGATGGCGGCGGATCGACGCGCATTCCCGCGGCATGCAATGGCGTCGTCGGCTTCAAGCAGGGGCTCGGCGTGGTGCCGCAGGAATATGCGCCGGACGGATTCGGCAACATCTCCTACATAACGCCAATGACGCGCACGGTGCTGGACACCGCGCTGATGCTCGATGCGATGTCCCGGCCGGATCTGCGCGATCCGCTTACCACTGGCCGACCAAAGGCCGAGTTCGTTGCCGCGGTGCGCGATGGCGATCTGAAAGGGCTGCGCATCGCCTGGCGCGCGCGGCTAGGGAATTCCGCTGTAGCGGCGGATGTATTGACGGCGTGCGAGGCCGCGCTGGCAGTGTTCGCCGAGCTTGGCGTGGAGGTGTCGGAGCTGACCGCGCCGTTCGAGAATCCTGAGAGGGTTTGGTTCGTCAACAACGGCGCCTACCGCATGGCACAGTTTGGTCATCACCTGAAGCAGCACCGAGCGATCATGTGTCCGACCTTCGTGCGGCAGATGGACCGGGTGGCGAACTACTCCGCGGCGGAACTGTACGATGCGATCTTCCAGCGCACACGGCTCTACCGGCAGGTGCAGGCATGGTTCGACACCTGCGACATCGTCGCCACGCCGACGCTGTCGCGCAGTGCGGTGCCGATCGACCAGGACTTCTTCGGTCCGATCGAAATCAACAACCAGCTGGTCGAGAACATCCGCGCTTCCTGGTATCCCTACACCATGCCGTTCAACTTAACCGGCAATCCCGCGGTCAGCCTGCCATGCGGCTTCGATGCCGCCGGCATGCCGCTGGCGATTCAATTGGTCGCGCGGCCCGGCGCCGATGCCGAATTGCTGCTTGTGGCGGCAGCGTTCGAACGCGCGCTGCCGTGGACGGAGCGACGGCCAACTGCGTGAAACTGTCATTGCCGTCCCCGTCGATCTGCGGCAGAACGCAGGCAATATCGGGAGGTGCGCATGAGGTTCTGGACATCCGCCATAGCGGCGGCCTGCATGGCGGCCGGCGCCAGCACGGCCGCACTCGCGCAGGCGGTGAAGCTGGGGATCGTCGATACCTATTCGGGACCGTTCGCCGCCGTGGGCGAGCTGCTCGATCGGGGCATCCGGCTTTACGTCAAGCAGCACGAGAAGGATCTGCCACCGGGCGTGAAGCTGGAGATCATCCGACGCGACGACACCGGCCCCAATCCGGAAGTCGCCAAGCGCATGGCGCAGGAACTGATCACCCGCGACCATGTGCAGCTTCTGGCTGGCACGGTGTACACGCCGAACGCGCTGGCGATCGCACCGCTGGCGACGGAAGCGAAGGTGCCGTTCGTCATCATGAACGCCGGCACCGCGATGATCACCACCAAGTCGCCCTTCATCGCGCGGGTATCGTTCACCATGTGGCAGTCGAGCTATCCGCTCGGCGCGTGGGCGGCGAAGAACGGCATCAAGAAGGTGTTCACCGCGGTCACCGACTACGGCCCGGGGATAGATGCCGAGGCAGCGTTCACCAAGGGGTTCACCGATGCCGGTGGGCAGATCGTCGGGTCCGTGCACATGCCGCTCGCCAACCCCGATTATGTGCCGTTCATGCAGCGCGCCAAGGATGCCGGACCCGATGCGGTGTTCGTGTTCGTTCCTGGCGGCAAGGATGCGACCGCACTGATGAAGGTGTTCGGCGAACTCGGGCTGAAGGCGGCGGGGATCAAGCTGATCGGTCCCGGCGACATCACCACGGACGAAGAGCTGCAGAACATGGGCGATGTGGCGCTCGGGGTGGTGACCGCGTTCCACTATTCCGCAGCGGGCAACCGGCCGGCCAATCAGGAATTCGTCAAGGCGTACAAGGCCGAGTTCGGCGCCAAGGAGGATCCCGCCTTCGAGGTGGTCGGCGGTTATGACGGCATGGCAGCAATCTTCCACGTCATCATCGCGCAGATGGGGAACATCGATCCCGAGAAGACGATGGAACTGCTGAAGGGTTGGAAGGACGATAACAGCCCGCGTGGGCCGATCATGATCGATCCCGAGACGCGCGACATCGTGCAGAACGAATACATGCGCCGGATCGAGAAGGTGAACGGACAGTTGGCGAACGTCGAGTTCGAGACCATGCCGATGGTGAAGGATCCGTGGAAGGAGATCAATCACCAGAAATGATCGCCGCTGTCATTGCGAGGAACGAAGCGACGAAGCAATCTCGGGTCAGGTGCGCACTAGGCCCGAGATTGCTTCGCTTCGCTCGCAATGACAGGGGAAGCGGGCATCACCAATGGAAGCCCTGATCTCCATCCTGTTCCACGGCCTCGCCTATGCGATGATCCTCTACATCGTTTCGGTCGGCCTCTCCGTCACCATGGGCCTGATGGGCTTCGTCAACTTGGCGCACGGCGTGTTCGCCATGGCCGGCGGCTACGTCACGGTGACGCTGATGAACACCTATGCGGTGCCGTTCGGCCTCGCCCTGCTGGCGGCATTCATCGTGATGACACTGGTCAGCGTGGTGCTCGAACGAACCCTCTACGCCCGCCTATACGGTGCCAGCGAACTGGAGCAGGTGCTGTTCACCATCGGCCTGATCTTCATGTCGGTCGCCATCGTCCGTTTTCTGTGGGGCCCGTTGCCGCAGGCCATCCATTTGCCCGCGGCGCTCAGCGGCCAGCTCGATCTCGGCTTCCGCAGCTTCCCGATGTACCGCTCGTTCCTGATTGCCGTCGGCTTCGTGCTGATCGCCCTGTTGTGGTTCGGCGTCGAGCGCACCAATTTCGGCGCCCAGCTTCGCGCCGCGGTTGACAACCGGCGCATGGCCGAATCGATCGGGATCGACACGCGCCGCCTGTTCTCGCTCGCCTTCGCTCTCGGCTCCGGCCTCGCGGCACTTGGCGGCGGTCTCGGCGCCGACATCCTGGCGATCTACCCCGGCTACGCCACCGAGTATCTCGTCTACTTCCTGATGGTCGTCGCCATCGGTGGCCTCGGCTCGCTGCGCGGACCATTCGTCGCTGCCCTGCTGCTGGGCTTCGGCGACACTGCGTGCAAGTACCTGGTGCCGGAACTCGGCGCCTTCTTCGTGTTCGTCGCCATGATCGGCCTGTTGTTGTGGCGGCCCGCGGGTCTGTTCGGTCGCGTCTGAGTGTCACCCGTCGATGCGCTGATCCGCCGCCACCGCCTGCGCGCGATCGAACTGCTGCCCTGGGTCATCGCGGTGGCGGCGTACTTCGCCTTCGCCGATTACCTGTCGTTAGGCAGCCAGATCCTGATCATGATCCTGTTCGCGCTGTCGCTGGATCTGGTGCTGGGTTACGCCGGCATCGTCACACTCGGCCATTCCGCATTCTTCGGCGTGGGCGCCTACGCCGCCGGCATCTACGCGGCACGCGTCTCGGGTGAACCGCTGTCCGGTCTGCTGGTCGGTGCAATCGCGGCTGCCGCTGTCGGTTGGGCTTCGGGTCTCGTCATCCTTCGCACGCAGGGCCTCGCACTGCTGATGCTGACGCTTGCCGTCACCGCATTGCTGGCCGAGGCCGCGAACAAGGCGAGCTTCATCACCGGCGGCGCCGATGGGCTGCAAGGCGTGGATATCGATCCCATCTTCGGCATCTTCCGGTTCGATCTGTTCGGCCGTACCGCCTATCGCTACTGCCTCGCCGTTCTGTTCCTCGCGTGGCTGTTCGCGCGCCGCCTGGTGTACTCGCCATTCGGCCGCTCGCTGGTCGGCATCCGCGAGAATGCCACCCGCATGCATGCAGTCGGTTCGCCGGTGCGGCGGCGGCTGATCGCCGTCTATACGATTTCCGCTTCACTCGCCGGCATCGCCGGCGCCTTGCTGGCGCAGACCACGCAGTTCGTCGGCCTCACTGTGCTTGGCTTCCAACGCTCCGGCGAGGTCGTCATCATGCTGGTGTTCGGCGGCATCGGTCGGCTGTATGGCGCCTTCGTCGGCGCCAGCCTTTACATGATCGCGCAGGACCAGCTCGCGAAACTTGACCCTGCGTTCTGGTATTTCTGGATCGGCCTGCTGCTGGTGCTGTTGGTGATGTTCGCGCGCGGCGGTGTGCTGGGCCTGATCGATCGGCTGCTGCGCCGGTGACGCCGGCGTTGGAAACCGTCGGCCTGCACAAGCGCTTCGGTGCGCTGATCGTGGCGAACGACATCCATTTCCGTCTCGAGGCCGGTGCGCGCCACGCATTGATCGGCCCGAACGGCGCCGGCAAGACCACGTTCATCAACCTGATCACCGGTCGGCTGCCGCCATCGGCGGGCCGCATCATGCTGGGTGGCGAAGATATCACCGCATTGCCGCAGGCGGCGCGCGTGCGACGCGGACTCGGCCGCACGTTCCAGATCAACACGCTGTTCCGAGGACTTTCAGTCCTGGAAAATGTCTGCCTCGCGGTCGGCGAACATGCCGGTATCGGCGGCGACATGCTGCGCTCGATCGGCTCGCACCGTGCCGTACTCGAACATGCTCACTCACTGCTCGAACGCCTGCGCATCGCGGATCATGCGCTGACGCCGGTCAGGGAACTGCCTTACGGCAATCAGCGCCTGGTCGAGATCGCCATCGCACTCGGTCTGCAGCCGACGGTGCTGCTGCTGGACGAACCGGCAGCCGGAGTGCCGGCGGCGGAAAGCGCGATCATCCTCGACGTGATCGAACAGCTTCCGCGCGACATCGCGGTGTTGATTATCGAACATGACATGGAGCTGGTGTTCCGCTTCGCCCGCCGCATCACGGTGCTGGTGCAGGGCAGCGTGCTGGTCGAAGGTACGCCGGCCGAGATCGCCGCCGATGCGCGCGTGCGGGAGGTCTATCTCGGTGAGCGCCAGCATGGCTGACTGCCTCACGCTGCACGAGGTGTCGGCGGGTTATGGCGAGACCGTGGTGCTGGAACGCGTCTCGCTCAGCGTGGCGGAAGGCGCCACGTTGGCGGTGCTGGGACGCAACGGTGTCGGCAAGACGACACTGCTCGCCTCCGTGCTTGGCCATACGACATTGCATGCCGGACGCATCGCATTCCGGGGCAAGGCGGTCGAGCGGCTGCGGCCGTTCCAGCGTGCGCGTCTTGGCATCGGCTACGTGCCGCAGGAACGCGAGATCTTCCCGTCGCTGAGTGTCGATGAGAACCTGGGTGTCGCCGCGCGAGGCGGCACACGCTGGACGCGCGAGCGGGTCTATGCGCTGTTCCCGTCGCTTGCGGTCCGCCGGCACAATATGGGCAACCAGCTTTCCGGCGGCGAGCAGCAGATGCTGGCGATCGGACGGGCACTGATGGGCAACCCCACGCTGTTGCTGCTTGACGAACCGCTCGAGGGGCTGGCGCCGATCATCGTCGATACGCTGCTGGCCGCGCTGCACCGGCTGCGGCAGGATGACGGGCTGGCCATCGTGCTGGTCGAACAGCATGCGCGGCTGGCGTTGGAGTTCGCGGAGCGTGCGGTGGTGCTGGATCGCGGCAGGGTGGTCTACGACGACGCCAGCCAACCACTGATCGATGACCCGCAGCGTCTGGCTCGACTGATCGGCGTGGGGTGAATCACTGTTTCCTGGCAAGGGAGAGATAGCGAGATGAGCAACCAAAGTGAGGGCGGGTGCCTGTGCGGCGCGGTGCGATTTGCCGCGACCGGTGAGCCGATCAGCGTGGCGTGGTGCCATTGCCAAAGCTGTCGCCGGCACAGCGGTGCGCCTGTCTCGGTGTTCGTGGCCTTCGGCCGTGGCGCTTATACGGTCACCAAAGGGGAGATAACGAAGTTCAGTTCGTCACCCGGAAGGCTGCGCGGATTCTGCGCCAGGTGTGGATCCACCTTGACATGCGAAGGTGAAAGCTCGCCGGAAGTTCATTTTCATGTCGGCGCATTCGACGAGGCCGCCCGGTTTGCACCGACGCGGCACATATTTCCCGAAGAACGCCTGCCGTGGCTGCATCTCGGGGCGGCCTGATGGTGCGGTGAAAACTGCGTCGGCGCCAGTCGTGAACCAGGCTTGACAGTAGCGCCCCGGGCGGGGATGCTACTTCTGGTTGAAGTTCGTGCAGCAGCATGATTGCAATCAACCAAAGGAGCTGACATGACCGTCGATGAGTTCGAAACAAACATCATGACGTCAGGCATCGCATTCATGCAGCAACAGGCGCCACAGATCCTATGGCAACGCAACGCGCACGTTCTGCAATTGGCCATCGCCGGGCAGGAAAGCGATTGGTCGGCCCGCGTCCAGTCCGGCAATGGACCTGCGCACTCGTTCTGGCAGTTCGAGCGGGGCGGCGGCGTGCGCGGAGTGATCAACCATCCGAGTTCCGGCCCAATCATCAGGACTATCTGTGCGGCGATTGGGGTCGCCTGCGAAGAACAAGCCGTCTGGGACATCATGGGTCAAGAGGCTGGGGACAATCTCTCGGTCTGTATGGCGCGTCTATTACTGTTTACGGATCCGGCGCCAATTCCGCCGCCGGATGACGAGGATGCGACCTGGCAATATTACTTACGCAACTGGCGGCCAGGCCAACCGATCCAGCAGCGCTGGTCAGCGCGAATTCAGGCGGCCAACCTGGCGGTGGCGCCGTCACCGGCTTCCTAGTCTGGTCAGATCCGAGCTGGACCCGAATCGTCATCTCCGCCTTGCTCATTACTGAGCCTCGGCAGACGATCGCTGTGTCCGTCGTCCACGCATTCGGGACAGATGACAGCGGCGCGGTCCAAGCCCCGTAGAGCTCGTAATCTCTAGAGCATCTTCGGCATGACTGGAATCGCCCCTCGATACTGTCATTGCGATAGCGCAGCGACGAAGCAATGATACCAGACGCCCGAAGTGTTGACCCACCGGCGATGCTGACACCGTCATACCGACGAAGGTCGGCATCCACGGCTTTGCCGCACGCGCGAAGGTAAGTCGTAGATGGCGGGCCTTCGCCCGCCATGACGATGGGCCGCGGCCGGAGAGTCGAGACTTCCAGCTTCTGGTATGACACGTTGCATTTCCAGTCAGCCTGAAACCGCTCTAACGCGCGGACACCCTAGTCACATTGCCGGATAAACGCCGCGCAACGGCGGGAGCAAGATCGCATCGGTTGCGTCCCAACCTAACGATTTGGCTCGCAGCTGTAGCGCCGTTCAGCGTTTATGCCCCGCCGCACATATGCTGGGCGTCGGGAAGCGACCAGGTTTCGTTCGTCCGCATATTGGTGACGGTGTAGACTCGTCCTCGATCATCTCCCGGAGGACAGTTACGCGGGATCGATATCAAGCACATGACGACCCTGTCACCAGGCCTCGAGTGCAACAAAGCTTCCTCGCGCTCGTAAGAGACTTGCTGACCACCATTGGCAAACGTTATGGCGGTGCCGCTGTCGAAATCCTGGCTGGTGGGCTGATGGCCGAAATCCAGGCGCGGAGTTATCCCAGCAACCTGCGTCAGAGCGCATTGTCCGATACTTGTCGGAAGGGATGTTCTCGCCGGAATCATTCCACCTGCAATAACCAGAGCACTTATCCAAGGTGGTGTCGCGACTTGCGCTCCAGCGTTGCGAAAAGCTTCCAGAGTGGCCAATTGATTGCTTAGGATGCAAGTCTTGTTCGCCTGGCATAGTCTACGATCTGCCAGCAGGTCACGGGCTACCCGCACGACTGTTGCCGCATCGGATGTTCGTTTCACTTGGTTGAACGCTGCCGCCACCACATCGTCCATTTCGGAAAGCCGTGGATCGGAGCAGATCGTCAGCTCGTCCGGCGTCGTCGCGTGACGGCAATCGAAGCTGACGGCCTGTGCCGGCGCCGAGATCGCCATCACCGCCGCGGCCGACAGGATGAACTTGAATTCCATTCCCTTTCGCATCCATCGCAGTACGGTGAAGGTCAGGTCGACTTTCTCATCCTCGGTCAGGCGGGATGCGGTCCGTCCTCCGGCAGCGGGATGAACTCGTGGTTGTCATCCGGCGGCAACGCCATCCGGCCGAACTTCCAGTCGACCTTCGCCTGTTCGATCCGTTCCTGCCGCGACGACACCAGGTTCCACCAGATGAACCTCGGCCCAATGCTCGCGCCACCCAGTAGCATCACGCGCGCCGGCCCGCCCGCGGCCGCGATCGCCGGCTCCCCGCCATTCGTGAACACCAGCAGCCGTCCGGCCGGATACCGCGCGCCGGCGTGCTCCACCGTCCCCGACACCACATACGCGGCGCGCTCGGCGTGCTCGGCCGGCATCGCCATCCGGGCACCGTCGGCGAGTTCGGCGTGCAAATAAAACAGGCGAAAACGTCTTCACGTCGTTGCGCAGCCCGTAGGCGGCGCCGGCGACCAGCCGCGCCCAGACGCCACGGTCCGACAGCTCTGGCAGTTCGTGCGCGTCGTGGTGCGCGAACGCCGGAGCGGCCTCTTCGTCATCGCGCGGCAACGCCACCCAGGCCTGCATGCCGTGCATCAGCCCGCCACTCGATCGCCACGACGGATCGGTGCGCTCGGAATGGACGATGCCGGAACCCGCGGTCATCCAGTTCACCTCGCCGGGCCGGATCTTCTGGCTGACGCCGAGGCTGTCGCGGTGATGGATTTCGCCGTCGAACAGATAGGTGACGGTCGAAAGGCCGATGTGCGGATGCGGCCGCACATCGATCCCCTCGCCGGAGCGGAAATCGGCCGGGCCCATGTGATCGAGGAAGATGAACGGCCCGACCATGCGCCGGCGGGCGAACGGCAGCACACGCCCGACTTCCAGGCCACCGCCGAGGTCCCGACGTCTGCCCTCGATCACGAGATCCAGCATGTCCGCCTCCTTCGGTTCACACAGTGTCCACCAGGACGACCTCGGCGTCTTCCACGCCGACGATGTCGATGCGCTCGACATCGGTGATCGCCGCGCCATCGCGCGCGTCGATGCGCACACCGTCAACCTCCACCGCGCCGGTGGCGGGCACCAGATAGACATGCCGCGCGGGATCCAGCGGCAGACTGATGCGCTCACCCGCCTTCACCGTGGCGCCCATCACGCGCGCATCCGCGCGGATCGGCAATGCCGCCTCATCGCCGGCGATGCCGCTCGCCAGCGTCACGAGGCGGCCGGACCGGTCAGCCTTGGGGAACGGCTTCGCGCCCCAGGACGGCTTGCCGCCGCGCTCCGTCGGTTCGATCCAGATCTGGAAGATCCGTGTTGTCGCGTCCTCCAGGTTGTACTCCGAGTGACGCACGCCGGAGCCGGCCGACATCACCTGCACGTCGCCTGCCTCGGTGCGGCCGGTGTTGCCCATTGAGTCCTTATGCGTGATGGCACCCTCGCGGACATAGGTGATGATCTCCATGTCGGCGTGCGGATGCGGCGGGAACCCCGACTTTGAGGCGATCTCGTCGTCGTTCCACACCCGCAGCGCACCCCAGCCCATGCGGTTGGGGTCGTAGTAGTTGGCAAACGAGAAGTGGTGCTTCGCGTTGAGCCAGCCGTGGTTGGCGCCACCCAGCCCGGCAAACTTCCTGCGTTCGATCATGCGAGTTGCTCCTGTTCAGTTGGGCGGAACATGGTGCTCGACGCTCAGACGGAAAATAGAAAGGATGGAAAGACACCGTTTCTGATTTGGAGGCGTCGGCATGAGCCTGCCCGACCTGGAAGCCTGGGCGATCTTCGCCAAGGTGGCCGAGACTGGCTCGTTTGCCGCCGCTGCCGCGGAGCTGGGCCTGTCCGGCCCGACCGTCTCGAAGGCCATACAGCGGCTGGAGGCGCGGCTTGGCGAAAAACTGATCCACCGGACCTCGCGCCGTTTTGCGCTGACCGAGGCCGGGCGGGTGCTCGCGGTGCGGGCGGCGCGCATCCTGGCCGAAGGCGAGGCAGCCGAGGCCGAGGCGCACGCGAGCTCGCCGGTGCCGCGCGGCCGTGTGCGGCTGGCCGCGCCGATGTCCTTCGGCCTGCGGCATGTCGCGCCGGCGCTGCCGGAGTTCCTGGCGGCCTATCCCGAGGTCTCGGTCGATCTCCAGCTCGATGACCGGCTGGTGGACCTGATCGCCGGCGGCATCGACGTCGCGATCCGGATCGCCGATCTGGCGGACTCCAGCCTGATCGCGCGGCGGCTATGCCCGGTGCGCCGCTGGGTGGTCGGCGCGCCGAGCTATTTCGTCCGCCACGGCCGGCCCGGCCGCCCGCGCGATCTGCGCCAGCATGCGTGTCTCGGCTACACGTATCTGACGACCGGCGAGACCTGGCGGTTCACCGATGCCAACGGGACCGAGGAGGTGGTGACCGTGCAGGGGCCGCTCAGCGCGACCAACGCCGAGGCGTTGAGCTTTGCGCTGGAAGCAGGTTGCGGTGTGGCGCTACAGCCAGACTTTGTCGTCTGGGAGGCGGTTCGCGACGGGCGGCTGGAAACCGTGCTGAATGACTGGTCGGCACCGGCCTTGGCGCTGCATCTTATAACACCGGCTGGCGGACCAAGGCCGACGCGCGTCGCGGTTTTGCTGGATTTTCTGGCACGGCGCTTCACCGCGGGTGCCGCGCCATGGACCACCTAAGCCGCCCTCACGGCCGCGACAAACGTGTTCATTTCACCGGACAGTTGATCGGCTTGCTTCGATACGTCCGAGGCCGCGGCCAGGACCTGACCAGCCGCCGCCCCGGTTTCGCTTGCCGCTTGGCTCACACTGCTGATGGCGATAGTCACCTGCTGTGCCGCCTGGGCCGTCTGCTGCACGTTGCGGGCGATTTCAGCCGTGGCGGCGCCCTGCTCCTCGACTGCCGCGGCAATGGTGGTTGAGATCGTGCTGACCTCCTCAATGGTGGCGGAGATGGCCCGGATCGCTTCGACAGCTTCCTTGGTCGCGGCCTGTATCTGCGTGATCTGTACGTCGATCTCTTCGGTCGCCTTGCCGGTCTGATTGGCGAGGCTCTTGACCTCCGATGCCACCACGGCGAAGCCCTTGCCGGCGTCACCGGCACGCGCCGCCTCGATGGTGGCGTTGAGTGCCAGGAGATTGGTCTGGCTGGCGATGTCGGTGATCAGGCCCACGACGGCGCCGATCTTTTCGGCGCCCGCGGCAAGCGCGTGCACGATCGCATCGGTGCGCTTGGCGTCATCCACCGCTTTGGCGGTGATCCTGGACGACTGCGCGACCTGCCGGTTGATCTCGCCGATGGAGGCGGTCAGTTCCTCGGCGGCCGATGCCACGGTCTGCATATCGGTGCTTGCCTCCTCCGCCGCCGAAGCGACGGCAACAGCCTGCTGGTTGCTCTGGCTCGCCATGCCGGTCATGGACTGTGCCGTGGTCTCCAACTCCGTGGAGCTCGACGAAAGCATTCCGACCAATCGACCGACCTTGCTCTCGAACGCGTCTGCCATTTGGCCCAGGGCAGCTTTCTGCTCGTCTGCGGCCTGTCGCTCGTTTTCCTCCTGCCTTCCCCTCAGAAGCGCGGCCTCGGTCATGCTGTTCTGGAGCGCCAGCATTGCGGCAGCCATGCCGCCGATCTCGTCGCGCCGGTCAGTGCCGGGAACGACTGTCGCGAGGTCGCCGTTCGCCAACCGATCCATCGCGGTCTTCAGACTGGCAAGCGAGACGGTGATGTCCTGATTGACCAGCCATCCGGCGAACAGCGCGACGATGAAGATCACGCCACCGAACAACGATAGTTGCAGCAATGCGGCATTGAGATCATCTACATTGCCTGCGGCGGCAAAGACCAGGTCCCAGGGCTCGAAACGAGCCACATAGATGACCCTTGGTTGCAGTCCGGTCTGCCCAGGTTTGGCAAACAAGTACGAGACGGTTCCGTCATCGCTGTTCCGTAGTGTGCCACGGATCAGGTCCGTCAGAGGCTTGCCGTTCTCGTTGACGGCCGGCGACTGCTTGCCCTCCAGCGCCGGATTGCTGCCGTGAAACACCAAGATATTGTCCGGCGCCTGGGCAAAAACAAAGCCAGCGCCATCATCGAACCTGATCGCGTGGATGTCGTCGCGGAGCATCGCCATCGCCTGCTCTCGGGTGAGAGAATGGGCGGCCACGCGGCTTTCCAGTGATTGAGCGATTCCGATGGTGGACTGCACGACGGCACGCAGCTTGTCGATTCGAGCATCAAACAACCGCTGTTGCAGCAGCGTTGTTGCCGCACCGATTGAGATGACTACGGCCAGGGCCGACAGGCCGAGCAACGCGGCCAGCTTGGTGCGAAGCTTGAAGCGGCCGAGGACATGCATTCATCCGCGATACTGAAGGATGATTGATAACGGATTAATCCAGTGTCCGTGCGGCAAGTTCGGTGTTCGCGTCGTTGGCGGGCCAGCCAGTCATTGATGGAAGTGGCTCGCCGCGGGCCGCCGTATTGGATCGTAGCCGCGGCCAGACAAGACCGCCGCCCCGATATCATTCACAAGGAGGATAGGGGTAGTAGCCGCAGGGAGGTGGAGCGACCACGACTGGCGGCGCGTAGTAGGCAGGCGGCCGATACGCCGCAGCCGCGCCGACCGCGACGCCCGTTGCAACCGCGGCGCCCGCGGCAACTCCTGCGCCTGGATAATAGCCGCCCCCCGGCGGAGGCGGCGGCCGATACCCATAGGCTCCCCCCGCTGGAGGCGGCGGATGATACCCGTAGGCTCCCCCTGCCGCCGGCGGATGATACCCATAGGCTCCCCCCGGCGCACCGCCGGGAGGCCGGTAGGCGGTACCACCTTCCGGACCTCTCACGGCCGCCCCTCCTGCAGGACCTCGCGCGGCCTCGCCACCCATCGGTCCGCGATACGCGGCACCGCCGTAGGCACCATGAACTGCGCCCCAGGCCAACGCCTCCGTTGCAACTGATGCCGCCAGTGCCGCGGCAAGACCGACCTGAAGCAGCCGTTTCATGGCTTGGCTCCCTTCGGCTTGGCCGCCGTCGCGTTGCCGGCCGGCTTCAGCTCGACCTGTGTCGCACCTTCGGGCGGCTGGAAGGCGAAGTCCGCATCGGTCGGATGGACCGAGAAATTCCAGTCGGACATCTCGGCGACATAGCTCGGCTCGCCCGGCTCAGAACGGTAGGTGACGATCAGGCGGCGCGGCAGCGCCTTGTCGGTTTTTTCAATCCACAGCTCGAGCTCGATCCCCGGCGGCTGGGTGAACAGCAGGTGACGGCACGGTACGCCATCGATCGTCACGGTGTTGACCTCTCTGCCCGATGTGACGCCGGACAGAAATGACTTATCCGGTGCACTGGTCAGAAAATCGGCCAGCGGGAAGTCGACGCCGAGTTTGCCCATCACCGTCTCCAGCATTCCCTGGATCGTGTTCGGCACTGGAATGGTCGAATAGTGCTTGGCCTCAACCCCGAGGAGCGTCACCGTCTTGCCGTCGTAGTACAGCCTGGTCGATCCGTCGTCGCCGGTCACGCCGATCGCCAGCCGGTCCGGTCGCCGCACCACGACATTGATCGTGTGGGCGATGTGCAACGGCTGGCCGCTGCGCTCCACGTAGACCCTCAGGGTGCGCGCCTGGAACGAGAATGCATCGGCGAGCAGGCTTTTCCCCATCTGGGCGAGCGCGGCACTCACCTCGTCACTGATCGCCGGCTTGGGCGGATTGGCGGCGAGCACCGCCGGGGCCATCGATGGAATGACACCCGTGATCGCGGCGGCAACCCATCCGGCAAGGATCAGGAGCATTTTCAGTGATGCCCGTGCCAACATTGCAAACTCTCCCACTGTGGCGGTCGCTCGTGACGCACTGGATCGCCTCGCTCAGCCATCTCGCGACTTCCGGTCGCGCTTACGCCGAGCGGCATGTGCGCTGATCCGGGCCTCCTGCGATAAGAGGCCCATCCGCCGTCGCGGCATGCAGGTTACCGGCCGAGCCCTATGTTCGGCAACACCCCGGTTGACGCGCCGACCGATCGCGTCAGAGCGCTGGCGATCGTGGTGCGGGCGGTCGCAGGCGGCATCCCCACACCGGATGACGGTCAGGCTGTCGCAGTTGGCCGCTTAGGAAGGCTCGACAAGGGCGCCTTGGGTGCCCTTATATGGCAGCCAATCGACGCCATCTTGGCGGACACGATGAATGGTAGGATCACATGGCGACGTCGCCTCCGTCCTCAAACCGTGTCAAAGGCGGCTCCAAGACCACCTTGGGCAGGTCCAAGCCGGTTAAAGGCGCCACCAAGGCGACCAGGACATTAACGTCGAAGGACGAGCTGACGATGGCCGGCCGGATATTGCGGGATATCCGGGAGAGCGCACATGACCTATCCAAGCGTGCGGATCGCCTGCTGCGACGCGTCTCCTGAATTGTGTCCAGGACTCCGATCAGCGATCTGCTGGAGGCTCTCAAGGCGCTGAAAAGTCTGCAGGAAACGGTCCGAAAGCATGACGCGGTGCTTTCCCGGATTCTCGACCGGCTCGACGAGATCGACAAGCGGCCTGCCGCCCGCAAAAAGGGTAGAAAGTCATGACGGGGGACAGGCCGGCTGATTGGCCGGCTGACGTTGATCCGATTTCACTGGAAGATCTTGGTCGCATCGGAATCAATTCGCAGCAAGAGCTATTCTGGGACGGTCGCCGTGTCGAGGTTCGCCGGCGGTTCATACTAACGGGTTTCCAAAAGCTCATTGCCTTCATTGTGAGCATCTGCGCTATCCTCGGCGCGCTGGGAGGTTTTGTGACCGGGTTCAACAACGCCTCGGTGTTCCTCTGTGCGCGAAACATCACGATCTTGAGTTGCCCGACGTCACCGATTGCGGCCGCACCGACGGCCAAATGACGGTAACTGGCACCCCGATCCGTATCGCGGCCGATCCGGCTCACCGCGCGATGCGCGGCAACACCTTGTCGGTCAACAGCCGAAATGAGCGGCCGCTCATCGGCGCCGCCATCAGGTAGGTCATACCGATCTCCGCGGCGAAGGACTGGATCTGGTCGGCCACACTCTCCGCGGTGCCGTGGATCATCACGTCGTCCAAATAGAAATCGATCGGATCCTTGCCGCCGAAATCCCGTGCCGGACCCTGGCGTACATTGCTGTGCTGCGGGCCGACGTAAGAGGCCATCATCCATCCGGCCGCGCGCTTGGCCACCGCGCGCGCCTTCTCTTCCGTCTCATCGACGGCGATGAGGCGTGCCATCGGGATAGTGCGGCCGGCGTCGCTGTGGCCGGCTTCGGCGAGCTTCGCCGCGTAGTGCCGGCGCTTGCTGATGAGATCGGCGCGGGATGAATGCGGGTCCATCAGGATCGAGTGGCCCTGGCTCGCCGCCCACTCGATGGCCGGCGTGGATGACGCCGCCATCCAAACCGGCGGGTGCGGCGCCTGGAGCGGTTTGGGAAGCACCTCGACGCCGTCGTACTGGTAGAACCGGCCTTGATAGGTGACCCGCTGGTTGGTCCAGGCCTTCAGCACAATGTCGACCGTCTCGTGGAAGCGGGGTGCACTCTCCTCGCCCGGGATGTCGAAGGCGGCGAACTCGCTGCGCTCGAAGCCCCGCCCCGCGCCCCAGTTGACCCGGCCGCCCGAGAGGACGTCCAACAGCGCGACCTCCTCGGCGAGCCGCAGCGGGTTGTAGAACGGAGCCAGTGAAACGGCGGTGCCGATCCGCAGTCGCTTGGTGCGGGCGGCGGCCATGGTGCCCATCATGTGCACCGACGGGCACACGGAGAAGCTTGAGAAGTGATGTTCGGCGAGCCAGACGGCATCATAACCCGTCCGGTCCATGATGGAAAATCGCTCGAGCGCCGTTTCGTAAACCGAAGCGAGCGGCACGGACCGGTCGCGCCAGCCGAAGAACTGCAGAATTCCGACTTTCATTGTTCCCTCACAGATCCGTGCAACCGCTGTGTCTAGAGCGGCTCCGGCACATCTTGCCTGCTCCGTGGCCTCGGTAACAAACTGTCCGCGGACACCGGGAGGCGGTGCGAGACAACCGCGTACCCGCATGCGGGAGGAAGTCCATGGACCTCAAAGGGGCGGTTGCACTGGTGACGGGCGGCAACGGCGGGCTGGGGCAGCGCATCTGTCACGCGCTGGCGAAGGAGGGCGCGCATATCGCTGTCATGTATGCCCAGAGCCGCGACCAGGCGGAGGGCGTCGCCCGTGAGCTGACATCGAGCTATCAGGTCAACGCCGCGGCGTTCGCCTGCGACATCACCGATGGCGCCGCCGCGGAACGGCTGATCGGCGACGTGGTCAGGCGTCTCGGCCGCATCGACATCCTCGTCAACGACGCCGCCTACAACAAGGCGATCCCGTTCACCGACCTCGACAATCTTACGATGGAGGTGTGGGACAAGATCATGGCGGTCAACCTGACGGGACCGTTCCGCCTCACCAAGGCGGTGGCGCCCGTCATGAAGGCCCAGGGGCGGGGCCGCATCGTCAACATCGCATCCGTGGCGGGGCTGGGGCCGACCGGCTCGTCCATCGCCTATGCGGTGTCGAAGGCGGGGCTGATTCACCTCACGCGCTGCATGGCGGTGGCACTGGCGCCCGAGACGCTGGTCAACTGCGTCGCACCTGGTCTGCTGGAAGGCACGCGAGCGACAGCCAATCTCCTGCCCGAGATGGTCGCGCGCAACGCGTCCGGCTCGCTCCTGAAGAAGGCCGCGGACAAGGACGACTGCGCAGATATGGTGGTGACCATGTGCCGCACCGAGACCATGACCGGCCAAACAATCGTCATCGACGCCGGCCGCTACTTTCATTGAGACACGACCACGATCGCGCGCGGATCGTCCGAGGATTTGGGCGTCATCGCCAGGCGGCGCCAGCAATGACGTCCCGCGCCTGACCGGCATCCCCTTGTGCCGCCCCGCCGTTGTCTTTAGTGTTTTTCAACACAAAACTCCACGGTTGCGACCCGCGTCGCCGCCGCCAAGGCTTGGTGGGAGGAAGGGCTGATGGCGACCTTTGGGCCCGTTGCGAGCGTTGCGCTTAGGCAGCAGTACGTCCCCGCGGCGAAGCGGGGGCCGATCACCCGCTTGCTCGAGGACGAGCGCCGGCTGGCTTTCTGCCTGATGCTGCCGACCGTGGTGTTGCTCGCTCTGTTTATCGCCTATCCATTCGTCAACGGCATCCTGCTGGCGGTTACCGACACCAGGGTCGGCGTGCCCGGCCATTTCGTTGGCCTCGACAATTTCGCCAAAATCTGGAGCGACGACATTTTCCACGTCGCGGTGTGGAACACCTGCCTCTACACGTTCGTCACCACCATCTTCAAATTGGCGCTGGGACTGTGGCTGGCGCTATTGCTCAACCGCAATTTCCGCGGCAAGGCGTTCATGCGCGCCTTCATCCTGCTGCCGTTCATCATCCCGACGGTGCTGTCGACCTTTGCCTGGAAGTGGATGTTCGACCCGACATTCAGCGTGCTCAACTGGATGCTGTTCCACGCCGGAATCATCCAGACCCGGATCAACTGGCTGGGTGACCCGGTCATGGCCATGGTGTCGGTGATCATTGTCAACGTATGGCGCGGCGTACCGTTCTACGCAATCAGCCTACTGGCCGGGCTGCAGACGATCAGCCCCGAACTGCATGAGGCCGCGGCGATCGATGGCGCGCGCGCCTGGAACCGCTTTCGCCATGTGACGTGGCCGTTGCTGCTGCCGGTGACGCTGGTGATCGTGTTGTTTTCGGTGATCCAGACTTTCGCGGACTTCCAGTTGGTTTACGTGCTGACCGGCGGGGGGCCGGCCAACGCCACCCAGCTGTTCGCCACCTATGCCTATCAGCTCGGCATCGGCACCGGATTGCTGAGCCAGGGTGCGGCGATCTCGTTGGCGATTTTCCCGATCCTGCTGCTCGTGGTGATCTTGCAGCTCGTCTACATCCGTCGGACGGAGACACTTTAGCCATGATCGAGGGAGCTCACTGGCGGCGCTGGGTCTTCTTCTATGTGCCGGTGACGGCGTTCGTCGTCTGCCTGCTGTTTCCGTTCTACTGGATGGTCATCACCGCCATACGGCCGGACAGCGAGCTGTACCGGCCCTGGAGCGCGCCCAATTACGCGCCGTTCTGGACCTCCCACCCGACGATGGAGCATATCAACGACCTGCTGTCCGAGACCCTGTTCAGCACCTGGATGCTGAACACGATGTTCATCTCGCTGGCAGCGACGGCGATCTCGCTGTTCTGCGGGTTGCTCGCCGGCTACGCGCTGTCGCGGCTCAAATTCCCGTATGCCGGCCTCATCGGGACAGCGATCTTCATCACCTACCTGGTGCCGCAGACGCTGCTGTTCATTCCGCTCGCGGACATCATCCGCAATTTCAGGCTCGGCGACTCGCCCTGGGCGTTGATCCTGACCTATCCGACCTTTCTGATCCCGTTTTGCACCTGGCTGCTGATGGGATATTTCAAGTCGATCCCGAAGGAGCTCGAGGAGTGCGCCCGCATCGACGGTGCGCCGCGCTGGAAGGCGATGGTCTACATCATCTTCCCGGTAGCGATCCCGGGTATCCTGTCAGCCGGGATCTTCGCGTTCACCCTGTCGTGGAACGAATTCATCTACGCCCTGGTCTTTCTGTCCTCGCCGGAGCAGAAGACGGTGCCGGTCGGGGTAACCTCCGAACTGGTTCGCGGCGATGTATTCTACTGGGGCGAACTCATGGCAGGGGCGTTGTTGGGCTCGATCCCGGTCGCCTTCGTCTATTCGTTCTTTGTCGAGTACTACGTGTCCGGCATCACCGGATCGGTGAAGGGGTAAGCACATGGCTCGCGTCGCGATGCGCGGCTTGAACAAGAAATATGACGAGGTTCACGCCGTCATCGATGTGAACCTCGACATCCGCGACCAGGAGTTTGTCGTGCTGGTCGGCCCGTCGGGCTGCGGCAAGACGACGACCCTGCGCATGGTGGCGGGACTGGAAAGCATCACCGGCGGGCAAATCTCGATCGACGAGAAGGTCGTCAATGAATTGCCGCCGATGGACCGTGACATCGCGATGGTGTTCCAAAACTACGCGCTCTATCCGCATATGACCGTCTACGACAACATGGCCTTTGGCCTGAAAATGCGGAAATTCGACAAGTCCGAGATCGCCGGACGCGTGAAAGACGCGGCCGATATCCTCGGCATCCAGGAATTGCTTAAGCGCAAGCCACGCCAGTTGTCCGGTGGTCAACGCCAGCGCGTGGCACTTGGCCGGGCGATCGTGCGGCATCCGCAGGTGTTCCTGTTCGACGAGCCGCTGTCGAACCTCGACGCGAAACTGCGGGTGCAGATGCGGGTCGAATTGAAGAAACTGCACGAACGGCTCGGTACCACCGCGATTTACGTCACGCACGACCAGGTCGAGGCGATGACCCTCGGCGATCGGGTTGTCGTCATGCGCGATGGCCGGGTGCAGCAGGTCGGCGACCCGATGGAGCTCTACAACGAGCCGGCGAACCGCTTTGTCGCTGGCTTCATCGGCTCGCCGGCGATGAATTTCGCCGCCGTTCGCATCGCGGCCGAGAATGGTTCGCTGTGGGCCGAGAGCGAGGACCTCCGCATCAAGGTGCCGGAGCGGGTCGCGCAGCGGCTCGGACGCTACGCCGGGATGGAAGCGACGCTCGGCGTGCGGCCCGAGGATCTGCGGATCGCCCGCGACGGCGATGCCAGAGACCTGAGCTTCGACGTCGCGATCGAGGTCGTCGAGCGGCTCGGCTCGGAGATCCTGCTCGACGTTGCCGCCGGGTCAACGTCGATGGTCGCTTCAGTCGAGCCGACCGTGACCGCCAAGGTGCACGAGAAGCTGCGCCTCGCGATCAACCCCGACCGGGTGCATTTCTTCGACAACCAGACCGAGGCCGCGATTTAACGCGCTCGCGCGAGCGGTTTAGGGCCGTTCAACACCACAAAGGAGGCAACCATGACACAAATCCGTCGACGCAAGACTTTGCAGCTCTCGGCCGCAAGCGCGCTAGCCGCGGGCACTGGCGGCCTGGCAGGCATCCTGGCGAGCGGGCGGGCACCCGCCTACGCCCAGGCGCAGACGATGCATTGGCTCCGCTGGGCCGATTTCGTTCCTTCCTCCGACCAACTTCTCAAGGGCGAGATCGTCAAGCTGTGCGAAAAAGACCTGGGCATGAAGCTGACGGTCGAGACGATCAACGCCAACGATATCCAGGCGCGCATCACCGCGGCGATCCAGTCGGGCGCCGGCCCCGATATCTTCATGGCCCTCAACAACTGGCCGCAGCTTTACGCTGATAGTTGTGTCGATGTCAGCGACGTGGCCGAGGACCTCGGCAAGGCGCAGGGTGGCATCTACGACATTTGCAAGGTTGTCGGGACTGTCGGCGGCAAGTGGATCGGCGTGCCCTGGTGCACCGGCGGCGGCCTCATCTGCTATCGCAAATCCTGGCTCGACGAAGTGGGTGCAAAAGAGTTCCCCAAGAACTGGGACGACTTCCGCGCCGTCGGCAAGAAGCTGAAGGCTAACGGCCATCCATACGGCCAGACCGCCGGTCACACCTTCGGCGACGCGCCAGGCTGGTGGTACCCGTACCTATGGTCGTGGGGCGGCAAGGAGGTCGAGGCCGACGGCAAGACCGTGGTGCTCAACACCAAGGAGACCGTCGAATCGGTGAAGTTCGCCGTCGCCCTGTGGACGGAGACGATGGACGAGGGCGGGCTTGCCTGGGACGACACCAGCAACAACCGCGCCTTCCTCTCCGGCAGCATCAGCGCCACGAACAACGGTGCCTCGATCTATCTCGAGGCGAAGAAGAAGCCCGACTCCTACCTGACCGCGAAGGGAACGCCGATGAAGGACGACATCCTTCACGCTGGTATTCCCGCCGGCGCCGGCGGTCAATTCAACCTGCCGGGCTCCCAAATTCACCTGGTGATGAAGTACTCGAAGAACCAGGACGCGGCCAAGAAGTTCCTCCGCTGGGCGTCGTCGAAGGAAATCTTCGAGAAGTGGTTCACCTCCCAGCAGGGCTATACCAGCGGCGCGACCAAGATGTGGGAGGACGATCCGGTGTGGAACGTCGACCCTATCCTTACCCCGTTCAAGAATCTCCCGCTCACCGGGCGCCTGACCGGGTATGCCGGAAAACCGAACCAGAAGGCGGCCGAGGTGCAGACCAAGTACATCATCGTCGACATGTATGCGAAGGCGATTCAGGGCATGGCCGCCGAGGAATCGGTGAAATGGGCGCATGACGAGTTGGTGAAAATCTACGGAGCCTGAGCAAGAGCCGAATCGCGAGAAGCCGGGCAACCGGCTGCTCGCGGTAAGCGCAGCCACCGGGGAGACACGCGATGCGGCGTATCCGTCGACGCAAGACTTTGCAGCTTTCGGCCGCCAGCGCGCTTGCCGCGAGCACCGGTGGCCTGGCGGGCATCCTGGCGAGCGGGCGGGCCCCTGCCTACGCCCAGGCGCAGACGATGCACTGGCTCCGCTGGGCCGATTTCGTCCCTGCCTCCGACGTGCTGCTCAAGGGCGAGATCGTCAAGCTGTGCGAAAAAGACCTGGGCATGAAGCTGACCGTCGAAACGATCAACGCCAATGATATCCAGGCGCGCATCACCGCGGCGATCCAGTCGGACGCCGGCCCCGACATCTTCATGACCCTCAACAACTGGCCGCAGCTCTACGCTGACAGTTGCGTCGATGTCGGCGACGTGGCTGAAGACCTCGGCAAAGCGCAGGGCGGCTTCTACGATATCTTGAAGGTCGTCGCGACCGTCAAGGGCAAGTGGATCGGCGTACCCTGGAGCGTCGGCGGCGGCCTCGTCGCCTACCGCAAGTCCTGGCTCGCCGAAGCCGGTTCCCCGAACGGATTCCCTACGACCTGGGACGAATTCCGCACTGTCGGCAAGAAGCTGAAGGCCAACGGCCATCCCTATGGTCAGACCGCCGGTCACACCTGGGGCGATGCGCCAAGCTGGTGGTATCCGTATCTGTGGTCGTGGGGCGGCAAGGAGGTCGAGGCCGACGGCAAGACCGTGGTGCTCAACACCAAGGAGACCGTCGAGTCTGTGAAGTTCGCTGTCGCGCTGTGGAAAGAGACAATGGACGAGGGCGGGCTTGCATGGGATGACACCAGCAACAACCGCGCATTCCTCTCCGGCAGCATCAGCGCCACCAACAACGGTGCCTCGATCTATCTCGAGGCGAAGAAGAAGCCTGACTCCTACCTGACCGAGAAAGGCACGCCAATGAAGGACGACATCCTTCACGCCAGCATTCCCGGCGGTGCCGGCGGCGTGTTCAATCTGCCCGGCCCGTTCACCAATCTGGTGATGAAGTACTCGAAGAACCAGGACGCCGCCAAGAAGTTCATCCGCTGGGTGTCGTCGAAGGAAATCTTCGAAAAGTGGTTCACCTCGCAGCAGGGCTACACCGACGGCCCGACCAAGATGTGGGAGGACGATCCGGTGTGGAACGTCGACCCGATCCTCGCCCCATTCAAGAAGGTCCCGGTCACCGGGCGTATGTTGGGTTATGCTGGGCCACCGACCCAGCAGGCGGCGGAGGTGCAGACCAAGTACATCATCGTCGACATGTATGCGAAAGCGATCCAGGGCATGGACGCCGCGGAATCGGTGAAAGCGGCGCACGCCGAACTGGTGAAGATCTACGGGGCCTGAGCAAACGCCGAAGCGCGAGAGGCCGGACACAACCGGCCCCGCCCAAACACACAGCCAACAGGGAGACTGGCCATGCGACGCATCCACCGACGCAGGTTGTTGCAGCTTTCCGGTGCCGGCACGCTGGCCGCCGGCGGCGGCATGGCCGGGATCCTCGCCTCCGGACGGGCACCTGCCTTTGCCCAGGGAACTGCCCTGCACTGGCTGAAATTCGTCGATTTCGTGCCGGTCTCCGATCAGCTCCTCAAGGGCAAGATCAAGGATGACTGCAAGAAGGCACTCGGTATCGACCTCACTATCGAGACCATCAACGGCGACGGCGTCCAGGCGCGCATCACCTCGGCGATCCAGTCCCGGAGCGGCCCCGACATCATGATGGCGGTCAGCAACTGGGCGCAGCTGTACGCCGACAGCCTGGTCGATGTCAGCGACATCGCCGATGCGGTCGGCAAGGCGCAGGGCGGGTTCTTCCAGACCTCGCGCGACATCGCCTATGACGGCAAACGGTGGATTGCCATGCCGTTCACGATCCTCGGCGTGCTGTTCGCCAACCGTACCTCGTGGTTTGCAGAAGTTGGCGTCAGCGCAGACAAATTTCCAGCGACGTGGGACGAATACCGCACGATCGGCAAGCAGTTGAAGGCCAGGAACCACCCCTACGGCCAGACACTCGCCCATGCCTTCGGTGACGGGCCAGCGTTCTGGTATCCCTATCTATGGTCCTGGGGCGGCAAGGAGGTCGAAGCCGACGGCAAAACCGTCGTGCTGAACAGCAAGAGCACCATCGAGTCGGTCAAGTTCGCTGTCGCCTTCTGGAAGGAATGCTTCGACGAGGGTGCCATGTCGTGGGACGACGCCGGCAACAACCGCGCGTTCCTCGCCAACACGATAAGTTCGACCAGCAACGGCGCCTCGATCTATCTGTTGGCCAAGGCCAAGGCCGACACCTACATGACCGAGAAAGACAAGCCGCTGAAGGACGACATCTTCCACTCGCCGTTGCCGAAAGGACCTGCCGGCCAGTTCAGCTATCACGTGCCGTTCTCCAACCTGGTGCCGACCTACGGCAAGAACCAGAAGGCGGCCAAGGACTTCCTGCGCTGGTTCCATTCAAAGGAGATCTACGGAGAGTGGTTCACGTCGCAGCAGGGGTTTTCGACCGGCACCACCAGGATGTGGGAAGACGACCCGGTGTGGAAGGTGGACCCGATCATGGCCCCGTTCCGCACCGCGGCCGAAAGCGGACATTTCGCCGGCTACGCCGGACCCGCCGGCCGTGCCGCCGCCGAGGCGATCAGCAAGTTCATCATCGTCGACATGTACGCGAAGGCGGTCCAAGGCGCCTCGGCCGAGGAGGCGGTCAAATGGGCCCACGACGAGATGGTGAAGATCTACGCTTGACTCCCTGGCTGCCAAGAGCGGGGCACGTCCATGGAGGGCCGAGGTGCCGCCGCACTCGGCATGCGCGGCGACGTCGACGAGGCGCGCAGCGCTGTCCGAGGCGATCCGCCTGAAACCGGCGGTCAATTCGTTGGCCCAATGGAGCGTGGTGCAGCCTTGGACCGGCAATGCGGGGTTTATGACGCTGCGCGAGAAGACGCTCGACGTCGGCCTGCGCCGCGCGGGCATGCCGAACCGCTGATCGGACTCCGGTACGTCAGTGCGCCGCCTCCAGCAGCCGCATCGCGTCCTCGACCTGATCCGCAGGCGAGCGCATGCCCGCGTTGGCGTTGAAGTTCTTCACCGTTTCGTTGGCGATGTTCCGAAGGTCGTCCCGTGGGATATCGAGCTGGCGCAACCGCGTCGGCACCCCGACGCGCGTGTAGAGGGCCTCCAGCACGTCGGCCACGGCGAGTGCGGCCTGAGGTCCGTCCATCCCGTCGCGCCAGACCTCGAGCGCCTGTGCGACCTGCCGTGCCGATCGCGCATCGATCGCGTCCGAGAGCCGTATCGTCGCGGCATGGACGACCGAGGTCGACTCACCCTGCCCGACATGCGGATACCGCACATGCAGCGCCGTCGAGACCGCGTAGTTGCCGGAGAAGGCGCCGCCCCGGTCCCGGCGTGCGCCATCGTCCTCAGCACGGTTCTGCAGGAAGGCGGCGATGCCCAGATCGATGCGTAGCGACGGGTTGCCAAGTTCGTCGATCAGAAGTGGATAGGCACGGTGCGCCAACCGGAACGCATGGTTCCGGTCGCCCTCCGCCAACGGATTCATGTCCAGTTGCGCCATCGCGCCGACCAGGCTGGCGAACACCGTCGTCGCGGTGGAACGGATCAGCTCCGGCGGCGCGCTGAGCAACGCGTCCGCATCGAGGAAGATGGCCTGGGGACGCGTCTTGGGATCGAAATACTCCATGCGGTGGTCCAGGTCCGCGTTCTTCAGGCCCGTGCCGGCGCGATTCATGGCGCTGGTTGGCGTGGTCGGAATGTTGATGATCGGCGGTTTCGGTGCCAGCAGCCGAGGGCTGTAGGCCGGCTTGCCTTCCGGATACTGGGTCATGATCTGGAACGGGTCGCCCGGTTCCGCCAGGAAGATCGCCACCGCGCGCGTTGCCACGATGACGCTGCCGCCACCGACGGCGATCAGCAGATCGGCCGCGGCCTCGGTTGCCGCGAGCCTGGCGGCGCTCACCGAGGCGTAGGTCGAATCCTTCTCGATGCCATCGAAGACGCCGGCGTAGCGGTTGCCGAGGGCCGCTTCGATGCGCCGGACGGTGTCCGTGCGTCGATTGACGGATGGGGAGCAGACCACGAAGGCCCGCTTCGCGCGGGCTCGATCCACGGCCTCCTTGAGGCCTTGCTCGATGACCTTCCGGCCGCAGTGTAAACGCCATGAATAGCCCGCGGCCTTGAACGCGCTTTCGCTCATCGCTTGCCCGTCCATCCTGGTGTCGGCGGCCTGCCGTCAGTATTGTCGCCCGCTGACCCACTACCCCATGTGGAGTTTCCATGCGACTCAGTGCCATCGCCATCGGCCGAAACCCGCCGGAAGACGTGAATGTCGTCGTCGAGGTCGCAATCGGGGGCGAACCGATCAAGTACGAGCTCGACAAGGAGGCCGGCACTCTGGTTGTCGATCGGTTCCTGTATACGCCGATGCGCTATCCGGGAAATTATGGCTTCATCCCCCACACCTTGTCCGACGATGGCGATCCGATCGACGTGCTGGTGGCGAACACGCGGCCGATCGTACCGGGCGCCGTCATCAATGTTCGTCCGGTCGGCGTGCTGAAGATGACGGATGAGAGCGGCACCGACGAAAAGATTCTCGCTGTCCCTTCGCCGAAGCTCACGCAGCGTTACGTGAACATTCACAACTATACCGATTTGCCACAAATCACCTTGGATCAGGTGCGGCACTTCTTCGAGCATTACAAGGACCTGGAGCCCGGCAAATGGGTAAAGGTCGAGGGCTGGGGCGATGCGGCCGAAGCTCGTGTCCTTATCGTGGCGGCAATCGAACGAGAGAGGACACACAAGTCATGCTGACGGGGATCCGGAATGCATTGTCGCTCATCGTTTGACTTGTTCTTGTGTCCGTTGACTCAGAATGCCTGGTCCCAAGGTTCCGGCAACATGAGATAGCTGTCACCCTGCTTTGTCACGTGTGCAAAGCCTGGGTAGTGCATATGCATGCCGGCAACCAGTTGTCGATCGATCGCCACCATATCGAGCAGCCGCTTGCGCGTTGCCGCCGCGGCGTGCGGATCGGTATCGAATTCTATCGTCACCTCTGGACGGGGTATCTGGATGTCCGGCACATGCACGATGTCACCCCAGATCAGCAGTGACTCCTTGCCTGAGGATATCATGTAGCCGCTATGTCCGGGCGTGTGCCCGTGCAAAGGTATCGAGGTGACGCCAGGAAACACCTCGACGCTGCCGGAGAAGGTGTGCATCACGTTGTGATATGGCGCCATCTGCTCGCGGGCACATTGGAAATACAGCTTCCTTGCCCGTTCGCTGGCCTTCGCCATCGCCGCGTCGTCATTCCAATGGTGAGGCTCGTTTTCGTGCACCACCAGTTCGGCATTGGGGAACAGCTTTCGGCCGGTGTTCGGATCCGTCAGTCCGGCCGAGTGATCCGGGTGCATGTGGGTCAGCAGCACCTTCTCGATCGTGGCGGGATCGATGCCGGCGGCAGCCAGGTTCTGCTGCAGCTTGCCAGCGGTGGGGAGCAGATAATCGCCCGAGCCGGTTTCGATCAGCGCCAGCCGCCCGGCCGAGAAAATCGCATAACAGTTCACCGAGGTGCGCCGGCCCGGGCGGAAGTTCTCGGCCAGGATGCGCATGGCATCGTCGGACGTGATGTTCTGCAAGACATCAACCGTGCCGTCGAGATATCCGTCCGACAGCGCGGTGACGACGATATCACCGATCCGGCGATGGTACACGCCCGGGATCTGATGTGTCGGTGTCTGGATCATTGTCTAATTCGCTCCCGGTTCAGTGCGCGATATAACCGCCGTCGATCACGAGCTCTGTGCCCGTAACGAACGACGCCTCGTCCGATGCCAGAAACAGCACGCCATAGGCGACCTCGATCGGTTTGCCGAGACGGCGCAGCGGCGTCTGCGCAATCTTTGCCTCGCGTCCGGCCGCGTTGGTGGCGTTCAGCATCGGCGGCATGTAGCCAGGATGCACCGAGTTCACCCGTACGCCGAGCGGCCCATAACGACACGCGGCTGCCTTGGTATAGTTGCGCACCGCTGCCTTCGAGGCGGGATAGCCGGGATGGCTGTCCTCGCTGGCAACGATGCCCATGATCGACGAGATGTTCACGATCGATCCGCCGCCGGTCCTTGCCATCTCCGCGGCCGCCAGTTTGGTGCCGAGAAACACGCTGGTGGCATTCACCGCCAAGAGTCGCTGCCAGCCCTCCAGGCCATCCGCATCGCCGACCGCGCTGCCGCTGATGCCGGCGTTGTTCACCAGAATGTCGAGCCTGCCATAGGCGGCAATCGTCTCGGCGATGAGCTTTTTCCAGTCAGCCTCCGACGTCACATCGGTCCGCACGAAGCGCGCCTGGCGCTGGCCGGCGGAGATGTCGGCGGCAACGGCCTCGCCTTCCTTCACCAGCACATCGGCGATCACGACCTTCGCACCTTCCGCCGCGAACAGCCGCGCCTCCGCTTCGCCCATGCCATGTGCCGCGCCTGTGATGATCGCCACCTTGTCCTGGAGCCGCATGATTCCCCCCGAACGATGTTGTCACCGATCATCCGATGCCGATGGACAGCGCGCAATCCGCCGCCATGCTCCGGTCGCCACTTGCCGCTGTCTTTCCTATTCTGGCGCAAAGACCGACCGGGGACCGAAGTGCGATGACCGAACCGACGGCCCGTCTTCCAATTATACCGGGCGGCCGTCGCGCGCGGCGCGGTGGCGAGCATCGTCTTCCCGGTGGCCTGCGCGCGTCTGAGTTCCATGCCAGCTGCTACGCTCTAAGCGACCCGCGCGGTCCGCACCGGCAGGGCAATCGTTTCCAGCGAGGTCAGATCGAGCGTCCGCGACGCATGATCGATATCCAAGCCCACCACAGCCCCGCTGGCGTCGAGATCGACGTTGAGGCCGGAGACGATTTCCCGCGTTTCCACGCCTGGCTCCGGCTTCAACTCGATGTATAAGCTGTCCGTCTCCGGATAGTAGTGGAGCTTCATAGTAGGTCCTTTACAAAGCCGCGGTCAAAGAAAGCATTGTGCACCGTCTCCCCGTCTTCAAGTGTCACGACACGCAGGATGCACTCCTGGCCATCCCTCGCATCCAACACCGCACCCCAGTGACGGACTCGCCCATCATCCTGGACCGCGCGGCGGAGTGGCGTCGCCAGCACGGCGAGGCACATCGCCCGATCGATATAGGGCCGCTTCCGAAGCACCTGCTCTTCGAAGTAGCGCGTGGTGTTCACGACTGCTCAGTACGGCTCCCGCACGAAAATGAACGTCGTGCCGGTCACGATCGGCGCACTCGCCCCGACAAACGACACGTTGGCGTCCTTCACCTGCCGTGATCCCGCCCGCCCCGACACCTGCAGCGCGCCTTCGATGATGTGCCACAGCCCGTGGATCCGCCCCGTCCCAAGGCTGCCGCCGAACGTGTTCAGCGGCAGCTCGCCGTCGAGCTCGATGCGCCCGTCCTGGATGAAATCCAGTGCCTCGCCTTCCCCACAGAACCCGTAAGATTCCAGCCCGTAGATCACGGACGCCGAGAACCCGTCGTAGATCTGCGCCACGTCGACATCCTTCGGGCTGAAGCCGGAGCGTTCCCAGGTCAGCTTGGCGGAACTGCTGCCGCCCTCCATGTAGCTGCTGAGGCTGCCGATCCTCCCCGCCACCTCGAAGTGCAGCCGCTGACCATAGCCCGCGAGATAGGCCGGCCTCGGCTTCAGGTCGCGCGCCCGCTCCGCCGTCGTCAGCACAATGGCGACCGCCCCTTGCACCGGGATGTCGCAGTCGAACAGACAGAACGGATAGGCGACCATCCGCGAGGCGAAATAGTCCTCGCGCGTCAGCTTCGTACCGTAGAAATACGCATGAGGATTGTGCTGGGTGTGGCGGCGCTGCGTCACCGCAAGGGTCGCCATCTTCTCCCGGTTCTGCCCATTTCGTTCCAGCCAGCGTGTATACGCCACCGCCATGCCCTGTCCCGGACCGCCGAACCCATAGGGTGCCGTGAACTGCGCGGCACCATGCGCGTAGGCGCCGGGAAGGTTCTGATAGGTGCCGCGCGGGTTGTGCATCGCCCGCCACACCACCGCGTATTTGCACACTCCCGTGAGCAACGCGTTCGCCGCCTGCTGCACGGCGCCGCCGATGTTGGTGGTTCCCACCTGAATGTGCCACGACAGCGCAGGCAGCTTCAGCATCGCCATCATGCAGTTGACGGACACGATGGAGATGCCGTCCACCTCCGCGTGCCCGGTCGCCGGCAGTTCCGGATAGGTTGCAAGGCCGTCGATGTCGTCCATCCGCAGCCCGGAGTCCGCAACCGCCTCCTTCACCGCGGTCAGCGCATGCGCGGCGAGCGGTATCTCGGCCGAGCGCGTGACCTTGGAAAAGCCCACGCCGCTGACCGCCACTTTGCATCGGTTCTCCCACATGCGTTCGGTTTCCTTCAGCGCGCGAGACGAAACTGCGGCAGCGTGATGTCGTCGTTCAGCTTGTCGAAGACGACTTGCACGCGGCGCCCGACCTTCGCCTCGGTATACGGCGCTTCCAGCAGGTTGCCGGCGAGCAGCGCGCCCGGCGCATCATCGAGCTCCACGATGATGCTGGCATAAGGCACCGCAGGGGCAAAACGTTTGTCGCCGGTGTGATACATGATGGTGTAGGCGTAGATCGCACCGGCACCCCGCACGGGCTCGAACTTCAGGTCGGTGCCGATGCATTGGACACACGTCGCGTACGGCGGATGCTGGAAATGGCCGCAACTCTGGCAGCGCTGCAGTTCCAGAACACCACGCTTGGCCGCATCCCAGAACGGCTTGGTCCATTCGTTCGGCACCGGGATCGGCCGCGTCACCTTGCTCCAGTCGCTCATTTGACTGGATCCAGTACAACGACGGGAATCTCGCGCTCGGTCTTGCGTTGGTAGTCGGCATAGGGCGGCCAGAATTCCAGCGACTTCTCCCACAACCGCGCGCGCTCCTCGCCGGCAGCGGTCCGCGCCCGCGCCTTCATCTTCGCGGTTCCGACCTGAACCTCGACGTCCGGATTGGCGAGGATGTTGCGATACCAGCCGGGGTGCTGCGGCGCACCGCCTTTCGACGCGATCACGAAATAACTGTCTCCGGACTTCCCGTAGAACAGCGGGAACACGTACTTCTCTCCGGACTTCCGGCCGGTCGTCGTCAACAGCAACGACGGCACCATCATCTCCGGCCGGCCCGGCTGGGTCATCTTGTACATGTGCCCGTCGGTGCCGCCGCTGGAAAGGTAACGGTTCGCATGGTCCACCATCCAACCCGGCAGGTTGGGAGCGAGCTTGGCTTCGGACATACTCGGAACTCCTGTTGATCCCGAAGGAGCATAGCGATGGACGCGAACGAGGCCCAGCGGCGCTATTGGAACGAGGTCGCCGGTCCGCGCTGGGTCGCCGGCCAGGGGTTCAGGGAGCGGCGCAACCTGGAAAGCCTCGCGCTGTTGCTGGATCACCTGCGGCTCACCGGCGGCGAGAGCGTGCTGGAAATCGGCTGCGGCACCGGCGCGGTCACGCTGCCCCTGGCAACGGCGGTCGGCGAGCGTGGCCGCGTCATCGCGGTCGACATTTCCGACCCGATGCTCGGGGTTGCTCGGCAACGGATCGCCGAGAGCGGGATGCACAACGTCACGCTGCTGCAAGGCGACGCGCAGGTGTTCGCGTTCGAGCCGGCCACGTTCGATATCGCGACCTCGCGCATGGGCGTCATGTTCTTCGCCGACCCGGTGGCGGCGTTCCGCAACATTGCCGGCGCACTGAAACCGGGCGGCCGCCTGGTGTTCGCCTGTTGGGCGCCGTTGGCGGAGAACCGGCATTGGCTGATTTCCTACGACATCGCAGTCCGCCATTTGGGGTCGCCGGCGCCGTCGACAAATCCCGAGCCGGGTCCGCTCGCCTTCGGGAACCCGGACTACATCCGCGGGATTCTCACTGCCGCCGGGTTCGCCGACATCGCGGTGGAGCGGGCCCACCCGACCATCACCGGCGGAAGTCCCGAGGAGGAGGCGCGGCAGGCGCTGATGATGGGACCGACGGCACGGCTGATTGAAGCGAAGCAGCCGCCGGAGACCGTCCGTAAGGTGATCGCCGAGGAGATCGCGGCTGCGTTCGCCGCTGCAGCGAGCGCCGGCCCGATCCGACTGCCGGCCACCATCTTTCTGGTCACATCTCACAAGTAGCGGGAGGTAAACATGACCTTGGAAGTGCGCCGTATCGTCACTGGCCATGACGCGGCCGGAAAGGCCATCGTCGCATCGGACGAGCGAATGACCGGCACCACCCGGCCAGGGCGCGCCGGAATCGCGCGCTGCGAGATCTGGTCCACCGACCGGATGCCGGTGGACAACTCGGAAGCGGCCGCGGCCGCGCAGCGGCAGGGCTTCGTGGTCCGGCATAATTACGTCGGGTCAGGGCAGGGAACGGTGGTGCGCATCGTCGAATTCGCGCCGGGCTCACCGAAGTTCATGCACCGCACCGAAACGCTCGATTACGCCATCGTTCTCTCCGGCGAATGCGATATGGAACTCGATGACGGCAAGACCGTGCACGTCAAGCAAGGCGACGTCGTCGTGCAGCGCGGCACCATGCATGCGTGGGTCAACAACGGCACGCAGCCCTGCGTGTTCGCTTTCGTGCTGATCGACGCCAAGCCTGCGGAGGCAGGCGGGCAGAGCCTGCGTACGCACTATCCGGCCTGAACGCGGACAATCTACGTCGGCGGCAGCGTTTCAAAGACCGTGAGGTCCGGCGGCATCGCTACCCAGGCCGGACGGTCGCGCACGAAGATCGCGATTTTCGGCTGGAAGCGTGAGGGGTCGTCCAAAGAACCCGCATAGATCGTGTGGGATTCGTCCTTGCCGACTTCGCCGCCGAAGACCAGGCCGCCGCAGATGGAACAGAAATTGCGCACAGCGTCGCTGCCTCTGAACGACTGCGACCGGAACTGTCGCGTTGGGCCGCTGAAGCGAACGGCACTGCTCGCAAATCCCATGAACGGTATGAAACCTGAGCCGGACGCCTTGCGGCAGTCGGCGCAGTAACAGTACCCCGCGAACATCGGCTCGCCCTCGGCTTCATATCGCACTGCATCGCAAAGACAGCCGCCAGTGTAACGCTTCAAGCTTTCATTCATGTGATCCTCGCTGTCGGCAACGGCCAAATAGCGTCACTCCGCCCGTCCTGCAAGGAGCGCGTCATGCGCGGCTTCCGGCAATCCCTCCCCACCCGGTTCTCGTCATGCGTGGGCGTGTTGCTCCGCGTTGCGTTTGCGGCTCGCGGCGGCCTTCCTGGCAGACGCTGAGCGGTCCGCCTTCGGTCGCGACGCGGCCGCCGCCCCACCCTTCGTGCCGCCTTTGTGTGCTGCCGGATGGCCGGTCGACTTTCCCCGTCCTGATCCGCCGACGCGCTTGCCGCCACCGTCATCCTTGTTGACGGTCGCCCAGGCGCGACGTTCCGCTTCTTTTTCCGGGACACCGCGCCGCTCATAACTCGCCGCAATATGATCGGCCTTGCGATCCTGCTTGCGAGTGTACTTTGATTTGTCGCCACGCGGCATGATCGGCTCCCTTTGCACGTAGACGGTTACTGTGATCTGTGAACGGGCCAGGCGGCTCGCCGCACAGGGCTTGATCGAGTCAGAAGAACGGCGGCCCGGAGGCCGCCGTCCCATTGTGTTACGGCATGTCCCAGTAGGGATGCGTGCCGTAATAGTCGTATACACGCTTGCCCCAGGCGGGGTCGTCCCAACCGACCGTGTCGGCATCCGTGTAGGAAGGCGCGCCCTCCAAGGTCTGCTTGTCCAGATCGACGACGAATCCGTCCATATTGGTGTCGTATTTGAGCGTCTCCCAGGGCAGCGGATAGTGCCGGTCGCCGATGCCGAGGAAACCGCCGAAGCCGACCACCGCGTAGGCGATTCTGCCGCTGACCTTGTCGATCATCACGTCCTCGACGCTGCCGAGGTTCTCGCCGGAGCGGTTGTAGATGCGGGTGCCCTCGACCTGATCGGCGGCGATGAGGCGACCCGAGGTATCATTCGGATCTCTGATGCTGGCCATGTGGACCTCTGGCGTTGTTGCGGCCTCCTCAACGCACGATCCGCACCGCGGTTGCGCCAGGCACATCAGTTTCGTGTCAGCCAATCCTTTCGCCGCTCAGTCCGAAGCCACGGCGGATACCCGCCGCACGCTAACAGCAAGAACACCGGGAGGGTTGCCAGCACTGCGATCGCCATCAACCCGGTCGGCGGATTCCCGTAGCCGCCGCCGAATTGCACCAGGCCGAGGAGATAGATCCGCATGCTGTCCTGTGATCCGGTCGCCGGGAAAGCGGAATTTCTCCAGACCGTAGTCCGCCAATTTCTAGGACAAGTGGAAACTAACATGCTATCCGACCTTTGACGGAGGTCGATTGGATCGGGCCCCATGTGAACGGCGGACTATGAACGATCCGCGGATCATCCAAGCATGATCCGACTGGTTTCCGCACGTGTCAGGAATCAAGCGATTCGCGGACCTTCCTGGTCAAATCAAAGCTGCTGAACGGCTTAACGATCAAGGAGACGCCCACATCCAAATGTCCGGCTAGAATGACGGCATCCGTCGTATATCCAGTCGTAAGCAGCACCTTCGTACCCGGTCGGCGCTCGCGGACCTTGTCCGCGAGATGGCGGCCGTTCATCGTGCCTGGCAATCCGATATCTGCGAACAGGAGATGTACGTCCGGCTGGCGATCCAATATTTCGAGTGCTGCGCCGGCGTTCGGCGCATTGAAGACGCGGTATCCGATTTCACGCAACACGTCGGTACTGGAGACACGAACTTCGTCATCGTCTTCAACGAGCAGGATCGTTTCCGATCCGCTCACGGCGCTGGATTCCAAGCTGTGCTCTTCAGGCTCGCGCTCTTCAGCCTCAGCCGGCAGCCGCGGTAGATAGATTCGGACCGTGGTGCCCACACCTGGCTTACTGTCGATCAGCACCTGGCCGCCCGATTGCTGAACAAAGCCATAGACCTGGCTAAGGCCAAGGCCTGTGCCATGGCCGGCCCCCTTGGTAGTGAAGAATGGATCGAACGCCTTGGCGACGGTCTGGCAGTCCATACCGATGCCATTGTCCTTGACAGCGATAAGCACATACTGCGCGGCGGTTCCGTCGGTCGATCCTATTTCCGGGTCGCCGGCATTTGCCGTTTCGACTGCTATGGTCCCGCCGTCGGGCATCGCATCCCGCGCATTCACGGCCAGATTCAGGAGCGCATTCTCGAGCTCGGCTGGATCGGCATGAACCATTCCCACATCAATGCCCAAGGCCGTCTTAACGTTGACCCGCTCGCCGAGCGTACGACGAAGCGTATCGACCAAGCGGTGAACCAGACGGTTTGGGTCAATAATTTGCGGCTGGAGAGGCTGCTGGCGTGAGAACGCCAGAAGGCGCTGCGTCAAGGTGGCTGCCCGCCGGGCGGCATCTGTCGCCGCTCCGATCGCGCGCATGACGCGGGCAGTTGGCCGGGCAGGATGGGGAGCCGATAGCCATCGGCCTAACATCTCCAAACTGCCCATCATGACGGTCAGCAGATTATTGAAATCATGGGCGACGCCACCGGTGAGTTGGCCAAGGGCGTCCATCTTTTGCGATTGCCGCAGTTTCTCGTCGATCATGCGACGCTCGGTCATGTCACGGGTCACCTTGGCGAACCCAGCAATCTCGCCGCGCGAATCCCGAATGGCGTCGATAACGACGTTCGCCCAAAAGCGGGCGCCGTCTTTGCGAACGCGCCAGCCTTCCTGCTCGAAGCGCCCCTGATCCCTGGTCGTGGCGAGTGCACGATCCGGCAGGCCGGCGTGCCGATCCTCTTCCGTGTAGAAGCGAGAGAAATGCTCACCGATGATCTCGGCCCGCGTATAGCCTTTGATTCTCTCGGCGCCTGGGTTCCAGCTCAGAACCCGTCCGCCGGGATCAAGGGTGAAAATCGCATAGTCGGTTACACTTTCGACCAGCGTCCGAAAGGTCCGTTCGCTCTCGTTGAGCTTGTCGGCCGTCTCGGCGAGTGCCTTGGTGCGATACTCTACCCGCTGCTCCAGCAGGGTCCTCATTCTCTGAGCGTCGGCTTCGGCGCGCTTCTGTTCGGTGATATCTACCAGCAGATTAACGGCTCCGGTCAGCCGCCCGGTGTCATCAAAAAGGAGCGCGGGATAAGGCATGAAGTGAACACGCGTTCCGTCCGGACGCTCAGCGATAGCCTCTTCTCTCCGTACCGGCCGCCCCTCCTTCAAGGTCACTGCCATTGGGCATTCAGCGTGCGGTAGCGGCGTTCCGTCCGGCCGGAACAGCCGCCAGGTGACGCACCATTCGTCGCTTCCGAGCTTGGGACGTCGCCCGGCAAAGTCCGCGGCGGCCTGATTATAATAGGTAATCTTGCCGGCAGCGTCGGTGACGTAGATCGGCACCGGAAGAGCGTCGAGCATGGGCAGGTCGTGACATTCTTGCACCGGCGGCTGTCCGCGAAGGGCGGCCATGCCAGCGATGTCCCGAAGAATCATGCTCCCTCATCACATGGTACTGAAGCTTAATTATACGCGCCGCTGTCGTTCTGAACCAGCGATGGGTGGCGAAGCTACCGCTCACCAGTCGGAGAGCGAGCCGCCAAAGTGGTCACAATCCTGTGCGCAACTATCGCCAAAGCGCTTGGCGAACAGTCCCCAGGAATCCCGGCGGATCGATTCAGGTGGAAGCTGAGCTGGCGCCCGCCACCTTTTGCAAGCAGCACGTCGCGCTCCGCTGGCCCAGGCTGGCGCCATGACGAGTGTGCGACCTCCTAACCGAAATTTGAACCGAATGCCGCGAGCCTGCCATCTTCCGGCCGCACGTAGGCCTGCCGCGGACCGTGATCATTGCGTTCACAACGCGACAGAGAACGATGACAGCATCGGACGAGATCACAGCCGATCCTGAGTTTCCCTCGACCGGCACGACTGTTGGTTCGTCAAAGCCCAGGCTTCTCGGCATTCTCGGCCCCGGGCTTATCACAGGTGCTTCGGACGATGATCCGAGCGGCATTGCCACCTATTCGCAGGTCGGCGCGCAACTCGGCTTCAGCTCGCTGTGGCTTATGTTGTTCAGCTATCCGCTGATGGCAGTCACCCAGGAGATCAGCGCCAGGATCGGCCGTACCACGGGCCACGGACTCGCCGGCAACCTGCGGCGACACTATGCGCCGTGGGTCGCCATGTCGTGCATTGCGCTGCTGCTTGTTGCTAATGTCATCAACCTCGGCGCTGATCTCGGGGCGATGGGCGATGTGGCGGCAACAGTGATCGGTGGCAGTACCACGGCGTATGTCATCGCATTTGGCATTGCCTGCATGGCCATGCAGGTGCTCATTCAGTACACCCGCTACGTATCGATCCTAAAGTGGGGGACGCTGGTGCTGTTCGCCTATTTCGGCACGATGCTGATGGTGCACATTCCCTGGGACCAGGTGGCATGGGGCCTGCTGGTGCCGACCGTCGACACCAGCAAGGATTTCATCTCCACCGTTGTTGCCGTCCTCGGGACTACGATTTCGCCTTATCTCTTCTTTTGGCAGTCGTCACAGGAAGCCGAAGATCTACGCGAACAGCCACAGCGTGATCCGCTGGTCCGCTCGCCGGCGCAGGCACCCAATGCGTTCGCCCGGATCAGGCTCGACACCTATATAGGTATGGGGTTCAGCAACCTGGTAGCGGTAGCGATCATCATCACCACGGCGGCGACACTGCATGCCACCGGCACTATAAACGTAGATACGGCACAGCAGGCGGCCGAGGCCCTGAAGCCGGTGGCGGGTGCTTTAGCTTTCCTGGTATTCGCGCTTGGCATTATCGGGACAGGATTCCTGGCGGTGCCGGTGCTGGCAGGATCGGTGGCCTAAGCAATTGGCGAAGCGCTGCGCTGGCCGGTCGGCCTTGCCCGTAAGCCAAAGGAAGCTCGCGCATTTTACGTCACATTAATTGTCGCGACCATCGTCGGCATGACCATCAATTTTCTTCCAGTCGATCCCATCCGGGCGCTGTATTGGAGCGCGGTCATCAACGGCGTGATGGTAGCACCGATCATTGCGTTCATGATGTTGCTGGCAAGCAGCAGGCGGGTGATGGGAGATTTTATCCTTTCCCTGCCGCTGAAGTTGCTAGGCTGGCTCGCGGTGCTGGTGATGGGGTTATGCGTCGTCGGTTTGCTGGTAACGGTGGCGATCTGAGAGTTGGTTTGCATAACGATAGCGGAGTGCACGATCAGGGACCGGTGCTCGCTGCATCCGTTACGACATCGCCAATGCACTTCTCGGCGTCTTGCTACGATATTCCCGTTCGGGCGGCGATCGGCGTCCCCAACTACTCACTCAGATCGCCCGATTTTCCGCCAGAACCTCAAGCTCCCCGCGCGACAGTCCCAGTTCATCGCAGAAGATTTCCGTGTTGTGCTCGCCGATCAGCGGTGCCCGCCGGGAGATTCGCCAAGGCGAGCCGTTGTAGATGGCCGCCTCGCCTGGGTAGATGAAGCTGCGGCTGAGCTCGGGGTGTTCCACCTGCTTCCAGAATCCACGATCATGCAGGTGGCCATCATCAAGCAGCGCCTCCGGGGCGCGCACCGCTCCCCAGGTGAAGCCGCGTTCCTGGGCGGCGTGGTAAACCTCCTCTGCCGGTAGGCTGGCGATGAAGTTGGCGACGAGATCATCGATAATGTGGGATGTGTTCGCCGTGATGACCGCCTGGTCCTGGTATTTGGGGTCGTTCAAATCTCCAGCCATGCCGTAACCGCCCAGCAGGTCCGCGAGGTCCTTGACGAATTTCGGATTCAGCCGCCCACCCACCAGCGCGCAGACATAGGTGCCATCCTTGGCGCGGAACTGGGTGCGCGGCGTAGGACCGGCGGCATGATGGCGGCCGGTCTGGCGTCGCACCCCCTCGCCCCGGTAGATGTAGTTCGCGATCGCTGCCTCGGTTGTCAGGGCACATGCCTCGTGTATGGACACATCGATATACTGTCCTTGCCCCGAAACAGTTCGGTGGACCAGAGCGGCCATGATCGCCATATAAGCGTAATGACAACCGATGTGCCATGCATTGCCGCCACCGGGCGCGATGGGCGGTGCATTCGGCGCGTCCGCCTCGTCATAGCCGCAGGAGGCCATCTCGCCGCCCGCCGCCATGTGGAGCAGATCACTGGAAAGAAAATCCCGCCAGGGGCCGGTCTGGCCGAACGCGGTCAGCGAGCACAGGATCAGCCGGGCATGTTGTTTGCGGAGAGCTTCGTAGTCGAGTTCCAGCGACGCCAGGAAACCCGGCCGGAAGGTTTCCAGAATGACGTCCGACTTCGCCGCCAGACGCGCGAAAAGCTGGCGACCGTCTGCGGTTTCCAGATCGAGGGTAATGCCGCGTTTGGACGTGTTATAGTACCAAAACGACAGACTGCGCTCCGGGTGGGGGATATCGTCGAGGAATGGCCCGACGTGGCGGTTGTGCTCGCCACCGGGCGGTTCGATCTTGACGACATCGGCGCCAAGGTCGCCGAGCAGCTTGCCGCAGAACTGCCCCCTTTCATCGGCGAGCTCCAGGATGCTCAGGCCTGCCAGCGGGCCCGGCAGGGTCTCCGTCATTGCAGCATTTCCTCCATGTAGGGAAAGCGCTCCCGCTTCGTCGGCCAGAACGTGCCGTCGGCGAAGCCTGCGCGCAGTTCTTCGTGGCTGTAGCCCAGCAAGCCTTCGACAATCTCCCGCGTGTGTTGACCGATCAGAGGCGCAGGCAGGTGATTCGATGCCGGGGTTTCCGAGAGTTTGAACGGGGCATTCTGCACCTTGTGCAGTCCGAGCGCCGGATGCTCCATCACCAGATACATCTGCCGATGGCGCAACTGAGGGTCATGCTCCACCCGGTCTTCGGCACTTTGTACGGGAAGGGCGCGAACACCGGCGGCCTGGCAACGCTCCGTCAGCTCGTATTTTTCCCCCGCCATGGTCCACGCTTCGATGTGCGCGTCCAGTTCATCCTGGTACTGCAAACGGCCAGCGACCGTGGCGAATTTTTCCGACGTCGCCCACGACGGAGCGCCCATCACCTGCACCAGGCGCTGCCATTCCTCGTCCGAGTGGCAGACGATCACGCACCAGTCGTTATAGCCACCGGGACGGGTGCGATAGGCATTATGCGGCGCAACCGTCGGCCCACGGTAGTTGCTGACCAGAGGCGTGCCGGGCCAGTGCGCGCGGTTGCCCGGAGGGAAGCCCGCGCGACGCGACCCACGTCCGTTCACCGAAAAATCCAGCAGCGCCGGACCGTTGAGCGGAACGCTCGCCACCATCTGAGACAGGTCGATGTGCTGACCTCCCCCGGTCATGTTGCGATGGTAGAGGCCGGCGAGTGCACACATGGCCCCGTACATGCCGCCGGTATCATCCATGTACGACCAGCCCCAACCCGCCGGCGGTTTGTCGGGCAGGCCGGAGAGATACGTCAGTCCTGAAACCGCCTGGGCGACAGGACCAAACGTTGTGTAATGGTGATTTCGGCCGGTATGGCCGTAGCCCGACATCGATACATAGACGATATCCGGTTTGATCCTGCACAGCTCGTCATAGCCGAGGCCCCAGTTCCGCAGCACGCGCGAGGAAAAATTCTCGATCACGATGTCGGAAATGGCGATCAGCCGTTTCACGATCTCCAGGCCTTTGGCGCTGCGCACGTTCAGGCTGAGGCTCTTCTTGTTGACGTTCGTGTCAGCGAAGTTGCCCGAGGTGTTCAGATTGACCTCTAGATGCTGCGGCGTCGTGGTACTAGGCAGCCTGCCGCGCTCATTCTCCGGCCACTCGATCTTTATCACCTCGGCCCCGAGTGCCCCCAGCCAGCGCGTGGCCCACGGCCCGGCCCGCACCCAACTGAAATCCACCACGCGGATGTTTTCCAGCGCTCGCGGTCGCGACATGATGCCGTTGTCCCCCATTAGCGAGCCGCCGCTTTGTCCATCGCCGCCAGGATGGCGTCAAACCTCGCCTTTAGTTCGGCCCGCCAACTCGCGCCGGGATGTGTGAACACGTAGAGTTCGTTCTCGCGGATCGCGGAAAGGACTTGCGCGGCAACATCCGACGGGTCGAGCCCGGACCGTCCGAGTTCGGCGAGCTCGGCGGCGAGTTTACCCGCTGGGCTTGCGGGCTCCGGTGTCTGTGTCGGGCCGTAGCGCTCCGGCCGATTACGCCCACTCTCCCAGATGCGCGTTCGCACGAACCCAGGACAAAGCACCGTCACCCCGATCCCGAGCGGCTGGAGGTGCATCGCCAGCCCCTCCGACATGTTGACCACCGCGAACTTGCTCGCCGAGTAAGGGCTGAAGCCAAGCCCGCTGTTCATCCCGGCCATGGACGCGGTGTTGACGATGTGGCCGCCTTCACCGTGGGCACGGATGTGCGGCAGGAAGCTACGGATGCCGTGCAGGACGCCCATAACGTTGACGTCCAGCACCCATCGCCAGGTGTCGAGCGAGATATTGTCGACGCCACTGCCGCCGCCAACACCGGCATTGTTGCAAACCACGTGGACATTGCCGAATGCCTGGTACGACGCATCGGCCGCGCGCTCGACGCTGACAGGATCGGCAACGTCGCAGGCAACGCCGCACACATCCGCACCAATATCGCGCAGGCTCTTGACGGCTTCCGCCAAAGCGTCCGTCTCGATATCGGCGAGCATCACTTTCATGCCCGCCCCCGCAAAGGCCCGGCCGAGTGCATACCCGATGCCGCTCGCCCCGCCGGTCACAAATGCCGTCTTGTCAGCGAGCTGCCGCATGATCCCTCTTGCGACCGGGGAAATCTATCCCCACTTGGCCTGACTGCCGACCAGCGTGATGGTGATATGTCCCATCGTCGTATTGGCTGTCGCACCATGCCAATGGCGCTCACCGGCCTTGATTTGCACGACATCGCCCACGTTGATCGGACTCTGCTCATGCTCCGTCGCCACCATGCCGGAGCCCGAAGTCACGATCAGGATCTGGTCGCAGTCGTGCGTGTGCCAACCCGTCGTGCAGCCCTGGCTGAAGTTCACCACGCTGCAGTTGTAGTTCGCGGACTCCCCAGGTTCGATGATGGTCTGGCGTGACCGGGAAACCGGCCCGGTCCAGCCTTCGATCGGCTCGGCGGCGCCTTCCACCGGGACGTTCGGAATGTCGCGAAGCGTGACCACCTTCATGACGTTTCTCTCCTCGTGTTGACGAGTTCACGGTAGCCGGTCTCGCGCTGAAATCAAGGACAGGCTCGACCCGACCAGTTCCACTGCGGTCGGAAAGGAACTATCGGTATCTCGACGACACAGGAGTATCAACCTCATGCCACGTCTCCGCTTCGGCGCCTTCCTCGCCCCGCACCATCCGGTCGGCGAGCATCCGATGTTGCAGTTCCGCCGCGATCTCGATCTGGTCGAGAGGCTGGACCAACTCGGCTACGACGAATTCTGGTGCGGTGAGCACCACTCCAGCGGCTGGGAAATGATTGCGTCACCCGAGATGTTCCTCGCCGCTGCGGGCGAGCGCACCAGGCGCATCCTGCTGGCGACCGGGGTCATTTCGCTGCCTTATCATCATCCGTTCAACGTCGCCCAGCGCATGGTGCAGCTCGATCACATGACGGGCGGGCGCGCGATCTTCGGCTCGGGACCCGGCGCACTGGCTTCGGATGCGCACACGCTCGGCGTCGATCCGATGGTCCTGCGTGACCGCCAGGATGAGGCGATCGGTATCATCCGCCGGCTGTTCAACGGCGAGCGAGTTACCGCCAGATCAGAGTGGTTCACGTTGCAGGATGCGGCCTTGCAATTGCTGCCGTTGCAGGAGGAGATGCCGTTCGCCGTTGCCTCGCAGATCAGTCCGTCCGGCATGACGCTGGCCGGCAAGCACGGGATCGGCATCATCTCCATCGGATCGCTGTCCGAGGAGGGTCTGAACGCGCTGCCGACGCAGTGGGGCTTCGCCGAGGCCGCCGGCGCCAAGCATGGCAAGACGGTGGACCGCAAGAATTGGCGCGTGCTGCTGAGCTGGCATATCGCCGAGACACGCGACAAGGCGCGCGCCGAAGCCCGCGATGGCCTGATGCGGCACCACAACGAATATATAACCGGCACACTGCAGCGCCCTGGGTCGCGGCCGTTCAGGACGCCCGATGAGGCGGTGGACAAGACCGCGTTCTCGGATGGCGCCGTGGCCACGATCGGGACACCGGACGATCTGATCGAGCGGATCAAGTCGGTGCTCGAGCTCAGCGGCGGCTTCGGCACCGTCGTCGGTTTCGTGCACGATTGGGCCAACCCGGAAAACACCATGCGAAGCTGGGACATGGTGGCGCGCTATGTCGTGCCGGAGATCAACGGCTACCTGGCCGGACTGCGGAAGTCGCAGGACTTCGTCACCAACAACCGCGCCGTGTTCGAGCGCAGCCGCGAAGCGATCATGGCCAAGATCAACGAGAACGAGGCGGCCGTCGCCGCGTTGGCGGTCACCCGGTCCCCGATGCTGACCGCCTCAGCCAGCAACGTGCCGGACCTGAGCAAATACCGGACGGGAACGTGATCCATGAGCGGACCAACACTAGCCCTTGCCTGTCGCCCTGGCCTCCCGGTTTGTCACGTTATCCGACGCCATCGATGACATGAAGCGAAGCTCTCCCGCGATGGACAGCCTTGGGGGATAACCGTCGGTCGAAGGTCGCCAATTTGCCGCCATTGGCGACTGCGAGGGCCAGGAGGTAGGTATCTGTGACCTGACTTGGCGTGGCGATCTGACGGGCATCGACGAGGTCAGACTCCACCAGGCTGAGATCATCCTTCCAGAAAACATGGCCCGGGAGCGCGCGCAGGCGCAGGACGATCGGCGCGGCCGCGGCAGGCGAGCCAACCGTGTTGGGGTATCTCGGGTGACCGACGATGCGGATGACACCGTTCTCGGTGAGAGGGCAGGTCGCCCATGATGCCGCGCCCGTCGTGTGAAACCATCTGTGAGCGGCGTCATGCCCAACGTGGGTTGGGTCAATCATGGCGATCAGCACATTGACGTCGAGAAGAAAGGTCACGCCAGTTCGTCGCGGAGCGCATTGATGATGTCGGACGTGACGATGACATTCGCCCTGCGCACCGGCAGGAGTGGCACACCGTTTCGCTCGGTCGCCGCGGCCGGCGGTCGCAGCGAATTGCGCGCCAGCTCGGATACGACTTTACCGACAGTTTGATGCCTCTGGCGTGCGATAGCCTTGGCTGCCGTGAGGACATCATCGTCAATGGCGAGGGTCGTTCTCATGAAGTATTTCCTATTCGCATCAGGCATCAGGCATCAGGCATCATGCATCATGACATCCTCCATGTCAGCGTTGCTCCGCGTTGACCTGCCACGACCGCGTCGCAGAATGGAGAGGCACGGCGATGGAGAACTGCAACAATGATGAACCTGGTTCGGGTGCAGTCGATGAGCGGACCGCTCGCCGGCATTCGTGTGCTCGATCTGACCACGGTGCAGATGGGTCCCTGGTGCACCCGCATCCTCGCCGACTATGGCGCCGACATGATCAAGGTCGAAGCACCCGAGGGCGACTCGTCCCGCTATACCGGCGTGTCACGCCATCACGGCATGAGCGGCAGCTTTCAGCACAATGCGCGTGGCAAGCGCAGCATCGCCATGGACCTCAAGCAGCCGGCAGGCCGCGAGTTGCTGCTGCGTCTGCTACCGAAGGTCGAGGCGTTCGTCTCGAACATCCGTCCGCAGGCGCTCGCCCGTTTGGGGCTCGACTATGAGCCGGTGAGGAAGCTCAATCCTTCCAACATCTATCTCAGCATGGTCGGCTACGGCAGCGGTGGGCGTTACGCCGGGCGCCCCGCCTACGATGACCTGATCCAGGCGGCCTCGGGGATCCCGATGTTGCTGCAACGGTCCACCGGCCAGCCGCGCTTCATCCCGATGGCAGCGATCGACCGCATCGTCGGTTCGGCCGCAGCCAATGCGCTGCTCGCCGGGTTGCTGGCACGCGCGCGCACCGGTATTGGTCAGCGGATCGAGGTCCCGATGTTCGAGACCATGGCGCAGTTCGTGCTTGCCGAACACATGCAAGGCCGCACCTTCGATCCGCCCACCGGCCCAGCCGGTTATGCGCGCACCCTGTCGCAGCATCGCCGGCCGCATCGGACCAAGGACGGCTTCATCGCCGTGCTCCCCTACAACGACGGCCAGTGGCGCCGCTTCTTCGCAGCCATTGGCAAATCGCATGTCGTGGAGACCGACCCACGGTTTGCCAACATCGTTGCCCGCACCGCGAACATCGATGCGCTTTACCAGATGCTCGGCGAGGAACTGAAGCATCGCACCACCGACGAGTGGCTCGAACTGCTGCAGGACAATGACATTCCGTGCATCCGCCCGCATACGCTGGAGAGTCTGCTTGATGACCCTCACCTTGCCGACGTCGAATTCTTTCGGTTCGAGGAGCATCCGTCCGAAGGCCGCATCCGAACCATGCGCGAGCCCAGCACCTGGTCGGAAACGGTTCCACCCACGGGTCGCTTCGCGCCTCGTCTCGGCCAGCACACGCACGAGATCCTCGCGGAGGCGGGCTACACAACAGATGAAATCGACACGCTGATTGCGCAGCGCGCAGTGATGACGGAAGGAATGCCAAAATGAAGATCGGAGTGTTTGCCACGTTCATGTCGCCACTGGCCACGCCACAGATGATCCGCGAGTTCGGGCGACGAGCCGAGGACATCGGGCTCGAATCGATCTGGATGGGCGAACACGTCGCGCTGTTCGACAAGAACACCTACGGGTATCCGGGGTCGGCGGATGGACGCATCCCGGTTCCGCCAGGCGGCGGGATGCTGGATGTCATCGCCACCTTCGGGTTCCTGGCCGCCGCCACGAGCAAGCTGCGTCTCGGCACCGGTGTCGCGCTCGTGCCGCAGCGCAATCCGATCTACACCGCCAAGGAAGTGTGTACGCTGGATTGGCTGACGGATGGGCGCATCGACTTCGGCATCGGCGTTGGCTGGAACAAGGAGGAGGTCGAGGCGTGCGGCTACCGCTGGGAAGATCGCGGCGCGCGCTGCGACGAGTTCCTGGAGGTCATGCTGCGACTGTGGACCGAGCCGGTGGTCGATTTCGCGGGCAAATGGCTGAAGTTCGAGACCTGCCGGCTGGATCCCAAACCGATCCAGAAACCGCATGTGCCGATCATCGTCGGGGGCTATGCCGATGCGGCGCTCCGCCGGGCGGTGCGGTTCGGCGCCGGCTGGTTTGGCTTCAACCGCGATCCCGCGGCCACCAAGGAGATGCTCAGCCGCCTCGACGCTACATTTGTGAAGGCCGGACGCCGTCGCGCGAAAGGGTTCGAAATCATCATCACGCCTCCCGCCGCGATGCCGGTCGACGCGATGCAGGAATACGCCGAGGCGGGCGTCGACCGCCTGGTGGTGAACCTGGGGAGCCAACGACCTGAGCGCGTTAATCAGCGGATGGCCGAGATCGGGAAGCTCGTGAAGCTGATGCACTGAGCATCGGTTCTGGATCACGCGAGCGTGCGTGTGGAGCAACACTAAAGGCATTGCCTAACTGTCTGCGCGACGATAGTTAGCCATATGCTTAACCTACCGGCCGATCTGGACCGTCTGTTCCACGCCCTAGCCGACCCGGCGCGGCGGGCCATGGTGGAGCGGTTGAGCCGGGGGCCGGCGCCGGTGAGCGAGCTTGCCCGGCCGCTGCCGATGTCGCTGCCCGCCGCCATGCAGCACCTGGGCGTTCTGGAGGCCGCGGGCCTGGTACGGTCGGAAAAGATCGGCCGGGTGCGCACCTGCGCCATCGATGCGACGGCGCTCAGCCAGGCCGAGCAATGGATCAACGCCCGGCGGATCGAGTGGGAGCGCCGCCTCGACCGGTTGGGCGACTACCTGAAAACCCTGGAAGACGAAGGAGATTCCGATGACTCAGGCGATTGAGGCAAGACAGGACGCTACCGTCCAGCAACCGCAGCCGCTCAGGCTTTCCCGGGTCTTCCATGCCCGCCGGGAGACGGTGTTCAGGGCCTGGAGCTCGGCCGAGCACGTGAAGCGCTGGTTCAGCCCGGAGACCTTCACCGTCCCGGATGCCAAGGTGCAGATGCATGTCGGCGGTGCGTTCGACGTGTGCATGCGCTCGCCCGCCGGCGAGGAGCACTGGGTCCGCGGCACGTTCGTTGAAGTCGCGCCACAGACCAGGCTGGTGATCGACATGCATTGCACCGACAGCGCCGGCAACAAGCTGTTCCGTGCCTATACCGAGATCGACTTTGCCGATGCGCTTGGCGGGACGCAGATGGACGTGGTGCAGACCTACACGCTGATCGATCCATCGAAGGCGTGGATGGTGACGGGTGCGCCGGACGGCTGGCGCAGCACACTCGACAAGCTGGAGCAGGAGGTCGTGCGGATGCAGGGCGGGACCGAGACCGGGGTTCGTTCGGTGGTGCATGCCACCTTCCACCTGGAGCGCAGCTATGACGCGCCGGTGGCACGGGTGTGGCGGGCGTTGACCGACGAGGCGGCGAAGCAGAAGTGGTTCGGCGGCACGGCAGGCCGCTGGGAACTGATCGAACGGCACATGGACGTGCGGGTCGGCGGCAAGGAGCGGCTGAAGGGCCGTTGGGAGGGCGGCGTGGTCTCCACCTTCGACGCCATCTACCACGACGTGATTCCGAACCAGCGGTTGGTCTACAGCTACGAAATGCACCTCGACGACAAGAAGATCTCAGTGTCACTGGCGACCATGCAGTTGCAGGCCGAGGGCGGGAGGACCACGCTGAAGGTCACCGAGCAGGGCGCGTTCCTTGACGGCTACGACGATGCGGGTTTGCGCGAGCAGGGCACTGGCCATCTGCTCGATGCGCTCGGGGAGTCGCTGCGGGGCTGAGTGGGGAGAAAGCGATGGCGAACAAGATCCGGCTTGGTTTGATCGGCGCCAGCGTCAGCGGTACCTGGTCGGCGCGATCGCACCTGCCGGCGGTGGTGGCCAGTCCCGATGTGGAGTTGACCGCGGTTTGCACCACCAAGGCCGAGAGTGCCGAAGCAGCGCGCAAGGCTTACGGCGCTCGGCTGGCCTTTGCCGACTATCGCGAAATGGTCGCTTCGCCGGACATCGACGCAGTCGCGGTCGTGGTGCGCGTGCCGTCGCACCACCCCCCGACCAAGGCGGCACTGGAGGCGGGCAAGCACGTCTATTGCGAATGGCCGCTGGGACGGACGACAGCGGAGGCGGTGGAACTGGCGGAGCTGGCCGAGGCAAACCGGCTCGTCACCGCGATCGGCCTGCAGGCTCGCGTCAATCCTGCACTGATGCACATGAAGGAACAGGTCAATGCCGGCTTCGTCGGCGAAGTGCTGGCCGTCCACGTCTGTCTGCTGCGAGAAGGCGTGTTATCCCGGCCGTCGCATCGGACCTGGCAGCGCGACGTCGAACTCGGCGCCAACACGCTGACCATTGCCGCCGGTCACGCGGTGGACGCCATGCGCTACGTCGCCGGTGACTTCAGTCGGCTATCTGCCGTTGTGGCGACCCAGGCGAAGCAATGGCGCGACACCGGCAACGGGTCACTGCTCGATGTCACCGCGCCCGACAACGTGCTGCTCAGCGGCCGCTTGGCGAATGGCGCCGTCGCATCGGTTCACGTCGGCGCCATTCCGCTCGCCGGTAGTGGCTATCGCATGGAAATCTATGGTCGCGAAGGGACGCTGGTTGCGACCGGCGAGGATTCGCCGCAGTTGGGCAAAGTTCTGCTGCATGGCGCAAAGCAGGAGAACAAGCTCGCGCCGATGCCGGTGCCGGAGCGGTTCTCGATAGCCGCGGCCGGTACACCGGCAGGTGAAGCCAGTAATGTCGGTCAGATGTACACGCTGTTTGCCCGGGCGATCCGCGACGGCAACAGCAAGCAGCCGACCTTCGAGACCGCGGTCGAGCTGCACCGGCTGATCGATGCTGTCAGACAGGCATCGGACGACGGTCGCGAGGTGACGCTCGGGTAGGTCCGCGCGACTTCAGTTGCCTGCCGAAATAGTCGGTGATGTCGCTCCACAACTCAAACGCCGGCTTCTCGCGATAGCTCGGCCGGTAATCGGCAAGAAAAGCGTGGCCGGCATCCTGGTAGATCTTGGTCGTGACCTGCTTGCCTGACGCCGCCGCGCGCCGCTTCAACTCCGCTTCCAATTCGACCGGCGGGTTCTGATCCTCTACGCCGAACACGCCGAACAGCGGGCAGTGCAGGTTCCTGACGAGATCGAGAACCGGCGTCGGCCGTGCCGCCGTCGTCTCGGCGTCCGGGGTGGCGCGGTGGATGAAGCCGCCCCAGCAGTCGATCGCCGCATCGACCTTGTTGCTGCTGCACGCGAACAGCAGCGTGTGCCGGCCGCCCGAGCAGAAGCCGATCGCGCCGACCTTCGCGGTGGCGCCCGGCAGTCCCCGCAGATGTTCGGCCGCCGCTTCAAGATCCTGCACCGCCTGCGAGTCCGGCAGGCCAAACATGACCGGGAACACCGTGTTGATGTCGCTCGGGTCCTTCGGGCCGCCGGCGCGAGCGTAAAGGTCGGGCGCCAACGCGTTGTAGCCGATATTGGCAAACCGGCGGGCGAGGTCGCGGATGTGTTCGACCAGCCCGAACGCCTCTTGGATCACGACGATGCCAGGATAGCTCCCTGGCTGACCAGGCCGCGCCAGATAGCCGGGAATGCTGTCGCCACTGCTCCTGAAGCGGATTTCCTCGCCTTTGATGCGACTGGGATCGGTTACTGCACCCGGTATGTTCGCCATGACCTCCTCCTTGCCACTCCGTAGATCTGCCTCAGTCGAACAAGGTCGCCAAGTGTCGCTTCATGCTGTCGGCGAAGTACAGCGCCACCGCCTGGATGGTCCTCGTCCACATAGCCGGCGGCATCGGCGGTTGTCTGGGCGGATAGGTGCGATCGCCGGCGACGCCGGAAACGTTGAAGTTGGCCCCCTGCATCGGCGAGTTGTCGTTGTTGATCGGATAATCAGTCGGTCGCGCCTGCCTCGGACGGATGTCGAAATCGGCGTTGCGCCGTGCCTCCCAGTCGCGGCCGTGGCTCGGGAAGTCGGAATGTTTCATCCAGTCTCCTTGTTCCAGGCGCAGGATTTTCATCCGCGTCCCGGCGAGGCTCCGCCAAGCGTCAGGTGTCAATGGCGGCGCGCTTTGGCACCATATCCGCTGCATTTCGGCCAATCACGATCGACGGCGCTTTCGTGTTTCTCGATGTAAGCGCAGGCATGATCGGCGTCTGCTGCGCGCAAAGCTCTCGACCGATCTGACCGTGACGACCGTTCCAGCCAGGATGATTGGGATATGAGGGGACTGTGGGTCTGACATGCAACGTTTTGTCCCAGCCTGCCGATGCAGGGGGTCGTGACGCGCCAGTGTCGCGTGCGCAGAGATTGCATCTTGTGCAAGACTGGGCACCCAAGTTCCGACCCGAGCCAGTGGCCAACCCACCCATATTCGGGCGAAATCGACCCAAGGAGGCGATAGGAGAACAAGGTCAAACCCGCTACCACACCGGGGTCAACTTCATCTCATAGAGGTATTTTGCACGCCTGACAGGCCATGCCGGGTGTGCTACACAACCATTGGCCAAGTAGGCTTGGCCACCACATGAGGCTATAGTGCGGTTAAGACGGCGCAATCGACCAAGTCACTGAAGCTAGCCAAAGTCCCCGTAGCTCAGCAGGATAGAGCACAGGATTCCTAATCCTGGGGCCGTGGGTTCGAATCCCGCCGGGGACGCCAAGGCAATCCTTTGGAATCGCATTCAAAATTGGATCAGTGTCCAAGGGAAGCTTGGCTGGGCGTCACGCGTTGACAGGACATTGACAGGACAGA
>Ga0209040_10000100_pt1 | contig 52420 bp, 47 predicted proteins | sample BogFormECP12_OM3_FD_188240 | JGI IMG/M metagenome (GOLD analysis project Ga0209040, IMG submission 188240) | Bog forest soil microbial communities from Calvert Island, British Columbia, Canada - ECP12_OM3 (SPAdes) (version 2) | ecosystem: Environmental > Aquatic > Freshwater > Wetlands > Bog ... | reverse complement strand
ACAGTAGTGCCCGTAGGCATGCCGGTAGCGGACAAATTGATGGAACTGTTGAATCCTCCACTGATCGTCGTGGTGATCGTCGACGTTCCCTGATTACCCTGCTGTATTTTCAAAGACGACGGTGAGGCTGAAATCGTGAAGCTGGGGCCGGCGACCACGGTGAGCGTGACAGTTGTGTTTTGCTGCTGGCCACCGCCAGTGCCGGTTACGGTGATGGGGTAGGTCCCAGTGGGCGTGCTGCCACCGACGGTGATGGTCATGGTCGAGATACCATCGCCCGGAGCAGGAACAGTTTGCGGGCTGAAGTTGACCGTAGTGCCAGTTGGCATGCCGGAAGCCGACAAACTGACAGCCCCGTTGAAGCCGCTGCCCAGGACGACGAAGATGCTGGACGCCCCTTGCTGACCCTGGGCGACAGTGAGGGCGGCGGGAACAGCCGACATGGTGAAGCCGGCTTTTCCTTTGGGTGTTATGGTCAACGTTACCGTAGCCGTCTGCTTGATTCCGCCGCCATTACCCGTAACCGTGATCGGATATGTTCCAACCGGTGCTATGTTCAAGTCCGTGATGGTCATGACCGAAGTGCCCGAACCGGGTGCCTGAATCGTGCTGGGATTGAACGAAATGACCACGCCCATGGGCTGGCCGGAAGCGGACAGGCTGATGGAGTTGTTGAATCCCCCACTGATGGTAGTGGTTACCAGCAGCATCGCTTGACCATTTTGCGGAATACTAACCGAGGATGGCGAGACTGCGAGTGTGAAGTTACTTTGCGCCGACAGAGGCAACGTAAACAGCAAGAAACTTAAGAGAGAGATATAAAGAGCTGCATGTGCCTTAAGCGGGCTTGTACTCATAATGCGCGTCCCCTCCGTAGTCCTTGTTGCGCGCGCGCCGCTGTCACTTACGCGGCCTGAATACACGCCAAAGCAACTCATAACTATAGCCCCGAGGTTTCGATATTGGCCGCGAGTAACCAAGCACATTTTGCACTAAAGTAACACAATACCGTGTTACCTTAGTGCCAGTTGTCGGTTGCTCGGCCCGCGTCAACGTTCCTGAATGGCTACCGAGCGAACGGCTAGCACGTGTGCCTTTCTTGGGTGACTTATTCGCGGGATGGCCCGGCGTATACTGGCTAAGGAGTGGACCCGCAACCAGATTACATCCACAGCAAGCGCCCGGAACGGGTTCCCATCTTGCTGATGGTGCGAGAGTTGGGAGTAGGCGGCACGGAGCGACAACTTGTTGAAACCGCTAGATTTCTGCAAGGTGATCGATATGCTCCACATGTGGGGTGCTTTCGCCCAGACGGCCTGCTGAGACGAGACTTGGATCTGGCCGGCATCCCGATTTTGCACTTGCCGGTTTATTCCTTCAAGTCGCCGGCTGTTCCTAAGGCTGCATGGCAGCTCATCCGTTACATTCGTCATCACCATATCCAGATCGTGCACTCCTTTGACGCGCCGCTCAACGTCTTTGCGGTTCCGGTCGCAAGACTTGCGGGGACGCCGGCCGTTATCTCCAGCCAGCGGGGTGATCGGGACCTCACTGGCCAAGGCCTGAAAAAACTGCTCCGCGCCACCGATCACTTGGTGGATGCTGTGGTCGCCAACTGCCAATGGATGAAGCGATATCTGGTCGAGGAAGAACACGTACCCGACCACAAGGTCCGCCTCTGCTATAACGCGGTGGATCTGGAACGGTATCAACGCAGAAACCTGTCTCCATCGGTGCATGGCCTCACGGTTGGGACGGTGTGCGCTCTGCGTCCTGAAAAAGGAGTTGACACACTCCTACGTGCCTTCGCCACGGCGCGCCATGCCGATGTGAGGCTGCTAATTGTTGGGAGCGGCCCGGAGGAAGGCAAACTACGGTCGCTGTGTGCGGAACTAGGTGTGGAGGAGGCCTGTCACTTTGAGCCAGCCACCAACGATGTTGCCCAATGGCTGAGCCGGATTGACATCTTTGTGCTGCCGTCGCGCTCCGAGGCACTCTCCAACGCACTGTTGGAGGCGATGGCCTGCGGCTGCTGTCCAGTTGCGTCTCGAGTCGGTGGCAACCCCGAGCTTATCGAGCATGGCGAAAATGGGCTGTTGTTCCAGGCGGATGACTCCGCCGAGTTGGCGAGGCATTTGACGGAACTCTTGGCCGACGAGCCTCGCCGGAAACGAATGGCGGCGGCCGCTTTGGCCAAAGTGTCGGCCCAGTTCACGGCTGAGAACTTCATACGAGCGATGCAGGGAATCTACGAATCGGTGCTTAGCGGGGTGCGACCTGAGGCCGCTCGTTCAACGACAAGCGCCGGGTGAAGACATCGGACAATTGCCGTACATTCTTGCCCAAGTCATATTTGTCGGCGATGCGTTCACGGCACAGCGTTGCCATTTGACGGCGTAGCTTCGGCTGGTCCATGAGTCCTGCAATCGCTGCGGCGAGTTCTTCAACGTCCGACGGGGTCACGAGGAATCCGTCAATGCCGTGCCGGATAAGCTCGGGGATTCCAGTAATTCGCGGCGCAACGCAGGGTACGCCCGCTGCCATCGCCTCCATCAAGACCACAGGTACTCCTTCCGCGAAGCTTGATAGCACGCAGAGATCGCTGTTCCGGTAGAGTTCCTGCAACGCTGCCTGATTTCTCCAGCCCGCAAAGATAATTCTGGAGCCGACTCCCAACCGGCGGGATTGCCCTTCGAGATAAGAACGCTCAGGCCCATCGCCGGCCAATGTCAAACGGACGTCTCTTCCCTGACCCACCAGGCGGGCTACCGCCTCGATTAGGAGGGGATACCCTTTTACGGCTGCAAGCCGCCCAACGGAGATCAGCTCAAAGGGATCCGGTTGTTCGCGAAACTTTGCCGGAAGCCAAGCCGACACATCAATGCCCAGCGGCGTGACCTCCAGCTTGTCCCAGTCGGAGGGGGAGGACCAGAGCATGATCTGGCTTCGTCCGAAATTGCTAATGGCGCACACAAATTTTGCGGCCTGGACCTTCTCCTTGATTTGAAATCCTTCCGGATCGACAAATTCAGCCGGGCCATGGAGGGTGATAGAGATCCCGATGTCGAAAACCCGCCGTAAGATCAAGGCGACGGTGGACGAGAACTCGGAATGGACATGGGCAATGCCCGCCTGCTGTAAGCGATAGCCGGCCAGCACGGCTTCAGCGAAGTACGCTGTTGCAAGCGCGGTACCGCGAGGTTGGAAACGGCCAATCTTCCACGCGCTTACCAACCCGCTAAGGTAGCGGCGGGGCTGGCGGCAAAATATGACGGCGTGGGCTCTCAGGAATTCGAGCGGACTGCTGGCCAGGATGTACCAGGTGGACGTCCACTCTTCGCGTTCGGCCGGAGAAAGCTCCGACTCCCGGAGGTCAGGCTTGCGGATCGAAACCGTCTGAATTTCCCATCCCAGGGCGCGCAGCTCCCGCACTTCCCGTAGCAGGTAGGTATGGCCGAGTGTGGGGTACTCACTTAACAGGTAGGCAAGTTTCATAAGTGAGGAGGGTGACGCCGGACGGCTTGCCAGAGCTGGTCCAGGCTCTCTTTGAAACCGGCCTTACTTGGGGCAATTCCTCTGGGAAAACTATATGATAAAGTACAGAGAATAGCCCTAATGCAGCGTTTTGTCGAATGGCGACTTTCGCTTCCTTAGGGCCTCGCCCCTAGCCGATATTCTGGAGCAAGCTTGTGAGTCCGGTTCAACAGCAGCGACCCAATCCCATACTGCGGACAGCCTTTCCAATGCTCCTGTTTTTCTTGTTTAGCGTATTCAGCGCCTTCATTGATCGGTTTGTCGTCTGGCTGGCTTATTTGCATCCCGCCTTGGTTGTCGGAGGCTTAGGACTGATCGCTATCGCTATTGCTGGCCGGCTTATGCCAGTAGTGCTGAGTCCGGTGGGCAGGATCCTGAGCTTGTTTACGGTGTGGTTGATTATTTGCATCCCCATGGCCATTTGGCGGGGCGGCGCCTTCGACGTTTTTGTAAACCTATGGTCGAGGTCGTTCTTAGCCTACGTTCTCACAGCGGGCCTGGTCTTGACCGTTGGTCAGATGAGAACCGTGTTTCACACCATTGCTTATTCTATCGGTTTCCTGGCTTCTCTGGCCCTAGCCTTGCACCAGTATGACTTCACTGGACGGTTGGCTTTTATGGCGAGCCGGTACGCAAACGCGAACGAATTTGGATTTACATTACTCGTCGGGCTGATATTTCTCGGCTTCGTTTATTTGCAAAGTGCAGGATTTAGGAAGGCGTTAGCCGTAATCCTGATGATTCCGGTGCTCGTGGCACTGGCGAAGACCGGATCCAGAGGCTGTCTGGTAGGCGCTCTGGTGCTGGTCATTTTTGTCTTCACCCAAACGACTGCGGCGGTTCGGGTGCGAATGGTATTTGCGATACCGATACTAATTGTGGCGCTAGCGCTGACGTCCACTTCCAATATTCGCAACCGCTACACCGCTTTGTTTAGGCCGCAAGACGAGGAAGTATTGACCGGCAACGAGGCGGAGGCCATTGGATCGACCGAAGCGCGTCTCCAACTTCTTAAGGACAGTATTACCACGACCATAAGGCATCCGCTGTTTGGTGTCGGGCCAGGCAACTTCATGGTCGAACAAGTGCAACTCGCTCTAGATCGCGGAGAAGCTTACGGGATGTGGCATGTTACTCACAACAGCTATACGGAGCTGTCCAGTGAGACGGGAATCCCCGGCCTCCTGATCTATTTGCTATTTGTGTTTCAGTGCTGGAAAACGCTGACCCTGATTCGTCGCAGGAAGTATGCATCGAAGGATGTCCTGGTGATGTCGCAAACCCTGCGGGCGGCATTTCTTGTCCTGGTGACGGTGGCCACCTTTGACAGTGTTGCCTACGGTCCGAATATACCTATTATTGCGGGACTCATTACTGCGTTGAGCTTCATTGCTCGTGGCCAGCGGGTTTCTTACCAGGATCAGAGCAAGCGCGACGAAACTGCGCCCTTATTACCCGAACCTGAGTATGAGCCGGCCCTGACCAGTCCGCTCTACAACTGACATGTGCGGGATTGCGGGAACGGTCATTACTGACGGAAGTGGCGCGGAATCGCGAGTGGTCCGCCGGATGACGGACCGCATTGCCCATCGCGGGCCTGATGCGGATGGCTTTTATGAGGACGCCGGGACTGCCCTCGGCCACCGGCGCCTGAGCATTGTCGATCTGGCGACCGGCTCCCAGCCCATGACCAACGAGGATGGCTCCCTCTGGATCACCTACAACGGGGAAATCTTCAACCACGCCGACCTGCGCCCTGCCCTGGAGCGCGCCGGCCATCGCTACCACAGCCGCTCCGATACGGAAACTGCCCTTCACGCTTACGAGCAGTATGGTGACCAGTGTGTTTGCCAGTTTCGCGGCATGTTTGCCTTCGCCATCTGGGACCGGACACACAATCGCCTGTTCTGCGCTCGGGACCGCCTCGGCATAAAGCCGTTTTATTACTTCTGGAATGGCCGCCTGTTTGCATTTGCGTCGGAGATCAAGGCCCTACTGGAGCACCCGGAAATTTCCGCCACCGCCAACGAGCAGCTCCTCCCTGAGTATCTTGCCTTTGGTTATAACAGCGGTGAAGAGACGCTGTTCCAAGGCATCCGCAAACTCATGCCCGGCCACACTTTGATGCTGCAATGCGGAAGCCAGCCCACCCTGGAAATCAAACCGTTCTGGGACGCACCCTGTCCGGAGACGTTTGAGCAGCGCAGCGAAGCGAAGTGGATTACCGAGTGCCGTCAGCGGTTGGAAAACGCTGTGCAGACCCGCCTGATGAGCGATGTGCCGCTGGGGATGTTTCTCAGTGGCGGAGTCGATTCCAGCGCTATCGCCGCGCTCATCAAGCGCATGACCACCAGCCCGGTAAAGACCTTCGCCGTCGGCTATAGCGAGGCCGAGTTCAGCGAGCTATCCTACGCGCGCCAGGTGGCCGAGCGGATTGGGACCGACCATCACGACGTCGTTATCTCCATGGACGACTTCTTCAACGCCCTGCCTCGGCTGGTGTGGCAGGAAGACGAGCCCATCACTTGGCCGTCGAGCGTCTCGCTGTATTTTGTGGCGCGTCTGGCGTCGGAGCAGGTGAAGGTTGTCCTCACCGGCGAGGGCAGCGATGAGCTGTTCGCTGGCTATGGACGATACCGCTTCTATCAACTTAATCAGCAGTGGATGAACGCCTATCGTGGCGTCCCCAGCGGGATTCGAAGCAAGGTCCGGAATGTTCTCTCCAGCAGCCCGGTGCTCTCTGCCTCTTTGCGGCGCAAGCTGGGGCACACGGTGTTGGGAAGAGAGACCGCCATCGAGTCGCTGTATCTTGATAATTTCTACTGCGCCTTCGGCGCAGACGAGCAAAGGCAGCTTCTCGCGCAAAGTGATGCCGAAAATCCTTACGCATTTTTCTTGAAGTATTGGGAAGTGGCGAAGCGCTCGCCGACCCTCAGCCGCCTGCTTTATGCCGACCAGAAAACCTACCTGGTCGAGCTGCTCATGAAGCAGGACCAGATGAGCATGGCGTGCTCCATTGAAAGTCGTGTGCCCTTCCTCGACCATGTGTTTGTGGAATTTGCCGCGTCCGTGCCGCCCCACATGAAGCTGCGTGGTAAAGAAGGGAAGTACATCCTCAAGAAAGCCGTGCACGACCTGCTTCCACAGGACATCATCTACCGCAAGAAGCAGGGTTTCCCCACACCGCTTCGCGACTGGCTCCTGCACGATCGCGCCAAGGTCTTAGTCAGCCATCTTCGCGATCGCGACGGTATCTTGGCCGCTTATGTAAATCCGGAGTTTCTCGAAGATCTGCTGCGAAAGCATTACAGCGGCCAAATAGACGCCACCGACCGCATCTGGCGTCTGCTGAATCTGCAGCTCTGGGGAGATATGTACCTGACCGGCCGGCGCGACGAGCTTTGGGAGGGCCTGATGCCCGTGTCCACTCGCGCCGCGCAACCCGCATGAAGATCCTGTGGGTCAAGTCTGACTTTCTTCATCCGACCACTCGCGGCGGCCAGATCAGGACGCTGGAAATCGTCAAGCGGTTGCACGCCCGGCACGAAGTCCATTACATCGCGTACGAAGACCCCAGCCAAGCGGAGGGATTACAGCGGTCCCACGAATACTGTACCAGGGCCTACCCGGTCGCTCATGAAGTTCCGCCCCATGCTTCCCTCAAGTTTGCAGGCCAGTTGGCGGGCAACGCATTCTCGTCCATGCCTCTCGCCATCAGCCGCTATTGCACTCCGGCGATGCGGCAACGGATTGCCACGGTTTGCAGGGCCGTTCAGTTCGACAGCATTGTTTGCGACTTCCTGGCGATGGCACCTAACTTCGAGAGCCTGGGCAATGCAGTTTTGTTCCAGCACAACGTGGAAACGATGATATGGCGGCGGCATGCGTCCACCGCTGCTGATCCCATCCGCAAACTTTACTTTGGATTGCAGGCGCGCCGGATGTTCAACTGGGAACGCCGCATGTGTCTGTCGGCGGGCCGGGTCATCGCCGTCTCGCCCCAGGACGCCGCGGTGATGCGCGAGTTGTTCGGAGTGGCGAAAGTGTCCCCGATTCCCACCGGTGTGGACATTGAGTTCTTTCGCCGTCCGCCCCAGGTTTCTGCTAAAGCCGATCTCGTGTTTCTCGGCGCGATGGACTGGATGCCCAATATCGATGGAGTACACTATTTGGTTAAGGAGATACTCCCCTTGATTCGCAAACGGCTGCCTGCCTGCACGTTGGCGGTGGTGGGCAGGTCGCCTTCGGCAGCGATACGGGTCTTGGCGGAGCGCGATCCTGCCGTCCAGGTCACCGGCACGGTGCCGGACGTCCGTCCCTGGCTATGGGGTTCGCAAGTGTCCGTTGTGCCGCTTCGAATCGGCGGAGGGACCCGGCTGAAGATCTACGAATCCATGGCAGCCGGGACGGCGACCGTCTCGACCACGGTGGGCGCGGAGGGTCTGGACGTGAGCCATCCGGCCAACATCCGTCTCGCCGATACGCCTTCCGAGTTTGCTGGGCAGTGCATCGAGCTTCTGGAGAATCAGCAGGAGCGCGAACGCCTGGCAGCGGAAGCCCTGAATATGGTCACCACGCATTTCTCCCAGGATGTGGTGGTAGCAGAGTTTGAACGACTGCTGCAGGTGCAGGATTGAAGGAGCGCAGCGAGCGGCAGCACCAAATTACTATTACGGGACTCTTAGAATGAAAAACTTGCAAAGGGTTGTCATCGTTGGCGGTTGCGGGCATGTTGGATTGCCTTTAGGAATCGTACTGGCCAGCAAGGCCGGTTTACAGGTTGACCTGCTGGACATCGACCGCGCCAAAGTTGACCAGGTCAATTCCGGCGTCATGCCGTTTATGGAGCGCGGGGCCGATGAGCTCCTGCGCCAGGTCGCACAGAAGTCGCTGAAAGCGACGCTCGATCCCACCTGCATCACCCAGGCGGATGCCGTTATTACGGTGGTGGGCACACCGGTGGACCGTCACCTTAATCCAACCGTTGGCGACATTTACCGCAGCATCGATGCCCTCCTCGGCCACATGCGGGACGGAACCTTGCTGGTGCTGCGCAGCACCGTCTATCCCGGGGTAACCAAGCTGGTTTATGAGCGTCTGCGAAAGCTGAAACGCAATGTCCTGCTCGCGTTCTGCCCGGAGCGTATTGCCGAAGGAAACGCTGTCGAAGAGCTCATCAAGCTGCCGCAGATTGTCTCAGGCTTCGAACCGGCTGCGGTCGCAGCCGCCAGTCAGTTGTTTGGATTGATCGCGCCGAAATTGATCGAACTATCTCCGCAAGAGGCGGAACTGGCCAAGCTCTTTACCAACGCCTGGAGATATGCGAATTTCGCGGTGTCCAACCAGTTCTACATGCTTGCGGAGAGTCGCGGCCTGGACTTCTACCGCATTCACGATGCTGTGACCCGCGATTATCCGCGCATGCGGAGCTTCGCCAAGGCTGGATTCGCGGCCGGCCCCTGCCTGTTGAAGGACACTCTCCAGTTAGCGGCGTTCTCCCAGAACAACTTTTTCCTCGGCCACGCCGCTATGCTGATCAATGAAGGCCTGCCCATGTTCCTGGTGGAACAACTTCGCGCCCACGACTTGTCGAGCAAGCGAGTGGCGATCCTGGGAATGGCCTTCAAGGCGGAGTCCGACGACAAACGTGACAGCCTCTCCTATAAGCTCAAGAAGTTGCTGGAAGTAGAGGCCCTCGAAGTGTTGTGTACCGATCCCTACGTACCCGATTCATCCTTCGTGCCACTGGAGACCGCAATCAAGAAAGCCGATATCGTCATTGTGGGCGCACCGCACGCCGTCTATGCCGACCTCGATATCCCCAGCGAAAAGATGGTGGTCGATCCCTGGAACTTTTTCCCGGCCAGGCAACTCGTGTCAGCGACCGCCTGAGGAATGGAAAGCGATAAAACATGAAAGTACTCGTGACCGGTTCGGCCGGTTTCATTAACGGTTATCTTGTCCAGGAGCTACTGGACGCTGGCTACGATGTCGTTGGCCTGGACAATTACACCAAGTACGGCAAGGTCGAGAAGAGCTATGACTCGCATCCTCGCTACCATTTCGTTGAGGGCAACGCGAAAGACCGGGAGTTGCTGGACGAGCTGCTGGAAGGCTGCGAGCATTTTGTCGCCTCAGCGGCCATGATCGGCGGCATCAGCTACTTTCACGAGTTTGCTTACGATCTTCTCGCCGAAAACGAGAGGATCACCGCGACCGCATTTGACGCGGCAATCCGCGCCCATAAGCATGGCAGCCTGAAAAAAATTACCGTCGTTTCCTCCAGTATGGTGTTCGAGAACACCAGGGATTTTCCGACGCCCGAAGGCGCGCAACGGAATTCTCCGCCGCCCAGTTCCACCTATGGATTTCAAAAGCTGGCGACCGAGTATTTTGCCCAAGGCGCGTGGGAGCAGTACGAGCTTCCCTACACGATTGCCCGGCCTTTTAATTGCGTGGGAGTCGGCGAGAAGCGCGCCTTAATGGACCACGACATCATGAGCGGCAACGTAAAGCTGGCGATGTCGCATGTCGTTCCCGACCTCGTTCAGAAGGTGCTGAAGGGGCAGGACCCGCTGCATATCCTCGGGGAGGGCAATCAAGTAAGGCATTACACCTATGGGGGAGATCTGGCGAGGGGGATCCGTGTCTGTATCGAGCACCCAAAGGCCGTCAACCAGGACTTTAATCTCTCTACCCCGAAGCGGACGACAGCGCTGGAACTGGCAGAGGTGATCTGGCACAAGATTCATGGAGACAAAAAGCCGTTCCGCTACGTCTCCGACCCGCCGTTCCCCTATGACGTGCAGGAGCGCTCTCCGGACGTCACCAAGGCGAGGGAAGTCCTGGGATTCGAAGCCACCACCAGCCTCGAGGAGATTCTGGACGAAGTGATTCCGTGGATCGAAGAACAAATTTCCCTCGGCCAGATGTGAGTTTGGAACCTGGATGACATCCAACCCGCCGCTAACCATCGTGGTCCCCGTGTTCAACGAAGGCGCCAACTTCAAGGCGCTTTGGTCGGAGATTGCGTCGGCGATTCATACTCCTTTCACCGCGATCATCGTGTACGACTTTGATCAGGATGACACGCTGCCTGTCGTCGCCGAGATCGTGGCTTCGGGCGAGAACAGGATCGTGCGTAAGCGCAACGCCTATGGACGAGGCGTCACTGGTGCCATCAAGACCGGGCTGGAGGCAGTTGCGTCTGGCCCCGTACTGGTGACGATGGCCGATCTCTCCGACGATTTGACGCAGGTGGATGAGATGTACGGGTTGTACCTGCAAGGCTTCGATTTGATTTGCGGCAGTCGATACATGCCCGGAGGACGTCTGCTGGGCGGCGCATTCTTTAAGCAGGCCCTCTCGCGAATCAGCGGATTGACCCTCCATTACGTTCGCGGCATACCGACGCACGACGCGACGAACAGCTTTAAGCTCTATGATGCAGCCATGGTCCGCGATCTCTCGGTCGAAAGCGTCGCGGGCTTTGAACTGGGTCTGGAGTTGACCGTCAAGGCGTTTCTGCACGGATACCGCATTGCAGAAATTCCCAGCACCTGGAGAGATCGCACCGCCGGGACCTCAAAGTTTCGCCTTTTCAAATGGCTGCCGCATTATCTCAAGTGGTATTTCTATGCATACCAACCGCGGCGAAGGCGAACTCGCGCCCTGCGCCCAGGAAGCGATTTGCAATCCACTGAGCGAGTCAGACATTCGCTGCCCGACTAAATTGCTTCACGATTTGTGCTTCTAGGATAGGGCCGAGCACGGTAAGGATTGTGACCCCTGCCCTATAATCCCTATTCGCGCGAAAGACCGAATCCCGGAGTGTTTGGTCCGCCGCCCGACTGCCAGAGGAGATTGTTGGGCGAAGCACAGTTTGCGCAAATGTATCCGGCCTCCAGGGAGACTGATTACGCTTTCCCTTTCCACAGGCAATGAAGGTAAAGTCGCGTCAGCATGAAACAGAGGACACTGGCGATGATGACCGGCTTTGAGCGGTACACGAAAGAAGACGCGGCGGGCATTATTTCTGGACGAGATGGAACAGGTGGTGTCAACCCAGGGACGTAACGCATTAGCGGCACCGGCGCTAAGCGCCAGATAACCCAACAATAGGATCACGGCGGCAACGGTCAGGTGACGGGCCATGTCGGGTATTATCGCTTACTGATTGGCGGAGTCTTGCCCGATGCAGATGCGATGAAGTGGCCGATTTTCAGTAGAGCGTGTCTCATAAACACGTTTTGAAAGGGCACGGCTTCAGAGGCCGCTGAAAAAGTCGATTGGATGCATTGCTCGGGTAGAGCGGGCCTTCAGGCCCGCGTCTAAGGCCTTTATTTTTGTCATCCCGAGCGGACTTCAGTCCGCGAGGGATATGCTTTTTCGACTTTTTCAGCGACCTGTTCAGCCGTGCCGGCAAAGCGCACCCAAAACCTGGGCTTTAGCCCCTGAGGGATGTTTTCTCAAGTCCCGCCAACGGATTTATGAAACACGCTGTATGAAGATGAAATAGAAGAAGCAGCCTTGCGCGGTCATCGCCCCCAGCAAGGGGAATATGCCTTCCCCATCGTCTCTGACTGTCGCGGTTCTCTGGCCAAATACACTATACATTAACATGAGAAATGCTCTAATACATCGAGTTCGTCAAAAAACGTGAAACAGTCTACGATCATGTCCATGAGGAATATGGCAAGCTACATCGTCGCCCTAGGGTGAGAGTTGTGAAACTGAAATCATGGTTCGGCTCAACTAGAGCGAACTCGCCGCAACACTGTCCACCTCTCTCTTCACCTTTTCCTGGCTGGCTTCATGTGCTTTCTCCAGCAGCCATCCTAGTGAAGGAGCGGGCTTGCACACCATGAAAATCTGGTAGGCAAACAACGATTTCGAAAACTTGATCAGCAGCTTATTTGTAGCCAGGAGCATCCGACCCAGGATGTTGTCGCCCACGGCCAGGGGAAAAGGTGCCGGCACGCCACGAACTTCCTCAACGACATAGCCTGATTGCTCGAAGAGGTTGCGCGCCGTCGCGAAGGTATACAGGCGGGTGTGAGTGAGATCGAGAATACCCCTCACCCCATAGTTGAACCAACCCAGCAGCAGGCCCATGCGGGTTATCAGGAAGGAGATGTTTCCGGTACTGAAAATAACCGTCAGGTCGTTTCCCGTGGTGCGCGCTTGCCGCAACGTATCCAGCAGACGTTCCGGCGAGCGAAGATGTTCCACAATGTCGAGCAGCAGGACATAGTCGAAGCGGCCGGCGTCAATGGGAAACTCGCCGCGGTCCACATCACACTGAATGAACTCATCCAGGTTATCGTTGTCCACCGGGAACTGGTCAATGCCGGTCACGCGGCATTGCTTTTCTTTTAAGGCCTGGGCCACGTATCCGCCGGCGCAACCAATGTCGGCGACCGAGGAACCCGGGCGTACCCGCTGCAGAGCCAGGCGGTGCGGGCTCTCAAAGTGAAACTTGGCGCGGTAGAAAACATTGTTTTCCGTGGGCCGGCTGACGTCGAACTTGCGCTCATACAAGATGCTGTAATCCTGAGCGCGGCTGAGCAGACTGGAGCGGACCACGTTGAACGCGTATTTCAGTCCCCTGACGGTGCGGATCTCCTCGCCGGAATAAGCCGGAATCGGCACTTCTTTGAGTCGAAGGCCGGCTCGCAGGAACTGGATGAGGATCTCGGTGTCAAAGTGGAAGTCATGAGTATTGCGTTCGAACGGCAACAGCTCCAGCGCACGTACCGAATAGACGCGGTATCCGGAGTGAAATTCAGTTAGTGAGGCCCGCAGGACACGGTTCTGTAGTGCGGTCAGAATTCTGTTGCCTACAAACTTGTAAAGCGGCATGCCTTCTTTAAGCGCTCCGTAGCGGGTCATCATGCGCGAACCCAGGACCGCGTCGGCTTCGCCCTCCAGCACGGGCTGCAACAAGGCTGGGAGGCATTCGGGGGCGTACCGCCCATCGGCATGAAGCAGGGCCACAACGTCGAAGTGATTTTCTATCGCGTAATGAAAACCGACTTTTTGATTGCCACCATACCCCTGACTAACGGGGTTATAGAGCACAGTGATGGGAAATGGCCCGGAACTCTTTTTCTGCGCCTCGCGAGCTCTGGCAAACGTTTGATCGGGCGAGCAGTCATCAATAATCAGGATTTCGGTCTCGTACTGCGAGAGAGATGGCGGGATGCGCGCCACGACCTTCTCAATCGTGCGCTCGGCGTTGTAGGCGACGACTAAGATGAGTACCCGTTTCTTTCGAATCGGCGGGATGGGCCCTGTCCCGTTGGACGCTTCGGTCATGAGGCAAAACTCGATATCGACATTCTTGAGAATATTACTCTGGAAGAAGATGTCACGGTAGCTTTCAGTGGAAAGGGTTGCCGGTCTTGAACCGGGTCTGGAATTGACCGTCAAGGCGTTTCTGCACGGATACCGCATTGCAGAAATCCCCAGCACCTGGAGAGATCGCTCCGCCGGGACCTCAAAGTTTCGTCTCTTTAAATGGCTGCCGCATTATCTCAAACGGTATTTCTATGCCTACCAGCCACGACGGGCGCATGGCCGGCCGGCCGAAGCAGCGTGGAAACCGGGGCCGCCTCCACTTCAGAATTTCCGCCCTGCCCTATAATCCCTATTCGCGCGCAAAACCCTCACCTCAATGCGAAGTCCGAAGGAAATCTCATTTCGTCTTAGGCAAGAGATAGCAAATGCGATTCTGCTGTTTGCGCCGCCGCGGGGAAATCTTCAAGCCAGGGCGCCGCTGGATGGGCTTCCTTCGCCTCAATCGGTCGGCGATGCGATACGTGAGACGCCCTACGCGACCGAGGTAGTCGAACTGGCCGATAAAATCCTCTCCGGCCGCGTTCCAATCTTCGGCTCAGAAATCAACTACGGGCCCACTGTGGCATGGCAGCGGGACCCTTTGCGGGGAACCGAAGCGCCCAGAAAGTATTTTCGCCTCGTGCCCTATCTCGATGCCAAAGCTTGCGGCGACCACAAGTGGATTTGGGAGATCAACCGCCATCAGCACCTGGTGGTGCTGGCTCAGGCATTTGTTCTCACCGGGAAGGCCGCCTATTTCGACCAGGTCATCCGCCAACTGCAGCATTGGTGGGCCGATAATCCCTTCCAGCGCGGGATCAATTGGACCAGCGCGCTTGAGGTCGGCTTTCGAGCGTTGTCGTGGATCTGGATTTGGCATCTTCTCGGCGCCGGCATGTCTCAAGATCTTCGGCGGCGTTTCCTTGCTGAGCTGTACCGTCACGGCCTGCATCTCCAGTACAACTTCTCGATTTACTTTTCGCCCAACACCCATCTGCTGGGAGAGGCGGTTGCGCTGCACGCCATCGGCCGGCTGTTCCCGGAATTTCCGCGAGCCGCACACTGGCGAAAGCTCGGGCGCGACCTCGTCCGCGAGCAAATGCGGGCCCAGGTGCGGAAGGACGGCAGCCACTTTGAGCAGTCAACCTACTACCACGTTTACGCGTTGGACATGTTTCTCTTCCACGCGGCGCTGGAAGAAACCCCGGACGACGATCGCGACGGACTCTCCCGGATGGCGGATTTTCTGGCGTCCGTCGTCACCTCGAACGGTGATCTTCGGTTCCTGGGAGACGACGATGGGGGCCGGGTCTTCTACCCATTCGGCGAGCGCTCCCGCTTCGGATGCGCTACGCTCGCGACCGCATCTCGAATGCAGGATAAAGTGATCTTCCAGTACTCGGAACGCGATATCGAAGAGGTTGCCATCTGGTGGCTCGGCCCTGAAAAATGTCGGACTGCGCGAGTTTCTGAAGTCGGGGTTGGTGCCCCATCCTTGACGCCTTCTGTCGGCGAAAAGGTGCGCTCCGGTGCCCCACCCTTGTCGCCTGCTTTTGGCGACAGGGTGGGGACCTACCGTCCCTCCCGCGCATTTGCCGATTCCGGTCTGGTCATTATGCAACGCGGCGATATTTCCGCGCTGTTCGACGCTGGTCCGTTTGGACCCTGGAGCGCCGGTCATAGTCACGCCGACTCCCTTTCGCTGGTGGTGTCTCGCGGAAGTGAAGAAGTGCTTATCGATCCGGGAACTTACACCTATATGAACCCGGACTGGCGAGACACCTTTCGCGGCACCGCGGCCCATAACACGGTGCGAATGGATGGCCAGGACCAGGCTGTTCCAGCCGGATCATTTCGCTGGACCGACAAGCCCGAAGTGCAACTGCTGGACTTCTCGACCACGCCTGAACTCGACTGCGCCATTGCGGTCTGCCGCTATCGCGGCTTCACCCATAAGCGGACCGTCCGCTTCAACGGCAACGAGTTCGACATTCTGGATGAGTTGGAAGGTCCGCCCGGCGAGCATCTAGTTGAACAGTTCTGGCATGTCGGGGCGAACCTGCACCAAACTACGCCCGTGGTTTGGCGAATCGGGCAAATCGCTGAGTTGATCTTGGAAGGCGGCCAGTGCGAAACGACATGGCGCTCCCGCGTTTTTGGATCTAAGGAAGAATCACAGGTCGTGGTCGTTCGCCGCCGGGGCACCTTGCCTGTCACACTTCGCGCGCAATTGCGACTGATTGGCCAATGCGCTTAACGCATTACGTTCTGTCCACGAAAATCTTCCGCTCCAGCTCCCCGGCGCGCTCAATACTGACCTCCACGTCCCTCTCCTTTACGAAGCGCGGAAACTTCTCGCCCCACTCCAGCAGCACCAGATTGCCGTCTTCGGCGAAGAGCTCGTCGAGGCCAAGCGTGTCGAGCTCCCGCGCGGTTTCCACGCGATAGAGATCGACGTGGAACAGGTTGACCTCGGGGCCGCGGAATTCGTGGATGAGCGTGAAGGTGGGACTTGTGACATCGTCCTGCGATGCCGCCTGAAGGCCTTCCGCAATGCCCTTGACCAGCGTGGTCTTGCCAGCGCCTAGATTGCCGCGCAGGATCACCATGCGCGCGTTCTTCAGCGTCGGGGCCAGCTTGCGGCCCAGCGCCACGGTCTCTTCCGCCGAGTGCGTAATGTATTCATCGCTGGCCATCGGCGGTCATGCTTGCGCGTGCGAAGCGGTGGTGATGGTCTCCAGCCCGTGGCCATGCGGCCCGGTCTCGCGCTGCCGTAACAATATGGCGAAGAGCAACGCCAGGAAGCCAAGGACGGAGAACATCCACATGCCCATCGTGTAGCCGTGGAAATTGTCGGGCCCGGCGCGGCCCATATCATTCGCGCGGCCCACTGCGTCATTGAAAAACGCGAAGCCGACCTGTTGAACCAGTCCCATCAAGGCATAGGCCGTTCCCAAGCGATGTTCGCTGACGATGTAAGCCACCGAGGGCCACATCATGGCCGGAACCAGTGAGAACGCGACACCCAACATTCCGACGGGCACGAGGAGCGGGACATTGGTGTAAACAATCATCAGGTAGACCGGCATCATCAGAAACGATCCCGCGACCATAAAGGAGGCGCGCTTCCCGATCTTGTCGGCCAGAAGGCCGAACAGCGGCGTTGCAATCATGGCGGAGAAGGGAAGAATGCTGTTGAGGAACCCGGCGTGCGCCTGGGCCGCGGCAAAGGCAGCGGTGGAGCTGGCGGCGGCGTGCATCTGTGACAGGGTCTTGCTGATGAACAGGTCAATGGCGAAGGTGCGGAAGGGGAAGATTCCCGAGTAGAAGGTGACGCACAGCAGCACCACGTACCAATAAGAGGCATTGAACTTTAGTCCTTCGGCGAAGCTCAGCTTGTCAGGCTCGCCCGACTTGCCCAGGTGGTAATGGCCTTCCGCGTAACCCTCCAGCACCCAGTACACCACCGCACCGATCACCGCCGTTGAACCAACCACGACTGCCAAAACCAGTGGCCGGTGCCAGCTCGGTGGGGCGTTGACGCCGTTGGGAAAGAAAGCCCACTTGGCCCAAGTAGGGGAATTGTCGGCGGCGATAGAGGCCAGCCGCGCAATGGTGAGGTTGATGCCGAAAGCGAAGCTCAGCTCCTTGCCCTTGAACCAGCGGGCCAGCGAGGTTGTGACCGCGACGATCTGCGACTCGGCGCCGAAGCCCAGCAGCGCACGGCCGGAAAGCATCGTGTAGAAGTTGCCCCGCCATGCAGTGAGAATGGCCCCAACCAGGCAGAGCGCCGAGAACAGGAAGAGAGACTTCCGGATTCCGAGGCGATCGACCAGGTATCCACCGAAGAGAAGCGTGACCACGGCAGCGATGCTGTAGCTGGAGTTGAGGCGCCCGAACATGGTGGCGGTGAAACCAAGCTGCTCCAGGAAGATGCGCTCCAGCGGATTGATGCTGTCATAAATGTAGTAGTTGCCGAACATGGCCAGGCTGACGAAGATCAGCACCAGCCAGCGGTACATCTGGCTGGGTTGCAGGCGGTCAGCGACCGGCACTTGGGTTACGGACATCAGGACCTCGAAGAGTGATTGACCAAGATATCAGAAAGGCAGTGGGCAGTGGCTAGTGGTCGGTGGTTAGCTGTCCAGCGGTCTGATTACGCGCGCATTGTTATGCGGAGAGGAGACGGCGTTCCTTCGGCGAGGCAGGTTTCTCGGCTCCAATTAGAGTGGATCTGGCACTCGCAACTATTCACTAGCCACTAGCCACTCGCTTCACTCGAACCATATCTTCTCGCCGCTCACCACCGAATGCCTGTGGAACTTGGCTTCGTTCTTGAGCGGATAGTCGAGGCGATAGTGAGCGCCGCGGCTCTCTTCGCGGGCCAGGGCCGAGCGCGTAATCAGCAATCCGGTTTGCAGGATGTTGGCCGCCTCGCGCGACCGCCGATCACCGCCCGTCGGCGCTTGCAGCGCGCTCAACTCCGCGACGACCTGGCGCAAATTTTTTCCTTCGCGCACCACGCCGACGTGCTGCCACATCAGCGATTGCACTTTCTTGATGAACTTCTCCGTCTCGGCCGGCTGGCCGTTGTTGTTCGCGGACGCGCCTTTCGCGCTCGCCACCGCGTTCTTATGCCTCGCCCGAAAATGCTCACGCATGTTCTGCGCCGCACGCGCGCCGTAGACCAGTCCCTCCAGCAGGGAATTGCTGGCCAGCCGGTTGGCGCCGTGTACGCCGGTACACGCGACTTCTCCCGCGGCGAAAAGCCCGGGGATGGAGGTCTGCCCGCGAAGGTCAGTGCGCACGCCGCCCATCGCGTAGTGCGCCGCAGGACGTACCGGCACCAACTCGGTGGCGATATCAATGTTGTACTGCATGCAAGTGGCGTAAATGGTGGGGAAGCGCTCGCGCACGCGCTTGGCCGGCAGGTGTGTCAGGTCAAGATACACGGCGGCGTCGGGACGGTTCACGCGTTCTAGTTCATGCGCGATGGCCCGCGCCACCACGTCGCGCGGCGCCAACTCGCCCGCCTCGTGGTAGTGCGGCATGAAGCGCTTCAGCTCGAAGTTGCGCAGATAGCCGCCTTCGCCGCGCAGCGCCTCCGACAAAAGAAATCGTGGCGCGTTCTTCAGAAACAGCGCCGTGGGATGGAATTGTACGAACTCCATGTCGCTGATCTCGGCCCCGGCGCGATGCGCCATGGCCACGCCATCACCGGTGGCGACCGCAGGATTGGTGGTGTCGCTGTAAACCTGGCCGAGTCCGCCGGTGGCCAGCAACACCGAGCTGGCGCGGATCTCGTGCGGTTGTCCCGACTGGTCGAGCACGCGCACCCCTGCCACCCGGCCGTCGCGCAGCAGCAGGTCAGTAGTGAACTCGAAATCGTGGAAGGCGATGGGCTTCAGCGCCGCTGCCTTGAGATGCAGCGAGCGGGCCAATTCGCGCCCGGTGGAATCCCCGTGGGCGTGCAGCACGCGGCTGCGGCTGTGCGCTCCTTCGCGGGTGAAAGCGATCTTCGTTCCCGCACGATCGAACTCAGTGCCCCACGCGATGAGCTCTTCGATGCGCGGCGGGCCTTCCTCCACCAGCACGCGCGCCGCCTCGTCGTTGCACAGACCGTCGCCGGCCTTTAGCGTGTCTTCCAGGTGTAGGCGCACTTCGTCGTCGTCGCTGAGCGCCGCGGCGATGCCGCCTTGCGCGTACTGCGTGTTGGACTCCGTCACCTCGCGCTTGGCGAGGCAGAGCACACGGCCCGCAGGCGCTAGCTCCACCGCCGCGCGCAGGCCGGCAATACCCGCGCCCACCACGATGAAATCGGTCTCAGACGGAAGCGCGTTCATATCCCTGAACTTCAGGCGCAAATCGCGCCACTATCGTTGCTCCTAAGGCTCATGTTAGCACGCAGAAAGAGCGCCGGAACCGCTATATCGGGGCTAGGGCCAAATGGGGAATGACGCCATTCCGGCCATCCCAACATTCTTGTCATCACGAGCGAAGCATGGATCGGCGGCCCCATTCGTAAGCATGAAAAGTTCACCACAGAGACACAGAGGACACGGAGGTTTGCTTCTACGGACCTTCTCTGTGATCTCCGTGCCTCCGTGGTGAATGATTTTCGAAGGGGTGACTCCCATCCATTACACTAGATGCTTGACTCGCATCCCTGTCCAAACCCCTTCGCGGTCGTATGAAGTGTTGGTAGAGCGCGGCCTGCTGCGCTCAGCCGGACAAGCGCTACGCGATATTCTGCCGGCCCAATCGCGCGGGTTCGTCGTCACCTCTCCGCGGATTCGCAAGCTCTGGGGCGGCGTGCTGACCAAGAGCTTCAGCAGGGCCGGCCGCAAAGTCGAAGTCATTGAGATGCCTGACGGCGAGCGCAGCAAGAAGCTTGCGCAACTGGAGAAGCTGGCCGCCAGTCTCATAAAGCGCGGTGCCGATCGGCGCTCGGTCATCCTTGCGCTCGGTGGCGGAGTGGTGGGTGATGTCGCGGGATTTCTCGCTTCCGTCTTCATGCGCGGAGTTCCGGTGGTGCAAATCCCGACCACGCTGCTGGCCCAGGTGGATTCTGCCATCGGCGGCAAGACCGGTGTGAATCTCGCCTCGGGCAAGAACCTCATCGGGACATTCCACCAGCCGCTGGCGGTGCTCGTCGATCCTGACGTGCTGGCTACGCTGCCGGAGCGCGAATATCGCTCCGGGCTGTTCGAGGCCATGAAGTACGGCGTAATCCGCAATCCCGCAATCTTCGACCTGATGGAGTCCAATCGCGAGGCGCTGCTGGCCCGCGATAGCGCTCTGCTGGAGACGCTGATCACGGCGTGCATTTGGGTGAAAGCCGATGTGGTGGGCGCCGACGAACGCGAGAGCGGCGAGCGCCGCATCCTGAACTTCGGGCATACTCTCGGCCATGCGCTTGAGGCCGAGACCGGCTATAAGAAGCTGTTGCACGGCGAAGCTGTCGGCTGGGGCATGATTGCCGCCGCCCTCATTGGCTATGTGATGGACAGGACCGACGCGCTCACCGCCCAGCGCATCATCGCGATGGTGCTGGCGTACGGACCGCTGCCCAAGTTCAAGGCGCAGGGCAGGCAGATCCTGAAGCGGTTGCTTGCGGACAAGAAAACTGTTGGCGGCGTGCCGCATTTTGTTCTGGCGACCGGAATCGGCAAAGTCGAGGTGGTCAACGATGTGCCCGAGCGCATCATTCTGCACGCGATCGAAGAAGCGAAGTACCTGTCGATGGCGTAGGGCAAGTTTCTAATCGGTAACGACTTCAAAGCTGCTGAAGAAGTCGACTCGGTAACGACTTCAAAGGTAGTGAGGAAGTCGATTGCGAAATTGTTTTGAAGGGGCGCACCTTTAGGTGCGCCGTACAAGTCGAAATTGTTTTGAAGGGGCGCACCTTTAGGTGCGCCGTACAAGTCCTTTAATTTTGTCATTCCGACCGAGGACTTTAGTCCGAGTGGAGGGATCTGCGGTTCAAAAACGGTGGGAACGCAGATTCCTCCGCTCGGTCGGAATGACAACTTCCAACTAAAACGCATGACCACCCCCAACAACCCGCCATCGAACGAGCGCGTCGTCGGCGCGGCTCCTCCCGGCGCACGTGGCGAAGCCGCCGCCTCCGATGCTGTGCGGGAGATGTTCACCTCCATCGCGCCGCGCTACGACCTGCTGAATCACGTGCTCTCGATGAACGTGGACCGCGTGTGGTGGAACCGCACGGCGCGCGTCCTCTCCGAGGTGCTGCGCCGACCCGGCGGAGACGTGCTCGACCTGTGCTGCGGCACCGGAGACATGGCCTTCGCGCTGCATCGTCGCCTCAACGGAGCGCCCACGCGAATCATTGGCGCCGACTTTTCTCATGCCATGCTGGTGCGCGCGGAGCAGAAGTCTCAAGGAAAGAACATCCGCTGGGTCGAAGCCGACGCGCTGAATCTGCCCTTCGCCACGGGCCAGTTTCAACTCGTGACCTCAGCGTTCGGATTTCGCAATCTAGCCAACTACGATCGCGGACTGGCCGAGATCTATCGCGTGCTCGCGCCCGGCGGAGAGATGGGCATTCTCGATTTCGGCGAGCCAAAAGGACTGATCGGGAAAGTCTATCGTGTGTACTTCCGCCGTGTGCTGCCCGCCATCGGCACGCTCATCTCCGGTGTGCGCGGGCCCTACGCCTACCTGCCGGCCTCGGTGCTGCGCTTTCCCTCGCCCGACGAGATGCTGGAACGTATGCGCGCCGCCGGCTTCCGCGACGTCTCGTGGACGCCGTATACGTTCGGCATTGCAGGGCTGTATCGCGGAAAGAAGTAGGCATCCCCGTCCCTCGCAAAAGTTGCCTGGTGGCACCCAGCACCGGCTAGGGTTTTCGTATACACAAGTTGCGCACAAAATGGTGTATCGTAATTCTTATGAGCAGAACCAACATCGAGATCGACGAAAGTTTAATCAGGAAAGCGCGCAAACTCACCCGTCTCAAGACCAAGCGCCAGATTGTGGACAAAGCCCTGGATTTGCTGGTTCGTTCGGAGAGCCGCAAAGGCATTCTTCGCTACTACGGAAGTGGAGTCTGGAAGGGCGACCTTAAGGCTTCCCGGAGAAATCGCGCTTGATCCTGGTGGAGAGCTCTGTCTGGGTTGATTTTTTCAGTTCCTCTCCCAGACGCGCGGGTGGCGAACTGCGGCGGATGATCGAGGAAAGCGAACCCTTCGCCCTGACGGGAGTGGTGGTAGCCGAGCTCTTGCAAGGCCTCACCAGGGACGCCGGTCGTATTGAGCAGTTTCTCGCCCGGTGGGACATGCTCGAGCCCAAGGGCTTTGCAACTTATCGCATGGCGGCTGAGATCTACCGTGAGGCACGCGGAAAAGGCATGCCGCTTACCACAATTGATACCCTGATTGCAGCCATTGCCCTGGAACACCGCGCCAGCCTTTTTACCCTCGACCGGGACTTCTCCAGAATCGCGCTTATCACCCGGTTGATGCTCTACCGCTTCTGATTCCGGTCCCAAATTCAGTGAGAGCATGCCGCCCGGGCGCCCGATTTTTGGGCGCTAGCGTGGGAGCCAGACGGCTCGCCCTCGGCAACGGCCAGGGGCGGCCAGCTACGCGGCGGAGCGCGGCTTGATCTTGCCGAGGGGTGCGCTCGCTGCTGCTCGCCGCAGATCGTAGTCGGTTTGAAGGTTCATCCAAAACTGCGGCGTCATCCCGAAGTATTTGCCGAGCCGCAGAGCGACGTCGGCGCTGATCGCTCGCTGTTCGCGCACGATCTCGTAGATCCCAGGAAAATGCAGGGCCTTCGCCAGTTGATACGCGGTAATCCCCATCGGCTCTATGAATTCCGTGCGCAGAATCTCCCCAGGATGTGCGGCAACCGTTTTTTGCTTCCGCTGGGCCATGGTTTTCTCTCCTCAGTGATAGTCCGTGATCTCCACCCTGCAAGCGCTTCCCTCACGCCACTCGAAACAGACTCGGTATTGCTCGTTGATGCGAATGCTATGCTCGCCTTCCCGATCTCCTTTGAGCCGCTCCAGCCGGTTGCCGGGCGGCAAAGCCAGGTCGCTCAGCGCTCCGGCCGCATTCAGTATCTGTAGTTTCTTGAGCGCGGCCTTGTGGAGGCTCGCCGGAATGCGGCGGCTGCGTTCTTCATACCAAAGCCGCTCCGTCTCGGCATCCCGAAAAGATCGGATCACAGAGCAATACTATCGCAATGCGTTACTAACGTCAAGCATGAGTACAGGAGGCATCGTTGGGACAATAGGGGCCCTTCGACTCGCCCGGTGCACCACACCCCACGACGCCTCGTTACTTGGCAGAACGGGCCGACGCACCTTCGGCCGCGAACTGCAAGATGGCAATGAGCTGTTGCAGAGTGATTCCGAAGACCTCGGCAATGTCTACGAACGACTCGCCCTTGGCAACGGCGTCTAAGATGGCAGTCAGTGGCACGCGAGTTCCGCGAGCCACCCAGACGTTGCCGGTTTTCTCGTGCATCTTCTCCGCCGCTGGACATTTTGACCAATTCAAATCCAATTGCGCCACCCGGCGGAGCCAGGCTAGCGACGGGGCTTGCTGGTTGGGGATGCGACCTCTGCCGGGTGTCAAAGAAGGCGCTCCATCGGCCGGACGCCGGCCTTGCCGGGGTGTTGTCTGGCGCCCCAGAGCCTGCCCTGAGCTTGTCGAAGGCGGCGCTCCCGGTTTCTCAGCGCGAACCTGGCGGCCGCGATTCGGTTGAGCTGCCTTCTCGTAATCGGTATCGGCGCGAGCGCTCGGGCGAAGATCGAGAGGCGGTGCGCCTCCCGATTGAAGCTGTGACGCCCAGGCTTGAAACGCCTGCAGGATGGCTTGCCCCAATGTGAGGCCCTGGGTGGCAGCCATGCCCTTGATGCGGCGCTTGTCGGCTTGCGGCAGTCGCACGACCAGCTTAGTGTCATTTGCTGGCATATTATACTTGGACCACTTGGAGCACTAGTGTACCACGTATAGTCTGGAAAAGCGAGATTTGTGGTACCTAAGTCGTTATTTTACAATATTTTCCATGTACATCGTTCGGAATCAATATCTTGCGCATGGTTTGCGAGCTAAGTGATTGATTCTAGGTAGAACGGGGCAGGGGAGTCGCTCTTGAGCGGAATGAGCATAATCGGCCCGCTCTTGCTGGCAGAAACGAGCAAGAGTTAATGGCATCGTGCATCAAGTTCGCGCAGCTTTGTCTTCGGTTGTGGGCCGGGTTCCAGAGCGCATTTCAGGCAGGGTGCGAAACGTCACTTCTCGGAAGAACTTCTATCCACTATCGACTGCATTGAAGCTGTCCTTTAACGCATCCTCAATGGTGTGCTGAATCACGCGCGGATACTCTTCTCCCAGGAGTTGCTGTAAGCGCGTGGTGTCCATCGTGTAGGAACCGATCATGTAAGGCAGCGCGTCGGGAGGAATGGCCGAGATTCCCCGGTTCCAGAGCAGACGCAGAAGCGGACGACACACCGCGCGCGGGACGCGCTTGATGGTCGCATTCGCGATCTCGGCGCAGCGTTGCATGGTGATGGACTCTCCGCGGCTGGCGACATTCAGGATGGTCATCGGCGGATCGCTCTCGGGACGGTTGAGCAGGTAAACAAGCAGGCGCGCGACATCGTCCACGTGCACGAACTGTAGCTGCTTCTCGAGATACTTCTTGCCGTAAGGCAGCATCAGCGGAAGCCGTTTTCCGGCAGCGCGCATGCGCGCGGCGCGCTTGCTCTTTCCCAGCGGCGTCCCGCGCAGCGCTCCCACCATATAGTTCTGCATCGTTGCGCCGGTGAAGATGTGCGGTCGCAGGATGTAGCAGCGGCAATCGCCGAGGCTCTCGGCGCGATAACGCACCACCTCATCGCTCTCCCGCTTGTGGATGGCGTAAGGTAACGTGTGCGCGCGGAGAGGAGCTTCCTCTTTCACCGGACCGGGCGTTTCCGGCCCGTAAGCCGAAACGCTGCTGGAGAAGATGAACTGACTGATGTGTCCGCCGGTGCGATTCACCACGCTGATCGCCTCCATAACCCGAGCGGTGCCGGCGACATTGATTTGCCACATGCGCTCCACGTCAAGGACGCCGCTGCGCAAGGGATCCAGGATGAAGGCGAGATGGACGATGGAGGTTGCGCCGGTTTCGCGCAGCAGCTCGATCAATGGCCAGCAGGAGGCTTCGCGACCGAGATCAATCTGCGCGAAGCGCGCCAGAGGAACAGAGCTTTCCGGTGGACGCACATCCACGCCGACCACGCGAAAGCCCGAGAGCAACGGAAGCAGCCTGGTCCCGAGGTTCCCCGCTATACCCGTGACCAGGACAGTCCGTTCCGTTGCCATGACTACTGAGGCGGAGCTTGCGGGTTTGGCGGCGGCGCGTTCCCCGGATTCTGCGGTGGAGGAGCGCCGGGCGCACCAGGACCAGGAGGCATTCCCCGACGAGGATTGATAATCCGCGGAGTTGGCGGAGCGGGCGGTTTCTCAGGCCCAAAGTAGGCGTCGTTCAGGACAGGTGTCACCGAGCTCTGGATCTGCTGGATCTTGTCCGCGACTAACGTGCGCTTCAAGGTAGTTACGATGGAGTCTTTGGCTTCATTGAGCGGGACCGTGCGCACGGAAACAACCTTATAGATGTAGAAGGACGCGGGATCGCTAAACACCGCAGAAACTTCGCCCGGTTTCAAATCGAAGACCGACTCGTGCGCCTCGGGCAGCGTTCCGGGACGCCGCGGGCCGACATTGGTGTTGGCTGGAGGAGTAGTCAGACCGGAATGTTCGGTAGCTTCCTTCTCCAGCTTGTCAGGATCTTCACCCGCTACCCAGCGCTTTTGGATCTGGTCGGCGTATGCCTTCTGCTCCTCGTCAGATGGCTTGGGTTTATCGGCCGTGCCTTGGTTGCGCGGAATGATGATGCGCAGCAAAGTGGCTTCGACGTACTTCTTGCTGTTTTGCTTGTAGTAGTCCTCAATCTGCTGGTCCGTTGGATGAGAGTACTCCTCGGTGATGCGTTGATTCAGGGCCTCAGTCAGGATCTGGTTCCTGGCGAATTGCATGATCTGGATTACGCGGGGATCGTTTTCCATTCCCAGGGAGCGAGCGTAGTCGGAGAAGGTGAGCAGCTTGGCATACTGGGTCGCGAAGTTGCGCATCATGTCCGGCGGCATTGCAGGACGGTCCGGCGGCGTAAGTGCCTTGACGAGCTTTTCGAACTGCTCGCGCGTCATGCTGCTCACACAGCCTGGCGTCGCCTCGGTGCTTCCTGCTTTGGGCTGGCAAGCGCCCTTGAGAGTCAGGACCGGAGCGGTTAGCGGAACCACGTCGGTGCTGGGCAAGGTATTGGCAGCAGGCGCCGCTTGCGCTGGCGCTGCAGGTGGAGTCTGGGCCGCACTATTGGCTGCGGGAGCAGGTGGGTGTGGCTTTGCAGCCGAATCCTGGGCATAGCTGGCGCAGCTAAGTACACACGAAATGGCAAGCGCCATCAAAGTAGAACGTGACATGAAGTGGTGTTCCTCCGGAAAAGTGCCGCCTGGGGCGGAGCAGGGAAATGCAAGGAAAATCGTAACACATCGCGGGCCAAAGCTAACAAGCGCAGAGCGGGAGCTCGAAGGCGCTAGTTGCCGGCTGAAACGATTCGAGGCTCATTGCACTGGTGAGCGAGGAAGTTGGCGGATTCTCCAGGAACGTGAATAATCAAGCAATGGTGGAGTCCGTGAGCACTGCCGGCATGCGGCGGGAAAAGAAAGCAGTTGCGCTGAACTCCATCTACGCAGCGGTGGGAATCACACTGCTGAAGGCGATGGTTGGCATTACCAGCGGCAGTTTAGGCATTCTTTCTGAGGCCGCACATTCTGGACTTGATCTTGTTGCTGCCGCGATTACCTACTTCTCAGTTCGCGTTTCCGATAAACCCGCGGATGCCGACCACCAGTACGGCCACGGGAAGTTCGAAAGTTTTTCGGCCTTCCTCGAAACTGGCCTGCTGCTGCTGACTTGCGTCTGGATCGTGTATGAAGCCTGCAAACGGCTGTTCTTTCATTCCGTCGAGATTGAGCCAAACGTGTGGGCCTTCGCGGTCATGGCAATGTCGATTGTGGTGGACTACTGGCGATCGCGGCGGCTGAAGCGCATCGCCGACAAGTACGACAGCCAGGCGCTGCACGCTGACGCGCTGCATTTCAGCACCGATATCTGGTCCAGCGCGACGGTTATTTTGGGACTGGCGCTGGTGCTTGTCGGACGTCGCTATTCGCAACCGTGGATGAGCAAGGCAGACCCGATCGCGGCGCTGGTAGTGGCCTGCATCGTCGTGCAAGTAAGCTGGCGCCTGGCGCGTCAGACGATTGACGCTTTGCTCGATGCAGCGCCTGTGGGCGTCCGCAACCGCATCATCCAGGAGGTGCATCGTGTGGACGGCGTGCTGGAAGTTGTCCGGGTGCGCATCCGGAAGGGCGGCAGCCGCTATTTCGCCGACGTCTCCGTGGCCATGTCGCGCACGGTCACATTTCAGAAGTCGGAGCAGGTATCCAGCGAAGTGGCGTCGCGCATTCGCGCGGTCTTACCGGATGCCGATGTTGTGGTCAATGCCGTGTCTCGTGCCAGCCGACAGGAGAGCCTATTCGACAAGATCCGCGCGGTCGCCACTCGCAACAACCTCAACGTGCACGACATTAGCGTTCAGGACATGGAGGGACGGTTGCATGTCGAACAGCATGTCGAACTGGATGAGCGGCTCAGCCTGAAGGAGGCGCATGACCGCGTGACCCGGCTGGAAGGCGAGATGAAGCAGGACATTGGCGAGATTTCGAGCATCCTGACTCATATCGAAAGCGAACCGGCGACCATTCAGGCCACCGACGGTGTGGTGCGCGCGCCCGGCGTCGAGCAGAAGTTGCAGTCGGTGAAAGCCGGTTTTCCCGAGATCATGGACATGCATGACCTGATGTTCAAGCGGGTCGGAGGCCGGCTCTATTTGTCGCTGCATTGCACGATGGAGGATGACCTGCCCCTGGCGCGTGTGCACGATATCCAAACCGCGTTGGAGGGGCGCTTCCGCCAGGAAGTTCCCGAGCTCTTTCGCGTGCTCATCCATCCCGAGCCGCAGACGGACAATCGGCGATAATCAACTGTGACCAAGCTGGGCGAGATATCATAATTCCAGTTGCTGGTGTGCTTTTCCATGAAGTTCATTAAGTACAAGAAATACGTCCCCGAGCCCGCCTCCGAGATGAGCATGGAGGACCTGCTCAACGCGCTCTCCGATTACCTGTTGCAAAGCGGCTTCCAGCAGCAGTACATGGATTTCTACGATCTCAAGAACATGGAGCAATCGCTCGATGACCTGCGCCAGGCCATCGCCGATGCTCTGCTCAACAGCGACATGCTCGACGAGCAGATGCGCGAGCACATCGAGCACATGAGTCCCGAGCAGATGGAGCAACTGATCGAGCAGCTTATCGAGCGCATGGAGCAGGAAGACTACATCAGCGTTGACCAACCGCACGATCCCGCGCGGCAATCGAGTGTCGGCGGGCAGGTGGGCGACGCGCAATCACAGGCGCGCTTCGAAATCACCGACAAGGGACTCGACTTCCTGGGCTTCCGCGCGCTGCGCGATCTGATGGGTTCGCTCGGCAAGTCCAGCTTTGGCCGACACGACACGCGCGATCAAGCCACTGGCATCGAGGCCAGCGGTGCCTCCAAGACCTACGAGTTCGGCGACACGTTAAATCTTGACATCACCGCGACGCTATCCAGCGCCATCCACCGCGAAGGCCTGCATCTGCCGCTGAACATCGAGTACAGCGACCTGCAGGTGCATCAGTGCGAGTACCAGTCGTCGTGCGCCACGGTGCTTATGCTCGACTGCTCGCACTCCATGATCCTCTATGGCGAAGACCGCTTCACGCCCGCCAAGAAGGTGGCGATGGCGCTGTCGCACCTCATCCGCACCCAGTACCCCGGCGACTCGCTGTCGCTGGTGCTCTTCCACGACTCGGCCGAGGAGTTGCCGCTCTCCCAGCTGGCGCGCGTTAAGGTTGGGCCGTATTACACCAACACGCGCGAAGGCTTGCGCATGGCGCAACGCATCTTACAGCGGCAGCGGAAAGACATGAAGCAGATCGTAATGATCACCGACGGCAAGCCCTCAGCCCTCACCCTCGAAGACGGCCGCATCTACAAGAACGCTTTCGGTCTCGATCCGCTGGTCGTCAGCGAAACACTGAAGGAAGTCTCCAAGTGCAAGCGCGCGGGAATACTGATCAACACCTTCATGCTCGCCTCCGACTATGGCCTGGTACAGTTCGTCCAGAAGGTGACCGAGATGTGCCGCGGCAAAGCCTACTTCACCACACCCTACACGCTAGGCCAGTACCTGCTGATGGACTATATGTCGAGGAAGACCAAGACCGTACATTAAGGAAGTGATTAGCCGTCGATGCATACATAGCCTTCGGCCATCAGCTGTCACTTCAGAAATTGCCATCCCGACCGAGGACTCGAGTCCGAATGGAGAGATCTGCGGTTCTCGAATAGCAATCAGAGTGATGCACGCTGAATTGCCAAGGGCTATCCGCCGATGTTGGGCACGTTCGGCGCCGATTCGTCGGCCTTTTTCACGGCGGCCTCGGCAGCGTCGAAACCCATCTTCGAGTGGGTGCCGTCGCAGAAGGGCTTGTTGACCGACGCGCCGCACCGGCACAGCGAAAACGCTGGCTTGCCCGTCAAGTCGTAGGGATTGCCGTCGGCGTCCACCAGTTCGATAGTGCCCTCGGGCGCCTCCACGCGGTATGGCCCGTTCTTGCGGCAGGTGATCTTCACGTGCGCCATCTACTCCCTCCCCATGATTGCTCGGCGTGTTGCACCGTGATGATCATTGTAGCGGAAGTCGGCAGTCGTTACGGCGAACGTCGGAGTTCCATCATTTGGCGTGGAAGAATGTTCTGAATTCCCGCACTACAGTCTCCACTACTTCGTCCTGTTTCGCCTTTTGCGACAGGCCGTGCGGCGCCCCTTGGATACCGACCAGTTTCTTGCGAGCGGGGATCAGCTTGATGGAGACTTCCAACTCCTCGATCGAGCCGAAAGCGTCTTTGGTTCCGCTGACGAACAGCACTGGAGTTTGCAAGCTGGGGAAGTGCGCCGTCCTGAGCTGTGCCGGCCGTCCGGGAGGATGCAGCGGGTAAGACAACAGCAGCAACCCTTCCACCAGCGCGGGTTCGGTCGCGATCAGCATGCTCGCTTGGCGTCCGCCATACGAGCTACCGCCTAAAAATGCGGGGCCGGTGAACTGCTCCCTCATCAGGGTCACGGCTCGATGCAGTCCGGCCTGGTCGATCTTGGCGTCCGAGGGCGAAGGCGCGCCTCGCGGACGCCGCTGCCGATATGGCAGATCGCAGCGCAAGACCGTCAATCCGGACGCGGCCAACTTCTCAGCGAGTGCGACCAGTAGCGGTGCATTGCAGTTGCCGCCGGCTCCGTGCGTCAGCACTAAAAATCCGCTCCTCGCCTTGCCAGCACGATGCAGAAATCCGCGGACCGGCGCTTCGCCCGGCGTCTCGTCAACAAACGGGTTTGCCTCAGCAATAGTCACGAGGAAATCGCGCCAACCTCCCGACTGCGCGGAGAAAGGGAACCGACCACGGATTTTCCCGGATGAACACGGATAGCTCTAAAGGCTTCATTCCCGATCCGTGTTGATCCTCGTCAATCCGTGGTTTACCGCCTCTTCGATGAGGACGGACCTATCGGTTCAGCTTTCTTGCCTCGCAGGCCTGCACTACCTTCGTCGGGTCGATGGCTGCCGAGTCCAACTGCATCTCGATGACCTTGCCGTCCTGGTCAATGAGGTAGTTCACGCGCCGCGCGGCCTTGTACTTCGGGTTGTAGAGGCCGTATTCCTTGGTCACATCGCCGCCCCAATCGCTAAGCAGCGGGAAGGTGACGCCGATCTTTTCCGCCCACGCCTGGTTCGAAAAGGAAGAATCCATGCTTACACCCAGCACCTGGGTATCTGCAGCTTCCAGCTTGGCGAGGTTTTGCTGGAAAGCCTGCATCTGCTTGGTTCAACCACCGGTGAAGGCGAAGATGTAGAACGCAAGGGCGACGTTCTTCTTGCCCTTGAAGTCGTGTAGCGAAACTTTCTTGCCGTTCTGGTCTGTCAAGGTAAAGTCAGGCGCCATATCGCCCACTTTGATCTTGGGCTGCGGCGTCTCATCGGCGGCGTAGCTCGCGGGCAGGAACGATGCCACGAGCAGCAGCGCCAGCAAAAGTCGTTTCATGAATTCTCTCCTTGGTGGTAAGTAGCGGGGCCTATGCGCCATTGTCCCATTTGCCGAACACTTCGCGCCAGAGGGGAGAACTGGGGCGGTCCAGCGCTCGCGGACCTTTGTTATAATGACTCTGCCGCAAGCTTGCGCGCCCTTAGCTCAGCTGGATAGAGCGTCTGGCTACGAACCAGAAGGTCGGGAGTTCGAATCTCTCAGGGCGCGCCATTTATTTGTCCTCAGCGTTGCGCCGGCTCTCGCCACTTCAGCACCGTAACATCGCAACTTCATTATTGCGGCTGCACGTAAACCGGATTGTTCGGTGACGGCGGCTCGTAGTCCTGTCCGTACTTGTTTTTGTGCGAGGTAGCTGCTGCTGCCACCTGCACGCGGACTGTGCCCACAGAATGAGAGCTAGCATCGACCTCCACCGCGCGCGATAACGCCTGCAGCTCTGCTGGCAAAGCACTTTCGTTCCAGATGTGGAGCGTGTAACGCCCCGAAGGTACCGCCGCTATCGAGAATTCTCCCTGCTTATTGGGGATCGCGAAGTACTGGCTGGAGAGGACAACAATCACCGCGCTCATCTCAGGGTGGATGTTGCAAAAGATGTACGACACGCCCTCGCGATCGAAGTGGACGGTGCGGGTCGAGCCGGCTTCGTAGAGTCCAAGGTCGAAGCGCTTGCCATTGAATAACGAAAATACATTGTGAAACCAAGGATCGCGGTTGGGAAAATCCACCGTCGAACCCTTGGTGACGACAAGCAGGTGAGGCTCGAAAGTCTTGTTCTTCTGCTGCAGCACGGAGTGCATTGCTGCGACAGTTGTTGCCGCATTGGCCTCCGTGCTCATCGGAGTGAGCCATACGACCGTCGAGTTTGCGGGAGAAATATTCGGTGCTCCTTCCAAAACCACGCGGCCCGTTACGTTGACTTCCTGGTTCCAAGCACTCGTCGTGATGCCGCAACACAGCGCGACGGCGACGAGGAGAACGAGTTTGTTCGTGGTGAACATGGATTGCGTCAGAAGAGTATCCCCATCGCCATGTTTAACTGGCCAGCCTCATAACTGGAATCATAGATGTTAAAGGTTCGTAGCCGGCGGTACTCCAGTGAGAACAGCAGGTTGGAACGAGGTCTGTAGATGACGTTGCCAAATGCGCTCCGGTTACGAGTCACGAAGGGATCGGCATAGCTCTGGGACCGCTCGCCGAAGTAACGAATGTCAGCCGCAAAGGGATTGTCCTGTCCAAATGCGACATTGAACTCTAATTTCGAAGTGGGTTGGTACTTCAGTTGTCCCCAGCCGCCGACCGCATTCAGCGGAATCACGGCCGTGGCAGGATCGGTGAGCGGCCCGTTATACACGACACTCCGGCCCAGAGCGGCCCCGAGGCCGCCGATGGCTTGCCCCCGGTAGAAGAAGCCACTCAGGCTGAACCACCGGTCAAGCGGCAAGTTCCAGTCTGCAGTGGCCGCATAGCCGTTCACATTGCGGTTGAAGCCCCAGTACTCGCGGCTGTAGTATCCCCCAACGCCGGCAGTGAATGTGCGGCCGAGCATGGCATGCGAGTAGGCAACCCGCGCTGCGAACGCCGGTACGCGCGATTCTTCGCCGGCATCGGGAGCGCGGTACCAGACGTAGTTGTAATTGTTAGGAGGTTCGCCGGTCAGGGGATCAAGTACACCTCCCTGCAGACTCACGCTGGAATGGTTGGAAAACTCGAAGCGGTGCTCGACTCGCAACTGGGGCGTCCACGACCAGAGATTGCCTGAATAACTGAGCGCAGGAACGGTCAATGACGCAAACGAAGTGGGGGATTGAGGCGAAATGAACAACTGGTCCTGTCCAGCAATGACGGAAGTATCTTTCCAATCGAGACGAACAGCCGCGGTGCGCAACCGCACCAGCCCGGAATTCACCCCATTGTCGGTAGCGGGAAATCCGCCTCCGAAATCGAAATTGACGTTCCCGCTGGAGTGGGCCCCGAAGACCTCCGGCCCAAAGACCTCGAAGCCGAGGATCGATTGTCGAAGCGTACCTCCTACTGAGCCGGGAGAGTCCATGGGATCAGGTCTGAGGACCCAGGTGGGAACGTCCTGATTGTCCGGATAGCCGCTGTTACCGAACAAATTAAACAGCACGATCCCGGAAAAACGCACCCGGTATTTCGAACCGCTCTCCAGTTTCGTCTGGTATTGCTCATCGACCTTGCCGGCCATCAACTGCTCGTCTTCCTCGAGGTGCTGCAATCGCTGGTCCAGTGATGCGGAGCTGGTAGAGTCAGGGGATTGGTCGTTCTCGGCCAGTCCCGACGACCCAGCATAGCTTTCGGCACGTTGCGCTTGCAGCTCCTGGCGAAGTTTGGAGATCTCGGAGCGGCTGGCGCTGGTCTCTTGCTGAAGTTGCAACACCATCTGCTTCAGTTCCTGCACCTCGGATTGCAGTTCGCCGAGAGAAGCTTCCACGCCGGTCTTGGCCGCCTGCGGAGGTTGCTGGGCTTGTACGGCCATTGAAATTCCCGCCGCTATTACAAAACCCACGGCCAATGCCGTGCTTAAGACCTGGGAGTATCTGATTTCCATGTCGCACCTCGGGCACGATTTGAAGGCCCTTCAAGCCTTCGCGCTTTGTGGCTACATCGTTACATACTGAAGTGGCGGGAGGCATCCGCCGCCTGCGCGTTGCCGCCAGCCGCCTGCTTGAGTACCCGGGCAAGGACGATCTTCATTACCGTGCACCCGGGGGCTGAGCTTTCCAGTTGTAAAATGCCGCCGTGGTCCTGCACGATCTTCTGCGCAATCGTCAGCCCCAGCCCGGTTCCGTTCTCCTTGCCGTAGCTGACGAAGGGCTGAAACAGCTTGTCGCTGATCGAGGACTCTACACCGGGCCCGTCGTCGGTAATACGGATCTCCAGGTTGTCATCGTGATTGGTTATCGAGACCGCAACATAGCCACCGTAGCCTTGCGTCGCCTGGCATGCATTAAGAAGCACGTTGTAGAAGGCGCGCTCCATTTTCCGTGGGTCGAATTCCGCGTTGTGCAAGCCGGGAGACTCAATGCTCACCAGGATCTTCTGAAACTGGGGGTGCGCGTGGACCAGTTCGATGGCACGGCTTATGGTCCGCTCGATAGGAGCGTCAGTTACATTCATGGATTCGGCAGGCCAGGACAACTCCAACAGTGAATCGATCAGATCGGTCAGCCGGTTGACCGCAAGCCGAATCTCCAGGTACAACTCTTCGCGTTGCTGGGGATTCAGGTCAGCATCGGCCAGAAACTCGGCATTGGCCAGCACGGCGGTAAGCGGATGGCGAAGATCGTGAGAAATAGAGCTGGCCATCCTGCCGATTGTGGCCAGCCGTTCGGCCCCCAACAGTCGGGCCTGGGCCTCATGCAGACTTTCCCTCATACTGGCGAACGAACGCGTAAGCTCGGCGACCTCTCCGGCCCCCTGCGCCTGCAAGGGATACCGAAAATCTCCGCTGCCCAGGGCCCGCACGCCATCCACGAGTTTTTCCAGCGGGCGCGTGAAGGTCCTGGCGGTCAAGTAAACCAGCGTACTGCCGACAAAAACCGCGCCGAAACCGACTGCCAGCAGCAGGTTGCTGAGATGATTCAAGAAGGCGGTAGCTTCGTCGTACGACTTCATCACGACGATGCTAACCGCCGGCGACGCGCCCGGGTCGAGCGCCAGGGAAGAAGCAATGAACTTTTCCCTGCCCAGCTTCCAGTCTGTGGGGCCCTGCGGAACCTCGTGAGTCGCAACCAATCCACGGAGTTTGTCCGTCTGCTCCGGGTTAAGCGTGCTAACTACGACATCCCGTCCGCAAATGATCGCCACCTGGCTGGCCGCAATCTGGCCGACCTCCCGCGCTACTGCTGCGTTCATTTCGTCTGCCACGGCCAAGACCCCTAGCAGGGAATTGTCGGCCGGCCGGCCGAAATAGATCGGAGTTAGAACGACTTCATAAAGATGCCCATCGGCGAACCACCACTGCCGTGGTTCGTCCAGAGGGTTGCGATGCTGAAGCAGTTGCTGGGCTTGCTCGCGCGTGATCCCAGGGGTCTTGGTATGAAAGCCGACAAACTGGTCCATCGAATCGATCAGCGCGAAGAGATCGCCGCCGGAAAGCTGAAACATTTCAGCCGAGGCGTCTTGGATGGTGGGCGCGTGGCGGGAAGTCATTAACGCCTTTAAGCTGGGAAGGTCAGCCAGCAATCTGGCGGACCGTTCCAGTGCGGCCTCCCGCTCTCTTTGCGCATTGCGGAACGTTTCCACCGAGTTGGCAAGATCGCTGCCCAGTTCGCGCCGGACTTGGTTTTCCACCGTTCGCTGAACAATTAGAAGGGTGACTGCGGTCAGGCCGGCCGACGTAAGAAGCATAGCGATGAGAAACTTGGTGCGCAACCGCAACCGGCCCATCACCGACCCCCTTCTCCTGCTTGCATTACCTGACAAACTTGTAACCTGTGCCGTGGACCGTCCGGAAGTGCACGGGAGAGGCAGGATCTTTCTCCAGCTTCTGCCGTAGGCGCAGCATGTGCGTATCGACGGTGCGGGTCGTAGGGTAATTGTGGTAGCCCCATACCTCATTGAGCAGTTCGGAGCGGGATACTACTCGGTCCTGATTCTTTAGGAAGAAGCGCAACATCTTGAATTCTTGCGGAGTAAGTTGCACCAACTGTCCTTCGCGATGCAACTCCATCTTGGAGAAGTTGACTTCTACGTCATCGAAGCTGAAGACCTCGACTTTGCCCGCCGACTGGTTCAGGCGCCGCAAGGCAGCCCGCACCCGCGCCAGCAGTTCCCGAGGGCTGAACGGCTTCGTCACGTAGTCGTCGGCCCCTAGCTCAAGCAGCAGGACTTTGTCGAGCACATCGCTGGCCGCGCTCAGAACCAGGATAGGAACGTTTGAGGCTTCGCGTTTGATCTCACGGCAAATGTCCTGCCCCGACTTTCCGGGAAGCCGCAAATCAAGAACGACGACTCGGGGCACGGCGGCACGGAACGTTTCCATGGCAACCGCGCCATCGGGGGCAATCGTCACGTCGAATCCCGCTGACTCAAAAGTACGACGCAAAGCCCGCTGAACTGCCAAATCGTCTTCGATTACCAGAATTTTTTCCATAAGAGTCTGCTTGCGCTCGTATTCAAATTACTGCTGACTTACAGCTAATACCACATTCAAATTGCCAGTCAACGGCGACGTGACAATTCTGTGACAAACGCCTCTACAGTGACAATTCTCTTGCTTTTCGGTTGTCAACAACCTTTGACAACTTCTTGACCGTGCCAAGACAACTGCCTTGGGGGCCGGCATTAGATTGCAAGAAGCTTCTGGTAGCCGAGAGTCGAGTCGAAGTGCCGGGAGTTAACTTACGAATCCGAAATGGATGGAGGAACGATGTTTAAGTCAGAGAAATATAGTTTACCAACCGCCCCCCGGCTGGTTCTTAGTGCGGCGTTACTACTGATAACGGTTGCGCTGATCAGCTTACCGGCCGCCGCCCAAAAGGCCACTGCAACCAACCTTACCTCCGACATTCCTAGTGTCGGTGCCTTTACTGATGCGAACCTGGTCAATCCCTGGGGTCTCATTGCGAGCCCAACAGGCCCGTGGTGGGTTGCTGACAACGGGACCGGGCTGTCCACGCTTTACGACGGGACCGGAAGCCCTAAATCGCTGGTTGTCACCGTCCCCTCGGGAACTTCGGGCCCCGGGTCGCCCGACGGAATCGTCCTCAACACGACGGGTGGCTTCAAGATCAATGGCAGCGCGCCAGTCTTCATCTATTCAACCGAAGACGGCACCATCTCGGGATGGAGCTCTGGTACCAGCGCTGTAATTGCCGTCAATAATAGCGGCAGCGGTAACGCCGTTTACAAGGGACTGGCTATCAGCTCCGTGGGAGGCATCAATTACCTCTACGTAGCCAACTTCCGTAATGGCACGGTGGATGTTTTCGATACAAACTACAACCCGTTCTCGTTCGGTTCGGGCTCGTTTGTGGATTCCACCATCCCCGCCGGGTTTGCCCCCTTCAACGTTGTCAACCTGGGAGGCGGCACGCTGGCAGTAACCTATGCCAAACAGGATGCAGCCAAGCATGACGACGTCCCCGGTCCCGGAAATGGCTACGTCACACTGTTCTCTACAACGGGTACCATCGTGGGCCGCCTGGCCCATACTCCTTACTCGAACTCTCCCTGGGCTGTCGCGGTGGCTCCGTCGTCGGGCTTCGGCGGATTTAGCGGAGACACTCTGGTTGGGCAGTTCGGCAGCGGGGCGATCGCAGCCTACACGCCGGCGGGCGCTTTCGTCGGATTGCTGTTTAATCCGGCTGCCTTGCAGTTGCAGATTGACGGCCTGTGGGGCCTGAATTTCGGCAACGGATCAGGGTCCGGTCCCAAGACCACGCTGTACTTCACGGCCGGAACCTTCGGCGAGGCTCATGGCATCCTGGGCAGCATCACCTGTTGCAGCGCAGGACCTAGCAAGCATTAAACCCAACGACGCGACCAACCGAGGAGGGTCCCCGGGGCCCTCCTTTTTTCATTTCTCCCAGGCGGTGATTTCAGCACCGTTCATCGCTGAGATTCGCCCCCTCCCCCTTCAGGTGTCGTTGTAATTCCTCCTGAGACTGCTTTTCACCTTGATGTACAAATTCCTTGCTCGCCGGCGGGAATAAATCTTCGGCTCGCCAGTTAACAATGCCGACAGACATCTGTACCTGAGGAGCAAACGATGAATGAGAAGAATCGTACCGAAAGCGTGAAGTCCGGACTCAGCGACGAGATTTTGCACGACCACAATCACGACGGAGTAGACCGCAGAGGTTTTTTGAAGTGCATGGCATGGGCGGGCACGGGCGCCTTTTGCGTGATTAAGGGTGGTGTACTCAAGTCCTACAGCCTGAGCGGCTTCCCTTTCGGCGGTCATGAGTCTAAGGGCGATCTTAGCTTCGTCCAGATTAGTGACAGCCACATGGGCTTCGACAAAGCGGCGAATCCCGATGTTGTCGGCACCCTGAAAGCCGCCATAGACAAAATCAATGCACTGCCGGTCCCGCCGGCCTTCATCCTGCACACAGGTGACATCAGCCACCTCTCCAAGCCGGGAGAGTTTGACACCGTAGACCAACTGCTGAAAGCCGCCAGCACCAAGGATGTCTTCTTTGTGCCCGGCGAGCACGACGTCCTTAACGACGAAGGCAAGCAATATCTGGAGCGCTATGGTAAAGGGAGCCATGGCTCCGGCTGGTACAGCTTCGACAAGAATGGCGTGCACTTTGTTGGCCTGGTGAACGTCATGAACCTGAAGGCCGGAGGTCTGGGCAGCCTGGGCGGGGAGCAACTGGAATGGCTGGAGAAAGACGTCAAGCCTCTTTCGAAAAGCACCCCCCTCGTTGTTTTCGCCCACATTCCCCTGTGGAGCGTTTACCCGGAGTGGGGCTGGGGCACCGATGACAGCGCCCAGGCGCTCTCCTACTTGAAGCGTTTCGGCTCGGTGACGGTGTTGAACGGACACATTCACCAATCCATGCAGAAGGTGGAGGGCAGCGTCACATTCCACACTGCGGCGTCCACCGCATTCCCTCAACCGAAGCCGGGTCAGGCGCCCTCTCCTGGGCCGATGAAGGTCCCAGCAGACCAATTAAGAACGCTGCTGGGCATAACCGATGTTAACCACGTTCCCGGGCAGCACGCCTTGGCCGTGATTGACTCGAACCTGGTCTGAACCCGAGAACTCGGAGCCACAAACTGAGGAGGAACTTCATGAAGATAACTATCTGGATTTCTGCAATGGCGCTCTTACTGGCCGCATTCGGTCTTGGTGGACCAAGCAACACCTTTGGGGCTACTCCTGATGACAAGCCAGCATCGGAAGTGGCAGTCAAGATCGACAACTTCAGCTTTTCTCCGGCCACGATCACGGTTCCAGCGGGGACCACGATTCGCTGGACGAACCGCGACGATATTCCGCACACCGTAGTAAGCGAAGACAAGACGACCTTCAAGTCGAAGGTGCTGGATACGGACGAGCAATTCACCCACACCTTCACCAAGCCAGGCACCTACAGCTACTTCTGTTCGATTCATCCCAAGATGACGGCCAAAGTTGTGGTGCAGTGAGCGCGCATGAACCCTTTCGATCCCAAGTCCGTCTTGTTTGCCAAACATGCGCAGCACGTCGTGCTGGTCCACTTTCCAATCGCGCTCTGCCTAGTCAGCATCGTCTTTGACTTCATGGCACAGTGGACGAAGAAGCGTGTGCTGGCGGAGGTGGCTTATTACAATCTGCTGGTGGCAGCCATCTCCACCGTGCCGGTTATAGCCACGGGCCTTCTTGCCTGGCGCTGGCAATTGGACGGTCAACGGTTAAAAGGGACACTGCTTCTCCATCTGGTACTGGGCCTGGCGGCCAGCGGTATGATCTGGCTGGTTTGGAGCTTCCATTTCCGCGCGCACCGCAATCCGGGAAGCAAGCTGCCTCCGTATAGGCTGCCAATCGAGCTAGCCGCTGCCTCCGTGGTCGCCCTGACAGCCCATCTCGGCGGCTTTCTCAGCGGTGTCAACGGGCCGGGTTAAATTAAGGAATAAAATCCCGCCTTTCCGGTTTACTCTTGTTAGCGTGGTGCTAGACCGCGACAAGGCGTGCGAGTTCGAACAGCTCGCGATGCCCCTGTTCGCCTCGCTGTACAACCTGGCGCAGTGGCTCACGCAAGACCGCAGCCAGGCCGAGGACTTGGTGCAGGAAACTTACGCCAAGGCGCTGAAAGGGTTCGACTCCTTCCAGCCCGGCACCAACTTTCGCGCCTGGATGTATCGCATCTTGCGCAACACGTTCCTGACTTCACGCACCGGCCTGAAGGCGGCCAGGACCGTGCCAATCGATGACGAGGACGATCCGCAATCGGTTGCGCCGATGACGACCGAGACGCCGGAGTCGATTATGCTGGCGCGCGCCGATCATGATGCCATCCAGGCCGCGCTGCAGCAGTTGCCGGTGGCTTATCGCGAGATCATCCTGCTATGCGATGTGGAGGAGATGAGCTACCGGGAGATCGCCGAAGCGCTGACCATCCCGATGGGCACAGTGATGTCGCGCCTGGCGCGGGCGCGCAAAGCCATGCGTCAATTGCTTGCGGAGAGAGTGCAAGGAGCGTACCGATGAGTTGCGAGAGCCGGCAGGAGAAGATTGACGCGTATCTCGACGCAGAGCTGCCGGAAGCCGAAGCGCGCGAGTTCGATGCCCATTTGCGCACCTGCCCGTCGTGTTCCTCGCAAGCGCTGGTACGCTCCGAGCTCAAGCGATCCACACATCTCGCCGGGAAAAAGTTTGCCCCCGATCCCGATTTTCGCAGGCGGCTCCAGACTAGCATCAGCCCCAAAACGTCAGTCCGGCGCTGGGGCTGGATCGTGCAGGCAGGCACAGCCTGCGCGGCTGTGCTGCTGGTCATCTTCGCTTCGATGGTCTGGGTGCGGCAGTCGCAGCGTCAGCAACTCATTGGGGAGGTGACCGACTTGCACGTGGCGACGCTGGCCAGCGCCAATAGGGTTGACGTAGTTTCGTCTGATCGACACACTGTGAAGCCGTGGTTTCAGGGCAAGTTGCCCTTTACCTTTAACGTCCCGGAACTGCAAGGTTCGTTATTTGAATTGATCGGCGGGAAAGTGACTTATCTCGATCAGACTCCGGGAGCAGAGCTGCTCTTCACCGTCAGGAAGCACGTGCTCTCAGTCTTTATCTTCAAGGATTCTCGTGAGCTGGATCGCGCCCTCGGCTCCGGCGAGTTGGTACGCAACCTCTCCTTTAGCATCGAATCCTGGACGGATGGTGGGTTGCGCTACTTGATCATCACGGATGCTGGTCGTTCCGACATCGACGAGTTGCGAAGGCTATTCGTGCAGGCGGCGCAGTGACTGAGAGTCAGAATTGGGCGGCAGCGCGAAAAAGCCCGCGATTAGCATGCTCTTGGTATCGATTCCTCTGACCTTAAGCAGCTAACGCTTTACTGACTGCGGCTCAGGCGTGTCACCCTGTTGTGCCGTCAGCCGAGCATTGTTGCGCTGCGCGATGGTCTTCTTTGCATTGTCTGCCAACTGCTTCGCCTGGGGCAGCAGGTCAAGTGCCTTTTGCACTTCGGGATCGCCCTCAGCGTGTACTTTCATCCCTTCCTGCTGACCGAATTCGTTGATGAACAGTTCTGCCTTGATGTCGGTACGAATCCAATCGTTGTTCTCGGCCAGGTCGGCTTCGGTGAAGGGAATCTTCTGCTCGTCGAGGTACTTGCGGAACTCTTGCATCACGGCATCATCCACTTCGAATTGCTTGCTCACCTTGTGGTTGATGACATAGTGCTTGGCAAAGTTGAAGAAAGCGTATTTCTCCAGCAGCGTGTCTTGAAACTTGTTGGTCTTGCTTGAGGCTATCTTTACATCGGGACTGATTCCGCCGCCGCCGTACACCGTGCGGCCGCTATCGGTCATCTTGACTTCGTGATTGGCGTTGCTGGCATCGCCGTTCTCGCGGTCGTTGTAGTAGTAGTCGTAAAGCGAGATATTGCTCCAATCGCGCTGAATCAGACGTCCGCTCGGGGTATAGTACTTGGCCGTAGTCAGGGCCAGTCCGGTGTTCTCCGACAGGGGATATACGGTTTGCACTAAGCCTTTGCCAAAGGTGGTCTCGCCGGCGATTAGGCCGCGATCATGGTCCTGGATGGCGCCTGCGACGATCTCTGCCGCCGACGCGGTGCCGCGATTCACCAGCACAACTAGCGGATAGTCCTTGCCGCCGTTGCCGTGCGCCGCTTTGTAAACCTTCTCCGCCGAAGCCCGTCCGTGGTGCGATACGATGACCTGGCCCTTCTTGAGGAACTGATCAGCCACGCCAACGCCTTCACTTAACAGTCCGCCAGGATTCTGCCGTAGGTCCAGGATCAAGCCCTTGAGGTCGCCCAGTTCATCAAGCGCCTGCCGTAACTCGTGCTCGGTCGTCTCCTGGAACCCGGAGATATGCACATACCCAATGCCGGGGCGAATCAAGAAGTGTACGTCCACGCTGTAGCGAGGAATTTCGTCGCGCACCACGGTGAAGTCGAGCGGCTTGTCGTTGCCTTCCCGCATCATGGTGATCTTTACGCTGGTCCCTTTGGGGCCTTTCAGCAATTCGGCGACATCGCTGGTGCTCATGTTGTCGGTGGGCTTGCCGTCCACAGCAATGATGACGTCACCCGGTCGAATGCCGGCTCGATAGGCGGGGGCGCCTGCAAAGGGCGCTATCACGATGACCTTGTTATTGCGCGGCCCGACCTGCATGCCTACGCCGTAATACTTGCCGCGCTGCTCCTCGCGCAGGGCCGCATAGGACTTGGGGTCGAAGAAGTTCGAGTGCGGATCGAGCACCCGCAACATGCCCGGAATCGCTCCGTTATAAATTGCCTTGTCAGGACTGACCGGCTCGGCATAGTTCTGCTGAACGACATCGTAGACATCGGCAAAGCTGCGCAAGCTTTCACGGACGTCGCCGTCGCCGGAGGCGGTGTTGGAAGTTAAACGCTGGCCGAACAACATGCCAACGCAACCACACGCAAGAATAACGAAGAGGACGAGTGCGGCGGAGCGACGTGAACTACTACTTGCCATTAACGTTTCCTTCGGCTGGCCGGGGATCGATTTCAAGGAGCCCACCGGTGTGACAATAACCGCAGTATACCATGCACTCTAGAGGGCCCGAACTCCCACAGAAAGGCTCCAAACCTTGGATGCCGGGGCGGTAGAAATAGGTGCGGAAATGCATTGTCCGGTAGCTGTGTAAGAGACGGCAGAGCGCCGTCTTAGTGAGCGGGAAGGTTCAACCCAGGTAACGGTGCGTCGAGCGGCGCAGGCCGGCATCCAACGTAAGGCGGGTATAATACCAACCATGACTTCCGACTATCGGCCGCCCCATTTCGAGAATCCTGAATCGGGCAGAGAACGCTTCGATAACCTCGTAGGCTCCGACCAGAGCCGCGCGGGGGTCTTGCGCGCCACCTTTGGCGGACAGCAGCATGAAGGCATTGTCATGGCTTCGATGGACGCTGTTGTTAACTGGGTGCGGCGGAATTCCATCTGGCCAATGACCTTCGGCTTGGCCTGCTGCGCCATCGAGATGATGTCCATGGGTGCCTCGCGCTTTGACATCGCGCGCTTCGGCGCAGAGGTTTTCCGACCGTCGCCGCGTCAATCGGACCTGATGATCATTGCCGGCCGCGTCTCGCAGAAGATGGCACCGGTCATCCGCGAACTCTACATGCAGATGCCGGAGCCGAAGTGGGTCATCTCCATGGGCGCCTGCGCGACCTCCGGTGGCGTGTTCAATAATTACGCGTTGGTGCAGGGCGTCAATCAGTGGATTCCAGTCGATGTTTATGTGCCCGGTTGCCCGCCGCGTCCGGAACAGTTGATCTATGCCATCATGCTGCTGCAGGAGAAAATCAAAAACGACCAGGGCTCCTTCCGCCGCGCATTGAACCTGGAAAAGGCGTAGAAAATGGTGGCCAGTTGCTAGTGGCCGATTGTCAGTGGCGACCTGCCGCTGAATCCCCGTCCTCGCATTCCCATCCAATCTTGAGCGCAGACCATGACCGACTCCACTATGAAGATTGGGATCACCTGCTATCCAACCTATGGCGGCAGCGGAGTTGTCGCCACCGAACTGGGATTGGAACTGGCGGAGCGCGGTCACGAGGTCCATTTCATCTCGTATTCCCAGCCCATCCGGCTGACCGAGCCGCTGCCGAACATCCACTATCACGAAGTGGAAGTCTCCCGCTATCCGCTTTTCGAATATCCACCCTACGATCTGGCGCTGGCCACGCGCATGGCCGAAGTCGCGGAAATCTATGACCTTGATTTGCTGCACGTGCACTACGCCATCCCGCATTCTGTGAGTGCGATGCTGGCGCGGCAGATGCTTAGTTGCGATCACGCGCGTAAAAGCCGCCGGTTGCCCTATGTGACCACTTTGCATGGCACCGACATCACTTTGGTAGGCTCCGATCCGTCGTATCTGCCGATCACTCGCTTTTCCATCGACCAGAGCGATGGTGTCACTTCGATTTCCGAGTATCTAAAGAAGCGGACCGTCGAAGTCTTCGATGTACGGACCCCCATCGCGGTGATTCCAAATTTCGTGAACTGCGATCTTTACCACCGTACGGCGGAAGCCATGCAGCACCGTTCCGAATACGCCAAGCCGAATGAGAAGATCCTGGTACATCTGTCGAACTTCCGTCCGGTGAAACGTCTTACCGATGTCATCGAGATCTTCGATCGTGTGCAGAAGAAGATTCCGTCGCGACTGATGCTTATCGGAGACGGGCCTGAGCGCTCGCGCGCCGAGTGGCTGGCGGTGAACAAGGGAATCCACAACAAGGTGGAGTTTCTGGGCAAGCAGGACCGCGTTCACGAGAAGCTACCGGTAGCCGACGTGATGCTGCTGCCGAGCGAACTGGAATCGTTCGGCCTCGCAGCCCTCGAGGCGATGGCCTGCGAAGTGGTGCCCATCGCTACTAATGCAGGCGGAGTTCCGGAAGTCATCGAGCACGGCAAGACTGGGTTTCTCGCCGCGGTAGGTGATGTGGACACCATGGCGAACTATGCGATCGAACTTCTGTCCGACGAAGCTAAGCTGGAAGCGATGGGAAAGGCGGCGCGCGCCAGCGCCCAGGCGCGCTTCTGCGCCAGCAAGATCATCCCCATGTACGAGCAGTATTATCGCGAAGTGCTGGAACGCTCTTCGTAGATCGCGCCCGCCACCGAGCCGCCCATTCCTTCGGCCTCCAGCACCGGAAGCACGAGCCGTACCAGCGTTCCGCGTCCCGGCTGGCTTTGGATCGTGATCTCTGCGGCGTCGCCGTATACCACATGCAGCCTTTCGGTTACATTCAACATGCCGATGCCGGTTCCTGAAGATGTGCTGGAGCCCGTAACCGGCATGCCGACCCCATCGTCCTCCACTTCGATCACCACGCGGCGATCGGCGTTACGGCTGCGGATGTGGATACTTCCTGCGTCCACCTTCGACGCAAAGCCATGTTTGACCGCGTTCTCCACCAGCGGCTGAAGGATCATGCTGGGCACCAGATGGTCGAGCGAGGCGGCCTCCAGTTCCTTGACCACCTTCAATTTGTCTTTGCCGAAGCGTGCGACTTCAATGTCAAGATAATCGTCGAGAAATTCGACCTCCTCGCGCAGCGGCACAAACGAGTCTCCCTTGCGTAGCAGACGGCGCAGGATGTTGCCCAGCTTCACGATCATCTCGCGGGCCGAGTCCGGATCGCGGCGCACCAGCGAAGAAACCGAGTTCAGGGTATTGAACAGGAAGTGCGGGTTGATCTGGCTCTGCAGCGCCTCCATGCGGGCCTGTAACAGCAGCCGGGCCTGCTGCTCCAGCTTCATCTCGATGCGGACATTGTTCAGCACTTTCAAGGCGATGGCGACAGCCATCACCGTACCGGCGTAAATGGCGAGAGTGACCCAACCGTTGTCCGAATAGAGCGCGAAGATGCGGCGCGGGAATGCGCGGTGCAACTGGATACGAATGAACTCCAGACCAAGAATCAGAAAGAAGAACGAAGTCTGCCAGTCGATGAACGACTTGCGAATGCTGCGCCGGATCCAGTGATAAATGCTGAGGTCAAAAAGCGGAGAGAATGACCAGATGGCCTCGCGATCGGAAGCAACGTGCCGCAGCAGGCCGGCCAACGCTCCGGCGAGGACATTCATCGGCAGCGTAAGCCACTCGCCCCAGAACAACGCCGGCAGCGAAACCAACACGCCCCCGGCCGTACCGGCGAGGCGGCCAGCGATGACTCCCATCAGGATCGCGCCCTCGAACGAGATGTCAGCCGCGTAGAAGTTTCGGACCCACTCCCGTGCCACGACTCCGAGCGCGATGGGGGTGCCGACGATGAAGACAATCTCGATCTTCTCGCCGAGCGTGCGTTCCTCGCGAAACAACAGGACTCGGAAGCGCCGCGCGCGCACTAGTACGCTGCTGATGGCGGCGGCGACGCCGAGCCGGATCAGCAACGTTACGAGAATGAGGCGGTTATCCATGGTGGTCAGGGACTAGGGGCTAAGGGCTAGCTTCAGTTGTCAATCTTATCGCGCTCGCGGCCTGTTGCAGTGCCTGTTCTACGCTAGCTGCACCAGGTGCTCCGCCCTGTGCCATGTCGCGATTGCCGCCGCCCCGTGTTCCTAGTTGCTGCACGGTCTGCTTCATCAAGGTGCCCATGTCATTCGCAAGCCCTGTCGTTTGCGCGAAGACCAGCGACGGTTGTGCGCCTCCACAACCCAGCAAAGCGACCGCCGTCCCAGACTTAGTCAGCCTCTGCGCCAGCATCTTGATGAAGTTCAGATCACGGTCGGGCAGAAACTGCACGACCAGCTTGTGTCCACGGCACTCCTCTGCCGATTGCAGCATCTGTCGCGCCTGTAACTCGGCGACTTCTTCCAGCAGCCGATGCTGTGCTTTCTGCGCGGCCTTGATCTCTTCGAGCGACTTGCGTACCTGCTGGGGGAGATCCCAGATATGAGTTGAGAACACCGCCGCCGCTTCAGTGAGCGTCTCGAAATCCCGACGCGCCGTGCCGACCGCACGCAGTCCACAAACAAACTCCACGCGAACGCCCTGCCTCGCCTTCTCCGTCTTGCGCACCAGGAGACCGCCAATTTGGCCGGCGCTGCGCACGTGAGTTCCACCACAGGCGTTCAAATCAAAATCACGGACATCAATAAGGCGCAGTTTGTCGCGCTCAGCAAGAGGAACCTTGCGGACGCCCATCGCGCGCGCTTCGTCGGGGGTCGCAAAGCGAATCTCCACCGGACGGTCCTCGGCAATGACCTGATTGGCGAGCGCTTCGGCCGCTTGCAACTGTTTGGCAGTGGCCGCCTCGGTCGCGAGATCGATGGTGCAGCTCTCCTCGCCCATGTGAAACGAAACGGTTGGGAAACTGTACAGCTTTTCGAACGCTGCCGACAGCACATGCTGTCCCGAGTGCTGCTGCATATGATCCAGGCGTCGCTCGGTGTCGATCTGGCCGCGCACAAACGACCCCGGCGGTAAAGCCTGACCTCCGCCTTCCACGATGTGAAGGACGTCGCCGGTCTGCTCATCTTCTAAGACCTCTTTGACCCGCACACGGGCGGAGTCCGTCTCCAGCCAGCCGGTGTCGAAAACCTGTCCGCCGCTGGTGGGATAGAACGCCGAACGGTCCAGCGTGACCGCCTCGCCACTTACGGCGACCACGCGAGCTTCGAACTTATGTAGGCAGGAATCGGCGTAATAGAGACGCTCAGTCAAGAGTCATCACTCCACAATTACAATCTGGGCCGCGACCTTCAGGCGCCCTCAGCTCAACTGACGACAGCATACAACCTTTGCCGCTGCACTTGACCGCGGTATATCAGGTAGACTCTTATTACGGCTTCCGATGAAATTCCATCGAGCGCTATTTGTTTTGGGCCTGTTCTGCATTTTGGCGGTAATAGGTTTCCCGAGTAATGCCAGCTCCTGGGCAGCGGACAGCGTTCCCGTCCCGACCCGTGCTGACAACGACGCCCCGACCCGCAAGGGTTTCGACTACTTCTACAACCTCGAGTACGACAAGGCCATTCGTGAGTTCGAGGCCGCGCAGCAGGCGCATCCCGATGATCCGTTTGCCGTTAATCACACGCTGGCGGGCGTGATCTTCAAGGAACTCTACCGCATCGGCGCGCTCGATACCGAGGCTTATGCTGCCGATGGATTTCTCACCAAGAAGCCAGGCGCGTCGCTCGATCCCAAAGTGCGCGATTGCGTCAGGCAGTTGAGTGACCAGTCACTGGCGCTGTCCCAATCCCGGCTGGACAAGAATCCCAACGACGTAGATGCACTTTACGCCCGCGGCGTGACTCGAGGTTTGCGCGCCACTTACGTCGGAATCGCGGAGAAGGCCTGGTTCTCGAGCCTACGCGGTGCGGTGGCCGCCCGCCACGACCACGAGCGCGTTCTGGAGCTTGACCCAAAGTACACCGACGCCAAAGTCGTCGTCGGCACGCATCTTTACATTGTGGGCAGTCTGAATTGGCCGACCAAGGTGGCGGCTTCGATCGCTGGCATCAGCGGCAACAAGCAGAAGGGCCTTGACTATCTGCGTGAGGCGTCAACCGGAGCGCACATTGAGGTTGCCCGCGACGCCCAGATTATCCTCGCCTTATTTCTGCGGCGGGAGCAAAGGTACAACGAAGCACTCCAGGTCGTTGCCCGCATGCAGACCGAATTCTCCCGGAACTCACTGGTGGCTAGCGAGTACGCGCACCTGCTGAACGCCGCGGGACACGGCCAGGATGCGATCGTGGCCTACCGAAAGGTCATTACCGGATGCCGCAACAATGTGTATTCCTTTTGTCGCATAGAGGTTCCGGCCTACGGCTTGGGCGAAGCGCTGCGCGGGCAGCGGCAGTATCAGGAGGCGGCTGAAGCCTACGAATTGGCAGCCGGTAACGGTAACGATCCTGAGTTGCGACAAAAGGCAACGCTCGCGGCGGGAGAAATGTACGACGTACTTCAGAAGCGCGCTACGGCGCTGGAAAAATACCGCACCGTGGTGGCCGAGAACTCGGCGTCAGGCTCAGCCGAGCTCGCGCGGCGCTATATGAAGCAGGCTTACAGGAGCCCGTAGGTCGCTGATTCGACTTAACTTTTGCATTCGCAGGAACTTCTGCCTGTTCCGTTCGTATCTCCACTGTAGGGAGGCCTTATGTACTGCAACTACTGCGGAAAAGTGATTCAGGACGACGCCAATCTGTGCCCCTATTGTGGCCGCCGGGTGGGCACGGTCGCGTCGCGTCGCAAGCTGATGCGCTCGCGCACCGATCGCAAAATCGCTGGTGTCTGCGCCGGATTCGCCGAGTACTTCGATCTCGATGTCACCGTGGTTCGCGTGGTCTGGCTCATCGTTGCCCTGTTCGGCGGCGGTGGCGTATTGGCCTACATCATCGCGTGGATCGTGATGCCGGAAGAGCCGGAATACGTTCCTGTCTCGCCACCGGCGACCACTCCTCAGCCGTATCAAGGTGGGCAGTAAATATCCGGTGTTCTGGGATTGTCCTGACCGAATCCAGGACACGACCCTCTCCGATTGTGCGCCCTCGGCGATGAGGTCGTCCTACGCCAACTCCAACTCGATCTTCTTGACTGCCGGATCGAGCTTCGTAATGCGAAAGCTGCGAATCTGCCCCGCGCGGACAGCCTCAGGCTCGGTTGTGTTGCTGGCGGCGCCGCCTTTCCAGCGCTCCTTCAGCATCGAACTTAGCGCTGACAAGTCCGCCTTTGTGCTCGACTGAGTCTCTTTCTTCGCCGGCGCTTCCGCGGTAATTTGGCAGGTGCCGTGAATGCCTTCGCCCAGCTCAACGTGCGCGTGTCCGCCCGAAACCTCGACCATGCGCCCGGTTACCACATCGCCTTCCTTGTGTTCGGCCATGTATTCATCAAGGCTCGTCGGGACCAGTTGTTTCATGCTCAACCGCAACTGCCGCTTCGCGATATCCACTGCCAGCACCTGGGCCTTTACCAATTGCCCAAGTTTCAGCACATCCTGCGGATGATTAATGCGCTTTTCGGCGCTGATCTCGCTGATGTGAATCATGCCCTCGATGCCTTCGGAAAGCTGCACGAAGGCTCCGAACTTGGTGATGCTTGTGACCGGCCCTTCAATCACCGAGCCCACCGCAAACCTCTGCGCGACTTCGGCCCACGGATCGCCCAGAGCTTGCCTGAGGCCTAGCGAAATGCGCCGTTCGGCCGCGTTCACACCTAGAATCATGACCTCAACCGTCTCGCCGGGCTTTACGACGTCACTCGCCGCCCTGACCTTTTTGGCCCACGACATCTCCGAAACGTGGATCAATCCTTCAATGCCGGGCTCCAGCTCTACAAATGCTCCAAACTCAGCCACTCGCGTCACGGTGCTGCGCACACGCTCACCGGTCCTATACCTTTCGGCTGCAGAGTGCCAAGGGTCCGGCTGAAGCTGCTTCATCCCCAGCGAAATGCGGCGCTTTTCCGGATCGACCTTCAGCACTTTAGCTTCGATCTCCTGCCCTATTGAGAGCACGTCCGCGGGATTGTTGATTCTGCCCCACGAGATTTCGCCGACGTGCAGCAGGCCGTCAACTCCGCCAAGATCCACGAAGGCGCCGTAATCGGTCAGGCTGCGGACCGTGCCCTGCACTGTTTCGCCTTCCTTTACCTCCGAGTAGCGGCGCTCTTTGACGGAGCGCTCCTCTTCCTCCGCGACAGCGCGGCGGTCCACCACCACGTCTTCGTCGGTCACGTCGAGCTTGGTAATGCGGCATCGAATCTCCTGGCCAACCAGCTTCTCCATTTCGGCTGCATCACGGGTTCCGCTGCGTGAAGCCGGCAGGAAGGCGCGCACTCCTACATCCACGCTCAGGCCGCCTTTGACAACGCCCGTGACCGTACCCACGATCGTGGCTTTCTCGGCGAAGGCCTGTTCCAGCGCGGCCCAGTCCTTTGGCTGCGCAATCTTAGTCAGGGAAAGCTCGTAATAGCCATCCGGATCGCGACCCTTGACCGAGACCGTCATCTTGTCACCGGGCTTTGGGACCTCGCCCGAGCTCTGGAATAGGGCCAGTGGCAGGATGCCCTCGGACTTAAAGCCGATGTCGAGGAACACCGACTCGGCAGACACGGCAATCACCGTGCCTTGGAGTTGCTTGCTGCCGTCTTCTGCCTTGCGCGAATGGCTCTGCTCGAATTGGGAAAGAATGTCGTCAAAGGACTCGTCGGGTTCGGCGTTGAGTTGGGATTCCGGAATGTTTGGGTCGGGCATGAAGGTCAAAGTCTCACTACCTAATGTCTTGATCAGGATAGCAGCGCGCGAAGCTTGTCGCGCGTCGTGCCCTCCCTTGCGACCGGTATATCCCATACCCGCCTCCGCTGAAGTAGCCGTAACTCTCGGTTGGGCGACCTAGAACCTTAGTGGGGATGAGGGGTTATTAATGTGGTTACCCCCCCTCCCCCTCGGTTCTTTAGAATCATCACTTTCCAAGAGTTTTCTCGGCAAGCTATAGATTCCCAATGGTTTACAGGTATCTTCTTTTATTGCAACACTTGCAGGCGATGTTTTCTGCTCGCATGGACCTCTGCGGAAGAAAGCGGAGAGGCGGGATTGCCGCTCAGAGCGGTTTCAGAGTTACTGTATCGGCGAGGCTCGGGTAGTGCGGCGCTTTAGCGCCGCGTCCACCGGCCGCCCAGAGAACGGCTTCCGCCGCTGAGGTCGCAGACCTCAGCGGCGGAAGCAAGCCAAGGGCGCCTTTGCAAACGCGGGCCTGAAAGGCCCGCTCTACCCGAGCTTGCCGGATACACCAATTACAAAATTGCTCTAGTAACTGTGCTCTCAAACCCCCGCTGGCTGCCACAAATTGTCAAAGAACCCTTCACGCCGTCCTAAGGCGAGTGAGGACACATGTCCCGCCGGTTCGCAGGGACGCGTCCAGCTCCAAGGGTAGAACAGAGCAGCGGTTTGTCAAGATTACGAAGGTACATGTCGAGTAACTGTACTTTAGTAACTTTCAGGCGAGAAGGTAACCAAGGCGGCTTTGCGCGCTACATTCGTTCCGCCGGACCGGCCTCGATAAGAGTGAAGGCGTTGTCAAGCCGTAGTTCACCTGGGCGGTGGGTGAGCACCGCGTTCCTCGCCAGGTTGGGTTGAGGACCAAGCATCTGGG
>Ga0209040_10000098_pt1 | contig 52540 bp, 42 predicted proteins | sample BogFormECP12_OM3_FD_188240 | JGI IMG/M metagenome (GOLD analysis project Ga0209040, IMG submission 188240) | Bog forest soil microbial communities from Calvert Island, British Columbia, Canada - ECP12_OM3 (SPAdes) (version 2) | ecosystem: Environmental > Aquatic > Freshwater > Wetlands > Bog ... | reverse complement strand
GGCTGAGACCGCGCAACTCATCGCGGATGTTGGCGACCTCGGGCCCTGGGGGCAGCTGATCGATTTGCAGCAGCAGCACGGCAATCGGCGTCCGCAATTCATGCGCTGCATCCGCGGTAAACTGCTTTTGCAGCGAAAGCGTGTGCTCGAGGCGCGCCAACATGGCGTTGATCGCCGTCACGACCTGATGGAACTCGAGCGGCAGGTGCTCGGCGGCAAGCGGCGTCAGTTTGCCGCCTGACCCGACGGCGGCGCCGAGCGCGGCTGCCTGGCGCGCAATGCGATCCAGCGGGCGCAGCGCGTACCGCACGGTGAACAGCATCGCCAGAGTGAGCGGCAAAACGGCGACGACCAGCGGGATCGCGACGTGGTCCCGCATCTCGCCCGCGATGACAGGCCACCAATGCCAGGCCGGATCTCCGATCATCACAGCCTGCAGCCAGTACGAGCGGTCCTTGACATCCTCGTGATCGGTCAGCACCCAACGATCCGCTGCCGAGGAACCATCGGGACCCGGCAATTTGCCGAACCCCTCGGTGATCTCGGGCTCCGGCACCGCACCCGCCTCGGGAGCCAGTTGCCGGAGCACGGGAAACAGCTCCGGGTTGGCCGCCGCAATCAACTTTCTGGTCTGTGGCAGACGGCGATCGAACACGCGAAACCCGTAGGCATTCGGATACTGGCGGTACGGGTACAGGCGGGACGGATCGGCGCCATCGCGCAACGCCGTAAGGATGTTGCTCACCTCGAGCTGCAACGTGGCACGTCGGAGGTTCGGCGTGTCCAGCGTGTATCTTGCAAAGACGAACGCCGTCAGCAGCAGAGATACGCAGGCAGCGACCAGCGCGGTACGCACTGCGAGAATGCGCGTCAGTGTCGGCATGCCGCGCCTCAGCACGCCTCGCGCTCCGACAGGATGTAACCCAGTCCGCGCATCGCGGTAATCGTGACCGAGGCGTTGTGCGCCTCCAGCCGACGGCGCAGCCGCGACACCGCAGCCTCGGTGGCGTTCGGCGTCACTTCAGTGTCGAAGGAATAGACCGCATCTTCCAGTCTCTGCCTGGGCAACAGCTTGCCCTTCTGGCCAAGCAGGGCGGCGAGCACGGCAAACTCGCGCCGCGACAGGTCGGGTACCGGCCTGCCATCGATCCGCAGCGTCATGGCCTCCCGGTCCAGGGCGAGGTTGCCCGCGGTCAGCGTGGTCTCCGCGACAGTACGGGGACGACGCAGCAAGGCGCGCACGCGAGCCAGCAGCTCGTCCAGCGAGAACGGCTTGACCAGATAGTCGTCTGCGCCGTCATTCAGCGTCTGCACTCGCTGGGTGACATCGGCGCGGGCGGTGGCCACCAGCACCGGGATGCCGTGACCGGCGCGCCGCAGCGATCGCAACAACTCGGTGCCATCCTGGTCAGGCAGCGATAGGTCGAGCACGATCAGGTCGTAGTCCGCCACATCGAGCGCCGCCTGGCCTTCCTCCGCGGTTGCCACGGCATCGACGGCGTAGGCATGGTCGCTGAGCAGCTTCTTCAGCAGCGATGCGAGCTTTTCGTTGTCCTCGATGACAAGCAGGCGCATTGGCACAGGTCCCGACGCACACAGCCGCGTGGCTGCGTGCATCTTTGGAGAGCGGCGGGGCTGTGTCCTTGATGTGGATCAACCCCGCCGTGCCTCGCGACGATCACGCCGGCAGGAAGCCGTCGACGATCATCTTGCAGGCAAAGAACGTGATGCCAGCCTGTAGCGCGACGACGCCGACCCGTTCCGGGATTCTGTCACGACAGAAGCCGCCGACGTAGGAGCCGGCGGCGGAAGCGGCCGTCATCACCAGCATGATCTGCCAATAGCGGATGAACGGAAAGCCGGCCGCGACGAAGGCGAACACCTTCAGCCCATGCAATACGCTCATCTGCATCGCATGGGTGACGATCACCCGGTTCTTCGCCAGGCCCCGCTTGATCAGCACCGGCTGCGAGATCAGCCCGACGCTGGCGACAAACAGGGAGAGGAAGGTCTGGATGAATGCGAGCGGGAAGAACGCGGTGACCACCTTCCCAAGCTTCTTCACCAGATTGGTCCAGGCGCAGAGCAGGATGAATATGCCGAGTGCCACCGACAGATAGAGGTCCGGCACCCGGCCGATGAACAGATAACCGACCGCGCTGCCCAGGCAGGCGCCGGCGATATAGGCCGGCAGCAGCCGCAGCTCGGCGTGCCGGTAGTCGAACACGAACCGGCTGGCGTTGCTGACGAGTTGCGTTACGCCATGCACCGGCACCACTGCCGACATCGGCAGGAATGCCGGCATCACCGCCAGCAGGCCGAGGCCACCGCCGATTCCCAGCGCGGCGGTGGCCAGCGACGTCAGGAAACTGACGGCGGACAGGCTTGCGATCGCTTGCACGGCCCGGGTCCTACGCGGCGAGTCTGATGCCGATCGGCAACGGCCCCGCCGCCGCATAATCGGGCGACGCCGGTAGGATGTCGTATGCCTTGAACCGCCGCAGGGCGCGCCGCTCCTTCTGCTCGCCGACGGCGTTGCGCAGGGTCGGCAACCCATCGTAGGCAAGCCAGATCCGGCGCAGACTGCGCTGCTTGCCGGTCCCTGCCCCGGTGTTCGAGAAGCTCTCGCGGCCGTGCAGCATCCGGTAGTTGTCGATCAGCGCCACTTGGCCCTTCGTCAGGGTCATGCTGCGGTGGTAGCCGGGATTGCTGAAGTATTCGTTCTGCAACGTGTGGAACGCATCGAACGCCCAATCGGCGACATAGGCCGTGCCGTCATAACGGAATCGCAGCATCACGGTGCCGTCGTCCAGAGGCTGGAACACCGCACTGTCCAGCGCGATCTGATCGTCGCGGCAATACGTGACGCTGCCGCGCGTGGAGAGAATGTCGAGGTATCGTGGATTCCGCCGCGCGAGATCGCGGCGCACGCGCTCTCCGTCGATGAGGATGCTGGCGCCACCGGCCGCCGCCTGCTGCCAGCATTGCAGCAGCAGCATCTTCGGCGGCAGCAGGTGAATGTATTCGCCGTCGCGATGCACGAGGCCGTTCAGGTAGGAGCCGTCGGTATGCGGCAGGAACTCCTCGGAACTGACGCCGTGATATTCCGAGCGATAGGCTTCCCACTCGCGATTGACCACAGTGTCGGTGCTGATGCCGACGAGCCCGTTGGCATCTGCGCGGATATGCGATTGGACGCGGCCGAAGCGCTCGGCGATCGCGCGCAGCGTTGCGGTTTCGGCATCCCATGCTTCGACCACGGCATAGCCGTGGCTGGCGACGTGATCAGCGATCGCGTCGCGAAGCTGGAGGAAACGTGCTTCCGTGGGGCAGAGGAAGATTGTCATGGTGAATGTCTCCGGGGTTGGTTGGTGTGGCCGGGCATGGGAATAGCGCCGGTCGCTGACGCGACGCTGACGCCGAACGTCGACCGCGCGCTGCCCGATCACACTGCTGCGAGCAGACCGCTGTGCCTTCCAACCTGGCCACGAAGCCCGAGCATCCCAATCCCCACCCTTGGAGCCGCCGCCCCTTCAGGCACACTCCGCCCGCATGGACATTGCCTAAACCTTACTGCGAACACCATGTATTATGAAACGGAATAAGCCGTTTGATGCGATTGCCTTTTCGGTTTCCATTTATCAGCGAAGCGAGGGCGATGGTCAGTTAGGTAAATAAAAGTTGACAGTAAACCTAGCTAACTGCATATTCCTGCCATGCGCCACCACGCGGAGCCTGGACATTCGATGCGAGCGACCTGCTCCCTAGCGACGTCTACTACCGGCTCATCCACACGCTGCGCGCCACGTGCCCGATTCTTGCCCGCCGTGAGGACCCGCCAATGGTGGCAAGACCCCATGCAACGTGAGAGCGTCACTTGGCGAAACCGATTAGCAGGTCGGGCGCTGTTTCTCAGGCCGCGCAACATTATCTCACGCAAATGCGCCGTGAGACGAAATCCGACCCCGCGATCATTTCGCCGACCCCCTACGCCGCGACGAGGCGATATTCCGATCGGAGCGCTGCGCTCGGTCTCTCGGGTCGCCGGTTGGGAATGGCCGCCAAGATGAAGGAAGAGGACACGATGCATTCCTACGCGATCGCGGAACGCGGGGACCGCCCGACATGGTGGATCAGCTTCCCGGAACAGAACGGCATCACCTCGGCTGTGGACGATGCCGCGCAGATCGTGGCGGCGGCACAGGACGCGTTGGCCTCGGTTGCCATGCATGGCGGCAAACTGCCATCCTCGATGGAGGACGGTGCGATGCCGCCGACCGACCTGTCCGGGGTTCGAGCAGCCCGCCATGCTCGTGGTGATCCCGTTCGTGGCGTCGGCGGTCGAAGCCGCATGATGGCTGCTGCGCTTCCATCATTCATGGCAAGCCGCAAAGACCTCGCAACGGTGGCAAGACCCCATGCAACGTGAGCGCGCGTTGAGGGCCCTTTCTCACACCAGGCGACACTGTCTCATGAAACGGGGCAGTGAGACGCAATCGGACGCCGCGATCCGTGTGGGGGCTGGCCGCAAGGCCGGTCGCTACAACGACCTCTTTATTGCCGTGGCCCAAGTCGGTCTCATTAGGGGTCCACCCAGTATTTGCCGGATGATCGCTTCACCCCCCCGACAGCAATTCCGTTTGCCCCTGTGGTGCGCGTCGGACTGCCCGGCGGCTACGCCGCCTCCGCCAACTGCCGCGGCAGATAGATCGCCGTGTGCGTCACGCGTGCCAGCGGTGTGCGTTCGTTGGCCAGCACCAGCGCATCGACCTCGACGAACTTGTGCCCCTTGTGCACGTAGTTCTGCGTGACCCGCGCGCGCGCGCTCAGTGTGTCGCCGATATGCGCGATGCCGAGGTGCTGCACCTTGCTGCCGACATGCATCCACGCCGGCAGCACGACGTTGTGTGACAGCACCCAGTTGCAGCAGCGCAGGATGGTGCCCGGGTGCACGATGCCTTCGGCGGCATACAGCGGATCGGTCTCGCGCGTGTCGCTGAGGTCCTGGGCGTGAAACTCCGCGGTGACAGCCACCGGATGCATGCCGAGCCAGCGTCCGACCGCGAGCGACTGTTCGTCGGCCGGCGGGCGCGCATCGTGCGCCGGCGGCGTGGCCGGCTGAAAGTCCGCGATCGGCGGCGCGGTCGCGGATGCGGGCAGCGCGGCGGAGCCGGTGGCGCAGAGCTCGCCGCGGCTCATCACCCGCAGCGCAAGGCCGTCGGCGGTTTCATCGGCAACGATCTCGGCGATGTCGCCGTCATACACCGGCTTGCCGAACTTGCAGTCACCGGTGCCGTGTTCCAACCACGCGCGGCCCCAGTGTGCGAGCGGCAGATGGGTCATGTAGGCGTAGACGTGCACGCCGCCCACCAGCCCGCCGGTGAAGCCGAAGCGGCGGGCGGTGGCATCGTCGTGGATCTTGTTCTCCGACGCCGTCGCGGTGTTGTAGGCGGCGACGCGGTAGGGCTGGAGCGCCATCACGCCAGCGCCCAGATGCCGACCTCGTAGCCCGGCACGAAGTTGCGGTTGTTCATGTCCGGGTTCCGGTTGACGTAGCTCCGGTTGAACATCGGATGGCGCATGCTGCGAGTCTCGTGCTCGATCTGGAACAGCGACTTGTTGGTATCGACGTCGACGATGTCGACGAACCGATACTGGTGCTGGTCGCTCTCCTCGGTGATCAGCCCGCGCTCCGCCAGCTTCCTGTGCGGGCCGGAGAAGTCGGCGAGCGTGATCTGGATGTGGTGCCCGTCATACCGCGGCAGCTTCTTCTTGGTCTCGCGATAGATCACCTTGCTGTCAGCCGAGGTATTCGCCCAGGCATACGGGCCGCGCTCGTCCTTCGCCACACCGGCGATGCCGCCGAGGATCTCGGTGTAGAAGCGCGCGATCTTCGACAGGTCGGTGCCGGCCGGCACATCGAACTCGACATACGGCATGCCCAGACGAAGCGGCCCGAAGCTCTCGGGTTCGGGGCCGTGCACGCGCATGCGGTTGCCCCACGGGCAGGTCGTTTCGACCACGTTGCCCACTTGCTTGTAGCTGAACTTGGTGCCTTCCAGAAACTTCTTGGCGTATTCGAGTCGCTTCAGCAGCGCCTCGAGGTCGGGCACCACCAGCCCCGTCGTGCCGCGCACCACCTGCGGCGGCTGGCGCGTCGGCAGATGGAACTGGCCACGGCCGACGTTCACCCACATGTTCTCCAGACCCGCCATCAAATACGGATCGCGGGTCAGCCCGAGGCCCATCAGGTAATAGGCGATCGCCTTCGATTGATCCGGTACCGTGACGTTGACGTGCCCTAGTTCGACGATGTTGCCGAGGTCCTCAACCTTCCGATCGAACTGCGGCTTGGTCATGACCGTATCGTTCATTTCCAGGGATCCCCTCTGCCGGAATGTCGTCTTTCGGCGCATGATACTGCCGGTGGGCGAAGGGGGGAAGCGGCAGATGGCAGCGGAAACGGACCTGGCGATGGGCTGGGCGGAATGGGCGCGGCACGACGGCGTAGCACTGGCCGAGTTGGTGCGCACCCGGCACGTGAGCGCGCAGCAGGTCGCGGCACAGGCCGCCGCCGCGGTGGCGCGGCTGAACCCGAAACTTGAAGCCGTGATCGAAGTCTTCGACGACGTGCGCGCCAATCCGGATGCCGACGGACCGGACAAGTCCGGGAAACTCTATGGCGTGCCGATCTTCCTCAAGGACCTCGGCTCCGGGCTGAAGGGACGTATGCAGGATTCTGGTTCGGCACTCACCAAGGGCACGCGCATCGCCGCCACCGATCCGACGGTGGAGAACTTCCTGCGCGCCGGCCTGGTTCCACTCGGCCGTTCCACCACGCCCGAATTCGGCATGACCTTCGACACCACCACCGACTACCGTGGTGAGGTCAAGGTGACCCGCAGTCCGTGGAACCTGTCGCGCACGCCGGGTGGCTCGTCCGGCGGTTCGGCCGCCGCGGTGGCCGCGGGCGTGGTGCCGCTGTCCATGTCGTCCGACGGTGGCGGATCGACGCGCATCCCGGCATCGTTCTGCGGTCTGGTCGGACTGAAGGCGTCGCGCGGCCGCGTGCCACAGCCCCTGTCGCGCAGTGAATACATCGCGCGGACCAGCATCGAGGGCGTCGTGTCGCGCAGCGTGCGCGACACCGCGGCGGTGTACGACTATCTCAGCCGCGTGCCCAATGGCGGCTCGTTCATCAAGATGGGCGCGCCAGCCGGCTCTTATCTTGATGCGATCGCACGCGAACCGGCCAAGCTGAGGATTGGCCTGTCCACCGCGCGCTGGGGTCGCGGCAGTGACACTGATCCCGAAGTGGCGGCCCGCGTGCGCGAGGCGGCGCAATTGCTGGAATCGCTTGGCCACGCCGTCGAGGAACTGAACGACGATGCGATCTGTGACTGGGAAACGATGTGGTCGACCTATGCCACCCAATGGATCAGCAGCCGCTCGCTGTTCACCACGATGGCAGCGGACAAGGGCATTCCTCCCAGCGATCTGCCGAAGCTGCTGAACCCGATGACGTGGCGGCATTACGAAGCTGCCGACCATTACGACAAGTTCGACATCTTCCGCATGATGAACGGCAACAACACCGTCACCCGCCAGTTCGGCGCGCTGATGGAGCGCTACGACGCGCTGCTGACGCCAACGCTGGCGATCCGCGTGCCCGAGGCCAACGGCCCGTACTCGCTGCTGCGCGACGAGGCACTTGATCCGTGGGTGAACCGGCTCGCCGATGCCTGCCGTTACACCATGCCGGGCAACGAAACCGGGTTGCCCGGCATCAGTATCCCCGCCGGACTGGATCACGAAGGACTGCCGATCGGGGTGCAGCTCTACGGCAACTTCGCCCGCGAGGACCTGCTGCTGCAACTTGCCGCGCAGGTCGAACGCGCGCGGCCGGAATGGTTCGGCGCGGTGCCACCCGTGCATGTGACGCAGGGCGACTGACGCAGACACCGTGCCAACACTGCTGTCCTCGCGAACATACCTCCGCCTCTGGGCGATTGGCGGTTGCGTCAACACGATGCGCTCGTTCGAGGTCCTGTGCGCCGCACTGTTCACGCTGGACGTGACCGGATCCGGACTGGCCGTCGCTGTGGTATCGGCCGCACGCACCTTGCCGATGCTGCTGCTCGGCGCCTTCGCCGGCGTGATGTCGGAGGCAGTGAACCGCAAGCACATCCTGCTCGCCGGCCAGATCATGTCGGGGATCGTTTCAGCAACCATTGCAGTGCTCGCAACGTGGGGTGTTGTGCAAACCTGGCACATCGGGCTTGCCGCGCTGCTTGCTGGCACCGTGTGGTCCACCGAGATGTCCACCCGTCGCCGCATGGTAGGCGAGTGTGTGGAGGGTGCGCTGGTCCCACGCGCATTGGCACTCGACACGGTGACCAATTCCATCACCCGGCTGATCGGGCCGATTGCGGGCGGTGCGGCGTACCAGACACTGGGTCTGGCCGGCGCCTACGCGATATCGGCCGGCGTCTATGTGATCGCAGTCGTGCTCGTCGCTGGATTGGCCTACCAACAGTCGAGCCGCAGGATCGCGCTGTCTGATGTGCCGCGGGAGCTCGCCGAAGCGTTCGCATTCGCACGCGGCCACGTGATCATCGGCGGCGTGCTCGCTGTGACGATCGCAATGAACCTGTTGGGGTTCTGCTACTATGCGCTGGTCGCACCGATCGCGCGGCAGGTGTTCATGGTGTCTCCGACAGCGACCGGCATGCTGGCCGGCGCAGAGGCATTCGGCGCGTTGCTCGGTGGTGTGTGGCTGACCGGCGGCGGGCCGCGACTTAGTGGGCGCACACTGATGGTCGGCGGGTCGCTGCTGTTCCTGGTGTGCGTGATCCTGATGCCGTTTGCGCCGACTTTTGCGCTGGCCTGCATCCTGCTGGTCACAGGCGGAATCGGCTCGGCTGCGTTCGCCAATATGCAGACAGCGCTGATCGTGCTGCATGCGCCGCCACATATCCGCTCGCGGCTGATGGGGTTGCTGACGGTCTGCATCGGCATGAGTCCGGTGGGCATTCTGCTGATCGGCACGCTGGCGGACTGGTTCGGCCCGCTGCTCGCGGTGGACATCATGGCCTTGACTGGCCTGATGGCGGTGAGCGCGATTGGGCTGGCGTGGCGGCGCAACGATCTACGTCAGGCGGCAACGGAGCGGCCCGCACTGGCCACGGAAGACTGACTTGTGGCAACCTTTCGCCAAGGCCACACGTCGGGAGGACGGATTCCATGCAAGATGTCAGCGTAGACCTGCAGTTTCTTTCCGGTATCCGCGTCGTCGATTTCACCCAGTTCGAAGCGGGACCTTCAAGCACCGAAGCGCTCGCCTGGCTCGGCGCCGAGGTGGTCAAGATCGAGAACCCGAAGACCGGCGACCCCGGCCGCCGGTTGCGCCCGGGCAAGCCGGACGACGATCCGTTCTACTTCCAGGTGTTCAACGCCAACAAGAAGTCGATCACCGTCGACCTGAAGGCACCGCGCGGGCTGGAGCTGGTCAAGGACCTGCTGCGCAAGGCGGATGTTTGCGTCGAGAACATGGCGCCGGGCACGATCGAGCGGCTGGGTCTCGGCTATGATGTGGTGCGTGAGCTGAACCCCGGCATCATCTACTGCCAGGTGAAAGGCTTTGGCACTGGCAGCCCGTACGAGAAGAACCTTGCGTTCGACATGATCGCACAGGCCACCGGCGGTACCATCAGCGTCACCGGCGAGAAGGGCCGCATGCCGGTGAAGCCCGGGCTGTCACTCGGCGATACCGGCACCGGAATGACGATGGCGATCACCATCCTGGGCGCGCTGTTCCGTCGCGCGCGCACCGGCGAGGGCCACCGGCTGCAGGTCGCGATGCAGGACGCGATGCTGCACTACATGCGGACCAACTTCTCCACCCAGGCACGCACCGGCAAGGCGGTGGAACGCGACGGCACTCGCTCGGGCGGCGGCAGCAACGCGCCGTCGGGCCTGTATCCGTGCGCGCCGGGCGGTGCCAACGACTATGTCTGGATCATGACCAGCCGCGCCAATCCTGAGCATTGGGCGCGCCTGTGCAAGGTGATGGGACGCGAGGAGCTGATCAGCGATCCGCGCTTCGCCACCCCGGATGATCGCGTCAAGAACAATGCAGCGCTGGACGCGATCATCATCGAGTGGACGCGCACGCGCACCAAGCACGAGGCGATGGAGCAGGTTGGCGGCGCCAGCATTCCAGCAGGCGCTGTGTTCGACACGATGGAGCTGATGAACGACAAGAACTTCGAGGAACGCGGCATCATGCAGGTGATGCAGCATCCGTCGTACCAGCCGTTCAAGATGCCCGCGTGGCCGGTGCGGATCGATGGCAAGCCGCCGCGAGTGAAGGCGTCGCCCATACTGGGCCAGCACACCGACGATGTCTTGACGAGCTGGCTGGGGCTGAGCGACACCGAGCTGAAGACGCTGCACGGCGACGGAGTTGTGTGAGACGGTGGGGCGGCGCTGTGCCGCCCCCGTTCACCCGGGCGCTGCCCCCTGGGTGCTGACATAGACAGCGTAGAGCGACTGGCTGGCCGCCATGAACAGGCGATTCCGCTTGGGCCCACCGAAACAGATGTTGGCGCAGACTTCCGGCAGCCGGATACGGCCGATCAGCTTGCCTTCCGGTGTCCAGACCGTCACGCCGTTATAGCCAACATTCCGTCCGGCATTGCTGGAAATCCAGACATTGCCGTCGACATCGCAGCGCGCCCCGTCGGGTCCGCATTTCACCCCGTCCACCATGCAGTCGGTGAACAGCTTCTGGTTAGACAGCTTGTTGTCGGCGCCGACATCGAAGACATACATGTCGTTCTTGCCGCCCGGCCCGGTGTCGCCCGGTCCCTTGCCGGTGCTGATGACGTACAGCCGCTTGTAGTCGGGCGAGAACACCAAGCCGTTCGGATCCGGCACCTGGTCCTCGGTCACCACAATATCGAGGCGACCGCTGGGATCGGCGCGGTAGACATTGGTGGGGAGTTCGCGCTTGGCATCGCCGATGCCCACGGGCTGACCCAGCCGGGGATTGAGCCTCCCGGCTGGGTTGCTCGCCCCACCCGCCGCGTCGGGCGCGCCCTCATAGAGTTGCCCACCATACGGTGGGTCGGTGAACCAGATGCTGCCGTCGGGGTGCGGGACCACGTCGTTCGGCGAGTTCAGACGCTTGCCGTTGAATGAGTCGGCGATCACGGTGACGGACCCGTCGAGTTCGTAGCGGACGACGCGGCGGGTCAGGTGCTCGCAGGTGATCTGCCGACCCTGGAAGTCGAATGTGTTCCCATTGCCGTTGTTTGACGGCATCCGGAATACCGACACGTGACCGTTATCCTCCAGCCAGCGAAGCTGCCGGTTATTGGGGATGTCGCTCCATATGAGATAGCGCCCTTCGGCATTCCATGCCGGCCCCTCCCCCCACAGCGAGCCAGTCCACAGGCGCGTGATCGCGCTGTTGGGCTGCGCATACCGGTCGAACAGAGGGTCGACGGAGATCACGTCGGGGTCAGTGAAATAGGTCGTCGGCGCCCCGTTCGGACCGAAATCCCGCGGCGGTGTGGTGATGGTGCTGGGCGGCGCCACCTGAACCGGCTGCGCAAGCCCCGCGCGCGAGATGAACGGCGCGGCCAAGGCGCCGACGGCGATGTTGGTGACAAGCCGTCGCCGGGACGTCGCGCCCGGCACCCGACGACATTCGGACACGTTTGTCATGCGCATGTTTCCCCCTGGATCTTGATTTGTGACTGACGGGACAATACACACTCCCGCTCGCCGCGCAGTTGACAATTTCGATAGCGGATACCCGGCGGATTGGCAGCGCAGCTGCTACGCCGCCTTGGTGCTGCCGAACAACCCGCCAAGCTGCGCCAGCGTCTCCAGGTGCACGTCTGCGTCACCGAACAGCTTGTCGATCATTGTCATACGCTTAAAGTAATGACCGACCTTGTATTCCATCGTCATGCCGATGCCGCCATGCAACTGAATTGCTTCCTGGCCGATATGCCTGCCTGAGCGGCCGATCTGCACTTTGGCCGCGGCAATCGCGCGCCGGCGTTCGGCGGCGTTCTCATCGCCGGCCATCACCGCGGCGAACATCGCCATGCTGCGCGCCTGTTCGAGCGCCACCAGCATATCGACCGAGCGGTGCTGCAGCACCTGGAACTGCCCGATCGGCCGGCCGAACTGTTGGCGCGTCTTGAGATATTCAAGCGTCGTCTCGTGCATCGCCTGCATGGTGCCGACGGCCTCGGCGCACAGTGCGGCGATCGCCTCATCCACCACATGCTCGATCGCCGGCAGTGCGTTGACCATCGCATCGTCCCGCGGAACGCGCACACCCGACAGCGTAACCTCGGCGGCGCGCAGGCCGTCCTGCGTCGGATAACCACGCCGCGTCACGCCGGCCGCGGACGGATCGACCAGAAACAAGCCGACACCCTCGCGATCCCGCCGATTGCCGGAGACGCGCGCCGTCACCAACAGCCGATCGGCGCAGTCGCCATGCAGCACGACGCTCTTGGCGCCATCCAGCACCCACGCCGCGCCATCCTGTCGTGCCGTGGTGGCAACGTCGGCGAGGTCATAGCGCGACTGCCGCTCGACATGCGCGAGGGCGAGCTTCAACTTGCCTTGTGTGACCTGTGGCAGCAGTGCCTGTTGCTGTGCTGGGGTTGCGGCGCGGCGCAACAGCCCGCCGCCGAGGATGACGGTAGCGAAGTACGGCTCCAGCACCAGCCCGCGACCGAACGCTTCCATCACAATCATCGTCTCGACGGCACCGCCGCCGAAACCGCCGTGCGCTTCCGCGAACGGCAGCCCGAGCAGTCCGAGTTCGGCGTACTGTTGCCAGACGCCACGGCTCCAGCCTTCGGGCTCCGTCATGTACTTCTTGCGCTGCTCGAACTGGTATTGATCGGCGATCAGCCGATCGACGCTGTCCTTGAGCAGGCGCTGTTCGTCGGTAAGATCGAAGTCCATGGCGTTTCCTCGGGTGGCTCGATGGGTTTCGCTGCGCTCAACCCATCCTACGTTCTATTCCAGGCCGCATCGTAGGATGGGTTGAGCGCAGCGAAACCCATCACAACAATCACAACCCCAATATCGCCTTGGCGACGATGTTGCGTTGGATCTCGTTCGAGCCGCCGTAGATCGAGACCTTGCGGTAGTTGAAGTACATCGGCGCTGCCTCGGTGGCATAGTCGGGACCGATCACCTCCTCATTGCGGCCGTCGAAGTCGCGCTGATACGGCAGCACATACGGCCCGACCACATCCATCAGCAACTCGGTCAGGTGCTGCTGGATTTCCGATCCTTTCAACTTCAGGATCGACGAAGCCGGGTTCTGCCTGCCCTTCTCGCGCTTGCGTTCGTCGGCCACGACGCGCAACTGCGTCATCTCCAGCGCCTTCAACTCGACCTCGACCGCCGCGAGCTTCTCACGGAAGCGTGGATCGTCGATCAGGGGCCGGTCGCCGACGCGCTCCATCGACGCCAGTTCCTTGATGCGCGCCACCTTCGCCTTGGATGCACCCACCCGTGCGATACCGGTACGTTCGTTGCCGAGTAGAAATTTCGCGTAGTCCCAGCCCTTGTTCTCCTGACCAACGAGGTTCTCGGCCGGCACCTCGACGTTGTCGAGGAACACCTCGTTCACCTCGCGCCCGCCGTCGATGGTGATGATGGGCCGCACGGTGATACCCGGCGTCTTCATGTCCACCAGGATGAACGAGATCCCCTCCTGCTTCTTGGCACCGGGATCGGTGCGCACCAGACAGAAGATCCAGTCGGCGTACTGCGCCAGCGTGGTCCAGATCTTCTGGCCATTGATCACGTACTTGTCTTCCTTGCGCTCGGCCCGAGTGCGCAACGATGCCAGATCGGAGCCGGAACCAGGCTCGGAAAACCCCTGGCACCAGAAGATATCGGCATTGGCGGTCTTTGGCAGGAAGCGCTGCTTCTGCTCGTCGCTGCCGAACTGCGCGATCACCGGACCCACCATCGTGACGTTGAATCCGATCGGCGATGGCACGTTCGCCTGCTGCATCTCGTCCTGGTACATGTAGACCTGCACCGGCGACCAGTCCTGTCCGCCCCATTGCACCGGCCAGTTCGGCGTCGCCCAGCCGCGCGCATTCAGGATGCGCTGCGAGGTGATCATGTCGTCGCGGGTGAGCCCCTCGCCTTCCGCTACCTTGTCGCGGATCGACTGCGGTATCTCGGTGCGGAAGAAGCGACGCGCATCCTCGCGGAAGGCGAGTTCATCCGGGGTGAATGCAAGGTCCATGGCTCCTACTCCTACTCCGCTGCTTCGCGCTTCAACCGGTCGGCAAAGGTCTTGCGGAACTTCACGACCTTCGGCGCGACCACGGCCTGGCAATAGCCGGTCCATGGGTTGCGCGCGAAGTAGTCGTGATGTTCGGGTTCGGCTTCGTAGAACACTTTCAACGGTTCGATCTGCGTCACGATCGGCGCCGGCCAGACCTTCGCATCCGTGATTTCCCTGATCACAGCCTGCGCGGTCTGAAGCTGTTCGTCAGAGTGGGTCAGAATGATCGAGCGGTATTGCGGCCCGACGTCATACCCCTGACGATCCTTCGTGGTCGGATCGTGAATGGTGAAGAACACCCGCAGCAGATCGGCGTACGACACCTCGGCTGGATCGAACTTGACCTGCACCACCTCGGCGTGGCCGGTCGTCCCGGTGCAGACTGCGTGGTAGCTGGGATTGGCAACGTGGCCGCCGGCATAGCCGGACATCACGCCTCGCACGCCGCGCAGTTCCTTATAAACGGCCTCCAGGCACCAGAAGCATCCACCGCCCAGAGTGGCGATCTCTTCGCTCATGCTCGTCGCTCCCTTATCTTGCGGTCAGCATTATAGCCTCAAGCGGCGTTCCTGCCACCGTAGCGCCGAACCCGCAAATCTGCCTGCTCCTTGTGGGCGGCAAAATTCTCGATCGCGCAAAGCCGCGAGCAGTACTCGCCGATCATCGCCGTCGCCTCGGGGCTGACCTCCTGGTAGGTCACCGTCTTCAGGAACTTGCCCACCCACAGGCCGCCAGTATAGCGCGCCGAACGTTTGGTCGGCAGCGTGTGGTTGGTGCCGATCACCTTGTCGCCGTACGCGACGTTGGTCTCCTTGCCGAGAAACAACGATCCGTAGTTGGTCATCCGCTCCAGGAACCAGCGCGGCTCGCGCGTCAACACCTGCACGTGCTCCGAGGCGATGCGGTCCGCCTCCGCCACCATCTCCTCGTCAGTGTCGCACAGGATGACCTGGCCATGATCGCGCCAGGCGACGCCGGCGATGTCGGCGGTCGCCAGACGCGCAAGCTGTCGCTCGATCTCCGCCGGGATCTCGTTCGCGATTTTCGCAGACGTGGTCAGCAGAATCGCCGGCGACGTCGGCCCATGCTCCGCCTGGCCGAGCAGGTCGGTGGTGCACATCTCGGCGTCCGCCGTGTCGTCGGCGATGATCAATGTCTCGGTCGGGCCGGCCAGCAGATCGATGCCGACGCGGCCGAACAATTGCCGCTTCGCCTCCGCAACATACGCATTGCCAGGGCCTACCAGCATGTCGACAGCAGGGATGCTCGACGTGCCCAGCGCCATAGCGGCAACCGCCTGGATGCCGCCCAACAGATAGATCTCATCGGCCCCGCCCAATGCCATGGCAGCGACGGTGGCTGCCGGAGGCACGCCGTTCAGCGGCGGCGTGCAGGCTGCCACCCGTTTCACGCCGGCAACCTTCGCGGTCAGCACGCTCATGTGCGCCGATGCCACCATCGGGTAGCGGCCGCCCGGCACGTAGCAGCCGACGCTGGCGACCGGAATGTTGCGATGACCGAGCCGGACGCCCGGCAGCGTCTCCACCTCGACATCGTGCAGCGCCGCGCGTTGCACCTCGGCGAAGCGGCGAATTTGTGCCTGGGCGAACTTGATGTCGTCGATCACCTGCGTGGGCAGAGTGTCGATCAACGCCTGGACTTCCGCCGCGGACAGACGGAAATCCCGCGGTTCCCACTTGTCGAACTTCACTGACAGTTCGCGCACCGCGACATCGCCGCGCCGCATGATGTCGTCGAGGATCGTCTCGACCATCTGACGCACCTGCCGGTCCGCCGCGAACTTCTCTTCCTCGGTCGCGCCACGCTTGAGGTATCGGATCATGGCCCCTCCTATTCCGCGGTCCAGCCACCATCGACCACAAGCGCGGTGCCGGTGACCAGTGCCGCCGCATCCGATGCCAGGAACACCACCGCGCCCATCAGGTCCTCCACCGTACCCAGCCGGCCGAGCTTGATCCGCCGCACCACATCGTCGTGGAACGACTTGTCGTCCCAGAACGGGCGGGTCAGCGGCGTGTCGATGAACGTCGGGCCGATGGAGTTCACCCGGATGCCGTGTGGCGCCAGATCGATCGCCATCGCCTTGGTCAGACCCTCGATGCCGTGCTTGCTCATGCAATAGACCGTGCGGCGTGCGCCACCGACATGCCCCATCTGCGAGGAGATGTGAATGATCGACCCCCGCGTTCCGGCCTGCACCATCCGGCGCGCCACCGCCTGCGCCACGAAGAACGCGGCGCGCTGGTTCAGCGTGGTGATGGCGTCGTAGTCCTGCTCGGTCACGTTGAGGAACGGCGCCGGCCGGTTGGTGCCGGCGTTGTTCACCAGCACGTCGAACGGCGCCCGTGCATCGATTGCAATGCGCACCGCGCCGAGATCGGTCACATCCAGCACCAGCGGTTCGGCACTGCCGCCTTCGTCACGAATCTGCGCCGCCGCCGTCGCGATCTCCGCCGCGGTGCGCGCCGCCAGCACGACATGCGCGCCAGCCTGCGCCAACGCCGCCGCGGCCGCCAGGCCGATGCCGCGACCGGCGCCGGTCACCAGCGCACGGCGCCCATCGAGGCGCAGCGAAGGCGTGCGGGGCAGGTTCATCGGGCTCCTTGGTGACTGGCTGCCCGGAAAACCTACACCGGCCGACGATCAGCGAAAACCGTTGGACAAGGCGTCTTGCGCCGTCTTAGCCGATGAGGAACCAAATGCGAAATAGCAATGTTTCGAGCCGCCCCTGGCGGCGCAACCCGGGCAGACACAGCGCTGCAAGCTTCTTGAGGACATTGGCCTGCAGCGCATCGTGAATCCGCATCAGCACCCGATAGTTGTGCTCCGTTACCAGATCCGGCCGTGAAACCAGGGCTTGCACGTGCTGCCGCAGTAAATTCATGAAGGCAATGGGCCCGCGCTCAAGCGCCGCGACCGCGCGTCGCGACTGTGAGGCCGGCACACCCACGAAGTTGCTGCCATGCTGGCGGTATAATGCCACTACCGTTTCGTCCACCAGGACCCGGCCACCTGCGGCTGTCACCAGAAGATATGACCACCAATCGTGGAATGTCCCACAGGGTAGTACACTGCTTGCAATAAGCTTGGCCGCACTACCATTAAGCATCACGGTGCAGCCAGTCGCGATATTCTGCGTCAAGGCCGCCGGAAACCCAGCTCCGCGCTGGGTTATCGTGGTTGCCCGCGAGAGCCGGAGGTTCGCATCAACCACCGCAAGGCGCGCGCAATAAAGCGTTGGAGCCTTCACGTCCGCACCAGCCAAGGCTTTCACGCCACGAGCCAGCTTGTCTGGCAGCCAGACGTCGTCCTGGTCGGCGAATGCCACGCAGTCAGCCGCTCCCATAGCCGGCAACGCCGCCTGCAGCAATGCGATGAAACTTGCAGTGGGCCACAGCCGTCCCGTGGGTTCAGAAACTCTCACAAACCGGTGATCGCCAACCGTTGCGGCGAATTCGGACATGATGCCGACTGTGCCATCGCTCGAACCATCATCCCGCCAATAGACAATCCAGTCTGTGTGTGTTTGCGCCGATAGACTCTGGAGCTGTTGGTGCAGGTAGGCAGCACCGTTGTAGGTGGAAAGCAGGATCAATACGCGGGAAACGACCTCCTCGTCGTGAACCTGGAGCCCGAGATCGTCGATGGAACCAGACCCATCGATGCGGCTCTCCGCGCCCACCTGCATCAGCAGCTCATCATCGCGGAGTACCCCCCGGTGACGACGGCTCTTCATCAGTGCACTCGAGGAGCTGGTATCGGGCAATTCATCGTGTCAGCGTCCACCAGGACCCAGTGGGGCCAGGTTCCGCACCTGCCACAGATTGCGCACAGCTCGAAGCGGAGAATGCCATAGATCACGACACACTGCTTTCGATAGCGAATGATGGCTTGGACGCGCGATCGGGGCAAGCGGAAGGCACGACAGGATCCAGGATAGGGGACAGGTGACCGACACTACAACGCGCCACCAACTCCTGCGCCCTCGGCCGGGCGGCCGATGGCGCTGCGAGGGCTTGCAGAGACAAACGAAAAAAGTTAGGTGTGCCATATGGCGCCTACCAGAGTCAGCACCCAAGGCGGTGACGATATCAGCATTGCGGTAGTTATTCCGCTTTATAACGGCGAGCGGTACATCCAGGAGGCAATCGAAAGCGTACTTCGCCAGAGTCTGCCCCCGACCGAGGTCATCGTAGTCGACGACGGCTCGACGGATAACGGCCCGGCGGTGGTCGACGGACTCGCTCGCAGGCATCCGATCACGTTGCTGCGCAGGCCGAATGGCGGCCAAAGCGCTGCTCGGAACTTCGGTATTGCTCATGCCGGTTCCAACCTGATCGCGCTGCTTGACCAGGACGACATCTGGTACACGGATCACCTGGAGAAACTGGCGGAGCCGTTCCGTCAACCCCGGACCGTCGAACTTGGCTGGGTGTATAGCAACCTCGACGAGATCGATGAGCACGGACGCCTGGTCTGTCGTTCAATCTTGCGATTCCTTCCGGGTCAGCATCCGAAGCGCGACCTGATTTGTTCTCTCCGCTCAGATATGTTCATATTGCCTTCCGCGTCTCTCGTGTCCCGAAAGGCCTTCGAGGCGGTCGGGGGCTTTGATGAGCAGCTTCTTGGCTACGAGGACGACGACCTGTTCCTACGCATGTTTCGTGCTGGCTATGACAACGTGTACCTGGACGAGGCTCTGTCGCAGTGGCGACTGTTTGTCGGCAGCTCGTCCTATTCCCCACGCATGGCGGTCAGCAGGATGGCGTACCTGCGGAAACTGCTGGCGGAGTTTCCCGATGATCCGGCAAGGGGCAGGTATTGGCGGCGTGACGTCTTGGCTCCCCGTTTCCTTCCGCATTTGATAAAGGCATTCATCGACGCCGTGCGGTGTCGCGATCGTGAGCTTATGCGCGCATCGCTGGAGAATCTGCGATTCATCTCCAAATACCATAATGGCAAGGTTCGCATCGTCATGCAGTTGCTGTTGCCACTATTGTTCCGATTCCCCGGCATCGCGCGGATTCTTCTGGCGGCCAAGCCGGTCCTGCAACCGCTTACGCGGCGCATCATGGGTGGGCTGGTTGTAAGCCGGAACAAGCAGCTTGTGTCGACCGCATCGAGCAAATAGCATGCGATCAGGACGGTTCGAGTCTCTTGCGCTGTCCGTCGCCGACGCATCCTAGTGAACCAAGACACCATGGACCTTAAGAGCACGACCTCCGCTGATATCTATCGATTCTCCTTTGACCCGGATTCTGACCATGCCGGCGCCCAAATACTGCGTCTGATCGGCAAAAGCAAGGACGTGCTCGAGATTGGCGCCGGTCCCGGCTCGATCGCCAGGCCTCTGGTCGAGCTGGGCGGTTGCAGAGTAACCGCACTGGAGATTGATCCGCGAAGCGTATCGATCCTCAAGAAATTCTGCGAGCATGTCGTCCAGGCCGATCTGAACGATCCAAGCTGGGCGAAAGGGTTGCCGCGCGCAAAGTTTGACGCCGTGGTCATAGCCGACGTCCTGGAGCATCTCTACGACCCCTGGTCGACGTTGCGGCAGGCCAGGGATTTGGTGAACGATGAAGGTTGCGTCATCATCTCGATCCCACACGCGTCGCATGCCGGCATCATTGCCTGCCTACTCGCCGAAGACTTCCGCTACGACGATTGCGGATTGTTGGACAAGACCCACATCCGCTTCTTCAGTATGAAGAATGTTCAGGACCTTTTTGAAGGCGCTGGGCTCAAGATTGTCGACGCCCGCTTTGTCATCAAGCATCCAGCAGAAACGGAACTCGCCGATGTCTGGCGAGCGTTGTCTGACGATCAGCGCTCGCTGCTCGAGGCCCAGCCACATTCCAATGTTTATCAGATCGTCGCCAAGACTGTCCCGGCGGAGCGTCAGCCTGACCTGGGATCGCGCCTGCTGTCCGAATTCGTGGTGCCGCGGCCATCAGACGTAACGTACGTTGCCTTCTACCTGCCACAATTTCATCCAGTGCCTGAAAACGATGAATGGTGGGGCAAGGGATTCACCGAGTGGACCAATGTAACGAAGGCACGACCGTTATTCGAAGGACATTACCAGCCCCACCTTCCCGCCGATTTCGGTTTCTATGATCTACGCCTGCGTGAGGTACAACGGGAACAGATCGCGTGCGCGAAGAAGTATGGCGTTGATGTCTTCTGCTTCCACTACTACTGGTTCGCCGGTCGGCGGATTCTCGAGCGGCCGGTCGAGGACTTCCTCGCTGATCAGGAGGCTCGGATCAAATTCTGCCTTTGCTGGGCGAACGAGAACTGGACCAGGAAATGGGATGCATCAGAGCACGAAGTGCTGATCGCCCAGAACTACTCACCAAGGAACGACATAGCCTTCATCGAAGGCCTGCTGCCCTATTTTCGTGATGACCGCTATCTCCGGATCGATGGTGCACCGGTTCTCGTGGTGTACAGGCCGCAGCAGTTGCCAGACGCCAAGGCGACAGCGGCGCGTTGGCGCCGCGTTTGCCGCGAGGCCGGCGTCGGTGAGATCCATCTGGTGGCGGCGCTCACACACGGGAACTGGGAATTCGAGTCGCTGGGGTTCGACGCCGGTGTGGAGTTTCCGCCGCACAACGTGCGGGTGCGCGACCGAAAAGACGACCTGGAGCTCTATGAGCCGATAGGGGGCTGGGTAGAGCGCTACGGCGAGGTCGCCGAACGATATCTCGCGCATGACTATCGCCGCCGTCTGATCTATCGCGGCGTCTATCCGTCGTGGGACAATACGGCGCGGGTCAATGGCGGCGGCTTGATCACGCTCGACAGCACGCCAGAAAATTACGAACGTTGGTTGAACCGTGCGACACACCGGACGTTGCTGGAGCGGCAACCCTCGCAGCGGCTGCTGTTCATCAATGCCTGGAATGAGTGGGCAGAAGGATGCCATCTTGAACCTGACCGACGATATGGATCTGCCTTCCTCGAGGCGACGCTGCGGGTGAAGGAGCGTCGGTCAACGCTGCATGCCACGTTTCCTGAACCGGTCGCGACGACCGAGCCAAGGCCGCCCAATGGGATGCGCGTGCGACGGCCGCTGGTCCACCGGATCGCGCGGTTGCTACGGGCGAATCCAAAGCTGTACCATGCAGCGCAAATCGCCTGGCGCGAACTGCTGGCGCTTTGGGCCCGGGCGAGGTTCACCTCGGCGCCACGGCTCCCCTGAGGGTGACGGCCGGCACCCACGAATTATTTCCGCGCATGACGCAGCGCCGCAGATTGATTGGATCAACAAAGCGCCGCAGCGATGTCGCACCCTTCGATTGCAACCGTACAGCAAGAAGACGCGGCAGTACTCGCTCGACCGAGCATTGCCTGTTATAATTATTTCGCTCGGTAATCACCTCGGCTAAAATATTTCTCCAGCCAGCAATACATTGTGATAAAGAGGTAGCGGCTGCCCATTTCCTTTATCTGCAGCTTCGATTTTCCGGTTCGCCGATTGCGCCAGGTAATCGGTATGACCGTCCAGGAATATCCGCGCACAATGGTCTTCAGAGGCAATTCTACGGTAAGATTAAAGTGGGGAGAGAGGAACGGCCGGCAGCCTTCAATCACTATCCTGCGGTATGCCTTGAAAGCGTTGGTGAAATCGTTCAGCGGAACGCTGAACATCAGGCGCAGGAACAGGTTAGCCATACGGTTCAGTATCAATTTGTGACGGGGATAGTCGATAACACCGCCGCCACGCATGAACCGCGAACCAAATACCGCGTCCCAGCCCTCATTCAGTATATGCCAATAACGAACGACATCACGGCAATCGTCAGATTCATCTGCCATCATCACCACGACCGCATCACCAGTGACATGATGGAAGCCGAAGGTAATGGCGCGTCCAAAGCCGTGCTCACCGGTGTTCTGGATCGGCTTGCATTCCGCGATCTGCGGTTGGATCTCCTGAAGGATGCTCCAGGTGCGATCAGTGCTGCCGTCATCGACGACCACAATTTCATGTGGAACCCCTTTCAGCCTTAGCTCCAGATGAAGGTGCGTCACCGTCGCGGCAATGCAACCCTCTTCGTTCTGGGCGGGAATCACGACTGAAAGCAGACAGAGCGGCTCCCGTGCCAAGGGGGGTGGCGATTTCATACCCCGCTCACGTTGAGCCAATCTGGATGCGCCCGGGCGTGATGTGCGATGTCGTCGAGAATCGCCGGAAGCGGAACCTCGATCCGCCAGTTGAAATCCCGTGCTGCCGCCGTGTTGTCCATCGCCATCCAGGGAATGTCGTACAGGCGTGGCTCACGGTCGACGGCTGGCACGTGGCGCCCGAAATGCTCGTCGCACCAGGATGTTAGTTGTGCGAGCGACATAGTGTTGGCGGATCCGCCGCCGGCCGTGTAGATGCGCTGCCCGGCGCAACGGCCGACGTGCATTTGCGCCGTCAACAAGGCGGCGAGGTCGCGCGGATGGAATGCATCGCGCACTTGGTGGCCGGTGCCGTCGAAGCCGATATACCGAAGCGGGCGGCGGCGCAGGTGCGCGTTGATCCAATAGGCGAATATACCTTGCTCCGGCGTGCCGAATTGCCCCGCGCCAGCCAAGACGCCGCAGCGTGTGATCCATACTGGAAAACTGAACGCTTCACCGAACTCCAGGGCCAAAATTTCCGAGGCAAGTTTGGTAGCGCCATACAACGACAACGGCGCGGCGGTAGAGAACGCTGGTCCAACGCCGTCCATGGTCAGTCCATCGGGCAGCGTCTCGCCGGAATCGACAACAAATGCCCGATCATGCACGCGCAGCGGAATCGCACGTAGTGCTGGAATCGAATACACGCGGCTGCTGCTGAGCATTAACAGGCCTGCCCGATGATCCCGGCAATATTCCAGCACATTCCCGAGTGCATTGACGTTATGTTCGAACAGCCTGCGGCTGGCACCAACACCGGAGTGCCCGGCTAAAACGCTCGGATTTGCGGCGGCATCGACCACCCATTCGCAGGCCGGCAGCCCTGCCAGGTCGCTGGCGGCTCTCAGATCGGCATGAATAAAGCGGACACCAAGTCTCTCAAGCCGCGCGCGGTTTGTTTCCGATCCTGGTCGGACGAGGTTGTCCACCCCAATTACGCTGAGGCCTTCCATTCGCTCAATCAGGCAGGCCGTCACCGCGCTTCCTACGAAGCCGCATGCCCCGGTAACAAGGACCTTCATTGCGCGGCGCCTGGGAGCTTTCGCGCCCAGTTATCTGCGATTTCCTCGAAGATCATGGGCAACGTCTTGGTGACGCGCCAGTTCGGGTAATGCGTTTGCATCTTACGTAGGTCACTATAGTAACAAATGTGGTCGCCGATGCGGTTCTCGTCCACGTACTGCCATAGCATGTTCTTGCCGGTGACACCCGAGGCAATCCGGAAAGCCTCGATAATGGAACAGGAGTTGGATTTCCCGCCACCTAGGTTGTAGACCTCAGCAGCGCGCGGTGCTTTCCAGAATTCGTACATGAAGCTCGCGACGTCCTCTGAATGGATGTTATCGCGCACTTGCTTGCCCTTGTAGCCGAACACCTTATATTGACGTCCCTCGACGTTGCATTTTATTAAGTAACTCAGAAATCCGTGCAACTCGACGCCGGCATGAGTCGGACCAGTCAGACAGCCGCCGCGCAGGCAACAGGTTGGCATGCCGAAGTAACGGCCATATTCCTGCACCATGACATCAGCTGCGAGCTTCGACGCGCCGAATAGTGAGTGCTTGCTCTGATCAATCGAGAGCTCTTCGGAAATGCCATGTGCAACGGCGGGATCCGCGTAGTCCCAGCGGGTCTCGTATTCAACCAGCCTGAATGCGTTGGGCCGCTCGCCATACACCTTGTTGGTAGACATATGGATGAAAGGAGACTCCGGGCAGAATTGACGAGCGGCTTCCAACAGATTCAGCGTTCCCATCGCGTTAACTTCGAAGTCGAGGAAGGGAATTGCGGCAGCGCGGTCGTGCGAAGGTTGCGCGGCTGTGTGAATGACAACCGCCGGTTTCAGGTCGGCCATCAGCGCCAGGATCGCGTCACGATCGCGAATATCGATGGTAACGTGCCGGTAATCCGGAATGTCGGCGCGCAGTCGTCCCTGCACCCAGGCGGTGTCGCCGTCGGGTCCAAAAAAGACTGCACGAAGATTGTTGTCGATGCCGGTCACCGAGAAACCGAGCCGAGAAAAGGAACGCGTCACCTCCGAGCCAATCAGACCACACGAACCAGTCACCAGAGCCGTCCGTTTTCTCATAGAAGCTCCTTCTTTGATCCCTCGATCATTGAAAATAGCAATAATTCCCTCGACCTGGAAGTGGCACCGGCGGCTACCCATTGCCCTTGCCGTGTGGATGAAGGGTGCCGTTTCGTCGTCCCGCCGATGAGCCCGCGCGGCCGGGTGCAGCATCGATCGGGTGACCGTCCGGCCACGGCGCGTTCGCTCGGCGAGCAGCGTCCGGGACTGTGGCGGGCACGGCAGTAGGCAATGCCCTCAGCCCCTAGCGCAACTTCGCCGAGCGGGCAACGGTTCGCGTCAGTCGGGCGGCGGAAGGCGCACTTTGGCACTGCCGCAGGTGGCGAAACAGTGGTCGAATGCCCGTCCGAATCGGAATTGTGAGGCACCATGTCGGACAAGGCGCTGTCTATCGCTTATGGCACGTTCTGCGGGATGATTGTCACGGTTTACCTTGCCCTCGTGCTTCCGATTTCCAAATCCTTCCCTTTTACCGACGACTGGACCTACGTCGCGGTACTGGGCAGCGGCTGGCGCAACGTGCTCCGCTGGGTCGCGGCGCCACACAACGACCACCGCATCCCATTCATAAAAATAATGCAATTCGCGACTCTCAAAGCGAGCGGCTTCGACTTCAGAGCTGTTCTCGTTCTGAATGTCGTCTGGGGACTGTGTGGTGCCTTGGCCATGTTCGGAGTTGCCCGGCGTTTCCGGGGATACAGCCATTTCGGCGATCTCATCGTCCCGATGATTCTCCTTAACTACGCCTTCGGATTGTTCGGTTGGGGATTCGCCGCGCAGTACGTAATGGCAGTCTCGTCCAGCGCCATCTTCCTATATCTGTTCGGCAAATCCATTGAACGCGGCAATAGCATCCTTGAAATATTATCGTTCTGCTTTCTCCTTGTCTGCGCTCTGTCGGGCATGAATGGCCTGGTCGTTGCCTCCGTCGTGTCCGGCGGTGTCTTTGCCTCCTGCTTTCTGCAGCAGCCGTCGACCACTCGTACCGTGGCAAGATATGCATCGCTGGTGATCCTGCTCACCTGTGCGGCAGTGTATGCCAGTTGGAGACCCTCGGGAGCATCGGCATCACCGTTATCCGTCCCGCCCGGCCAAATCATCGATTTTGCATATCACCTTTCCAAGTCGTCCTTCGTCGTAAGTGCTTTCATAGGCGCATGGTGGCGCTCGGCTCTTGTGATCTGCCTCACTCTAGCCGCAGCAGGCGTTACTTTCGGACAACTGCAGCGCGCTCATGAGGCTGGCTCCGACGATCTCTTTACGAGCGCCTTCTATGCAAGTTTCGTCGGGTACATCGCGCTTGCGGCGAGTATCGTCGCCGGGAGGGCGGCCCGTATACCCTGGGTGCCCGGCCTGGAGACGCACTACGGGTATCCCGTGGCTCTGATTCCGATCTTTGCCTGGCTGATCATCTCGTATTCTGCCAGGCCTGCGCTGAAGGGCATGTTGGCGATGATCCTGCTCGGTCTTTACACACACAGCTTCGTGGAAAGTGCTCGGTGGAGGCTGAACTATGCATGGTGGTCCGCAGGGCACTATGCCGAAATCGCGCAACTCATACGCTCCGACCTGGCGCCCTCAGAAATAACCCGGAGGTACATGAGTGATTTGTGGTACGTCGATACGCCTGAGATTCGAAAGGATATGGAGGACAACATTGTTAAACTTCGTGCCTACGGAGGGCCGCTCTATGGCAGGGCTCAATAAAATCGTGCGCGCAAGCCGATGTTTGACCCTTACATAAACCTTAGAGCCCTGGTCGGGCGTGGCCTTCCAACGTATTGCTATGTGATTGCTTCGTTGCGCCTGCAACGACACACTCCAGTTCCCGCGTATCAGTTGGGCAGAACACGCGGTGCGGAATCCGCGCCAGACCTATGTCTCTCCAGAGAACATATTATGTCTCTCCAGAGAACATATGTTGTGACAGTTGTGCCACGGTTGTGTCGAGGAACGTGACCTTTGTCCCGTCTCCCAGCGTGATGCTGGTGTTGCCGGCAGTGAAGGTAGCGCCAGCCAAAGCTGCTTTGCTTGCCGCGCCAGCCCCGCCGCCGTAAAGCGAATCATAATTGAACAGCGCCACCAGATTGCCCGAACTCGCCGTCAGGTCCGTGATGATGTCGGAGCCATTGACGTTGCCATTCTGGAAGTAGAACAGGTTGTTGCCGCCACCACCGGTCATCGTGGTGGTACCGTCGCCGGTGACGCCGGCAATGATAGCATCGTTGCCAGAGCCACCGACGACACTGTCGCTGCCGGAATACGGATTCAGCCAATTGTTGGTGCTGGAGAATCCGGCATTGAGGGTCTCCCCGTTCGCTGCTCCGGTCTGGCCGTAGGCGATCATCGTCACGTCGCCATGCGAACCGAGGAAGTTGATATTCGAACCGGAGTTGCCGAACACTGTGGTATTGCCGGCGCCGCCAAAAATGGTGGCCGAACCGCCGAAATCGACGAACTGCGCATGCACGTCGCTGGAACCGCCGACGACAAGGTTGTTGCCGTCGCCTAACAGAAGCGTGTTGCTGCCTGAGCCGGCAAAAATGGTGTCGTTGGAGCTGCCGGTGATCGCCTCGAGAGCGCCGCTACCGCCGATGATCACACTGTTCCCGATCGGGTTGCCGAAGGAACCGTAGGCCGTTGTCCCACCTGAACCGGCGTAGACTGTGTCGTTCGATCCATTGGTCGCGACGGTGAGATCCCCCGACCCGCCGAACACCTGATCGGCACCGAATGGCGCACCGGGGGTGCCGAACACCGACGTCGTGCCGGCACCGGCGAACACCCTGCCCGAGCCGCCGGTGTTCTGGAACACGTCCAGAGCTCCGTTACCCAGGATGTAGGTGCCGTCGGCTCCCCCACCGTACACGGATGTATTGCCCGATCCACCGAACAGGGTCTCAGCGCCTGACCCGGCCACGGACGTGACCAGGACCAACGGGCCGGAGCTGCCGAACACGACGCCGGCGGCGCCGCTGGCGGTGACAAACCCTGCGCCAGTGCCGGCAAAAACGGTATCCGACGAGCCGGTGTCGAGCAGACTAAACCCGGCCGCACCACCCAAGAACACCCCGGCGCTGCCAGAGAGCGTCACCGTCGAGCCATCCGTCCGCGCGTCGACGGTGTCGTTGGCGCCGCTCACCATGATCGTATCGGAGCCCGAGCCGCTGACAATCAGGGCGGAGCTCCCACTGGCCGACAGCACGTTGCTGCCAGTCCCCGCCTGGATCGTATCGTTGGCGCCGGCCGACGAGATCGTGTCATTGAAGTTGTTGCCGGCCACAATGGCACCGGGGTCGGCCGTTGTCAGAGTGGCTGTCGCGTTGCCCGCCTCCTCCGCAATCGTGACCACGGTCGGATCAGAGATCGTTGTAACACTCAGCCCACCCCAGACGCTCAGGTTCGGTGAGCCGTGGATCGTCACATTCGCCTTGGTATCGAGAACCACGACGTAATCGGACGCACCCGGCGTCAATGACGCCGGTATGGTGTAGTCGCCGCCACCCGTGATGATGAGTTGGTTTGTTCCGGCCGCAGTAGGCGGGAGAACCTCACTCGGCGAGTCCGCGGTGGTTATGTGCAGGCTACCGGCCTTGCTGGCCGCGTTCAGAGCCTCGGAGATCTGCTGGGCGAGCGCGTGGTTAAACTGGTTGTCGAATACCTCAGCGATCGTCGAGCCGTCGCCACCCGGGACTGTCACCAGATCGGACATCGAGTTCTCCTTACGTTCACGCTGCCCGACATCCCGGCCACCGCACTGGCGGAATTATGGACAGTCGCAAATTTTATGCAACTGATTTCTGGCCTGTGGACATTTCTTAGAATCGACTCCGCAGCCGCTCAGCGGCAGCCGGCTTGCCGACAGCGGCATGGGCGTCAGCCAACCGATCGGTCTCGGCTACACGCTGTTCGTCGATACGACCACGCCAAGTGGTGGGTCCAGCGCCGCGCAACCCTCAACCCAATCTACTGCGCCTTGAAATCCGGCAGCCGCCGCTCCGCCATGGCCTTCACCCCTTCGCGGAAGTCCTCGGTGTTGCGCAGCCAGTCCTGCTCCTCGTATTCGCGTTCGGTCGCCGAGGCCACCGCCTCCGGCAGTCCGCGGCGCAGCGTCTCCCGGGTCGCCACGATCGCCAGTGGCGCCGACTGGGCAATCTCGGTCGCCAGTTCGGTGGCCTTGGCCCGCACCTGGTCCAGCGGCACGCAATAATCAGCCAGGCCGATCGCCAGCGCCTGCTCGCCGGTGATCCGCCGCCCGGTGTACATCAACAGCGACGCCTGCTGCGCCCCGATCAGCCGCGGCAGCGAGGCGGTCAGCCCAAATCCAGGATGAAACCCCAGGCGGGTGAAATTCACCGAGAACCGCGCCTCCGGGCAGGTCACCCGGAAATCCGCCATCACCGCCAGTCCCACCCCGGCGCCCACCGCCGCGCCATGCACCGCGGCGACGATCGGCTTGCGGGTGCGCCACAGCCGCTGCGCCTCCTTATATAGATGCCGCCCGCGCTTGGTGCCGCGGTTCACTCCGTCCGCCCCGCGGGTGGAGAAATCCGCCCCGGCGCAGAAATGCTTGCCCTCGGCGCACAGCACGATGGCGCGCACGTCCGGCGTATCGTCGTAGGCTTCCAGCACATCGGCGATCTCAGCCACCATGTCAGTATCGACGAAGTTGTTCGGCCCGCGCCGGATCTCGATCGTGGCGACGATGCCGGATTGGGTGACGCCGATATGCTCGTAGCTTGCCATGGTTCCCCTGCCCTGCTCTTCCGCTGAATTGCGCCTCGTGCGACCTTACCCGCCAGTAGCAGCGGAGGAAATGGCCATGGCAAGGCTCGATCGCGACGGCGTGGCGATCCATTACGAGGTGCATGGGCAAGGCCCCGCCGTGCTGCTGTCGCATGGCTACAGCGCGACCTGCCGCATGTGGGACGGCCAGATCGACGCGCTGCGCGACCGTTACCAGATTATCGTCTGGGACATGCGCGGCCACGGCCAAAGCGACTATCCGAACGATCCCACCGCGTACTCCGAGGCCGCGACGGTCGCGGACATGGCCGCCATCCTGCGCGCCTGCGGCACCCAGCGTGCGGTGATCGGAGGACTGTCGCTCGGCGGCTATATGTCGATGGCGTTCCACCGCGTCCATCCGGAGATGACGCGCGCGCTGATGATCTTCGACACGGGCCCCGGCTTCCGCAACGCCGAGGCGCGCGAAGCGTGGAACCAGCGCTCCCGTCAGCGCGCCGACGACCTCGACGTGCGTGGTCTCGCCGCACTCGGGACCAGCGATGAGGTGCGGATGAGCCAGCACCGCAATGCATCGGGCCTTGCGGGGGCAGCACGCGGTATGCTGACACAGTGCGACGACTCGGTGATGAGATCGCTGGACACCATCGCAGTGCCAAGTTTGGTGCTGGTCGGTAGCGAAGACACCAACTTCCTGGCCGCGACCGACTACATGGCACGCAAGATCCCCGGTGCCACCAAAGTGGTGATCGAGGGTGCTGGCCATGCCGCCAACCTACACCAGCCGGCGGCCTTCAATCGTGCGGTCGAGGCGTTCCTGGGAGGGCTCGCGGCATGAACTTCGACTTCCCGGACGAGCTGAAGCAGTTGCGCGACGAGGCGCGCCGGTTCCTGACCGAGCGCTGCCCGACCTCGGTGCCACGGCGCATCCTGGAAGGGCCGGAGCCATACGATCGTGCCTTGTGGCAGTCGATGGCGGAGATGGGCTGGACCGGTGCCGCGATCCCTGAGGAATTTGGCGGCGCCGGTCTCGGCCACCTTGCAGTGTGCGTGTTGGCGGAGGAACTCGGTCACGCGGTCGCGCCGGTGCCGTTCGCCTCTTCGGTGTATCTGGCCACGGAAGCGATCCAACTGTACGGCAGCGAGGCACAGAAGCGGCTGTACTTGCCGAAGCTTGCGGCCGGCGAGCTGATCGGTACGCTGGCCATGGCGGAGCGACCCGGGCCGGTCGTCAGCGACAAGCTGGCCACGCATGTCGCCGAAGGGAAGCTGTCCGGCACCAAGCTCGCGGTGCCGGACGGCGACGTGGCGAACTTTGCCGTCGTGGCGGTGCGTCCGGAGTGGGCGCCATGCCTCGCCATCGTCGATCTCGCCGGCCCCGGCGTGACACGCGAGATCGTCACCACGATCGATCCCACACGGTCGCATGCACGAATCGTGTTCGACAACGCACCGGCCGATGCACTACCAGGCAGCGAGGGTGCCGATGCGGTGCGTCATCTGCTCGACCGGGCCGCGGTGATGCTGGCGTTCGAGCAGGTCGGCTGCGCCCAGGCGGCGCTGGAGATGGCGCGCGATTATGCGCGCGAGCGCTATGCGTTCGGGCGGCCGATCGGATCGTTCCAGGCGATCAAGCACAAGCTCGCCGACATCTACATCGCGGTCGAGCTGGCGCGGTCGAACGCGTATTTCGGCGCCTGGGCGCTGCATACCGATGCGGCCGAGCTGCCGATCGCCGCGTCGGTGGCGCGAATTTCGGCCTGCGATGCAGGGTGGCTGGCATCGAAGGAGAACATACAGACGCATGGCGGTATGGGGTTCACCTGGCGGATGGACTGCCAATTCTACTACCGTCGATCCAAGCTGCACGCGCTGGCGCTGGGTGGCACGCGGGAATGGAAGCGTCGGCTGATCACAGAACTGCGCAAGAGTAACACGATCGCGCTGCCGACGGATTGATACACAACATCATCCCCGCGAAAGCGAGGACGACGATAAAGTAGGAGACCGCCATGGACTTCGAAGACACCCCGGAAGAAGCCGCATTCCGCGCCGAAGCACGCGCCTTCCTGGAAGCCAACGCCGAACGCCGCAAGCCTGGCGCGGTCGAGGGCTATCGCCGTGGCCAGGACGCGCCCGGTGCGATGGATCGTGCCAAGGCGTTCCAGCGCGCCAAGGCCGAGGCAGGTTTCGCCGGCATCCACTGGCCGAAGGAATGGGGCGGCCGCGGCGGCACGCAAATCCAGAACGTCATCTACAACCAGGAAGAAGCGCAGTTCGACGTGCTGTCCGGCATCTTCGGCATCGGCATCAACCTCGCCATGCCGACGATCTGTGTCTGCGGCACGCCGGAGCAGCGCGAGCGCTTCGTCAAGCCGACGATGCGCGCGGATCTGGTGTGGTGCCAGTTGTTCTCGGAGCCGTCCGGCGGGTCCGATCTTGCCTCGCTGCGCACCCGCGCCGAACGCGACGGCGATGGGTGGGTGATCAACGGCCAGAAGATCTGGAATTCTGGCGCGCACTACAGCGACTTCGGCATCCTGGTCGCGCGCAGCGATCCGAATGTGCCGAAGCATGCCGGGCTGACCTACTTCATCCTCGACATGACGACACAGGGCGTCGAAGTGCGGCCGATCCGCCAGCTTTCCGGCTCGGCGCACTTCAACGAGGTGTTCTTCACCAACGTACGTATTCCCGATGCGATGCGCATCGGTCCGGTCGGCGGCGGCTGGCGTGTGGCGCTGACCACGTTGATGAATGAACGGCACGGGATGCGCGATTCGCCTGGCCCCGACTTCGCGGAACTGTTCCGCCTTACCAACCAGCTTGAACTCGAAGATGGTCTCGCGATCGACAATGCCGGCGTGCAGGAGAAGCTGGCGGATTTCTACGTCCGCTCGCAGGGTCTGAAATACACCAAGTATCGCGGCATGACGGCACTATCGCGCGGCGGCACGCCGGGGCCGGAATCGTCGATCATCAAGGTGGTGGCGGCAAACAAGCTGCAGGACATCCTGTCGTATGGGCTCGACCTGATCGGCATGGCCGGACCCACGATGGGCGAGGACATGCCGGTCGCCGGCATCTTCGAGGAAGCGCTGCTGTATTCCCCTGCCCTGCGCATCGCCGGCGGCACCGACGAGATCATGCGCAACATCATCGCCGAACGCGTGCTCGGACTGCCCCAGGACGTTCGCGTGGACAAGGACGTGCCATTCCGGGAAATCCCCACAGGTAGCCGCGGATGACTGACCACGCCTTGCAGAGCTTCTTCTGGCCGCAGTCGATCGCGGTACTGGGCGCCTCGCCCGACACGCATCGTATCCGCGGGCGTTTGCTGCATCAGTTGCGCGAGAACGGTTTTCCCGGCCGCATCCTGCCGATCAATCCGAGCTACCAGGAGATCGACAGCCTGCGCTGCTACGCCTCGATCGGCGACGTGGGCGAGACGGTCGATCTCGCCCTGGTGGCAATTCCCGCCGCCGGCGTGGCACCCGCGCTGGAGGAATGCGCGCGCGCGGGCGTAAAGAACGCACTGATCATCAGTTCCGGCTTCGCCGAGGAAGGCGGTGCCGCCGCCGACATGCAGGCGGCGCTCGTGGACGTGACACGGCGCACCGGCCTGCGTGCCTGCGGTCCCAATTGCGAAGGCTACTTCAACGCGCTCGGCAAGGTCGCCACCACGTTCAGTCCGACCGTCGAGGTGAAGGAGGACGAAGGCCAGGTCCTGGTATCGGAACGCCGCGTTGGCGTGATCGCGCAGTCGGGCGGCATCGGCTTCGCGTTGTTCAATCGCGGCAAGGCGGCGGGGATCGGCTTCTCATACGTGATCTCCACCGGCAATGAGGCCGATCTGAATACGGCCGACTTCCTCGACTATATGGTCGAGGACAGCAACACCCACGCCGTCATGCTGTTCTGCGAAGCGGTGCGCAACGGCCCCACATTCATTGCCGCGCTGGCGAAGGCGCGGCGGCAAGGCAAGCCGATCATCGCGATCAAGATTGGCCGTTCCGATGCCGGCACACGCGCGTCCGCCTCGCACACTGCGTCGCTGTCCGGTTCCTACACGGCGTATCGCGCGGTGTTCGGACGCTACGGCGTGATCGAGGCGGAGGATCCGGACGAAGCGGTGGCGATTGCCGGCGTGCTGCTGACCTGCCCGCTGCCGAAGGGTCGCCGCACCGGTATTATCACGCCGTCGGGCGGCGGCGGCGCCTGGATGGCCGACACGCTGTCGCTGCACGGGCTGATCGTGCCGCCGCTCTCTGCCGCGACACAGGCGTCGCTGCGCGCGGTGATGCCGTCCTACGGCGCATCCGGCAACCCGGTAGATGTCACCGCGCAAGGCTCGACCACCGGTGCGGCGCTGATGACCGCGATGGAGACGCTCGCCGATTCGGACGAGATTGACATGCTGGTGCTGATCACGTCGCTGACCAGCGAGACACGCGTGTCGCTCGACTCCGACCGCGTGCGCGCGACGGCGGCGCGCTGCGGCAAGCCGATGACGGTGTGGACCTACACGCTGCCATCGGAATTCGGCCGACGCACGGCAGCGGGGTGCGGGCTGTTCACCCACAGCGACCTGCGTAATGTCGGCGTGGCGATGAGCAAGCTTGCCGGCTACGCGGAGGCCCAGACGCGTCCCCTGCCCGCCGCTCCCGACAGCGTGCCTGTAGCGTCGCTGCCGGACGATCTGCCGGCTGTGCTCACCGAGTATCATGCAAAGGCGTTGCTGGTACCTTATGGTTTGCCGGAGTCGCAGGAGCGCCTGGCGACATCAGCGGCGGAGGCGGTGGAGGCTGCGAACGCGGTGGGTTATCCAGTGGCGCTGAAGATTGCCTCGTCTGATCTGCCGCACAAGACCGAGGCGGGCGGCGTGGTGCTTGGCTTGCAAGGTCAGCATTCCGTCACCGCCGCATATGACCAGATCATCGCATCGGCTCAGCGCTACAAGGCGGATGCACGCATCGAAGGCGTGTTGGTGCAGAAGATGGCGCCGCGCGGCCATGAGATGGTGATCGGCATGGTGAACGATACGACGTTCGGGCCGATCATGATGGTGGGACTGGGCGGCACCATAGTGGAGCTGATGGGCGACGTGGTGCACCGGCCAGCGCCGGTCGATGCCGCGGAGGCAGCGGAAATGCTGCGCAGCCTGAAGTCCGCGAAGCTGTTGCAGGGCTTCCGCGGCGCGGAGCCGATCGACATCGCACCAGCAGCCGAACTGATCGCCAGCCTGTCGCGGGCGGCGTTGGCCTATCGCGATCGGATTGCAGAGATGGAACTCAATCCGGTGATCTTGCACGAGGACGGCTCGGGTCTGACGGTTGCCGATGCGCTGATCACGTTGAAGGAATGACGCCCACAATGTTCGAACTCTCCGAAGAACACCGCATGCTGCAGGACCTGGTCGCAAAGTTCATCGACCGGGACGTCATGCCGCTGGAGAAAGCGGTGCTGGCGCGTGAGATGTCCGGCCAGAAATCCTCCCTCACCGCTGATGAGGAAGAAACCCTGCTCGGCAAATGCCGCGAGCTCGGTCTGTGGGGCCTCGACGTGCCGGAGGAATTCGGCGGTGCCAACCTGCCCACCGTCGCGCTGATCGGCGTGTATGAGGAACAGGGTCGCACCTGCGTCCCCTTCACCTTCCCACCCGACAGCCCGAACCTGCACATGCTGATGGCGGTAGCCAATCCGGAACAGCGCAGGAAATACCTGGAACCTTACGCGCGCGGCGAGGCGCAGTCGGCGATCGCAATCTCGGAACCCGGCGCCGGCGGCGACCCCGCCGGCATGATCACCCGCGCGGTGAAGGACGGCGGCGACTGGGTGATCAACGGCCGCAAAATCTGGGTCAGTCGGGTGCCGCAGGCCGACTTCGTCATCGTGATGGCGCGCACCGGCGAGGGCAAGCGCCACGAAGGCATCACCGCCTTCATCGTCGAGCGCGGTACCAAGGGCTTCAACATCGAACGTGAAATTCCGATGCTCGGCGGTCAGCGCACCTACGAGCTGACGTTCGACGACTGCCGCATTCCCGACGGGCAGGTGCTGGGCCAGGTCGGCAAGGGCTTCGCGCCGATGCAGTTGCGCCTGACCGTGCGCCGTCTGCAGATGGGCGCCTGGTGCGTCGGCATGACACGCCGCGCGCTTGACATGATGATGGAGCATGCCAAGCAGCGTGTGACCTTCGGCCAGCGCCTGGCCGACCGGCAGGCGATCCAATGGTGGATTGCCGAAGCCGCCATCAAGATCCACGCCTGCCGGCTGATGGTGTACGATGCCGCCACCAAGGCCGACGCCGGCCGCGACGTGCGCACCGAGGCCTCGATGGTGAAGCTGTACGGTACCGAGATGGCGACCGAGACGATCGATCACGCGATGCAGACCTTTGGCGCGATGGGGGTCGCAAAGGAGCTGCCATTGCAGCTCATGGCGCAGAAGGTGCGCACCATGCGCGTCTATGAAGGTCCCTCGGAGGTGCACCGCATGGTGATCGCGCGCCGGCTGCTACAGGATCGGAGGTAGGACATGGGTATTCTCGACGGCAAGGTTGCCATCGTCACCGGCGCAAGCCGCGGCATCGGCCAGGCGATTTCCGAACTGTTCGCCGAGGAGGGCGCGAAGGTGGTGTGTGCCGCGCGCACCTTCAACGAAGGCGATCATCGCATGCTGGAAGGCTCGCTGCGCCGCACGGTCGAGCTGATCCGCGCCAAGGGCGGTGAGGCGAAGGCGATCACCGCGGACGTCTCCAGCGAGGACGACTGCATCGCGCTGGTGCAGTCGGCGCGCGACTACGGGCCGGTCGACATCCTGGTGAACAACGCCGCGCTCAGCTATTTCCAACCGATCGCCGAGCTGCAGACCAACCGCTGGTTCCGCGCCTTCGCGGTCGATGTGCACGGGCCGTTCATGCTGGCGAAGGAGGTGCTGAAGGACATGATCCCTCGGCGCAGCGGCGCCATCATCAACATCAGCTCAGGTGCGGCGATCGGTCCGGGGCGCGGTCCCTATGCCGACAAGACGGTGCGCGGCGGCACCATGTATGGCGCGGTGAAGGCGGCGCTGGAACGCTTCACCCAGGGGCTGGCACAGGAGGTCGCGCAGTACGACGGGATCACGGTCGCCGCGGTGTCGCCATCACGCGTGGTGCCGACGCCGGGCACCGTGTACCACAAGCTGGTTTCCGGGATGGACGATTCGAGAGGCGAGCCGCCGATCATGATGGCACGCGCCGCAATGCTGCTGGCGAGCGAACCGGCGGCGAAGGTGAACGGGCGGGTGACCTACAGCCAGCAGATCCTCAAGGAGTTCGGCTGGATCGAAGACGCGGCCGGACGTGGCGTGGACAGTCCGGGGTCCGGCTACTCGCAGATCTGACCTAGGTCCGATGGGTTTCGCTACGCTCAACCCATCCTACACTTGTGGCTTCATTATTCTCGTAGCTCGTAGGATGGGTTGAGCGCAGCGAAACCCATCAACCCCCGTTTCAAATTGCCGCCCGCAACAGCTCCACGGACTTCCGCACCCCATCGAGCGGCGGCAGCATCAGGTCCTCGTGTTCGATCGACAGCACATCGTCGTAGCCGACCAGCCGCAGCGCCGAACAGAACTCGCGCCACCACAGCAGATCGTGGCCGTAGCCCAACGTCACATAGCTCCACGACCGCTCCAGCAACCGGTCCGTCGCCTTGGTATCGATGAGACTGTTGATCGATGCCGTCGCCGGATCGATCCGCGTGTCCTTGGCATGCACGTGATAGATCGCCGGCCCCAACACACGCGTCGCGGCGAGCGGATCCGCTCCCATCCAGAACAGATGGCTGGGATCGAAATTCGCCCCGACCGCCGGCCCCACCGCCTCGCGCAGGCGGAACAGCGTCTCCACATTGTACACGTTCTGCTGGCCGTGCAGCTCCAAGCACAGCTTGCCCACGCCAGCCGCCTTCGCCTCCGCCGTCAGCCCCTTCCAGTACGGGATCACCACCGCATCCCACTGCCATGCCAGCACGCGAGCCGCTTCCGGCGGCCAGGCCGTGGTGACCCAGTTGGCGTTGGCATCGCCCGGCCCGCCCGGGCAACCGGACATCAGCACCACGCGCTCAACGCCCACCAGCCCTGCCAGCCTGATTGTCTTCGACGTCACGGCCTGGTGCCGCTGCCCCAACTCGCCCGGGTGCAGCGGATTGCCGGAACAGTTGAGCGCGCTCAACGCCAGCCCATGATCGCGCAGCTTTGCCATGAATTCGCGGCGCGCCGCCTCGCTCTCCAGCAGTGCATCCAGCTTCAGGTGCGGTGCGCTCGACCAGTTGCCGCAGGGAAACTCAAGCATCTCCACACCGAGCTCCGCCGCAGTGCGCAGCAGTCCGTCGAGTGGCAAATGCGACAGACTGTCGGTCACCATGCCAATGCGCATCGTCGCCTCCCCGGTCCAACGTTCCAGTCGGCTATACCTCGATCGCGCAACCGCCTTTGGCAAGCTACCGACGATTCGACTGTTGAATGATGTGGCGGACTGCGGCTAGGCTGGCTCCTGGTCGGCCAACAGGGGCTGATCGTGCGGAAGCCGGCCGCAAGGGAGGAGAATAGGATGCACAGACTGGGAATCACCCTCGCCATGACGACCTTGATCTTATGCGCGGGACTGGTGACCTGGAAGGCTGATGCCATGGTTGGGTCAGGAGCAGCACAGCTGAGCACAGCGGCCAAAACTATAAGTCCGATTGGCCCGGCAGCCTGCAGGGGATCAGGCGCGCACTGTCCGCCTGGATATGTCTGGAACGGAAACAGATGCGTTCCTTGCTGACAGCGGATTGGTCACGTCGAGACGACATTTGATCCACGAGGTGAATCGAGGCGTGAGAACGACATGATCCGCCTCTTGGCCATCGTATCACTGGTCATGTTCACCGGTTGTGCCGATCGGTCCAAGGGCGCCGCCCTGAGTGAGTGCCGATTGAAGTACTATCTCGACAGCCCTGCTGCTCAAGGTGACGCGATACCGGACTGCATGATGGCGAAGTCGTTCCGGGTCGAAACAGCGTGCGGTGCTGCGACGGATGAGTACGAATGGGATTGGCAGGTAAAGACTTTCGCCTTCGATAATCCGCAGTGCTATCGCGCGCTTGGCTCCGCTACCTGGCTGGCTACCCTGGTGTCGCCGATGTGAATGTGCTCTCCGGGTAATATTGCGAGGCGAATCAGGCAGTTGCCAGGTGCAGTGTCACCGCCTGACCGGTGTTCGCCGACTGCGTCGCTGCATCGGCGAGCAGCAGCGCCTTCAGCCCATCATCGCCGTCCGGCTTCGGGGCTTGGCCGGACGTCACCGCCGCGATGAACGCGGCAAGCTCCGCCCGGTACGCCGCTGCATAGCGCTCGAGGAAGAACGGCAATGCCGGATCCGCGACGAAGCCGGCGGCGGTCGCCAGTTCCACCGTGGTCGCAGTAACGTTGCCGGCGCGCAGCAGGCCCTTCGAACCATGCGCCTCGATGCGCTGGTCGTAGCCGTAGGTGGCGCGGCGCGAGTTGGAGATCTGGCACAGCCTTCCGCTCGCGGTGCGCAGCGTCACCACCGCGGTATCCACATCGCCGGCGGCGGCGATCGACGGATCGACCAGGCAGGAGGCGGCAGCATGCAGTTCAACCGGATCTTCGCCCAACAGGAAGCGCGCCATGTCGAGGTCGTGGATCATCATGTCGCGGAACAGCCCGCCCGAGGTTGCGACGTAGGAGGGTGGCGGTGGCGCGGGATCGCGACTGATGATGGTCAGCAGTTCGAGCGTGCCGATCTCGCCCGAATCCATCCGCCGCTTCAGCGTGGCGAAATGTGGATCGAAGCGGCGGTTGAAGCCGACCATCAGCGCAACGCCGGCACGTCGCACCGCGGCGAGACTCGCGCACGCGCGATCGGCCGCGAGATCGATCGGCTTCTCGCAGAAGATCGCCCGCCCCGCGGCGGCGGCGCGTTCGATATAGTCGGCATGGGTTGGCGTCGGCGAGCCGATCAGCACCGCATCGGCGGTGAACGCCTCGTCCAGCGACAGCGCGTGCGCACCGCATGCCTCGGCCAGGCGCGCCGCCGCCGCCGCATCGACGTCGGCCACGCCGGCCAGCCGTGCATCGTCATGCGCGGCGATGTTGCGCGCGTGAATGCTGCCGATACGCCCGGCGCCGATCACGGCAATGCTCAGCATCGCGACGCCCTCCCCTTCCCAACTCCGGTGTGGGACATTAGCAACGAAGGAGACCGGTGGGCAGGAGGGAGGTATGGCCACAATCCGACTGACCATGGCACAGGCACTGGTGCGCTATCTGGCGGCGCAGCGCACCAAATGCGACGGAGACACGGTGGCACTGTTCGGCGGCGTGTGGGCGATCTTCGGCCATGGCAACGTCGCCGGCATCGGCGAGGCGCTGTCAGCGCATCGCGCGGACCTGCCGACCTATCGCGCGCACAATGAGCAGGCGATGGCGCTGGCCGCGATCGGCTACGCCAAGGCGATGCACCGGCGGCGCATCATGGCCTGCACCACGTCGATCGGTCCCGGCGCCACCAACATGATCACCGCGGCGGCGGTGGCCCATGTCGATCGCCTGCCGGTGCTGCTGCTGCCGGGAGACGTGTTCGCCTCGCGCCGGCCCGACCCGGTGCTGCAGCAGGTGGAGAGCTTTGGCGACGGCACGGTATCGGCCAATGACTGCTTCCGCCCGGTCTCGCGCTACTTCGACCGCATCACGCGGCCGGAACAGATTCTTGTTGCGCTGCCGCGCGCCCTGTCGGTGCTGACCGATCCGGCGGAATGCGGTCCGGTGACGTTGGCACTGTGCCAGGACGTGCAGGCGGAGGCGTTCGACTATCCCGAGCAGTTCTTCTCCCCGCGACATTGGCACGTTCGTCGTGTCCGACCTGACACTGGCGAACTGGCGGCGGCGGCGAATCTGCTGCGCCACGCCAGGGCACCGCTGCTGATCGCAGGCGGCGGTGTGCATTACTCCGAGGCAACCGAAACGCTCGACCGCTTCGCAGAAGCGCACGGCATTCCGGTCGCGGAGACCCAGGCAGGCAAGAGCGCACTGCCACACGATCATCCTTGCAACCTCGGCGCGATCGGCGTCACCGGCACATCGGCGGCGAACCAGGCAGCGGAAGCAGCCGACGTCATCCTGGCGGTAGGCACGCGGTTGCAGGACTTTACCACCGGATCGTGGGCGCTGTTTCGTAATCCAACGCGGCGGCTGATCGGGCTGAACGTGCAGGTGTTCGACGCCATCAAGCATCATATGCAGCCGCTGGTCGCCGATGCACGCGTCGGGCTGGCGGAGCTGGATATCGCGCTCGCGGGCCATCGCGCGCCGGATGGTTGGCTGCAACGCCTGACCGCCGCAGTCGGCGCCTGGCGTGACGAAGCCGTCGCGGTCACCGCGCCGTCCAACGCCGAACTGCCATCGGACGCACAGGTGATCGGTGCAGTGCAGCGCGCGGCGCCCCCGGACGCCATCGTGGTGTGCGCGGCCGGCGGACTGCCCGGCGAGCTGCACAAACTTTGGCAGGCGCGGCAGGTCGGCAGCTATCACGTGGAATACGGCTACTCCTGCATGGGCTACGAAATCGCCGCCGGCTTGGGCGTCAAACTGGCGCGGCCGGAGCGTGAGGTGATCGTGCTGGTCGGCGACGGCAGCTACCTGATGCTGAACTCCGAGATCGCCACGTCGGTGATGCTCGGCATCAAACTCACCATCGTGGTGCTGGACAACGGTGGCTTTGGCTGCATCGACCGGCTGCAGCGCGCCACTGGCAGCGAGCCATTCAACAACATGCTGGCCGATTGCGGCGCCCCGCCGCCGGTGGATTTCCGCGCGCACGCCGCGAGCCTGGGTGCGCTGGCGGAACAGGTGGACGGCATCGCAGGACTGGAGGCCGCGCTGAGCCGCGCCTTCGCGGCCGACCGCACCAGCGTGGTGGTGATCCGCACCGATCCTCGCGTTGCCACTGCGGCGGGCGGACACTGGTGGGATGTCAGCGTACCGGAGGTCTCGTCGCGGCCACAGGTGAATGCCGCCCGCGCCGATTACGACGTCAGCCGCACCGCGCAGCGGCTGACGGACTAACCCGGCGGCTGCACATGGCCCGTCCGACGTTGAAAGACTCGATGAGCCGTTTACTTCGGAGCACTTACAGTTACGAAACGGCACTCAAGCGATTGTCGAAGAGTATAGTGACCGTCAAGACATTTCGGCACTTATCGAATATTTCAGAAGACTGAAAGTGTTCAGCACATCGATCGTTGAAAGGTTCGCACCGATCGAGCTCAATAGGACTACCATGAGGGCAGTCGGTCAAGGCAGACGCGCCCGTTACGAGGTCAGCCGCGTTGCACAGCGGCTCGCGGACTGAGCCAACGCCTGCACGAGGCTGTCGCGGAACGCCGCCTCGGAATAGCGCACGGCGGCATAGTCCACCTGCGCCACCGAGCATTCGGCCCAGGCAGCGCCGTCGGCCAGCAACGTGCAGACGGCATCGGCGAACCCAAGCGGTTCGTCGCAGATCGATGCCACCGCTCCGAGGCCCTGCAGGCCCTGCGCGCCTATCGAGGTGGTGACCAGCGGCAGCCCCTCGCGCAACGCCTCCACCACCTTCAATTTCACGCCTGCTCCGTAGCGCAGTGGCACGACGGCGACCCGCGTGGCGCGATACAGCTGGCGCAGTTCGGGGTCGCTGACATTGGCGCGCACACTGACCGCCTCGTCGGCCAATGCATGCACGTCCGGTGGCGGATTCGAACCAGCGATTATGAGCCGAGCGGTCGGCACGCGCGCACGGATCAGCGGCAGCACCTGATCGACGAACCAGAGGACGCCGTGGCGGTTCGGCGAATGCGCAAAGCTGCCGACGAACAGGATGATCGGTTCGGCGACCGGCGCCTGCGGCGCGGCGAAATCGGTGAAGCTGTACGGCAGCAGCGTGCGTGCGACGATGTCGGGCTCGGTGTCCGTGACGATCGCAGTCTCTTCGTCCGATGGGTACAGTACCACGTCGACGTCGTGCCAGACGGACCGTTCCAGCGTCTCCATGGCTCCCGCCTGCTGCGCGATGCAGCAGTCATCCAGCACCTGCGACTCCAGACGCATGCGACGGAAATGCAGGTCGGCGCCGTAGTACAGCAGGCTGATGCCGTGGTGTCGCTTCAGTTCGGGCAGGAACGCGGCGGCCACCTGCGGGCGGCACAGCAGCGCGTGGTCGATATCGTCGGCATTGTCGGCGAGCCACTGGTGGAACGTGTTGGCGTCGCCGCCATAGGCAACCTCCACGCCGATGTCCTGCAAGGCCTCGGTGTAGCCGGGAGTGTGGTACAAGTTGTGCGGCCAGAATTTCACCACCATGCCTAGCTGCAGCAGCCCACGGATGATGCACAGCATGGTGCGGGAGCCGGCGTCGCGGTCGGGCTCGGGCACAAAATGATCGATCACCAGGATGACGTCACGCTCCCGCGCCCGGTCACGCGCGCGCATGACATGTTCGCCGTTCGGCAGGTGCTGTTGCGACAGGACCGCGAGCCAGCGCTGCTGGAAGGTCCGCTGGTTGCGCACCTGGTAGGATTTCAGTCTGTCTGTCAGCGACCGACCGTGACTGACGCCCTCGTGGTGCACGACCCGCGAGCGTGGCTGATACAGCACCTTGAGGCCGCGCTCGCGCAGCCGGAAGGCGAGATCACTGTCCTCGCAATAGGCCGGCGAGTAACGTTCGTCGAACCCGCCCATCGCGTTGAACAGCGCGCGCGGCACCAGCAACGAGGCCGCCGAGCAGTAATCCACCTCACGCAAATAATTGTAGGCGGGCCGATCCGGGCTATCGAGCCGGCCGAAATTCCAGCCGGAGCCGTCGTCCCACACGATGCACCCCGCTTCCTGCAGCCTGCCGTCGGGAAACAGCAGCTTGGAGCCGACCGCGCCGACATCGCTGCGCGTTCGGAACGGCAACAGCATCGGATCGAGCCAATCCGGCATGGCCTCGGTGTCGTTGTTCAGCAGCAACAGGAATTCGCCCTTGGCGACGCGCGCGGCTGTGTTGCAGGAGCGCAGATAGCCGAGGTTGCTCGGATTGACGATCAGCCGGATACCCGGCACCGAGGCGAGGGAGGCGGTCGAGCCATCCGGCGTCGCATCGTCCACGACGATCACCTCGATGGCGGCGGCGGGCGGATGGGCCGCGATCGATGCCAGACAGCGCAGCGTATATTCCATTTTGCCGTAGCTCGGGATGATGATCGAAACGGTCGGATCGGCGCTGCGCGGCACTCGAATCCGGCGCGGATCGACCTCGCCGGTCAGGATCGGCTGCAGGTCCGGCACGATCGGTGCGCAATTGCGGATGCGCCTGGCGCGCCGCCACAGCACGTAGCGCTTCGGCAACTGCAGCGTGACGGTCCACCAAACCAGCAAAACCACTCGACGCGCCTGCCGCGCCAGCCATGGCGGAAACGTTGGCGCGTAGCCAAGATCGATGTGCGTACTCATCGCACGCAGGCGTAGGTGGAAGGAGTTAATATTCCGTTGAGGCGATAATGCTCAGTGCGCGAAGCGCCTTGCGTCGTATGGTGCCGGGTCGATACCGGGCGGTTGGCTTGTAATCAGCCGAGCCAGCAGGCGTCCACTTGGCGGGCCGCCACTCATGCCGAAATGCCCGTGTCCGAACGCGAGGTGCAGGCCGGGGCAGCGTGCAACCGGTCCAAGGATCGGCAGGCTATCGGGAGTGGACGGACGGAAGCCCATCCAGTAACGCACCTCGCCGGCCTGCAATCCGGGAAACAGCCGACGCGCGTGTTCGACCAGGATCTGTGCACGCCGTTCATCGGGTGGCGCATCGAGGCCGGCGATTTCGACCGTGCCTGCCACGCGAACCCCGTCCTCCATCGGCGTCATGAAGAAGGCACGCGTCTTGCTGCTGATCGGGATCGGCGGCGTGACGCTGGGCGAGAACAGCATGGCGTGGTAGCCGCGCTCGGTCTCCAGCGGCACGCGAATGCCGAGTGGGGCGAGCAACCGCGCGGACCAGGCACCGGCGGCGATCACCACGCGGTCGGCAGCGCGGTTGGCGATGTTGGTCATCACCAGCCAGCCACCGGCCTCGCGGGGGATCAGCTTCATCGCGCGTTCGGCGATGATCGCGCCGTCCGCCGCGCGGAACCGTTCGGCCAACGCGAGGACGATGCGCTGCGGACTGACGGTATAACCGTTGCCCGGCACGAACAGGCCGCGCGTGATGTCGCGCGCCAGCCCGGGAAACATCTGGCGCAGCTCGTCGGCATTCAGCTTCTGCGCAGCGATACCGTGACGGTCGCGGATCTGCTGCTCGATGGCCTCGGTCGGGCTGGCATCGTGGCCTTCCCAGACATGCACCTGACCGGATGGGCGGATCAGGTCGTGATACAGCGCCTCGCCGAGCAGTTCGCGCCAGCAGGTCAGCGTGTCGCGGTGCAGCGCGCGCATCGCATCGGATATCGCAAGAACGCGTTGCAGCCGGCCCGCTTTCAGCCATTGCAACAGCCACGGCAGGGCGTGTGGGAGATAGGAGGGCCGCACCGCAAGCGGGCCGAGCGGATCGCGGAGCCAGCCCGGCACCTTGCGCAGCATGCCAGGCATGGCGATCGGCGTTGCGGTATCGGGACTCAGCATGCCGGCGTTGCCAAACGATGCGCCGCCGGCGGGGCCGAGTGGATCCAGCACCGCCACCTGCATCCCGGCACGCTGAAGGAAGAGCGCAGTGGAGAGTCCGACGACGCCGGCACCGATGACCAGGACTGGATGGCGGGCTATTGTCATGTCTGGAGTGATGAGTTGGGGGAGCGAAACCCCTCAACTCTCCGAGTGTCAAGGAGCACGCACCGTGTACGGCTTCAACGCCAGCCGCCTCGACCCTGGCACGCGAATACAGGGCCAGGCCGTTCGGCGAGCACAGCCCGGACCTGCAATACCTGCTCAACCTGATACGTGCTGGTGATGACACGGCCGCACGCGCAATGGACGCTGGCGCGGCTGACTGACGGCAACCAGAGCCCGCCGCACCTGGCCAATGTCACGTTCGACAGTCTGGAAGCCGGAATGGGCGGTGTCCTCGTGGTCTGCATGACCCACCTGCTGCGCGGCACATCGATTCATCGAATTTTTTAACCGATCCGCCAGACCGTCCCCCTTTGGCAACCGGCTCCCCGGATGCTACCCATGGGTAGCATCATCGATTGGAACGTGCATGCCAGACGCAGGAGTGGCGCCGGCCGGGGTGGTCGCGCACAAATTGGCCTCGATCGAGGCGGTGGGCCGGGGCCTCGCCTCGGTCGGCTACATCCCCAGCAGGCAAATTTCCACCGCCGTTTATCTCGCCCAGCATCTGCAGAAGCCGATCCTGGTGGAAGGACCGGCAGGCGTCGGCAAGACCGAGCTGGCTAAGTCGGTAGCGACCTTCCTCGATCTCACGCTGATCCGCATGCAGTGCTACGAGGGGCTGGACGAGGCGAAGGCGCTGTATGAGTGGAAGTACGGCAAGCAGCTTCTCTACACCCAGATTCTGAAGGACAAGATCGGCGACGTGATCGGGGCCACCGACACGCTGCCGGCCGCGCTCGACAAGCTGCATGCGTTCGGCGACATCTTCTTCTCGCAGCAGTTCCTGGAGCCGCGGCCGCTGCTGCGCGCATTGCAACAGCCAGGCGGCGCCGTGCTGCTGATCGACGAGATCGACAAGTCGGACCAGGAATTCGAGGCGTTCCTGCTGGAAATCCTTTCGGACTATCAGGTCACCATCCCTGAGATCGGCAGCGTGCACGCGGTGGAGACGCCGATCGTGCTGCTGACCTCGAACAGCACGCGCGATCTGGGCGACGCGCTGAAGCGGCGCTGCCTGCATCTGCATATCGGGTTTCCGGACGCGAAGCTGGAAGGCCGCATCATCGAATCGCGTGTGCCGGGAATTGAGAAAAGCCTGCGGCGCGAACTGGTGGCGTTCGTGCAGCAATTGCGCACACTGGACCTGAAGAAGGTGCCGTCGGTCAGCGAGACGATCGACTGGGCGCGCGTGCTGGTGCTGCTGCACGCGGCGGCGCTGGACACCGAGATGGTGCACGACACGCTGAACGTGCTGCTGAAGTTCGAGGCCGACATCGAGGTAGCGAACAAGCAGATTGCCACGCTGACGCAGAAGGCGAGGCAGGAGGCGGGGCTGCCGATTTGATGCAGACAAGTGAACCCCTTCGCCAGTTCCTCCAGGCCGCCCGCAGCGCCGGCATCCGCGTCTCCGCAGCGGAAGGCATCGACGCGGCACGCACGGTGCAGGTGGTGGGGTTTTCCGACCGCACGGTACTGAAGGATTCGCTGTCGCTGGTGCTGGCCAAGTCCCCGGACGAGAAGAACCTGTTCGACGAATGCTTCGATCTCTACTTCCGCCGCGACAGCATGGCGCAGGACGACGAAGTCGCCACCGACCTCCAGACCGCGATCGCGCAAGGCGGCTTCGGCGGCGAAGGCACCGGCGGCGTTGGTGGCCGCTCGCTGTCGCAAATGCTGCTGGAGGACGACCGCGCCCCACTCGCCACGGCGATGGAAGAAGCGGCACGCGAGTCCGGCATCCAGAACATTCGCTTCTTCACCCAGAAGAACCTCTACGCCCGCCGCATCCTCGACCGCATGGGCCTGCGCCAGGTCGAGCGCGACATGGAGGCGCTGCGCAAGGACGACCAGCAGGCCACAGCCGACCGGCTGGAGAACCGCATCGAGGCTTTGCGTGACCAGGCGCGTGACCTGGTCGAACGCAACCTGCTGCTGTTCGCCCGCGGTGAGACGGAAAAGTTCCGCGAGGAACTGCTGAAGTCCGCGCGCCTCTCCAACCTCGAGCGCCGCGACCTGGAGCGGATGCGCGTGCTGGTGCGCGCGATGGCGAAGCGCCTGGCCGCGCGCTACGCCAAGACGCGGCGCCGCCACCTGCGCGGCCACCTCGATGCGCGGCGAACACTGCGGAAGAACATGGGCTGGGGCGGGATTCCGTTCGTCACCGTGTGGAAACAGAAGCGCATCGAGAAGCCGCGCGTGATGGTGCTGTGCGATGTCTCCGGCTCGGTCGCGGCGATGGCGCAGTTCCTGCTGATGTTCCTCTACGCGCTGAACGAGGCGCTGAAGGACATCCGCTCGTTCGCCTTCGCCGGCAGCCTGATCGAGGTGAGCGACATCCTGGAAAGAGAGCCGATCGAGACCGCGATCGCCAGGATCATGCAGGCGATCGGCTTCGGGTCATCGAACTACGGCAACTCGCTCGCCGACTTCGAGGATGGCTGGATGCGGCTGGTGTCCAACAAGACGACGATTATCATCCTGGGCGATGCGCGCGGCAATCGCACCGATCCGCGCACCGAGATCGTGCAGCGCCTGTCGCAGCGGGCGAAGCGGATCATCTGGCTCAATCCGGAATTCCGCTCCGCCTGGGGCACCGGCGATTCGGACATGTTCCGCTACAAGCCGTATTGCAACATCGTCACCGTGTGCAACACGCTACGCCATCTCGAGCGTGTGGTGAGCGACCTCCTGAAGGATGCGGCGTAGGCGTCGCTGTCACTGCGTGGCCGCCGCGATCGTTGCGCATAGCTCGTCGACCACGCGGCCGATCATCGCCTCGTCCTCGCCTTCCGCCATGACGCGGATCAACGGTTCGGTGCCGCTTTCCCGGATCAGCAGGCGACCGCAGCCGTTCAGCTCTGCTTCCGCCGCGGCGATGGCGTGCTGGATGCGCTTGTCGCGCAACGGCGAGGCGCCGGCGAAGGGCACGTTCTTCAACAACTGGGGCAAGGGCGTGAACACGCGGCAAACCTCGCGCGGGGAACGCTCCTGCTCGACGATCACCGCCAGCACCTGCAATGCGGCCAGCAACCCGTCGCCGGTGGTGGCGAAATCGGACAGGATCACGTGACCGGACTGCTCACCGCCAAGGTTCATGCCGACTTCCCGCATCCGCGCGGCGACGTAGCGGTCGCCCACCTGGGTGCGGTGCATGGCAAGCCCCTGGCCGGTGAGGAAACGCTCGAGCCCGAGATTGGACATCACGGTAGCGACGATGCCACCGCCACGCAGCCGGCCGCTGCCGGCCCAGGACTGCGCGATCAGCGCCAGGATCTGGTCGCCGTCGATCAGTTCGCCGGTTTCGTCAGCCATCAACAGCCGATCGGCGTCGCCGTCCAGCGCGATGCCCAGGTGTGCGCCGTGCATGACCACCTGGGCGCAGAGATACTCCGGTACAGTGGAGCCGCAGCCACGATTGATGTTGAAGCCGTCGGGCGACACGCCAACCGGGACAACCGTGGCGCCAAGTTCCCACAGCACCGTCGGCGCGACACGATAGGCCGCGCCGTGCGCGCAATCGACGACGATCTTCAGCTCGCCCAGCCGCAGGCCACGCGGGAAACTGGCCTTGGCCGCTTCGATGTAGCGGCCGGCGGCGTCGTCCAGGCGCGCGGCGCGCCCGAGCGAGGCCGGAGCGGCGAGGCGGTGGCTCATGTCACCGGCCATCAGCGTCTCGATCTCGACCTCGGTCGTATCGTCGAGCTTGAACCCGTCGGGGCCGAACAGCTTGATCCCATTGTCCTCAAACGGGTTGTGCGAGGCGGAAATCATAACCCCGAGATCGGCGCGCAGGCTGCGGGTCAGCATGGCAATTGCCGGCGTCGGCAGCGGCCCGACCAGCGTCACGTCCATGCCCGCGCCGATGAAACCCGCCGTGAGCGCTGGTTCCACCATATAGCCGGACAGCCGCGTGTCCTTGCCGATCACCACGCGATGGCGATGACTTCCGCGGGTGAACACCAGCCCGGCTGCCTGGCCCAGCCGCAGCGCAGTCTCGGCGGTCATCGGATCGGTATTGGCGGTGCCGCGGATGCCGTCGGTTCCGAACAGGTGTCGCACGCGTTTCATCGAGTCTCTGGCCTGCCTGCTGCAGTGGCATGTAGCCTGTTCTGAGCAGGCAATGGAAGCATTTCAGGACGTCAGGGCACGCCTGACTTTTATCGCCTGGATGGTTTCCGGAACGTCATGCACCCGCAGGATGGCGGCTCCCCGCGACAGCGCAAACAGGCCGGCGGCCAGGGAGCCGGGCAGGCGGCGGCGCGGGTCCTGCTCGCCCGACACCGTCCCGATGAATGACTTCCGTGAGACACCCACGACGATGGGGCAGCCAAGCGAGCGAAGTTCGGGCAGCCGGCGCAGCAGTTCCACGGACTGTTCGGCGGTCTTGGCGAAGCCGATGCCAGGATCGACGGCCATTCTGTCGCGGGCGATGCCGGCGCGTTCGGCGGCTTCGATCCGTTGGCCGAGCTCACGCGTCACCTCCGCCGCGACATCATCGTAGCGAGCCTGGGCGTACATATCCGCCGGCGTGCCACGCGTGTGCATCAGGACGACGGGACAACCGCGGGCAGCAACCAGCGGTGCCGTGGCCGTGTCGTAGCCGAGGGCATAGACATCGTTGACGATGGCGGCGCCCGCGTCGAGCGCCGCTGCCATCGTGGCGGCGTGGCGGGTATCCACCGAAACGCGCAAGCCCGCCGCGGCGAGCGCGTGTATCACCGGCAGGATACGCCTTTCCTCTTCGCCCTGTGGGGTGGGACGCGATTGCGGGCGGGTGCTCTCGCCACCCACGTCTATGATGTCCGCCCCCGCCGCGGCCATGGCGAGGCCAGCTTCGATCGCTGCGTCCGGATCGAGAAAGTCGCCGCCATCGCTGAAACTGTCAGGAGTTATGTTCAGCACGCCCATGACACGCGGGCGATCGAGGCTAAGACCAGCCCACTCATTCACGAGGCGTCGTTCCCACCAGCCAAGGATTGATAAGAGGCATCCCGCAACCCTCAAAATCGCGCGTATTCCGAGTTGCGATTGCGCTGGCGCCACGCGATCGCGCGATCGCCGCGATCTGCAGGTCGGGGCCATTGGCAGCGCGTCCCTGACGCCGTCGTTCAACCGCCAGTTCGGCGTAGGCTCGCGCGGCAGGACGGTCAAACGACAGGACACGCCCAGCCAACAGCACCGAGAAAGCCGTCTCGATCGCGCGCCGCAGACTATCCTGCCGGCGGCCGGCCGGCACGCAGGCCAAGCCAAATAGCATCTCTGCCTCGGTGGTAGCCGTCGTGTAGAGGTCTTCGATCGGCTGCGCATTCGCCCACGCGACGACCGTAGGTTCGGCTGCTGGTTTGGCCAGTTCCGACAACACATTGGTATCGATAACAATCACTTCGGCTGGCCCGGATCCCAGTCGGGTGCCGAGAAATCCGGAGGCTCCCGCACGGGTTCCCGTTCGGCCTCCGGCAGATCGACCCCGCCGAGCGGCTCGAACAGCGCCCGCATCGCATCGCCGAACCCGACCGTGTCTGGGGTTGACGCGGGTGCCAGCGCCGCTCGCAGGACTTGGCGGGCCTCCTCCTCCATCGAGTGTCCATGCGCCGCAGCGACGTTCTTGAGGCGCACGTGCAAACTGGTCTCAATGTTGCGGATGACCAGGGTTGCCAGAGGGCGAGCCTCCTTGCTTTGCTGCTAGCGTGCTAGCGCGCCGCTTGGTCGGGCGTCAACAACTATCCTGGCTGTGGCGCCGGCCCCAATCCCCCAGCCGGCGGTGTCGGGCTTGCCGGCCGCCCGGCGGTCGGCACCGAGGCACGGCGGCTCTCGGGCGCCGGCTCGTCCACCACCTTGCGGATCACCGGCTCTCCGCGCAGGACTGTGCGAATCTCATCGCCGGACAGCGTCTCGTGTTCCAGCAGGCCCCGCGCGAGCCGGTGCAGCTCCTCGACGTTCTCGGTCAGGATCCGCTTCGCCTTGGCATAGGCACGGTCGATGATGTCCTTGATCTCCCCATCGATCTCGCGCGCCGTCGCCTCCGACACGTTCTTGTTCTGCGTCACAGAGTGGCCGAGAAACACCTCCTGGCTGTTGTCGCCATAGGCGATCATGCCAAGCTTGTCGCTCATGCCCCACTCGGTGATCATCCGGCGTGCCTGGTCGGTCGCCATCTTGATGTCGCCGGCGGCGCCGTTGGACACCTTGTCCGGCCCGAAGATGGTCTCCTCCGCGGCGCGGCCGCCCATCGCCATGGTCAGCTCGGCCAGCAGCTTGGACTTGCTCTTCGAATAGCGGTCACCCTCCGGCAGGCTCATCACCAGACCGAGCGCCCGCCCGCGCGGGATGATGGTAGCCTTGTGCACCGGGTCGCATTCCGGCTCGTGCATCGCGCAGAGCGCGTGGCCGCCCTCGTGGTAGGCGGTCATCCGCTTCTCAGCCTCGGACATCACGAGCGAGCGACGCTCGGTGCCCATCATCACCTTGTCCTTGGCAGCCTCGAACTCGGCCATCGCCACCACGCGCTTGCCGATGCGCGCCGCCAGCAGCGCCGCCTCGTTCACCAGGTTCGCAAGGTCGGCGCCGGAGAACCCGGGCGTGCCGCGCGCAATCACCTTGGGATCGACGTCGGAGGCCAGCGGCACCTTGCGCATGTGCACGCGGAGGATCTTCTCGCGCCCGTTCACGTCCGGGTTGGGAACCACGACCTGCCGATCGAACCGGCCTGGCCGCAGCAGCGCGGGATCGAGCACGTCCGGACGGTTGGTCGCAGCGATCAGGATGACGCCTTCGTTGCTCTCGAAGCCGTCCATCTCGACCAGCATCTGGTTCAGCGTCTGCTCGCGTTCGTCGTTGCCGCCGCCGAGACCCGCGCCACGATGGCGCCCGACGGCGTCGATTTCATCGATGAAGATGATGCAGGGCGCGTTCTTCTTGCCCTGCTCGAACATGTCGCGCACCCGGCTGGCGCCGACGCCGACGAACATCTCGACAAAGTCGGACCCCGAAATGGTGAAGAACGGCACATTCGCCTCGCCGGCGATGGCACGCGCCAGCAGGGTCTTGCCGGTGCCGGGCGGGCCGACCAGCAGCACGCCCTTGGGAATCTTGCCGCCCAGGCGCTGGAATTTTTGCGGATCCTTCAGGAACTCAACGATCTCCTGCAGCTCGCCCTTCGCCTCGTCGATCCCGGCCACGTCGTCGAACGTCACCCGTCCCTGCTTCTCGGTCAGCATCCGCGCGCGCGACTTGCCGAAGCCCATGGCGCGGCCACCACCTGCCTGCATCTGCCGCATGAAGAA
>Ga0209040_10000097_pt1 | contig 52661 bp, 44 predicted proteins | sample BogFormECP12_OM3_FD_188240 | JGI IMG/M metagenome (GOLD analysis project Ga0209040, IMG submission 188240) | Bog forest soil microbial communities from Calvert Island, British Columbia, Canada - ECP12_OM3 (SPAdes) (version 2) | ecosystem: Environmental > Aquatic > Freshwater > Wetlands > Bog ... | reverse complement strand
GTTTCCATGCGGTTCAGCATGCGCTGCTGCTGTTGCGGCGGAAGACTCGAGAAATGCTGCAACCGCTGCCGTAACAATTGCTGTCGCTCTGGAGACAAACGCCGAAAGCCGGGATCGTTCTGCAGCGCCCGCTCTCGTTCGGCTGGTGGCAAACCCTGATAGCGCCGCAGCCAGTCGCCAGCATGGTGCCCCTGGCCCGGCGGATGATTCGGGGCCACTTGCCGACCTTGCACTGGCCGGACATTATTGTGCTGAAAGTTATTACGTTGCGCCAGGCAGGGAACGGCCATAGCGGTCGCCACACACAGCACCGCCGTCGCCATCCACCCCGTGCAATTTTTCAGCCGCATTCTCCCCGCCCCTCAGGGTCATCCAATCCCACCACGTACAATCTGCCGCAGGCCTCACTTCGCCGCTTCCCGCTGCTTCGTTCTATGGATTCGCCACCACATCCTGCTGCACTTCCAGGTCATCCAGCAGATCGAAGTCCGAATACAAATCGTGATTCTTTTCCAAAGCCTGCAGATCGCTTACCGCGGTACCTGGTTCAGCTTGCACCTGAGAGTCCGCTACCACGTTATTTCCCGAGTTGTAAACTCCACTCCCCTTGGTAAAGAACAATCCCACGCCAATTCCCATCAACACCGTGAGAGACGCGGCCAGCACCGGACGCCGGAACCACGTCAACCAGCCTGCCTGAGGCTTGGCCATCTCTTCCCGTAAACGAGCCTGCAGACGCACGTCAAAGTAGGGCGAAGGCTCCGGCGCCTTCCATTCATCCAGCAACGCCATCGTCCGCCGGAATTCTTCCATCTTTCCGGCGCATGCTCCACACTCCGCCAGATGCCCACCCATCTCCGGCGTCACTTCCATCAAGCCGGAGGCCAGATCCGGCATCACTTCACGAATTTCCTCGCACTTCATAACCATGTCCCCTTAGATTCTCTTCGCCAATGCTCACTCATCCCAAACCAAAAGTAGCTTTTCCTACACAAATTCTTTTAACTGTTCCCGCAAAGTCTCGTAGGCCCGAAACAGCAATGATTTCGTCGCCGATTCGCTCAACTTCAATACTTCGGCAATCTGCTTGTAGTCCATCTGCTGATACTTGTGCATGATCACGGCCAGCTTCTGCCGCTCCGGCAGGGCTTCCACCTTGGCCCGTATCGCCAGCGTCCGCTCCCGCCGCACCAAGGACTCTTCGGCCGTCACCGCGCCGTCGGCCACATCCAGCGTCGTGCCCGTTTCCTCGTCCGGTTCGTCCAGGCTCACCGTGACCTCGGGCCGCTCGTGCCGGGTATCGCGCGCGTGATTCACCGCCAGGTTGGTGGCGATGCGGTAGAGCCAGGTCGTAAACTTGGCGCTGGCTTCATAGGTCTGGCGCGAGCGGTAGACCCGCAAAAAAACTTCCTGCGCCAGATCCTCAGCGGCTGCCGTATTGCGCGCCATGCGATACATAAAGCTCACCAGCGGACGGCGATACTTCTGCACCAGATAGTCGAAAGCGGATTGATCCCCCGCCTTCACCCGCAGCATCACTTCCGCGTCAGTAAAGTTCTCGGCGCCGACAAATGCCGGCTGCAAAGAGTTCGCTGGACGAGGGCCCGCCGTCGCCATCAGAACGCTCCGGTCAATGGCAGCTGCGCCCACACTTGATCGAACCCGGCTGGAGGTGGAAAGTTGCTCTTCTTCTTGTTCCGACGAATCCCCAGAAATCCCCTCGGATGATGAGGATACGGCGGGTCGAAGGGGTCTGGTTTCATCCGGCATAGAGGTTACTTTGCGCACACGGAGTACCGGCGACCCGATGCCGCCTGTGCCCCTGCCGCCGATAGGCTACCACGCCCGCGCCACTACTCCAAAACCCGCCTGCAGAGCCGAAGCACCGGCTTCATCGGCGTCCCTTTAGGCAAGCAGAGTTGCAGGAACTTCGCACTGATGTTTGAATAGAAAACGTAGGGCGCTTAACTCAGCGGTAGAGTGCCATCTTCACACTTTTCCCCGATCCAATACCTTCAACAACTTAACGAGGCTACCGGGGACTGCCAAGTACCTGATAATACGTGGTAGCCAGGATGAGAACGGGGGCCACAACGGGGGCTGAAGCGTTTCTGTTCATCACGCTTGCTCGTGACCTTCTTCCCCTTTCTTTCGCACAACTCATACGCAGCTTTGTGCGGAAACAGGGGAGCAGGTCAGATCCGAAAATGTTTCCGACCTGCGAGGCACGCAACGGGCAGCAGGTCTCCTAACCTGGGTTCCATGGTTTCGAACCGTCCGGGGAGCATGTTGTAAAACCGCGCCCGCAGCTGATACAGGTTGAGATTGCTGTCGAATAGCTCACCGCTGTAGAGGTACGTATTCGCGATCGTTCCCGAGCTAGCGATGGGCATGCCGAAGGCGTCGTACTGGTAGGTGTAGCCCACCGTGCCCGTCGTAGCCGTAGAAGGTTGGTGTCCAGGTGCTGCCGGAAAGCTGGTTCTCGCTGATGCGCTGCAGGCCGTAGGTGTAGGTCTTCGTCACCGCGCCACTGACCAGCTCGTCGAGCACCTGGGAGTAGCCGGTCGGATTCAGCGTGTCCACCAGGTATTTCGTCGTGATTCCGGCGGCCGTTTCAGCGACCCGGTTGCCGTCGCCATCGTAGACCATGCTTACGGCTCCGTGGGTGAGCATGTGGTTCTCGAAGTCGTAGGTGCTCGCAGTGCCGGCCGACGAAATCGTGTTGCCATCGTTGTCGTAGGTGTCGGTCGTCAGGCGGTCGTTGAGATCGTAAGAATACGAGACACTGCCCGGCAGCGACGGGATGGTGGAAGCCAGCGTCTTGCGGTTGCCGACGGCGTCGTAGGTGTAACTCTCCGCGCCGTTGTTGTTGCCCGGATCAGCCGTGATGGTCTCGGATTTCAGACGGTAGTCCGTGTCGTAGACATAGTTGACAGCGCGTCCGCTTAGCTCAGCCACAGTCTGAACATTCCCTGCCGGGTATGGCGTGTAGGCGAAGCTCGACAATCCAGTCCCCGCCCTTCGTGGAACCAATGGTCTTCAGCCGGTTCACGATTCATGCTCATTTGGGTGGGAAGTCAGGCGGCGGACTCCGTGAAAACGATTGAATCAAGGCAGCGGCGGATCTATCACCCTGAGCCTGGCATATATGAGATTCACAGGTCGCGAGATATTTCGTGTAGAAATTAGCCTTGCGAGATCTCTCCAATCTAGCTTCCCACCCCCGAACCGCAGCTGTGGCGACGTCAGTTCGATTCTGTTCCGCCGCGATCTCGGAGGTCTTTAGCATCGTCCTCAGCGTCGCCATGTCAGCATGCGCTCTCCAGATTTCGCGGTATAGGCTGACAAACGAATCCCATTCCTCGTTAGTCACTCGTGGCTTCTCCTAGGCTAGGGGATTTCCTGTAGTTGGTAGTAGTTGGTCAGCCATTCTAGCACCGCAGGGTCTTCGTCGTAGATTTCTAGGGCAGCCGCTATGACATCCTCCGTTGTCGCGCAAGACGTTGTTCCATAGGGAATCTCGTCATTCCACAGGTTGTCGTAGAGTTGATGGATGTTGGGATCGACCTGCGCTGCGAGCATAGCCCCCGCCGCTTCGCCGAGCAGGCACGCAAAGCGCTTCTGAAGGAGGTGGTGCCCCTCTTCTCCTATCGGATTCGCTACTTCAACCACCTCTTTGTATATTCCTATTTCCTCAGCTTCAATGTCCTTTCCGGTCGGGTCGATCCGATTTACGGGATTGTTAGCCGCATAGGCGTATCTGTGCAAGGTTGCAGGGTCGGTAATCTTGCCCGAATGCGGGTCCGCCGCCTCGAACCGGCCGGTGAGCATGTTGTAAAACCGTGCTCGCAGCTGATACAGGTTGAGATTGCTGTCGAACCTCTCGCCGCTATAGAGATACGTGTTCGCGATCGTTCCCGTGCTGGCGATGGGTGCGCCGAAGGCGTCGTACTGGTAGGTGTTGCCCACCGTGCCCGCGGTGCTGGTGGTGAAGCGGACGTTGCCGTGGCCGTCGTAGCCGTAGAAGGTTGGCGTCCAGGTGCTGCCCGAGAGCTGGTTCTCGCTGATGCGCTGCCGGCGACCCGATGCCCCCTGTGCCCCTGCCGCCGATAGGCTACCACGCTCCTTCGCCCCTATCCAAACGCGGCCTTTCAGGACCGAAGCAAAGGGGGTTCATCGGCTTTGCATTCGGCAAGCAGAGTTGCAGGAACTGCGCACTGATGTTTGAATAGAAAACGTTGGGCGCTTAACTCAGCGGTAGAGTGCCATCTTCACACGGTGGAAGTCATAGGTTCGAATCCTATAGCGCCCACCATTTTTTCAAGCACTTGCAAGTCCTGGAATCACTCTGAAATCACCTTTCAGGGCGAGTCCTGCAATTTTGGACTCAGCCTTCTGCATCTCATCGATAACCACGTCGCCGTAGATGTTGAGCGTCGTCCTGATGTCACTGTGTCGCATGAGTTCTATTGCACGGTGAGGGCAGTCCCCACAGCATAGAGCCACGAGCGGTAAGTATGCCGGAAGCTGTGCGTCGCGCTACCCCGGGTGATGCCGGCCGCTTTCGCGGCGGACTGCAGGACAATCTTGTAACCTGTGTAACTGATCGGCAGTCTTCCCAGTTTCACCGGTGAAGCGAAGATGCAATCCTCTGCCTCGCGGAACTCGGTCGACTGTTTCCAAACCGCGAGAACCCCGAGCAATTCAGGATCTAGGAACTTGATCTTCCAGAACCCTCCGTCTTCACGGAATCGATGTGCTGTCCGACGATTCCGTGCTCCAGGCGAATTTGCGCAAACATAAGCGTCTCGCCTCATTGTCCGGGCGGTTATCCACTCAACTTAACCTTGACGAACGCTGCTTTCCGGACTGCTTCGTCAAGTACGTTAAGAGCGACGAGGGACACGCGAAGTTTGGCTTGAGAGGTTGGCAGATTTCACAATACTTCTTGCTCGGCGCTCAAGACTGATCCACTTTTACGCATTTTGGAATCATTCCCTGAACTCATTCACTGTTCGCTGGGTGCGGGAATTGCAGTGGACGATCCCCCGTCATAGTCAAACCCTGGCAATCACCATCATCCGTCGCTGTAAACTGCACCCGGATGATTTCGTTTCTGACCGCATAAGCCACTAACGTGGCGATCGAATGAAGGTTCAGCTTGTACATGAGATTGGTTCGATGAGTGTCCGCCGTCTTCTCTGAGATGTTCAGAAGTACGGCGACCTCCTTACATCTTTTGCCCTCAGCCAGGAGCCGCAATACCTCGCGTTCGCGAGGCGACAATTGGCGTGCCGGGACTGCGATGGGGCCAAGATTTCCTTTCCACCGGCCGCTTACCACGGTAGCCGGCGTTCGCATGCCCAAGAGCCAGTGGGTCTCCTGCACCGCTTGCACCGCTGCCGTCAGGTCGTCGACTCCGTCGGACCTTAGAACCCACCCGCGAACCCCTGCTTGCAAACAATCTTGGACCACCTTCTCTGAATCCGCGTCGCTGAGAATCAGTATTCTCTGGTGCAGATTGTCTTTCAGGATCTCGCGTACCCCATCGACGCCGTTTAGATTCGGCAGGCAAACGTCCAAGAGAAGAAGATCAGGCCTTAAATGCGTGCACTTCTCTATAGCATCCCGTCCGTCAGCAGCCTCACCACAAACCTGCCAACCTTGGTGAGAGCCGAGCACCGAGCGCAAACCTAAACGGAAGATTGGATGCTCGTCAGCAAGCAGAATACGAAATGCGTTCATACTTCCCCCACTAGTTAGGTGGAATCTAGCAGAACAACGCGTTTCAATCTGTGCAGAATTGCTCATAGGCAAACCTTTGCATCCCTCGAGGATTGCAGATGCCCCCAGCGTTGTAGTGGATGTCTTCAATTAACCGCCCTTCGGCCATGCGCCGCTTGCATAGCCACTCTTCGTCCAAGTCCTATCTGCGTTTCTTTATCTCTACCGCGTGTCGGTGCGACGGATTGCTCCGCAGTAGCGTGCGTGTGCACTATTGACCAGACTCCTGATTCTCACAATGGAACAATGTGAGCACTTCAACGAGGCACCCTGTCTGTCGCCTCCAACCGCTCCCCAGGGGGACTTATGTGGATTTCAAAGCATTTGAGGTTGTCGCAGGCCCACTCCGAACTTGAAAAGCTAATTTCGGAACGCACAGCAGAGCTGCAAAGGCTTTCTCAGCGTCTGCTTACGGTGCAGGATGAGGAGAGGCGCAAGATAGCCCGCGATTTGCACGACAGCACCGGACAGACCTTGGCTGCGCTGAAAATTAGTCTGTCGCTGCTGCACGAGAACTGCATGGACGCCCCGGCAACGCTGGCGATGGTTTCCGACGTTGCGCAACTGGCGGATCAAGCCATCGGAGAGATTCGAACGATGTCGTACCTGCTACATCCTCCGTTATTGGACGAAGTGGGCTTTGCGTGCGCAGCCGAGTGGTATATCGAGGGGTTCGCCAAGCGTAGCGGAATTGAGATCAATGCCGACATCGTGAATTCGCACGCGCGGCTACCCAAGCGGATAGAGATGGTTTTGTTCCGTGTGTTGCAGGAGAGCCTGACCAACGTACATCGCCACTCCGGCGCTTCGAAAGCCAGCATCCAATTCCAGCATGGAGAAAATGCAGTGATTCTGGAAGTGCGCGATTTTGGGAAGGGCATACCTGAAGAGCGTTTGCAGTTGCTTTCTGGATTGGGTGCGGGAACCGGTGTTGGTTTGGCCGGAATGCGCGAGCGCTTGCTCGAACTGAACGGCAGACTGGAAATAGAGTCGGATACTCATGGGACTACAATGCGGGCGATAGTTCCATTCTCTGCGCTAACTACATTCCGCCAGCTCGGTGATTGCTGTCAAAATGACCGTACCCTCCATTCACAGAGGCACGCGGCAGCTCCAGGTTGCTGTATTTGCAATAGCCCCGTTCCCCTTGAGACCAGTAACACTGATGAGAACGGGCAGGCGGTTCATGAAGAATGCTATGTCCTCAAGGTCTGCGCTGCGACGGAGCTTCTCGCTGACCGGGCATCCATATCCGGCTCAGCAAACAGACCTTCGATCATCCAGCCGTGCGAGGCCAAGATGCCAGCGGGCTGGGAGTCGCTGAAACCACCCACGCCGCCCGACCCGCTTCAAGCAGTGCTCATGCCGCAAGCGAAGCGCTTTCCCAGGCACAGGCGGTCGTGGAACTTGGACGCAGCAGCATTTGCTATCGTCCTCGTATCAAGTTGCTGGATTGCCTACAGCGGCCGCCACACGGCTTCGTCCGCGGGATCTTTCGAGATGAGGAGAGCGTCGGCGGTCGACGAGCAGGTATCCCTGCCAGCCGCAAACACAATGCTGGCGGAATACAAGCCCACGGTCCAAACCGTGGCAATTCCAGCGGAAGAGGCCAAGACTGCCAAACCCCACCGGCGGGCGTGGCTTGCGGAGCAGGAAGTTGTTCACATCGGAGAAGATGTGACAGTGCGTTACTTCACGGCCAAACCCGCACCGCATCGGGCCTCCGCCGGACAGCATCAAGTCGTTCACATGGGAGAAGATGTCACGGTGCGCTATTTCACATCCGTTGGTCGGAATACGACAAACTAGGCTGGGAGGTGACAACGTCAAAGGTGTGAACCTCGCCCACCATTTTTTCAGTAGGTTAGCGGGACTCGCGCTCTGCTTGCGACGCATCTCCCCTTTCACGCTCCGCCGGTAACGCCACTGGTAATCCCTCCGTGGTGCCGTTCCCTCACACAGGGATGACGCGTATCTTCGGGACCATCATGAAAACACTCTCCGGACCGGTCAGCCAACTGCCTAAGCCGCTTTCGTGCTATGCGGAGATCGCGGCCGCAAGCCGCGCAATGGGACTGGACATCGCGGACACCGATTACGAGCGGATCGATGCTCTCCTGGAAGGTTCGGGCTCACCGAAGACCACTCTCGAGAGTCATCAGTTCGCCAATCCGGGAGATGCGTTGGTGGCCGGCTTCCTGCCTCGCGAATACGAGGCGCCGTTGGAGAACTAAGTTTCGGTCCACTCTATCACCGTGCGGGAGGTTGATCCTCCGAATCTAGAGGTAGCCGGAAAGAATGCAGCAAGTTGTAGGTTCGCTCGAGCATTCCTGTGGTCAGCGCATGGGCGTAAAACCTTCCCGTTGCTTACCTCCGCATGGCCTGCGCGTCTAAGCCCAACAGCACAGCGGGTCAGGCTCGCATAATCCCCAGTTGTCTGTCCAGGTTGCGGCCGAAACAGCTGTTCGATTCCCACCAAAAAAGAGGAGTTTTCCATGCACAGAACTCGTCTGCTTGTTTTGTTATGTGGTTTCTTGTCGGTGGCAAGCTTTTGCCTCGGCCAAACCGCAATGCTCGATCTCCCGCTACAGAGCCAGCATGCCGTAGTCACCCAGCGTATTGGCCTCACCGACATTACCGTCAACTATCACCGGCCGCTGGTGAATGGCCGCCAAGTCTGGGGCAAGCTCGTTCCTTACGGGCAGGTATGGCGCGCGGGAGCGAACGAGAACACCACCATCACCTTCACCGATCCGGTCACCATCGAAGGCCAGGCGCTCGACAAGGGAACCTACGGTCTGCACATGATTCCCGGAGAAAGTCAGTGGACGGTGATCTTCTCGAAAATGTCCACTGCGTGGGGCAGCTTCAGCTACAAGCAGGACGAGGATGCGCTCCGGGTTAAGGTGAAGGCGCAACCTGCCGAGTTCCACGATGCACTCACCTACGATTTTGATGACGTCAAAGCCGACTCCACCGTTGTGACTCTGAGTTGGGAGAAAGTCGCCGTACCTTTCAAAGTCGCAGTCAACGTCAGCGACGTCGTTGAAGCCAGCCTTCACCGCCAAATCCGCGGGCTCAATCAATATTACTGGGACACCTGGGACGATGCGGCCGGTTACTTCCTCGCCGCCAAGACGAATCTGGACGAGGCGCTGAAGGATGCGGACCAGTCGATTCAGGTGGAAGAGCGCTTTGACAACCTGATGAACAAGTCGCGCATTCTCGATGCCATGGGCCGCAAGGATGCAGCTACGGAATTCCGAAGCAAGGCGCTGGAAAAGGCATCGGCTCAGCAACTTTACTTCTACGGCCGCCAGTTGCAGGGAGAGAAAAAGCAGGAAGAAGCCTTCGCTGTTTATCGCTCCAACGCGAAGAAGTTCCCGGATTATTGGACCTCGCACGTTGGTATGGCCCGCGTCTACAGTGGGCAGGGTGACTTCGACAAAGCCGTCAAGGAAATGCAGGCCGCTCTCTCGAGCGTGCCAGATGATGCCAACCGGTCTAACCTGGAAACCTACGTGAAACGTTTGCAGTCGAAGGAAGACATCAATCGCTAGCGATCGAGAACCGAACGCATTGGGAGAAAAAATGGGCCAGCCCGAAGCTGGCCCTTTCATTTATAGCCCTCATCACCAAACCCGGCACGCGTTCGCTCGAACCATCTTTTGCCCCGGCTTGCACCCAAAGGCGCGGGCAAACTCCGACATGTTCGAAACTACGTTGTCGATGCGGAAAATCGGCAAGGAATGCGGATTCGTGGTGACAATCAAACGAGCTACCTCAGGCCGCACATTCGAGCACCACGAGTAGGCATTGGCAAGGTAGAAGCGTTGCAGGTACGTCCAGCCGTCCGGACCTTTTTCATCGAGCGATTTCCCTTGTTTCTTCAGATCGGTTTCCAGCGCCATCAGCGCCAGATGGATGCCGCCGTTGTCCGCCGTGTCCTCGCCCTGCGTCAGCAAACCATTTTGCTTGACTCCGGCGCCGGCGTCGGGAACATCCTGCGTATACTCATCGGAAATGCACTTGCCGCGCTCATCATACTGTTTGGCATCTTCCGGGGTCCACCAGTCGCGCAGATTGCCGTGAGCGTCGAATTTGCGCCCCTGATCGTCGAAGCCATGAGTGAGTTCGTGGCCGATGACCATTCCGATGGCGCCGTAGTTCACGGAATCGTCCATGGTTTTTTCGAAGAAAGGCGGTTGCAAAATACCGGCAGGAAAGTTGATTGTATTCAATTGCGGATCGTAGTAGGCGTTGATGGTGGGCGGCGTCATCGTCCACTCGCTGCGGTCGACGGGCTTGCCGATCTTGGCAACCCAGCGCTCGAATTCGAACGACGATGCGTGCTCCACATTGCCGAGGTCGCTCTCGCGAGTGATTTTCACGCTGGAATAATCGCGCCAGTGCAAAGGATATCCAATCTTGTCTTCGATTCCCTTCAACTTCACAAAGGCCTGTTCCTTGGTAGCAGGCGTCATCCAACTCACACTCTCAATGTCGCTGTGCATTGCACTCTCGATGGCATGCACCATTTCAACGGTGCGCGCCTTGCTCTCCGGCGGAAAAGCCCGGTCCACGTAGGCCTGGCCGAGAGCCTCTCCTAAATCGCGATCAGCCCAGTGAGTGCAGCGGCGCCAGCGTGGAAGCTGTTCTTCCTGGCCGGCTAAGGTGCGGGAAAAGAAGTTAAAGTCTTCATCAGCCATCGCCTTGGTTAGATACGGTGCGGCGCCGTGGATCAGATGCCAGCGGATGTAAGTCTTCCAATGCTCCAGCGGATGTTCCGCCAGCAGCTTATCCTCTGCGCGAAAGAAATCAGGCGAGGTGACGATGTAGTGCTCACTGGCCGGAGCATTGACCGCCTTCAGGTAAACATCCCACTGGATGTTTGGCGTGAGTTCGCGAAGCTGAGCCAGGCTCATTTTGTTGTTGATATTCTTGGGATCGCGGCGCTTGATATTATCCATCTGCGCTTTGGCCATCGCGGTTTCCAGTTCGACTACGGTCGCTGCATCCGCGCTGGCTTGCGCTTCCGCTTCGCCGGCAAGCACCAACATCTTCTGCACATGGGCAAGATATTTCGTCAGAGTCTCCACTGACTTCTCATCGGTGTTGAGGTAGTAGTCGCGATTGGGCAAGCTAAGACCACCCTGATCGACCTGCGCTACAACCTTGGAAGCGTCGTCAAAGTCTTGCGCGCCGGTGAATCCAAAAAACGGAGCGTTCGTTTGATTGTCGGATTGCTCCCAGGCGCCGGAAAACAGATGATGGAGATGCGCGATTTCAAGGGTAATTTCCTGCTTGGATTTGATCGCGGCAATGCGGTCGAGTTCCGGCTGCAGAGGCTTGAAACCGGCCGCTTCAATCCCACTCTCGTCCATGCAAGCGGCCCAATAGTCGCCGATTTTCTGCTGCACGGCGCTACGGTTTGAATCGTTCTTGCTTGCACCTTCCAGAGTCTCGCGGAGGACGTTGTCGTTCCAGATTTCCAAACCGCCGCCCGTGCTCCAGTACACCTGGTCGGCGGGAATGGGATTGACGGCAATCCATTTATTGCAAGCGTACTTGTAGAAGTCGTCGCACGGGTTCAGCGACTTATCGACCAGATTCGGATCGAAGTGATCGAGTTTAGGGGTGCTTTCCTGGTGGGCCGCGGCGGTTGAAGCAGCGGAATTGAGAGTCGCTTTTTGTGCCAGCAGTGTCAGGGGCAAAATAAACAAGACAAAACCTACAATGATTCTGGAAATAGACATAGGGCCTCTTGTATGGAGTGAACGAATTTGGAGCGGAAATGGCAATGTCAACTGAGACGCAACCACAAGCTCGAGACATGCGCACGAAGAAAAGCAGGTTCCACAACGCGAAGGACGGAAGAATAGTGCGCGCGTCCTTCCGTAGAACAACATACTACAGACGGGCGGCAGACCGCATGGTTAGCGGCCACTGCCCGCCAAATCTATCCCGTATTGTGCAGGCCGGCAGCGATGCCGTTGATGGTCGCTCCCAGAGGATATTCCAGCTTCGCCAAGTCCCCACCTTGCTGCTTACGCCGCAAAAGCTCAACCTGGATCAGGCTCATCGGATCCACATAAGGATTGCGCAGATGAATAGAGCGCGCCAGCACCCGGTTACGAGCCAGCAATTCGCGCTGGCTGGTGATGCTGAGAATCATGCTGCGCGACCTGAGAAATTCTTCCTCCAGCATCGAGAAGACGCGCGTGCGCAGCACCGCATTCTTTACCAGCCCCGAATAAAGCCGGGCAATGTGAAGATCGGCTTTGGCGATACCGAGTTCGACGTTGCGCACCAAGTCCGAGAAGATGGCGAAGTGTTTCAGCATTTCGCGCAGCAGCTTCTCGTGGCTTTCTCCTTTCTTGGCGAAGCTCTGCAGTCCCTGGCCTACGCCGTACCACGCCGGCACAGCGTGACGGCTCTGCATCCAGCCGAAGACCCACGGAATGGCGCGCAGATCCTCCAACCGTCGCCCCTTCGTCCGGCGTGATGGTCGTGAACCGATGCGCGCCGCATCCAGTTCATGTACCGGCGTGGCCTGCTCGAAATATTCCAGCACGTCGGCATTCTCCGCAATATCGCGGCGATAGACACGGTACGCCTCCTCCGACATTTCATCCATGGCCTCTTCCCAGCGCACCTGATCCTTGGCTGGCTGCGAACCGGGGCGCGTGAGCGCTTCCAGGCTGGCGGCGATCATCAGCTCCAAGTTCCACTCCGCTAGCACCGCGTCAGCATACTTCCAGTTGAGAACTTCTCCTTGTTCGGTGATGCGGATACGCCCGGAAAAACAGCCTTCCGGCTGCGCCAGAATTGCCGAATGCGTAGGCCCGCCGCCGCGTCCTACCGTGCCTCCGCGGCCATGGAAGAGCCGCAACTTTACTCCACATTCTTGCGCAGCATGATGCAGATCGCGATGCGCTTTGTACAATTCCCAAGTGCTCGTCAGCATTCCTCCATCTTTATTGGAGTCGGAATAACCCAGCATCACCTCCTGCCACCGCCCCCAGGAATCGAGCAAGGGCTGATATTCCGGATTTCGCCACAGCCGGCGCATCACGTCGCCAGCGGCGCGCAAGGAATCGATCGACTCAAATAGCGGGACCGGCATCAGTCCAGGGTCGCCATCAGAGCCAGCCAGATTGACACCACAAGCTTTTGCGAGTCGAACCACGTTGAGCACATCATCCTCGGACTCCGCCCCGCTGATGATGTATTGCCGGATTGACTGGGCAGGATAGGTTTGCTTGAGTTGCTGAATCGTGTGGAAGGTATCGATTAACTCCCGGGTCTGCGGAGAACCACGTTCGCCGCCGTCCGGTAAATGGGCGCCTGCCGCCAATGCCGGTGCAGTCTCGCGTAATTCAGCCTTCCTTAATTTTGTCTTTCTCAGTTCCGGATTTCTGGCTTCAGTCTTTTTCGCATCAATCTTCCGCGCCGTAATCTCCTGCAGAACCTCGGCGTGAACGCGGGCGTGCTGGCGGATATCCAGCACGTGCAAATGAAAACCAAAGGTTCGGAGTTGGCGCAGCAGAGGATCTACAAAGGTCTCCGCCAAACGCTGCCCGCGATTCGACATCAGGCTCTTTCGCAACAGAATCAGATCAGATTCAAATTCCGCCGCATCATGATATGAATCCTGGGTCTTCGAGCCTTCCCGGCTACGCTGCAAACGATGAACCATGTAAGAAAGAAATCGCCGGTAATGCTCCTCCGTGTTGCCCGGCCCCCAAAGGATGAAGACGGCGGGCATCGACTGCCTATATTGCGCGAGACGAGCGAGAATCTCCGAGGAAGCGCCCGTCTGCCTCGACGACGAACTCAGACAATCACTCAGGAATTCCACCTGCCGAATGTATTCCCGGAGAATCATGGTTCGCGCCAGTTCCAGCGCATCCTTCATGCATTCCGGCTTCACCAGCGGATTGCCATCGCGATCCCCGCCGATCCAGGACCCGAAACTCAGCAGGCTCGGGAACTCCGTCGCATCGAGAACGGTTCCATAAACCTCGCGAATCGACTCCGCAACCTCGGCATAAATGCGAGGCAGAGTTTCAAAGAGCGAAAGCCGGAAATAGCGCAAGCCCATGCGAATCTCGTCGTCCACCGTGGGCTTGGTCTGTCGAACTTCGTCCGTCTGCCATAGTGCTGAAATTTCCGCGTGGATGATCTGTTCGCATCTCAGGGCTTCGCCCAAAGTGAGGGGAAGGCGATCCAGCCGCTCAAGTTGTTCGGCAATGCGGCGGCGCTTCAACAGCACGGTCTGACGCGCCACTTCCGTGGGGTGGGCCGTGAATACAGGAGTTACGATTACTTCCCGAAGAGCCGCGAGCGCCGCCTCAGCCGTCATTCCTGCTTCCTTCATCCGCAGCAGCGTTCCGTGAAATGATCCGGGCAGCGCATATTGCCGGTGCAGTTGCCGGGCACGGCGGCGGCGCTTGCGATGGTTGGTCTCGGCGAGATTGGTCAACTCGAAATAAATTGCAAAGGCCTTCGTCACTTGATAGGCGCGGCTCACGTCCATCTCAGCAATCATCGCCTGGGCGCTCGCCATCAGTTCGCCGTGGGACTTAGCCGCCGGACTGTGCGCGACTCGCTCGCGATGCCGAATCATGAGCCGCCTCAGCGCCTCGACGGTATCGAACAGCTCCTGCCCAACCTGCTCCACCAGCACGCGCCCCAGCAATGCTCCCAGCGAGCGCACGTCCCGACGCAGCGAGTGATCCTTGGAGGAATCGTCTGACTGCGCCGTAAGTTCGAGCAAACGGGCTTTTTGATCGTCCGCTTTCCACAGTGATTTGGATCGGGTCATGATGGAGCGAATCAAGATGCGTTAAGACGACAGGATAAATCAAAGAGGCCAGTTCTCAGTTCTTAGTTCTCGGCAAAACGGGGCCTTCATCCCAAGAGGTGAGAATTCAAGCAGCGAAGAGCGAGTAGAAATCAGGTTAGATGGAAAACTGAGAACTGACGGCTGACAACTAGGAGCTGAGAGCTGATCACCTACTTCGGGTTTTCGAAGCGGTAGCCGATGCCACGCAAAGTTTTCAGATACCGCGGGTGGCGGGGATCGGTTTCTATTTTCTCGCGCAGCCGGCGCACGTAAACGTCGATCGATCGCGGCGTCACAAAGGGAGTTTCCTTCCACACCGCATCGAGCAATTGATCTCGCGTGAGCACGCGACCGACGTGCATGGCCAGATACTCGAGCAACCGAAACTCGCGCACGGTCGTAAGAATCGTCCTTCCCTGCACCTGCACCGTCATCGAAGAGGCGTCGATTTCGAGATCTCCCACGCGGAGCACTTCCGGCGCGACCGCCGGCTGACGAACGCCCCGCAGCACACTGCGCACCCGGGCCACCAACTCGCGCGGACTAAAGGGCTTGGTGATGTAATCGTCGCCGCCCAGTTCGAGGCCCCTGACGCGGTCGGCCTCGGCGGTCTTCGCCGTGAGAAAAATGATGGGTGTCGCCGAGAGGGTTGCCGTCTGACGAATCTGCCGGCAAAGGTCAAAACCGTCGGCTCCGGGCAACATCACGTCTAGAAGAAAGAGCGAAGGCATTTCGCGCAAGGCTTCGGAGACCACTGACGCGCCGCTGACGAAGCTTTGCACGTCAAAACCGGCGGCCTGCAAGTTATGGGAGATCAGCCGGGCGATGTCTTCTTCATCTTCGACCACGAAAACCAGGCAGCGAGACACTCCGGTATTTCCCGCTTCGGCTCGCGGTTCGTAAGATCCCATGGGAAGCTGCATCGTCGGTTATTTCAGGTTCAGTCGGCTCCAGACCGTGCACATCCGGATTCCTAAAATGTATGGTGGAAATGTTGCGAGAATGTTTCCCGCGTGTTAACGAATGATGAATTTCGGGAAAGGACAGCCGTTTCTGAATTACCAGAGGCCGAGTTGGCTTTTTTCTAGAAAACGTCGACCTGCGCTAGGATTGAGAAGCCGAGGTTGGAGGTGCACCGTGGCGAAGCTCCGCATTCTCTCTTTTTTCGTGCTCGGTGTGATCACTTTGGTCTCACCCCTTGCTTTCGCACAAGAAGGCAGCAGTTCCGTGTTTCTTGCCAATCAAGAAGTCCGCGTCGCGAACCTACCCTCCCTAACGGCGCCGTCGGCGCACCGATCCGCGGTGTTCGCAACGGCGCTGGAGACCGTGCTCCACGACAAAACCGTGTGCTGCGGAAAGGATTCGGCCCTGGAAGACGTCGCGCTTTACGCCAGCCTGTCAGCGCCACTGTCCTTGAAGGAGCTCAGCACCAAGTTGCAGGGTAGACATCTCTTGAGCGATGGCCGCCCGGTCATGGTCAATGCGGAATATATTCCGCACGACTCGATTAATCCCTCGCTTATCGTAAGCACTCTGACAGAACAGCACGCCTCGCTGATAGAGAGGAAGTCTCATGTCTACGTGTTGTATGGAGCGCTTTTCGACGAAACCCGTGACTCGTCGAGTGGAGTACGAGCGTATGCGATCCACAAACTCTTTCTACTGGATCTCCGATTTTCTGACCAACGCAGAGAAGTTGTATTCGACCGCGAAACCGACGATTGGGGGCAAATGCAAGGATTGCTCACGGTCGGATTCGTAATCCCACCATCCACCTGGAAGTAGTTTCCGAGCCTAGGGACGTAAGACGAGGAGAGCGTTTCGCTACGTGGCTGCGCGCTTCTTGGGAGCATGCCGCAGGCTGCGGCCTTCGATCAGGCTGTATAGATCCTCGGCAAGATTGGTGGTATGGTCCCCGGCTCGCTCCAGTGCTTGCGCCATGAGAAGCACTTCAAAGCTGGATGGATTGCTCTGCGCGCCATGATCGGTGAGGTGTTTCTGGAACAAAGCGTGACAGACGCGGTCGATGTCCTTATCCATTTGCAGGACCTTGCGGGCGCATTCCAGATCGAGATCAACAAATCCGCGATACACCAGATCGAGCATCTCGCGCAGGATGGTCGACATCTCGACCAACTGGCGCACATCGGAAGCCGCCGTCTTCGCAGTCCGCGCTTGTACTCGCAGGGACATGCTCATGACCAGATCGCCGATGCGTTCGAGGTCGGTGGTGCATTTCAGGCTGGTCAACAACTGGCGCGCCCGAGTTTCATTCACGCGCGTGATGGCCGCGGGCGTCCGCTCATCTATGTAGCGCTCGATTACGTCGAGTTCCTGCTCGCACTCTTTGATGGCAAGAAATGCCATGCGCGAGGATTGCGTGAACAAATCAGGCACATTGGCGGCGGCGTCGCGAGCGATGAGAAATGCTTTCAGCGCTGTCCGCGCCAGATCATCGAGCGATCCCGTGCCTTTTTTCGCGGCTTTCTTTTCCACTTCCGGATTCTCACGCGAGCTGCCAGACGCGTCCGTCTCTTCCAACGTCGTTCGGGATGGGGAAACTTTGCGGACCATATTCAGCGAACTTCCAATAGACGACACTCATCCGTCTATCACCCAGAATAATTCATTTGGTGAGTCAGGGAGCAGTCTAACCGAGAAGTGTGAACGGACCGTTAAAAAACCGGGTTGCAGTACGCGCCGCGCCCCGACTAAATTACTCAAAGGCTTACTCGGGGACTTGCATCAACGGTTCGAACTCTTCGATCAGGGAGTCTGCATCGTGGAATTGCTGGAACATCTGCGGCGTCAGTTTCTCTACGATGCTTGGGCCAACCGCGAGGTCTTAGCAGCGATCAAGGACGCGGGATCCGGAGCATCCCCAGTACGGCCTCTGCAGTTGCTGGCGCACATTCTTTCCGCCGAACGGTTGTGGCTGGAGCGCATACGGCGACAACCGCAAAGTCTGCCCGTCTGGCCGGAGTTCAACCTCGAACAGTGCGAGACGGAAACCAGCGAACTCGCAGAGCTCTGGGGCGAATATTTCGCCCAGCTTTCCTCCTCAGCTCTCTCGGAGAAAGTCACTTACAAAAACAGCAAGGGCGAAGCGTGGTCCAGTACCGTGAAGGATGTGCTGACCCATGTTGCGATGCATTCGGCGTACCATCGGGGGCAGATCGCCAGCCTGATGCGCGCGGGCGGACGAGTTCCCGCCTATACCGATTTCATTCATGCTGTACGGCAAGGGTTCATTGAATAGTCACGAACCGGAAAGCAATCGATGGAAAGTCGACAGTTCTATTTGTTTACCGTCGTCCAGATCGTCGTGATTTGCGTACTGCTGTGGTTCATCTTCACGATGCCGGGCCCGTGGGATTGGCAACGGAACCTGGGAACAGCATTACTGCTCGCGGGTGTGGCGGGGATTGCGGTCGCGCGTTATCAACTGGGCAGGTCGTTCGCTATCAAGGCGGAAGCTCATCAACTGGTGACGCACGGAATCTATTCGAAAATTCGCAACCCGATTTACGTCTTCGGAACGGTGCTGATCACCGGTTTTGTGCTGCTCATCCACCGTCCCGTGTTATGGCTCCTCGTACCGGCTGTCATCATTATGCAGACGCTGCGCGCCCACCGCGAAGCCCGCGTCCTCGAAGCGGCATTTGGCGACGCCTATCGCGAGTACCGCCGCAAAACTTGGTTCTGAACGGCGACTGTGAGCCTCACAACCTGAGGCGCAAGGTGAGTTAATATCTGTGCAATGAAAAAAATCCCGTTCCTCACCCTGCTGGCGTTTTGCGCCGTAATCCTTCTGGGCGCAGATGAACCGAAGTTCCCGCCAATGCCCGCCGCCGTTTCTAGCAACGCTGTCGCCACGCTCAAAGGCGGCTTCCAATTGTTTTCCATGATGGGAGTGGGCCCGAAGAAAACCTGGGACGACGTTACCAACCAGGTCTATGTGATGACTTTCTCCCACGCGGGAAAATGGAGTCAAGGCCGCGCCGTTCCCGGGCCGGTAGGCCGCTTGAATGCCGCCGCCGGAGGAGTCAAGGGAGTGGTCGTTCTCATGGGCGGTTATGTAGTGGACAATCAGGGCGGTGAGCTCACCGTGCCGGACGTCAATGTTTACGAGCCCGGCGCCCGCCGCTGGTCTCGCGGCAAAGATATCCCAGTCCCCGTCGATAGTGCGGCCACCGGCGTCACTCACGATCGTTTCGTTTATTTGATCGGCGGCCGCTCGCCCAATGGCCCGGTAAACAATGTGCAGGTTTACGACATTGACCGAGATGCGTGGAGTCAGGCCACGCCGTTTCCCGGCACTCCTGCCTTCGGCATGGCCGGTGGCCTGGCCGACGAAGAGATTGTTGTCGTGGATGGCGCGAAACCTGGGCCATCCGGCGGCCCGCGCTACATCGCTTCCGACGAATGCTGGCTGGGCAAGATCGATCGCAAAGATCCCAGCAAGATTGAATGGACCAAGCTGCCGCCGCATCCCGGAACCGCCCACTTCGGAATCTCCGCCGGGGGTGCTGAGAAGGAGCACAAGATTTATTTTTCCGGTGGCACCACCACTCCCCACGATTACAAAGGTACCTCGTATGATGGCCAGCCTGCAGACGTTTCCAACGTCACTTTTGATTACGACCTGCATGCAAACCGATGGGATACGATTGACGAGAATAGCTATGACCCTCGAGCCGACGGCCGCGGCCTGGTGGAGACGCCTCTCGGACCCGTGGTTTTAGGAGGGATGGTGAAAAACCTGGCGGTTACGTCGCGGGTAACGCTGTTTGCGAAAAAGTAATCTGCGGTCAGCCGAACGAAACTCGTTTGGCAGATGCCGCCGCTTCGCGATACAATCCCTCTAATTTAATCGTTCATTTGCATGTGGGCCTGCGTTCCGTTTTACGATCCGCATCAAGGAAATGACCATGTTTAACCCGCGGTAGTTCGCCATCCTTCTGAGTCCGCAAGCCGGACCTCTTGTTTTGTCTCTGTTAATTTTGCTCGCGCGGTCGCCAGATTTTTTCTGGCGAACAGCGCCCAAAGCTCGAAGGTATTTATGGATACCGCAAACACCTCTGCCGAGCAGCAGCACACATTATGGGCCTCACTGGTGGAAGCCGTTCGCGGTTCCCACCAGGACTACACCACTGGCAGCCTCAACCGCGCGATCTTGCTGCTGGCCGTCCCCATGGTTTTGGAGATGGTGCTGGAATCGCTGTTCGCCGTGGTCGACGTTTTCTGGGTTGGCCGGCTGGGCGCGAACGCGGTAGCTACCGTCGGCCTTACCGAATCGATGCTGACCTTGGTTTTCTCCGTAGCCATGGGCCTGAGCTTGTCCACCACAGCGATGGTGGCGCGCCGCATTGGTGAAAAAGATCCCGAAGGCGCCGCAGTCGCGGGCGTACAAGCCATCGCCCTGGGCCTGTTCATTTCCCTGGCGATCGGCGTGCCTTGCTTCCTGTTTGCGCCGAACCTGCTGCGCATGATGGGCGCATCCTCGGAGATCATCGCCACCGACAGCGGCTACACCAGAATTTGCCTGGGCGGAAGTTTTGCCGTGCTGCTGCTGTTTCTCAACAACGCGATCTTTCGCGGCGCTGGAGATGCGGCCATCGCCATGCGCCTGCTCTGGGTGTCGAACATCATCAATCTGATTCTCGATCCCTGCCTCATCTTTGGCTGGGGACCGTTTCCTCGCCTGGGCGTGACCGGCGCGGCTTTGGCCACGCTGACTGGACGCAGCATCGGAGTCCTCTACCAGTTCTATCGCCTGATGCACGGCACCGAGCGGATTCGCATCCTGAGGAGCCAGGTACGCCTGAGTTTGCAGGTTCTGCTGCGACTGATCCGCGTTTCGCTCACCGGCATTCTGCAGTTCGCCATCGCCCACACCAGTTGGATCGGACTGGTCCGTATCGTTAGCTTCTTCGGCTCCGCGGCGCTCGCCGGATATACGATTGCCATTCGCATTGTAATTTTCGTAATCCTGCCGTCATGGGGACTGAGCAATGCGGCGGCGACGCTGGTCGGTCAGAACCTGGGCGCGGGCCATCCTGACCGGGCTGAGAAAGCGGTGTGGCGGACCGGCCTCTACAACGTGATTTTTCTCGGCGCGGTTGGCGTGATCTTCATATTTTTCTCGGAGCCCATCGTCCGCCTATTCACGCACGATCCGGCAGTCGTCCCCCTGGGTGCGGCTTGCCTGCGCATCGTGAGCTATGGAAATCTCGGCTACGCTTATTTCATGGTGATGATGCAGGCCTTCAATGGCGCGGGGGATACGATCACGCCAACCATCGTGAATTTCTTTGGCTTCTGGCTGTTCGAGATACCGCTAGCCTATTGGCTCGCTCTCCCGCTGCATATGCGCTCGAATGGCGTATTTGCCTCCATCGCCATTGCCGAAAGCTCCATGGCCGCCGTCAGCGCAATCCTGTTCAAGCAAGGCCGCTGGAAGAAGAAGAAAATCTAGTTACCTTGCCCGCGCCAGCACCAGCGTGATGTCGTCTGGCTGCTCGTTGTCGCCGATCCAGTCATCGACCGCCGATGTAACTGTCTGGCTGATCTGCAGCAGCGGCAGGTGACGATTCGCGCTCACCAACTCGATCAGCCTCTCCTCGCCAAATTCTCCGAACTCGTTCTCCGGCTCGGTTACGCCGTCGCTATAGGCGATGAAGATTTCGCCGGGATGCATTTGCACCGATCCCTCGTCATACGTCGTGTTGTCGAACAGGCCAACCACCGTCCCGCCCGCCTCCAACCTTCGTACCGCGCCGTCCCGGCCAATCAGAATGGGAGGCAGATGCCCTCCATTGCTGTAGGTCAGCTGGTGCGATCGTCCGTCATAAATTCCTAGAAACAGCGTGGCGTATTTTTCCGGCGGAGTGCTTTCGTAGAGCTGATGATTAAGCAGGCCGAGCAATGCTCCCGGGGAAACTTCGATGCCCTCCGGCCACGCCGCCATGATCCTGCCCGCGCCGGCTACTGCGCCCACGGCCACTGGCTCGCGCATCTGCGGCAGGCTCTCCACACTGTAGGCCCGCACCGCCGAGTGGATGGTCGCCATCAACAGCGCAGCGGAGATTCCCTTCCCGCTGATATCGCCCACCGCCAAGATCAGCTTGTGGGAACTCGCCGTCAGAAAATCGTAGTAGTCGCCGCTAACCGTTCTCGCCGGGCGGCAGAAGCCGTGCACTTCGAGCGACTCCAGTTCTGAAACCTGTCGCGGAAACAGCTGCGCCTGCACCTCCTGCGCAATGGCGAGTTCGCCCTCCAGTCGCTGCTTTTCCTTCTGCTCCTGAATCAGTTTCTCGATGGATTCCGTCATCGAGTTGAACGACAGTGACAGCTGCGCCAGCTGATCCGAGGATTTCACCGGAATACGATGGCTGAAATCGCCGCGATCGACATTCCTTGTGGCGTTATAAAGCTCGCCGACGGCGCTGGTCATAGTGCGCGTCATGCGCGTGCCGATGATCAGTGCAATCAATTCAATGACGGCAAAGAAAATGAGGATCCCGAGCAGAATGTATTCCACGCCCCGCGCGATATCTCCCAGCGCGGCGAACAGATGGCTGTAGAGCACGGACGGCCTGGTGCGAACTCTAACCAAGGCGCCGGCTCGCTCCCGTTCCCCCGTTTTCCAATCCACCACCGGGAGCGGCGTGCCAAAAGTGATCTCGCGATCCATCGTGCCCGCAGGCGCTGCGAGCGAACCCACGGTAAACGTTGGACGGAAAACCCGTTGATCGCCTTCCGGGCTGGGAGCCGCCTTTGCGTCGCTGGCACTGCTTTCGACCTTACCCTTGTTGGGATCATCAAAAAGGCGCGTTTCAAAACCGTTTCCCTTAGCCGCACTCGGGTTCTGGTTTTTCTTTTGCGTGTCGTCGAACTTGATCCCAGCCGCATAAAGGGTGATTTCGCCCAGATTCGCCGCGATGTCGGCGATCATATCTTTGTCCAGAGGCTCACCGGTGACAACCGTAAGTTTTTCTGGCCCGACCACAAACACGGAGGCCACGCGCAAGTACAACCCGTCGTTGTCGCGAATAATTTCTTTGAAGGGCTGGCCTTCGCGAATCGTCTTGGCGAACTCGCTGTCGTCTTTATTGAAAAACTCGGGAAAGTCCATGGCCGACGAATTTTGGGCTCCGCCGCTGAATAACAAAATCCGCGTACCGTGCCAGGCACAGACTCGCCTTCTTCCCCAGGCGCGGTCTCGTTTCCTCAGTCCCTCCAGCGAATCCGCAGTGGGAGGTTGGCCCTTCTCGATCCGCGCAGCAAGTTCATTGCTCACCGCGGCATTTACTGCCTGCATACTGCGCAGTTGCGAATTGATCTCCGAAGTCACTACGTAACTGGCGAACTGTCCGGCGAAAAGGTAGATCGTGATAAGCGCCATCGCGATCAACAAAACGGCTGGAATGACACCGATAAAAACGTAGGTGACGATCAGCCGGTTGCGCAGTCGCCACAGAAGCTTTCGCTTCATTCCTCGGAACGCAAGAATGGAAAACAGCAAAGCAGCATCAAAAAGAAGAAATCGAACCCAGCCCTCAAGGCTGTCGCTGGCAGCAGGAGCGAATAACTTCAGCAGCATCTCCAGAATGAAGAGTCCGAACGCCAAACCCAGTGAATACCAGGCTCCGCGCGCGATCCAACCCTGTGGCCACAAACCAGCAGCCGTCATTCTCGCGCGCAATTTCCAGTAAGCGTCTCGCATGACTTCGACTTGCCGCTTGCGCTTGGGCTTGGGCGATAGGTCTCAGGTCTTAGGTCATAGGAAAAATCGGCATGCCAAGACCCAACCCTCAAGACCTAACACCTAAGACCTTCTTTGTGAGACCCGCCACACTCATCCCGAAAACAGCTAGATCTCGGGATAGAGATCGAAGAACGCCTCCAGGCTCGTACGTAACTGTTTTTCGATTTCTTCTTTGCTGCCTTCGAGCACGTGCATGGTGACGTGAGCCTCGCGACCGTTGGTAAGCTTCACCGGAGCTTGCCCGACCTCGGCCACATCTTCCGAGGGCAGTAGCCGCATGCCATAAACCAGCGTTAGATTCGCCATCCTCGAATTCTAACCGTCTTCCTCTTCTGGGCAAAACCTTCTCCCGGTCTTGATGGTTTAAGGTTTTGTGCAGCCATCATTTAGAATTCCGCAGTGCTCCCAAAAATCATCCTTGTCGTCGCCGGCGCGCTGTTCGCCCTTCCCGCGTTCGCCCAGCAGTCTTCCGAGAGCCCTTCGACTCAACCACAGGTGAAGGTCAACGTGCTGAATGTCTGCACGCCTTCCGCCGAGGAGCAGAAGGAAATCTCCGCAGCCCTGGCACGCATTCCGAAGCAGCCATCGTTCAGTCCTGATTTTGAGATTTCGCATGGCGTCTCCACTCTGACCGAGGCGCCGAACTTCCTGCAGCCCGGACAAAGCACGCAAATTTCTGGCGAGCCTTCGGTCGCACACTACGTTCGCATCCGTCGCGAGTTCGCCGCGCAGGCCTGGTTCTCAAGCGTGCAGTACTCGTTTAGCAATGATGGCCAGAACATGGTTGAGACGCTCGTGCTACATGTCCGCGACCCCAAGGATTTGATCCAGGTCTCGATGGAAGACAGCGCCTCGGCCATCAGCAGCGTTGCCACCATGGTCGCGGCTAACACTCCTGCCAGCCGCATCCGGCTCGAAAGATTCGGAAAATCTTCAGTGGCACTGGCCCGCTGCGCCGGCGCAGAGAACGGGCCGGCGCCGGATCAAAGCGCCTATGAACCGCTATTCCGCGACGCCTCCGAGGTGCTCGCTGATTATCGTCGCCAACTGGGAGTGCGACGCAGGGTGCCCGCGGAGTTGGCGCAGATTCCCAGCGCCGCAGCGAAGACCGCCACAAAATCCAAGTCCGGAAAGCCTCCAGAAGAAAAGAAGTGACCGACAATCCCTTCGTGTAGGTTAGTTGTGCTCAAGTTTTACTCTTGCGGCGCGAAGGTGCACAATGCATCGAAATCTGAAATCCGCAATCTAACGACTACATTTGGAAAATCATGAGTGAAACTCGCAACGTCGTAATTATCGGCTCCGGCTGCGCCGGACACACTGCGGCTCTCTACACTGCGCGCGCCAATCTGAAACCTCTTGTCGTGGAGGGCCATGAACCCGGCGGGCAGCTCTCGATGACCACGCTTGTCGAGAACTTCCCAGGTTTTCCGGAAGGAATCATGGGACCACAACTGGTCGAGAATATGCGCAAGCAGGCGGAGCGCTTCGGCGCCGAATACCGCATGGCCCATCTCACCAGCGCCGACCTCAGCCAGCGACCATTCCTGCTTCATCTCGGCAAACATCAGGTCCACACCCAATCCTTGATCATCGCCAGCGGCGCCTCTGCGCGGTGGCTGGGATTGCCCAACGAACAGAAGTTGATCGGCCACGGCGTATCCTCCTGCGCCACCTGCGATGGCTTCTTTTTCTCTGGAAAAGAAATCGCGGTGATCGGCGGGGGCGATTCCGCAATGGAGGAGGCTTTGTTCCTCACCCGTTTTGCCTCCAAAGTTACGCTGATTCACCGGCGAGACTCTTTCCGTGCCTCCAAGATCATGCTGGAGCGAGCCCAGCACAACCCCAAGATTCAATTCCTCACCGACACGGTGGTCGAAGATGTTTCTGATCCCAGCAAACACGAAGTCACCGCCCTTAAGCTGAAAAATCTGAAAACCGGCGTAGTTTCGGACTTCCCCGCGAGCGCGATGTTCCTCGGCATTGGCCATGAACCCAACGCGAAGATGTTCGGAGGCCAGCTCGAGACCGACGCGGACGGCTATCTCAAAACGCACAACTACGTGATGACTCGCGTCCACGGAGTCTTCGCCTGCGGTGATGTGCAGGACCGCCGTTATCGTCAGGCTATTACCGCCGCTGGAAGTGGTTGTATGGCCGCTATCGAGGTCGAGAAATTTCTGGAAGAGCACGGGAGCTGAAGAAGCACAACGCCTCATAGCCGTTCGAGACCGATTTTTCCGGTTTCGGCGAGCTCCTGAACACGGCTTCATGGGATTACCTACGTAATCTTCACCGCCTACTAGATTCCTCTTACTCTGCTCTTAGTCCCATGAAATTCCTCCTCAGGCACAGCTTTGCGCTTGTGGCTCTTGCGCTGTTACCAACCCTTGCAGCCGTGTCCGCCGATCTTTTCGCTCAAGAGCATGCGGAAAGTACTCGCAAGGTTTTAGTACGGGTCGCCCCGCAATATCCCAGCCTGGCGCGCTCGATGAACATCCAGGGTGTCGTAAAAGCGGACGTACTGGTTGCGCCAAATGGCACCGTGAAGTCGGTGGAAATAAAGGGAGGTCATCCCTTGTTTGTTCAATCCGCGCAGAACGCGCTGCACGAGTGGAAATGGGAACCCGCTCCTCACGAAACCCACGAGATTGTCGAGTTGAAATTCACGCTCTAAGCTTCAAGTCGTCAAGCGATCTTCCGTTCGCTGGTGACCTCCGTCCTATCTAAGCCCTACCCGCCTTGTGATACAACTTTCTGTGATCTTCCTGCACCAATCTGGGTCGGCCGCTTACCACTTGTCAGGTGAGGCATGTTAAGAGCGTTCTTCGTCCGTCTTTCTGAAAACCAATCCCTACGCAATTTTGCCGAGCGTTCTTCTCTAGGCCGTCGCGTCTCTGGCCGTTTCGTCGCCGGCACGGAAATCTCCGACGCCGTTCGCGCCACGCAAGCCATCAATCGCGCCGGCATGAGCGTCAGCATCGACAATCTCGGGGAGAATGTCACCAATCCGGATGAAGCCCGCTACAGCGCCCAGCTCTATCATCAAATTCTCGACGCCATCGCTGGTAACCAACTCAATGCTAATATCAGTCTCAAACTCACTCACATGGGCTTGGATGTGGATGAGAAATTGGCCCGTGAGCTCGTCAGTGGACTTGTCGCCAAGTGCGCCGCCATGAACCCTCGCGGCTTTGTGCGCATCGACATGGAGGGATCTCCCTACACGCAACGCACGCTCGATTTCGTCCACGAACTCCACCGCACGCCCGGCAACGCCAACTCCGTGGGCACGGTGATCCAGGCATATCTGAAGCGCTCCGAGAGCGATACTGAAAAGCTTCTGGCCGATGGGATTCGTATTCGTCTCTGCAAAGGTGCGTACAAGGAGCCGTCTGAGATCGCGTTCTCTTCCAAGCACGACGTTGACGCCAACTACCTCAAGCTGATGAAAATCCTGACGAAGAGCGGCATCTATCACGGCCTGGCTACGCACGACGAAAGCATCGTCCAGCAGGCCCAGGCCTTCGCGATTGCCGAGAAGCTCCCGCGCGACTCCTTCGAGTTTCAGATGCTTTACGGCATCCGTCGCGATCTGCAGCAGAACCTGGTGCGCAACGGCTGGCGCGTCCGGATATATATTCCATTCGGCACCGAGTGGTATCCGTACTTCATGCGGCGACTGGGCGAGCGTCCGGCAAATGTCTTATTTATCGCGCGCAACCTACTGCGGGCGTGATGGCGACGAACTGTTTAGAACTGGTCGTCGCCAGATAGCTTAGGACTCTAGAGTCTCTAGTCTCCATCGCTACATTTTTCGGCTAAATCCATTAAGATGCTAAGGCCCCCCGAGCCGGGATGCGCCATGGATACACCCTCCTCACCTAGAAAATTAGCGGGCCGCTACGAGGTTCGCCAGATTCTCGGCCAGGGAGGTATGGGCCTGGTTTACCGCGCCTATGACACGGTCGTGCGTCGCGAAGTCGCGTTGAAAACCATCCTCGACATTCCCGATCCTGCTTCGCTTCAGTTGTTCTACAAAGAGTGCGACGTGCTCGCCTCCATGAGCCATCCCAACATCGTTGAGATCTTCGACATCGGAGAGTTCGAAGAAGACGGCAAGAAGAAACCTTATTTCGTGATGCCGCTTCTTCCCGGCACAACGCTCGAATACTTCATCCGCAAAGCCAGTCATCGTCTCACTGTCGAACGCACGATCGACATCATTTCCCAGACCTGCCGCGGTCTGCAGGCAGCGCACGAACGTGGTCTCGTGCATCGCGATCTAAAACCGAGCAACATCTTCGTGATGGAAGATGACTCGGTAAAGATTATCGATTTCGGCGTGGCTCACATGGCCGACGCCCACACTACGCGCGCGCAGAAGGGCACGCTGCTCTACATGTCTCCCGAGCAGATTGAACTGAAGCCCTTATCGCCCGCGTCTGATATTTTTTCGCTCAGCGTAGTCTGCTATGAAGCCATGACCGGCCGCAATCCTTTCCAGCGCGCCCGCGCCGACGAAGTGGTCGACGCCATTCTTCGCCACATTCCGCCTCTGGCCGCAGAACTGAATTCCACCGTAAGCCAGCCCGTGAGCCGCGTGCTGCACAAAGCGATGGCGAAACAATCCTGGCACCGATTCGCCAGCGCTCGCGACTTCGGTGACACGCTCAACAAAGCGCTGCGCAACGAGCCGATTGAGTTTTTCGATCCCGAGCGTACTCGTCCGCGTCTGCAGCGCGCCACCAAGGCCCTGGAAGAAGGCGACTTTCAATTCGCCGGAGAAATCCTTGGTGAACTCGAAGCAGAAGGCCACATGGATGAAGCCATCGGCTCTCTGCGCAGGAGACTCGATGGCGCTGTGCGGCGCAAGACTCTTGCGCAATTGCTCGACGCCGCACGTGCGCGCTTCGAAGAAGAAGAAGATCCGCTCGCCCTGCAAAAATTGCAAGAGGCGCTGCAGATCGAACCGGATAACGCAACCGCATTGGCTCTGAAGAGCAGAATTGAAAACCGCCGCAGCGACCGCCAGATCGACAACTGGTATCGCTTGGCCCGGCAGCATATCGACAATCATGCATACGGGCATGCTCGCGAAGCGCTGCAGAACGTTCTCCAACTTCGGCCGCAGGAAGCGCGCGCGTTGCAGTTGCTGGCCGAGGTCGATCGTCAGGAGCAGGAATACAAGAAACTCCGGCAGGAGAAAGAGCAACTCCATCGTGCCGCGATGGAAGCTTGGCAAAAAGGCGACGTGAGCAATGCGCTTTCGAAGCTGGGTGTGGTGTTGGACCTCGACCGCCGCGCCCCGGACTCCATCAACCGCGAGAGCGGCGCCAGTTACCAGAGCTTCTATAACGAAGTCCGCTCCGAGCATGACGCGATGAACACCGCGTATGCCGAAGCTCGCAGGCAGCTCACGGAGCACAATTTTGCCAAGGCGATGGCCGCGTGCCAGGCGTATCTCACAAAATATCCAAACAACGCGATCTTCCAGGCGCTCCGTTACGACATTGAGGAGCAGCAGCGGCAGGAACTTTCAGCCTTCATCGCTTCCGTCGATCGCCAAGTCGAAACCGAGCCCGATCTGGATAAGCGCGTCAACATTCTGCGAGAAGCGCTCGACCAGCATCCTGAAGAATCGCATTTCGAGCGCGCGTTGCGCCTGGTGCAGGACAAGCGCGACCTGGTCAACTCCATCGTCGCCCGCGCCCACCTCCACGAAGAACAAGCAGCGTACAGTGATGCGCTGAATGACTGGGAAATCCTGCGTACGATCTACACCCAGTATCCGGGATTAACCTTCGAGGTCGACCGCCTGCAGAAGCGGCGTGAGCAGCAGACTCGCATCGAATCGAAAACGCGGCTTGTCGAACAGATCGATACTTGCTTGCACTCCAGCGACTACGCTCGCGCTATCGATCTGCTGCAATCGGCGGCAGCCGAGTTCCCCAACGACGCAGAATTGACGGAGCTCGAGAAGCTTGCCCAGGATGGCCTCAAGCGCAAAGCGGAAGCCCACCGCCTGATGACCGAAGGCCAAGCCTTGTTCGCACAGCAGAAGTCCGCCGACGGAGTCAAATTACTGCGCCAAGCCTACGAGCTCGATGAAAACAACTCTTTGTCGCGCGCAGTTCTGGCCAATGCGCTGGTCGAACTCGCCCATTCCGTTGTAGAAACCGATTGGCGCGAAGCCGAGAAACTCGCCAAAGAGGCCCTCGACTTGAATCCGGCGCATCCGATGGCCAAGACCATCAAGACTCTCATCCTCGATCACAAGAAGGAAACCTTCGTTGAAGAATGTGCGTCGCAGGCGCGCAAGTTGCAGGCTGCTGCTGATCCCGCCGCTGCTCTGTCGCGAATCGAGGAGGGATTATCGGTTTATCCGCGCGAGCCTCGGCTGATTCAGATTCAGGAAACCGTGCAGCGGGATCTGCAGACGCAGCGCCGCCAGCTTCGCCGTCGCGACGTGGAAGAACTGCGCCGCATGGGGAGTGAAGTCGAGGCAGCCACGGATGAGGCTTCAAAGCAAGCGTTGGCAGACCGTGTACGTGCTGTGGCCGCGAAATATTCGAAAGATGGAGAAGTTCTCTCCATCGCAAATGGTCTTCTACACCGCCTGGGCATGCTGGAAGTGAGCCGGGTAGTCACCACCGGATCGCCCGACACCGATAGCGCGACCAGAACTTACCACACTCCGCCGGCCAAGTCGGCGGAGCCTTCTTTGGAGGCGGCGAGTAGCCCGGCGTCATCTCATGTATCGAAGGTTGCGCCAGCCCCGGCCCCACCCCCGCTGACAGCGCCCCTAGTGGCGCCAGCACCAGCCGCCGCGTCGGTCGCCAACCCTCCTGCGCGCGCGCCCAAGGCACCATCCGCTTCCCGCTCCAAGCAACCTACGAAATCGCCACGGCGGTTCACCACGGCAATCCTGGCGTCTGCCGCCGTAATTATTTTAGTGATCGCGATTCTTCTGTTTGCGCGAAGACATCACGCCGCGCCGGTGGCTTCGGCTCCCGAACCCGCAGCTGCTCCTGCCACTCCCGTTGCGGTTTCTCCCGAGCCAATGTCGCCACCTGTCGAGCCACCTTCCGAAACGAGCGCAGAAAAAACAGCCTCCGACGACTTGGGCACGCTCGTTGTGATCGCGGGTCAAGACAAAGCGAAAGTTTTTCTCAACGGAAGGCTTCAGCCGCAACTTACTCAGAACGGCCAACTTCGCATCCCGAATCTCGAACTCAAGGACTACGCTGTCCGCGTCTCCAAGTCCGGATTTCAGGATCTTCCCGAGCAGAAGATCCGAATTCGCAAGGGCGAGCAAGCCAAACTGATTTTCAATCTGCAACCCATCCCGCATCTGGCTTCGCTGACCATCCAAGGTGGAGTACCCGGTTCTACCGTTCTGATCGACCAATCTTCGGTCGGAACGGTTCAGCCCGACGGCACGCTCAACATAGCGACCGTGAATCCGGGAGACCACACGATCGAGGTCCGCAAAGACCGGTTCAAGCCCAAGCAAATCAAGAGACACTTCGTCGCTGGCACGGCGGTTTCTCTGACCGCTGCAGATTTGGCGTTGGAAGCCGCTCCGGGCGAGTTGAAAATTACCTTTACGCCTGCCGACGCTCAGGTCGCCATCGCCAAAGCGGGCGAACCTCCGACAAAAGTGAGCAGCGGCAGCCCGATGAGTCTCGCTGCCGGTTCCTACACGCTCACCGCGAAGACTCCAGACAATTTCACGCGTACTTCGACCTTGGAAATCACGGCGGGCCAATCCCGGAATCTGGATTTATCTCTTGCCCCCGACGGCATGTCGAAGTGGGACGATCCCGCCGGCTGGAAGCAGGAGAAGGGCTCGTTCGTTCGCAAGGGCGGCGACTTCGTGATGTACAACCTCAACCCCACCTCGGGCACATTTGTTTTTTCGGCCATGCTCGCCAAAGGGCATCGCCTGCGGTGGGTGCTCAACTGCACCGACATCAACAACTACATCCTCTTCGAGATGGATGACAATAATTTCTACCGCACGGTCATCCGCAACGGCCAGAAGGGAGACGAAATTAAAATTCCCCACAAGACCGACAAAAAGAGCTTCCGCACTTTCCAGATTCGCGTGGGACCGAATGAGATCGTCCACCAGATCCGGCAGGGAGACGGCTGGGTGGTCCTCGACCGCTGGAGTGTACCCGGGAGCAATTTAAGTCTCGGCCGGTTTGGCTTCTATCTTCCTGGCAGCGACCAACTCGCCCTCTCCGGCTTCGGCCACTATGTTGACTTGACCATTCGATAGTCTTAGTCTGCGGGACGAGAGAGAAAGGCCAGCATGCATTCCTTGACGCGTCGCGATTTCATGCGCATTAGTACGGGCTCCGTAGCTGCAGGAGCCGCAGTAAAGTTCACCCTTCTGGAACCCGCTGCGCTGTGGGGCGCGGGCCGCGCCGTGGCGCCAAGCGATCGTGTTCGATTCGCATCGATAGGAACCGGCACCCGCGGATGCGAGTTATTGCAAGCCTCGCTCGCCGTGCCCGGCATTGAATGTGTCGCAGTCTGCGATCTTTACAATAGCCGCCACGAAGCCGCTCAAGAAGCCGTGCAGAAGCAAGTTCCGGCGACGCGCAATTACAAAGAAATCCTCGACCGCAAGGATGTAGACGCCGTGATTGTTGCCGTCCCCGATCATCAGCATCGCCGCATTGTGGTGGACGCTTGCGCCGCCGGCAAAGACGTCTACTGCGAAAAACCCATGTCGCACACCGTGGAAGACGGCTTCGCCATGGTCGAGGCAGTGCACAAGGGAAATCGCATCATGCAGGTCGGCAGCCAGCGCGTAAGTTCCATCGTCTACGAGAAAGCGCGTGACCTCTACGCATCTGGCGCACTCGGCGACGTGTTCTTCATCGAAGGCTCATCGGATCGCAATTCGCCCAGCGGTGCCTGGGTCTATCCCATTCCACCCGATGCCAGCGAACAGACTATCGACTGGAATGAGTTCCTCGTCGGTGCGCCGAAGCGCCCGTTTGACGCCGCCCGATTCTTCCGCTGGCGCTGTTTCTCGGACTACGGCGAGGGACTGGCCGGCGATCTGTTCGTCCACCTGCTCTCCGGAATTCACTTTATCTCAGGAACGAACGAAGCGGCGCAGCGCGCACAGTCAAGCGGCGGGCTCTTTCGCTGGAAGGACGGGCGCGATTTTCCTGATCTCATTGAGACTCTTTACGACTACCCGAAATTCCGGGTGGTGCTCCGCTGCAATCTGAATAACGCCGGCGGCGAGCCGATCAAATTCCACGGTACCAAAGGCACCATGGAAATCATTGGGCAAACGCTCACCTTCATCCCCCAAGATATAACTCCCAAGCCGGAAGAATATTCCACGAAAGGCTGGCCGGCGCGGCTTCGCAAAGAATATTTGGCGCACTGGAACACCGAACATCCGGAGCCCGGTCCACTCGACTATCAACCAGTTGAGGCGGAAACTTTCACCGCGCCACAAGGCTACAGCGATGTGTCCGCGCACCAGGCAAACTTTTTCGATGCAGTTCGAACTCGCAAGCCTACGGTGGAGAACGAGGTATTCGGCAACCATGCGGCCATCGGATGTCACCTCGCCAACTACGCCTATTTCAAGAACACCATTGCAACCTGGGACGAGCACGCCAAGACGATTCGTGGATAACCCACGACGTCGCGCCGTTTTATACGAGACGATTCAGAATTGAGGTCTTACAATGGTTCGAATTTCGAGAAGAAGTTTTCTGAAGACCGCGACTGCCTCTGCCGCGTGTGCAGCCCTATGGAACGGCGCGCCCCGGCTTCTGGCCAATGCTCTCGGCCTGCCGCTCGGCCTGCAGCTTTACTCCGTTCGCGATGTACTTCCCAAAGACTATGACGGAACGCTCCATCAACTCGCCGCGCTGGGCTATCGCGAAGTCGAGGCTGCGGGTTTCTTCGGTCACACTCCGGCGGAAGTGAAGCAATCAATGGATCGCGCTGGCCTGCACTGCGTAAGCGCCCACTATCCTCTTTCCCAACTGCTGCCCAAGGTGGATGAAACCATTCAGTTCGGCAAGGACTTGGGACTCAGCTACATCGTCTGCGCCTCACCCATGTTGAAGGCTCCTTCGCACGTGAAAGATCCCGGATCTCGCGCGGCCAGAGAATCGATGACGCTCGACGACTGGCGCTGGAATGCGGACCAGTTCAATCACATCGGCGAAAAAGTAAATGCCGCCGGAATGCGGTTCGCCTACCACAACCACACACCGGAGTTCCGCTCAGAAAACGGCGTCGTCTTCTACGACGAACTATTGCGACAGACTGATCCGGCAAAGGTGACCTTCGAGCTAGATTGCGGCTGGGCTGTGGTGGCTGGACAGAAGCCTGCGGAACTTCTGTCTCGCAATCCCACACGCTTTTCCATGCTGCATGTGAAGGATTTCAAGATGACTCCTACGTCCACGCCTTCCGACCATCCACCTTCAACCGAAATGGGACACGGCAACATCGATTACCGCCCCATCTTTGAAGCGGCGAAGAAGGCCAATATCAAGCACGCGTTTGTGGAGCAGGAAGAGTTTGATATGCCCCAGATGGAAGCGCTGAAGATCGATGCCGACTACATGCGAGCCATAACGCCGTAACACGCGCCTAGCGCAATGCACTGCGGATGGCCAAATCCAGGCCGACCATAATTACGGCAGACGCGGGAATCACCAGCAGTGCTGTTCTCAGACGCCGCGGATCGCCACCGGCGATGGCGCCGATGATGCGCGAACTCACGGCGAGGCCAGTCCATCCGCACGTAATCACGAAGCCAATCGCGGTCGCGGTCATGCGCGGGAAGGCGTCGCCGACTATCGCCAGTGTGGTCGGAAAGACTGGCGCCATCGAAATCCCCGCAAGAAATACCAGCACCGATGCGGCAACCGTTCCCTTGGCCCGCAGCATTAGAAAAGTTGTAACCGCCATGGCAACGGATCCCACCAGCGTCACCGTGACCGCGGGGGCGCGGGTGAGAATAGGCAGAATGGCCGCGCGGCCGATTAGCATGCCGAGTGCAAATCCCAGGGAAAGTATGTTCAGTGCCCGCGACTCAGGAATACCCTGTGCGATCAGGTGACGCGGCAACCAGTTCCACATCCCGACTTCGCAGGTGATGTAAAGAAAAACAAAGAATCCAAGTAGGAACAATAGCGGACGTCCCAGCACCGGTGCGGCTTCCGCGAGCACGAATCGTCCGACTCCCGTAGGTCCGGGCATTCTGGTGACGATCTCGATCACCAGCGTCACGACCGTGAGTGACGCGATGGTGTAACACAGGCGCACCGAGTTCCGCCCAAAAAGATTCGCCGCGATCAACGGGGTAGCCAGCGCGCCGAGTCCAAAGAAAAGATTGGCCAGGTTCAGCGCTGTAGCGCGGTGGGCCTCGCCCACATCGCTGGCCAGAGCATTTGCGCCCGTTACCATGATCCCGCCGCCCACTCCAAGCAAGAACAGCAGCAGCACGATGCTGCGAAATCCGGGCGCGCGTGGCAAGACGAACAGCGCGATTGCAATCAAGGCAAGTCCGAGAACGATGCCCAGTTTTTTCCCTTCGTTATCGAGAACTGGTCCGGCGGCAAGCGAGGCAAGAATGAGGCCGACCGCTTGTGCGAAAGCGATAGTTCCGTTCTGACTGGGCGAGAGGTGGAACCGGTCCGAAAGCTCGGGCAGGATGGTGCCCAACATGGCGGCGATCATCCCGTAGATAAAGATGGCAATAATTGCGGCGAGAATTAACACGCGTTCCTTTCACTTGCCGGTTTCGGCTGTCGGGATATCAATCCAACCTCGCGATCGATGGCTCTGGAGTTCAGCGTTGAGGATGGTCAACTGCCGCAGTCCATCGATGAATTGCGGATACTCGATCGCACCGCGCGGATCGCTGATCGAAGCATAAAAGCGCCGAAAGACCTGCTTGAACGTGTCGTCATAACCTTCACTGTGTCCGCCGGGAAGATCGGCATAGCTGCGAGCCGCAGGCTTGAGCAGAGATGGATCCTTCACAACAATCTCATTGCCCACATCGCGATGGCCGATCCATAGTTCGTCCGGCCGCTCCTGATTCCACGCCACGGAAGACCGTGCGCCGCAGATCTCAATGCTGAGTCGATTTTTTCTTCCCGCCGAAACCTGACTCGCGGTAACGCTGCCTTGCGCACGCTCGCCCATGCGAAAAATCACGGAGCCGAAGTCTTCCGTGTCGACGGCTGTCTCCTCATAGTCTTTCGGGCCGAGCAGTTTATTGGAAAACGTTTCTACGGAATGTTTCGGCTTCTTCCGTGTTCGATGAAATGTCTGAAGGTCGGCGCAAAGAGAAGTCACGCGCAATCCCGTGACATGCTCAGCCATATCGAACCAGTGTGAGCCAATATCCGCCATGCAGCGCGAAGGGCCGCCAGCCTTGCCATCGACACGCCAGTTCCAGTCGGTGTCGTAGAGCAGCCAATCCTGGAAATAGGTCCCTTGCACGGCGAAAATTTCGCCCAGGTCTCCGTCCTCGCGCATGCGTCGCATCTGCTGCACTATCGGGTAATAACGCAGATTGTGACAGACGCAGTTTCGCAATCCTTGGCGCTTCGCGAGCGAGACGAGTTCTTCCCCTTCCTCTACGCTCGTCGCCAGCGGCTTTTCGCAGATCACATGCTTCCCTGCCTCGAGTGCTTCTTTCGCCATCGAAAAATGTTGTGCGTTCGGCGTGCAGATGTGGACCGCATCGATCGCCCGGTCTCGCACGACCTCGCGATAGTCGCTTGCAATGGTTGGGATGGAGAATCCAGAACCCAAACGCCGCGCCGCATCGAAGTTTCTTCCCGCGATTGCAGCCACTTCCACGAACTCGACCCGTCGCACTGCTTCCAGGTGCACCCGCCCCATAAAGCCAGTGCCGATGATCGCCGTTTTGATTGTTCTCATTCCCATTCGCTCTGCGTCACACCCACCAGGCCGCGCCCGGCTGCTCGCGAATCACAATGCTGTTGAGAAAATGCGCCGCCTTCGTCAAGCCTTCTTCCGGCGAGAGCAAGCTGTCCTCGTGCTCGATCGAGAGCACACGATCGTAACCAAACATCCGCAGGGTTGAGATAAATTCGCTCCACCACTCTGCACCGTGACCGTAACCGCATGTTCGAAAGATCCAGCCACGTTCGCGCTCATTGGTATACGGCTTGGTATCGAGCACACCAGTGCGCGGCAAGTTTGCAGTGTAGATTTGCGTATCCTTGGCGTGAACGTGGAAGATAGCATCCTTGAGCACCCGGACCGCCGCGATTGGATCGATGCTCTGCCAAAAGAGATGGCTGGGATCGAAGTTGCAACCCACGCTCGGCCCCGCGATCGAGCGCAACCGCAGCATCGTCTCCGGACTGTAGACCACAAATCCCGGATGCATTTCGATCGCGATTTTCACGCCCTGGTCAGCGGCGAACTTCGCGTGCGCAATCCAATAAGGCGCGACGACCTCGCTCCACTGCCAGTCGAGCACTTTCAAATATTCCGGAGGCCAGGGACACGTCACCCAGTTCGGAGCAGTGGCCTGCGCCGAATCGCCGGGACATCCTGAGAAGTCGATCACCACAGAGACGCCGAGTTTCTCTGCGAGCAGAATCGTCTTGCGGCTTACCTCGCGGTCGTGCTGTGCTCGGGCGCGATCGGGATGCAACGCGTTGCCGTGACAACTCAAGGCACTGATGCTCGCACCGTGATCTGCCAAAACTTTCTGGAACTCGGCAAGAGCAGTCGCGTCTTCGAGCATCGACAACTTGCAATGCGCATCGCCGGGATAGTTGCCCGTACCAAGCTCGACGGTGTCGATCTGCAGCGTCTTCAGTTTCTTTAGAACCGCGGCCAGCGGAAGTTGCGAGAGCAGAGGCGTAAACACTCCAACGCGCATAAAGATTTCTAGCTCCTATTTTGTTCTTTGAAGATTAACTGAACGCCGAGCCTTGCACTCGACCAGCGGCGCTCACTTGATTGCAACGTCTTCGACGGTCAGCAGTTCGTAGCTCACGAATGCAACTTTCGAACTATCGGGCGACCACGACGGAACATTCATCGTGCCCTGTCCGCCGAACAGCTTGGCCAGGATCGTGATCGGGCCGTCGATCTTTCCTCCGCTGACATTCATGATTCGCAGTTGCACATCTTTATTAGGCGGATGACCCACCACATCGCTCCCGTATGAGAGGAAGACCATCCACCTGCTGTCCGGAGAAATATGGGGAAACCAATTGTTGTACTCGTCGAATGTGATCTCTTCCTGTGCGCTTCCATCCGCGTGCATGCGCCAGATCTGCATGTGACCGGTGCGCTCTGAGTTGAAGTAGATGTACTTGCCGTCGGGCGAGTACTCGGGCCCGTCGTCCAGCCCCTTCGCCGTGGTCAATCGAGTTTCATCGCCGCCGCTGAAGGGAATGGTGTAGATGTCGAAGTCGCCGTTCCTCTGTCCGACGAAGGCGAGCGTCTTGCCATCCGGCGACCAGCCGTGCCAGTACGACGGAGAATCCTTCGTGACAAGGCGAGGCGTGCCCCCGGAAAACGGCAGGATGTACACACTCGATTTGTGGTCAGGCTGCGAAGAATCGCTGATCGCCAACCATTGCGAATCCGGAGAAATCCCGTGATCGTTGTTGCAATGGATGGCCGTGCCGGTATCGATGGTCGTGGGCTCTCCACCATCAACGGGCACACGCTGAATCCGGCCCTCGCGGTTGAAAAGAAAGCTAGCTCCATCATGCGTCCAATTAGGCGCCTCAAAATGGCTGGCATCTGTGTAGACCACGCGGCGATCGGCGGATTCAATCGCTACCGTCTCCAGCGCGCTGTAAAGCACGGGCGGCGCGGTGGTCGCTGCGGGCGCCGCGAGGTCCACATTCGTGAAGATCGCTTTCTCGACAACGGCCTTGTCATGAGAGCAAACGCCGATGCCAACATAAAACGACCCCTGCAACGGCAGCTTGATCGAAGCGCCCGAGGGCCGCAACGGTTCACCCGCGCCCGCGGCTAGAAATACGTAGATGAAGTCGCCACGCTTCTCAATTCGCAAGCGGACCGGGGCAGAGAGGTTTGACTGAATCTCGTGTGTGGTTGTGCCTTTTGCGTCGCGATACTGCAGCGAGGTAAGCCCGTCGCCGTGCAACGCCACATCAGCGTAAGGCGAATCCGCATCAAGGGTCTGGCGGATCATCAGCACCGCCTTACGATGCTCATTCCCACCCTTTTCCGGAAAGGCAACGTCCGCCGTCAATCCAATATCGCCAGAAACTTGCTTCCAGGCAAACTGAAATGCGTCGGACGTGAACCACATGTTCTCGCCGCTGCCCGTGACGGTGTAGGCGTGCTGCGCGGAGTCGTACTGCATAGACCCAGCGTGCAGCGTGATGCCAACGTCAGAGTGATTCTGAAAGAGACCAAGTGAGGAAGACGCGTTCTGTGCTCTCATGCCTTCGCATACAAAGAGTACGACCAGGACGGCACAGAAGGATAAGCATGAATGCCCAAGAATAAGTTTGCGCATGTAACAACCCCTCCGTAGCGCCCCACGGAAAGGTAGGGCGATGGAGCCGAAATTGTCAATCGAGCGCGTGGTGGGCAACGTGTCAGTTTCCAAATGCGATGGTTAGCGCCGGCGGCGGCAACTCCCTGCTCGCAGGATTGATGCGAAAATGTGATGCCTCAAATCGAAATTTTGCATCGTTCTATTTTGAAGGTAATTTGACGCGTTCCCTTGCTCCACGCTAGTATCTTTTGAGCATGTCAAGTTTCAGCAATTTTCGCCAGGAGTGCATGTGTGCATGTTGTTGTTGTGCATGCGTGTGCTCTGGTGCGGGTAAATTGCTGACTTAAGACCTTCATAACATCGGCACTTATACCCACCGCCAGAGAGCATCTGGCGGTGGGTTTTTCTTTTTGACGGCAAATATGACCAATACAGCAACGGAAACCAAAGCACAGAAGTCCGAACGCCTCAAGCGCGCCATGAATCCGTGGGAAGGTCTCGCCGAAATTCGCCGCTTCGCGCGCGAAGGCTTCGACTCGATTCCTGCCGAATGGATCGGAACCTACTTCCGCTGGTGGGGAGTTTACACGCAAGGCGACGGCGCCGGCGTCGTGGGTGGCCAAGGCGGCGTAGGGCGTGCCCTGCCGTTCTTCATGCTCCGCATTCGAATTTCCAACGGCCTTCTGCGCTCCGATCAACTCCGCACCATCGCCAATCTCACCCGCCGCTATGCCCGTGGCACCGCCGATCTGACCGTGCGCCAAAATATCCAGCTGCACTGGATCACGATCGAGGCCCTCCCCGAAGTGCTCGAAGAATTGTGGCGCGTCGGCTTGAATACGATTGGCGCCTGCGGCGATGTGACTCGCAACATCACAGGTTGCCCAGTCGCTGGTGTGGACGCGGACGAAATCTGCGATGCGTCCTCGCTGGCGCTCGAGGCTGATCGCATGCTGGCCGGCAACGCGGAGTTCTACAACCTGCCCCGCAAGTTCAAGATCTCGATCACCGGATGCCGCGTCTGGTGCCCCTACCCGGAGATCAACGATATCGGCCTCACCGCCCTCCAGCGCACTGTCGGCGGAAAGCCTGAGATCGGGTTCGCCTTGCGCGTGGGCGGCGGGCTTTCTACAGAGCCCTACCTCGGCGTGCCTTTGAACGCATTCGTTCGCTGGAATCAGGTCTTGCCGGTGATCAAGGGAGTTGCTGAATTGTTCCGCGATTCCACTCAGCTTCGCGAGCACCGCGAGCGCGCGCGACTGAAGTTTCTCTTCCTGCGCCATGGCTGGACTCCGGACGACTTCCAGAAAGATCTTGAGCACCGCATCGGATTTCAACTCGATCCCGCCGAACCCGAGCGCGCGCCCTCCGATGTTTACCGCGATCACGTCGGCATCCACCCGCAGAAGCAGGCCGGCTACTGCTACGTAGGCTCCGCGGTTCTTCGCGGCCGAATTACTCCCGAGCAAATGGAAGCCGCCGCCGATCTTGCCGAGCGCTTCGCCGGCGGCGAACTACGCACCACCAACATGCAGAATCTACTGATCGTCAACGTCCCTCGCCTGCAGGCTGACGAGCTAGCGAAGGAACTGGGTGAAATCGGATTGCCGGTGAGTGGCTCGTCATTCTTCCGCGGAGCCATCGCGTGCAGCGGTAGTGAGTTTTGCAAGCTCGCCATCACTGAAACAAAAGCCTTCTCCCGCTGGCTGGTTGAAGAATTGGAAGAACGCCTGCCGGGCTTCGATCAGCACCTCAAGCTGCACGTCACCGGTTGCCCTAACAGTTGCGGGCAACACTGGATCGCCGACATCGGAATCGAAGGCAAGAAATTAAAGGTCGACGGACAAATGGCGGACGCCTACTACTTTTGCCTGGGCGGCGCCGTCGGTCTCCATCAGTCGATTGCCCGGCCAGTCGGATATCGCTGCCTCGCCACCGAAGTTCCGGAAGCCATCGAGCGTCTTCTGCGTCGGTACCTCGTCGATAGCAACCCGGGTGAAAATCTGCGGCAGTTTTTTTCTCGCCACAGCGATGCGGAATTGCGCGACTACCTTGCCGGACAAACCATCGCTCCGGTCCCGCGCGATCTGCCCGAAGGACGAGTGCCCAGCGGGGTGGAAGGCTGACACCATGAGCAACCTGTTCCCCATGTTCCTGAAACTCGAAGGTAAGCGCTGCCTCGTGGTCGGCGCTGGCAAGGTCGGCGAGCCCAAGATTGGCGGCCTTATCGAGACCGGCGCTCGCATCCAGGTCGTCGCTCTCGAAGCCACGGCCGCGGTCCATGACTGGGCAAGAGCAGGCAGGATCACGCTCGAACTCCGCGCTTTTGCTCCGAACGATCTCGATGATGCGTTTCTGGCCATCGTAGCTACCGCGTCGCGTGGACTTAACGAATCCATCTATCGCGAGGCGCAGCGTCGCCGAGTTCTGTGCAACGTTGTGGATGTTCCGGAATATTGCGACTTCTATTACCCCGCGGTCGTGCGCCGCGGCGATCTCCAAATCGCCGTCTCCACCAGCGGACACAGCCCGTCTCTGGCGCAAAAAATTCGGCAGCAGCTCGAGCGGCAGTTTGGCCCCGCATACGCGCAGTGGGTCTCGGAATTGGGAGCGACACGACGACTTGTACTGGCCAGCAATCTTGATCCACAGCGCAAACGTGAGTTGCTGCAGTCGCTGGCGAGCCGGGAAGCTTTCGAAGCAGCACTCGCAGACGAGTCCCAGAAAAATGCGTTCGCGGAGGACGACAGGAGAGTAACCGTATGAATGGCAAAGTGTATTTGGTGGGCGCGGGTCCGGGTGATCCCGAATTGCTCACCCTAAAAGCTCTTCGGTTATTGCGAACTGCGGACGTGGTACTTCACGACGACCTCGTCTCGCCCGAAATATTGAAGTTGATTCCCCACGCCGCCGAAATCCGGAACGTTGGCAAGCGCTGCGGAACCAAGACTATGCGGCAGGAGGAAATTAATTTTCTGCTGGTGATGCTGGCTGCGTCCGGACGCCAGGTGGTGCGCCTGAAGAGTGGTGACCCGCTGATCTTCGGCCGCGCTGGAGAAGAGGTCGAAGCGCTTCGGCGATCGAACATCCAATACGAAATAGTTCCCGGCGTTACTTCGGCCCTGGGCGCTGCAGCCGCAGCCGGCATTCCGCTTACTCATCGACAAACATCGTCTACCCTCGTCCTGACGGCCGGTCATCGGGCTTCTGAACACTCCGATGAAAATTGGAGCAGCTTCGCTGGATCAGAGTCGACGCTTGTGATCTACATGCCCGGCCACGACTATGCAGAAATTTCCAGCCGGCTCACGAGCTCTGGATTCGCCGCCGAAACTCCCTGCGCCATCATTTCACGGGCCACCACTCCGCAGCAGCAAGTGCACCGAACCACAATTTCGCATCTCCATCGGGCGCCGAAACTCGCTGCCCCAACCCTGCTGGTCGTTGGCGAAGTTGTGAAATTCGCCGACCGTCCCGCGGATCAGATCGAAGCCAACTTCCCCGTAATGGAGACCGCGCTCGGAACCATGCTTGCGCAGAGTTTCCCTTCGCTGGTGGACTCGGCTCAAGAGGAACCGCTGTCATGAAGAAGGAAGAAATCGCCCATTTACAGAATGCCGCTGAAACCTGGACACCAGAACGCGTTCTCCGCTGGGCCTTCGAAAGCTTCGGCAGCAGCGTGGCAATCTCCTCGGCCTTCGGTGCGGAGGGTATGGTTCTCATCGACATCGCCTCCCGTACTCGCCAGAATTTTCGCCTCTTTACTCTGGATACCGAATTTCTTTTTCCCGAGACCTACAACTTGATGGACCAGGTGGAGCAAAAATACGGCATCACCATTGAACGGGTGTATCCACTTCTCTCCCCGGAGGAGCAGGAACGCGTTCACGGTCCAGCGCTCTGGCAACAGAATCCTGATCAATGCTGCAATCTGAGGAAGGTCGAGCCGCTGCGGCGCAAGCTGGGCGAACTGCAGGCGTGGATCACCAGCATCCGCCGGGATCAAACCACTGCTCGCGCAAGCGCCGGCAAGATCGAATGGGATGAAAATTTTGGTTTGGTGAAAATTAACCCCCTCGCCGACTGGAGTTCCAAGCAGGTGTGGCAATACATCTACCAGCATGACACTCCATACAACCCACTGCATGACCGCGAATACCCCAGCATCGGTTGCACTCATTGCACCCGTGCCGTGCGTGCCGGAGAAGACTCCAGGGCCGGTCGCTGGTCTGGGTCAGCCAAGACCGAGTGCGGCCTTCACATCATCCAGCCCCTGCCCAATCCTCCCGAGGCAGGCGCCTGAGGGAGCGCTCCGGCCGGTTTGAGTGACTCATCAGGCGCAAGGGCAGCTGGGACATTTGGTAGCTCTACCGGGAATCTTCGAACAGGATTTTGAAGATTGAGAATCCCGGGCTACTTATGTTTCATTTCCGATCAAGAATCCACAACCATATTTAACTATCTAGCGAGACCTCTGTAACTTCCCTCTTTCTCGATGCTCTTACCAGAGCGCGGCTCGCGATCCAGGGACTGCCCTGCCCCGATCTCTGGTTGCAAAATCCAGGGCCAGCGTAATTTACCGAACCCTTAAGGAGCATTCCGATGTTGAAAACGTCCCATGTCCTGTTGACCACAGCTTTGGCGATAAGCGCGGTATTGCCAGCCCCTAGTAAAGCCCAAACCAGCGGTGTTTCCGGTGCTGTCTTCGTCATGACGAATGCAGCCGACAACAATCAGATCGTCGCATACAAGCGCAATTCGGATGGTTCGTTACAGGAAGGACAAACATTTCCAACGGGAGGCCGGGGCAGCGGCGGAGTTACCGACCCGTTGGGATCGCAAGGTGCTTTAACGCTGAACGAAAAACACACGCTGTTATTCGCGGTCAATGCGGGCAGCGGGAATATTTCCGTATTTCAAGTCAAGGGCGCGAAGCTTACGCTGCTTGGGACTGTCCCCTGCGGCGGCAGCGAGCCCGTTGCAGTTGCCCAGCAAGGAAACCTGCTCTACGTGGTCAATGCTGGCGGCGCGAGCGACCTTGTGGGCTTCCGCCTCACGACGGATGGACACCTGAAGCAAATCGCAGGTTCAACCACTTATCTGAGCACCGGAACTTCCGAACCCGGCTCGCTATCCTTTAGTCCCGACGGCCAGTTCCTCTTGGTCACGGAAAAGCTAACCAACAACATCGACGCCTTCCACATTCAAAGCAATGGCACGTTGGGTCCCATCGTGGTGAATCCGAGTGCCGGTCCAGGCGCATTTGCGGTGTCGTTCGCGCCTAACGGAACGGCTCTGCTGGTCGAGACCGGACCTACCGGCGGTACGAATGCATCCGCGATCTCTTCCTATACGGTCGTCAGCAATGGAACGCTCACTCCTGTCAGCAGCAGCGTTCCCACTCTGGGCGCGGCGACGTGCTGGCTGGCGGTCACTCCCAATGGCCAGTTCGCTTACACCTCTAACTCTGCATCTTCCACCATCTCTGGCTTCGCTCTCGGCGCAGGCGGGGCGCTGACGCCGGTCTCCGGAACCTTGGTGGGAACGAACCCAACCGGAAGTATCAACCTGGAGATCGTCATTAGTTCAGACGGCAAATATCTGTACACGCTCGATTCAGGTACCGGCACCGTCGGCATTTTTGGCATCAATCAGGATGGAACGCTTACCAACCTTGGCGATGCAGGCGGCCTCTCCGAGGACGCCGGCCTGGAGGGCATGGCGGCGTTCTAACGGCATCGGGCGGACACTCTGTTGCCTTGATTTTGTCTTTCATTGATCTGGGGCGCCCCATTTCTCGCTTCCCTGGCAAGAAGTGGGGCTCCTTGGTTCCCCACTCTTAACTCCGGAGAGCACAAACAACGGTAGTGTCTTAATTGATAAGACGACCTCGGGTTGGCTCGGAGCGCTTCCCGACCATCATCCCGCGTAGAAGTTGCGAGTAGTAATTACAGAAATAGCAGGAGTCAGCAGGAAGCTGGTAGCGCTACCGGGAATCGAACCCGGGTTTGAAGATTGAGAATCTTCCGTCCTAACCCCTAGACGATAGCGCCATCCGGAGAGCTTCGATTATAGCAAAGCGGCCAATTGCAATTTCTTCCCGCGAAATCACTTTCCACAGCCTCAGAAGGTCTATACTGGCTTCAAACAATACAAACACTGTCCTCTCATACTAGAAATTGGCGGGCAAGGTGTATGTGGTTCGCTCAACAATTCAATTCATTCCTAAATCTAGGTATCTGTAAGGAGTATCCGAATATGGCGAGACCAAGATCTACCTCAGGCGGCAAGTCCAATCGTACGAGTAAAGAGCAAACTGGCGTCAGCAATCCCGCCAGCGTTCCCGAAGTAAATGTGGTCGCAGCACCGGAAGTGGCGCCCGCAGGAACCGCGCCGGAGTCCAAAGTTACTCCACAGTCCAGAGTCGCGACGGAACCAAAGAAGTTCGAACTCCGGAAGACCGAACCGCGCAAGAATGTGGTCCCGATCAACCTCGAGGACGAGATCCGCCGCCGCGCCTACGAACTCTACCAGCAACGCGGAGCCGGCTCGGGCAGCGAGGCTGACGACTGGCTCGCCGCGGAACGCGAAGTGATGCAGCGCTACCACCAGCAGAGCGCTTAGTTGCTCCTGGAACCTATCTGCACAGGGGCGACTGAATCGTGGTTAGGTCCCGATCGCAGTTCTGTGGCTGCAGATGGCAGATCGGAATTAGCACCTACCGTCGATCCGATCATGGGGTGGTTTGTGCCATTTTCCGGATGCCTTGCCGCGGACGGATTGCATCTAGTGAATAGCCCTTGACGGTTGCCTCGCCGGGGTGTTTCTGAAAAAATAGGCCGGGGTTCCCGCACATGGCGGAAATAGGCAGTTTTGCACTTCTTCTCGCTTTGGCGTTGAGCGTTTACTCGTTCGTCGCCGGGATCATCGCGTTAGCCTTCCAGAACCGGACTTCCTTGCAACCGGTGGGCGCAAGCGCCGGTCGCGCTGGCTTCTCCGCGTCTGCGGCAGATAGTCCACTGCTGACTACTCTGCGCCAGGGTTCGGAGCGTATCGGCGAGACCGCGCGTCGCGCCGGCATTGTCACGTTCGCCGCCGTTCTGCTCGCGTCTGTGGTCCTGGTGATCTGCGCCTTCCGCGATGATTTTTCGATTGCCTACATACTCCACCATAGCAATCGAGATCTGCCCGGTCCTTATAAGTTTGCAGTGCTCTGGTCCGGCCAGGAAGGTTCGCTGCTGTTCTGGTCGCTGTTGCTTGCCGCCTACGGATTCGTTCTGCGTCTGCGCTACAAGACCGACCCGCGCCTTTTCGCCTACGCCTCGGTAGTTCTTTCCGGCGTGCAGATATTTTTTCTTTTGCTGCTCGATTTCGCCGCGCATCCTTTCGCCATCGTGCAAGGAACCATTCCCGCCGACGGCAACGGGTTGAACCCTCTGCTGCAATATCCCGAGATGGTCATCCATCCGCCCATGCTCTATCTGGGCTACGTCGGCTTCACCATTCCCTTCGCGTTCGCGCTCGGCGCGCTGATCATGAAGTATCCCGGCGAAAAGTGGATCCATATCACCCGCCGCTGGACCATGGTCACCTGGGCCTTCCTCACTTGTGGAGTTTTTCTCGGCGCGCACTGGGCGTACTCCGTCCTAGGCTGGGGCGGCTACTGGGGATGGGACCCGGTCGAAAATGCCTCGCTCATGCCTTGGCTCACCGGAACTGCCTTTCTGCATTCGGTGATGATGCAGGAAAAGCGCGGCATGCTGAAAATGTGGAACATGTGGCTGGTCTTCGCCACCTTCTGGCTCGCCATCCTGGGAACCTTCCTCACCCGCAGCGGCATCATCAGCTCGGTTCATGCCTTCGCACAATCGTCCATCGGAGACTGGTTTGCCTGGTTCCTCGCCATCACGTTGATCGTGTTCCTGTTCTTCTTCTTCAAGAACAAGTCTCATCTGCGCAGCGAGCACAAGCTCGAATCGCTGGTCTCGCGCGAATCCAGTTTTCTGTTCAACAATCTGCTTTTCGTTCTGCTCTGCTTCACCGTGCTGTGGGGGACGTGGTTCCCAAAGATTTCTGAACTGGTGCAAGGCAACAAAGTCACAGTGGGCGCGCCCTTCTACAATCGGGTCGCCATCCCGGTGGCTTTGCTGCTGTTGATCCTGACCGCCGTCGGCCCGCTTCTCGCCTGGCGCAAGACTTCTCTCGAAAGCCTGAAGCGCAACTTCATGTGGCCGACCATCGGTGCCATCGTGGTTGCAATCTTCCTGATGATCACGCCGCAAAGTTGGGGATCGGCCTTCGGCCTCAAACCGTGGAAGGATATCTCCTACTTCTATTCGCTGATGGCCATCGCACTCTCGGTGCTGGTAACCCTCACCGTAACCAGCGAGTTCTACCGCGGAGGCCGCGTCATCTCCAAACACACCGGGCAAGGCATGTTCGCCTCCATGGTGCAACTCACGCACCGCAACACGCGCCGCTATGGCGGATACATCGTCCACTTCGGCGTTGTGGTGGTCATCATCGGTTTCGCCGGAGCCGCTTTCAATCTGGACAAAGAGATGGAGATGAAGAACGGCGACAAGATGACCATCGGCGCCTACACGCTGATCTGCCGCTCCTCCACCGAAGACGACAACCCGAACTATTACAGCCAGTGGGCGATGCTCGATGTTTTCAAGGGCGGCAAGCAGATCGATACCATGACCCCGGTGCGCCGTTTCTACCACGCCAGCCAGCAGACCTCGACCATGCCCGATATTCGTTCTGGTCTGAATGAGGATCTCTACGTGGTATTCGAGGGGGTCAATCCGGATAACGGTCGCCCCATTCTCCGAGCCCATTTGAACGCGCTGGTCATGTGGATCTGGATGGGCGTTTGGATCATGCTGATTGGAACTGTGCTCGCGCTGATTCCGAATGCGCCCGCACCAGTCCGGCTACCCGCTCCCGCCCGCCTGGAGCCCGCCCATGCTCAGCCCATGGTCACAGGAGACTGATGCTAGAAGGTCTTAGGTGCTAGGGTCTTAGGATTGGGCTTAAGAACTGAGACCCTTGGAGGCAATGACGAACTCGAACTCAAAGACGAAGCCAGCCGGTTTCGGCAAACTCGCTCAGACGATCCTTCTGTCCGCCGCCGTCTTCGTGTTGCTCGGCGCCGGAGATCCCGCCACCCGCTTCGCTGAAATCGGCCACCGGATGATGTGCATCTGCGGATGCAATCAGATTCTTCTGGAATGCAATCACGTAGGCTGCCCCGCTTCCGACGGCATGCGCAACGAACTCATGGCGTCGCTCACCCGCGGAGATAGCGACAGTCTGGTCGAGCAGGGCTTCGTGCAAAAATATGGGCCCACGGTACTCGCCGCTCCCACCATGCAAGGTTTCGATCGCGCAGCCTACATTATTCCGCAGGTCGTTCTGATTCTCGGCTTCGGCCTGATTGTGGTTGTGATTCGCGCCTGGAAAAATCGCCCTGCTCCCGCGATCGCCGACGGCCTGCGTCCCATCGCTGGCGCGGAACTGGAACAATTCCGGGACCAGGCCCGCCAGGAGACCGATCTATGACATGGATTCCTCTCTGCCTGATGCTCTTCGTCGCTTCCGTTTATTATGTTTTCTATCTTCCGGGAAGGCTTTTTCTGGGCCCGGAGAAAACTCGCGCCGGTTATCTGCGCGAGCGCAAGGATGCAGTCTACGAAAATCTTCGCGATCTCAACTTCGAGTACAAAGCCGGCAAGGTGCCCGACGTCGATTACGCGTCGCTGAAATCCTCTTTGCAGGATGAAGCCGCCACCATCCTGGCCGAGATCGACCGCCTGGAAAAAACTCCCCCGCCTCAAAAAGGAAAAAGATCTTGAACCGAACCCACGCTGTCATCCTGAGAGAGCGCGTTCTTCGCGCGAACGAAGGACCTGTGCGAGCGACCGCGCCGTTTGCTGTGCGAAGCGCAGCAAACCATAAGCGCGACGTGAGCGTCCTTGTCGCACTCCTCCTTCTCCTCGCCGCCTTCGCCTCCGCCCAAACTCTCACCGGCACAGTGAAGAACTCGACCACCGGCAAGCCCTCCGCTGGCGACGATGTCGTCATGTTCAAGCTCGGCCAGGGCATGGAAGAATCCGGCCGGACCAAAACTGACGCCAAGGGTCAATTCAGCTTCAAGCTCGACGACCCGCAAGCTCCGCATTTAATTCGCGCCATCCATCAGGATGTCACCTATCACCGCATGGCGCCTCCGGGAACCACGTCGGTAGCGATCGAAGTGTATGACGTCGCGAAAAAAGTCGACGGCATCCAGGTGGTCGCCGACATCATGCGCATCCAGGCCGGTCAGGGTCAGATCGCAGTGACCCGCGAATTTGGAGTGCAGAATACCTCCAGCCCGCCGCGCACTCAGATGAACGAACGCAATCTCGAGTTCTACGTTCCCGACGGTGCGCAAGTCATCGACGACTCTGCCACGGCCACAACCGAAGGCGGCAATCCGCTGAAGTCCGCGCCCGTGCCCGAAGGTGGGAAGAATCGCTACTCGTTCATCTTTCCCCTGCGGCCCGGATTGACGCGCTTCGAGGTCACCTATCAGTTTCCCTATAGCGGCAGCGCCAATATCGATCCCAAATCGATTTATCCCCTGGAGCACTTCGTCGTCATGCTGCCCAAGGCGATGCAATTCACCGCGGCGGCCAATTCGGCAGGATTCAAACCGATCAATTATCCGAACGAGCCCGATGCCAGTGTGCAAGTCGCCTCCAACACAGCGTCCGGCCAAAACCTTGCATTCAAGATTTCCGGTGAAGGCACGCTCGCCGGCGATGAGAGCGGCGCTCAGGGCTCTGGCGAAGGCGGACAAAGTTCCGCTGGCGCGCCCGGTGCGCAGTCCAGCAACCGCCCCGGTGGAGGACTTGGTCCGCCGATCGATGCTCCCGATCCGCTGCAGAAATATCGTTGGCAAATCCTTGGAGGCTTCGCTGCGGTCCTGATCATCGGCGGCGTCTACGTCGCATCGCGGCAACAGGCTGCCGCGCGCGCTGTGAAGCGCCAACAAGCTGGCTCTTCCATGCCAGCCGCCATGCAGGAAGAAGATGATTACGTGCCCGCCGAAGTCCCAGCCAGCGTTGGTCGCGGCCCAGTTGCGCGCTCCTCTTCGATGCTGATGGAGGGGATCAAGGAAGAACTCTTTCAGCTTGAAGTCGAGCGCAAGCAGGGGCTGATCTCGCAAGCAGAATACGAGAAAGCGAAATCCGCTCTCGATCAAACTTTGGACCGCGCGCTAAAACGCGAAGCCCAGAAAGCGTAACCTTCGCAGTCACAAGTCGCGAGTACCTGGTGCCGAGGGACTCATTTTGCTCGGTACTCGATTCCAGGCAGTCTCGTCCATTCTTGCCGGGTTCAAGGGCAGACTCTGCCTATCGGGATCATCGAAACGAACCAGTCCTCGGATGACCGCGCCAGCGAGGGTCGGCTAAGTAGAGTTGAATGTGGTCGATCTGAATTTCGAACCTCCATGACGCCGTTGGCATGTGAACTGCCTCTCTGCATGACATATCGGCGACTGAAGATCGGAGTGGAAACTGCCGATAGGCACCGATGAGCATTTTCATTCAGGAGACCTCCTCATGTCCGTTTCGGGTATTTCCAGCAGCAGTCTCTATAGCACCCAGAATGTTGAGAGCAGCGCGCAGCAATTTCGTCAGGAATTCCAGCAGCTCGGTCAGGATCTGCAGGCTGGGAATTTGTCGGCGGCGCAGTCGGATTTTGCCACGCTGCAGAATCTGACGTCGCAGAATTCGAGTGCGACCTCGCAGAGCAACAGTCCGATCGCGCAGGCGTTCAGCCAACTGGCCAAGGATCTTCAATCGGGCAACCTCTCGGCGGCGCAGCAGGATTTTGCGACCATCCAGCAGGACTTTCAGAATCAGTCTACGCAAGTGCAGGCTGCGCTGGGACACCATCACCATCACCACGGCGGCGGCGGATCGGGTGAAATCAGCCAGCTGCTCAGCCAACTCGGGACCGCGCTGCAATCGGGCGATCTCTCGACCGCGCAGCAGGCTTATAGCTCCCTGGTGCAGCAGTTCCAGGCATCGTCCTCGACGAGCGCAGTGCAAACTGAGTCGACAGCGCAGACTGGCACAAGCGGCGTTTCCATCACGGCTTGAGCTTTGGGCGCGCGGTTGCCGCGGTTTCGCTTGGCAGGCGGAAGACGCGGCGGTGTGGCAACCGGCTGGACCACGCGTGCGCTGGCAATCGCGGGTTGTTCCGGAGGCGCTTCGAATTCGGGAGACTGGCGGATCATCTCTGACGTGTCCAGGTTGAAGCTGACGCGGTGGCAATTTTTGACCGCGATGTGGAGGGCCTTGAGGATCAAGTCGGCGCGGCGCAGGTCGATTTGATTGCGCACGATGGCGTTGATGGTTTCCATGAGGGCAACCTGAATGGATTCCCCCGTCTCGATGAGAGCCATGGGATGAATGCGGGCACGCCTGGGGGTGGGAACGCCGCGGATCATGCGCTGATGGAAGTAGCAAAATTCCTTGTCGCGCAGAGCGGGCGACCCGCACTGGGTTCCGGTGACCCTGACGTGGGCACAGATTTTGACATACGGATTGATGGACATAAGATTGACACCTGGTAAAAAAGCGTACCTTCCGGTTAAGATCCCTGCTTTGTGAGAGTTGCGGGAGCCAAGCCCAAGAGCACCGAAGCAAAATCTTTGGATCCAAGGGTTTGCGGCCAAAATATCGGAAAGAATGGAGTTAGCGATGCGATCGAACTCGGCGGCGGGGTCGGGCGTGGAGTATTGCTCTTGGCTAATCACTGTTATTACATTATAGCAGTGGTGGTGAGGTGCTAGGGGTCGGGGCTGGGTGTAGGAGGTTCAGAGGGCGGGGGTTAAATAAATTGGTTGACGGGAGATTTGCACCGGCTAAAGGGGGTTGGATGTCACGCGGGGACGGGGTCGTGGCGACAATGCGTCTTGCTGCCTCCCGCGGCGGTAACGCGATCTTCCGAGATACTCTTATTCGCTTGCTGCAATCTGGCAACCTCGAATACAAAGAACTCACAAAGGCAGCCTAGCACCCATGTAGGATCGGGTCCGCCGTTGCCTGATCTAATAAAGCGTCCGGCCTTTGCGGCGTAGATCGTTGCAACCAGACACATGAATCTACCTTGTCCGGGACTCCGTTTGTCCTCCATTCAGCATAGCCAGCAAAATAGATTCTCGCTGTTCCCGCGACAATCTTAGCTACCATATCTGGGGTCAGTGTCTCGGTAGTTTCATAGGTGGTCCACGTCGCTTCGCCAGGTCCGATATCGTCTTCGTCACCCTTCACCAATAAGTTCCTTTTCGCTATAAGTTGGGTGAGTTGCGTTTTCAGTTCGGCAGAATGTGTCGGTGGATTATCCACTCGGAAATCAACATAGAAAATAGCTCCGTCGGCTACGGCATTATGCACGTAAGTGCTACCCGGATTTTCGTAGATGACATTAAATTCAGCGGGCTTATTGGGCTGTACAATCGGTATTTGAGGGTACCCCATTTTCCTTCGCAAATATCCGGGCACCGCTTGTAATTCTTTAACTGCCACTTCATTCGGTACGACTCGCGAACTAACAGATTTGGTCAACAGCTCTTCAACTTTTGCTGTATTTTCGTGAACATCGACACGCAGCTCTGCGGTCTCGGATGGATGATTACGTTGCCACGATCTGGTCCATCGGTCTAA
>Ga0209040_10000095_pt1 | contig 53012 bp, 50 predicted proteins | sample BogFormECP12_OM3_FD_188240 | JGI IMG/M metagenome (GOLD analysis project Ga0209040, IMG submission 188240) | Bog forest soil microbial communities from Calvert Island, British Columbia, Canada - ECP12_OM3 (SPAdes) (version 2) | ecosystem: Environmental > Aquatic > Freshwater > Wetlands > Bog ... | reverse complement strand
CTGACCGAGCGCGGCGAGACCCGCGCGGACGACAGGGTCTCGGAGGCCGCGATGGAGGATCGCAAGAAGGCCGGCTACTTCTAGTGCGCCGGAGAACGATCTTTAGGGGCGCGCTCCGCGCGCCGGGGGGCGTGCGCGGCGTCCGTCTAGGCTCGCGATGACCCTCGATCTGCTGCGCTTCACGACGGCCGGATCGGTCGACGACGGCAAGAGCACGCTGATCGGAAGGCTCCTGTACGACGCCAAGCAGGTCTTCGAGGACCAGCTCGCGCACGTCGCCCAGGCCAGCGAACGGCGCGGCGGCGCGGGCGCGCTCGACCTCGCCCTGCTCACCGACGGCCTGCGCGCCGAGCGCGAGCAGGGGATCACGATCGACGTGGCCTACCGCTACTTCGCGACAGCGCGGCGACGCTTCATCATCGCCGACTGCCCCGGCCACCAGCAGTACACGCGCAACATGGTCACGGGCGCCTCGACGGCCGACGTGTCCGTGGTGCTGCTCGACGCCCGCCGCGGCGTGCTCGAGCAGTCCAAGCGCCACGCGTTCATCAGCGCGCTGCTCGGCATCCCGCATATGGTCGTGGCCGTGAACAAGATGGATCTCGTGGACTACTCGCGCGAGCGCTTCGGCGAGCTCGTGCACGAGTTCGCGGGCTTTGCCGAGAAGCTCAGCGACGGCGCCCAGCACGGCGGCCGGGGCCTCGACGTGTCCTACATCCCGATCTCGGCGCTCAACGGCGACAACGTGGTCGAGCGCTCGCGCAGGATGGACTGGTGGTATGAGGACCCCACCCACCCTGTGCTGCTCGACCTGCTCGAGCAGGTCGACGTCGCATACGACCATCCCGAGGCGAAGCCCGCGCGCTTCCCCGTGCAGTGGGTGATCCGGCCGGCCGGCGGCGCGGGCGCGGATCTCGATCAGGACTACCGCGGCTACTCCGGCCAGCTCGCCAGCGGCGCGCTGCGGCGTGGCGAGGAGGTCACGGTGCTCCCGGGAGGCGGCCGCACGCGCATCGCGTCGATCGACACCTACGACGGCGAGCTCGAGGAGGCGACGGCGCCGATGTCCTTCACGCTGCGCCTGGAGGACGAGCTCGATATCTCGCGCGGCGAGCTGATCTGCCACCCCGAGGAGGCGCCCGTCGTTGCGCGCGAGCTTCAGGCCGATGTGTGCTGGATGACCGACGAGCCGCTGCGCCCGGGCTCGCGCTACGTGGTCAAGCACACCTCGCGCAGCGCGACCGCGATCGTCGACGAGATCGAGGACGTGGTCGACGTCCACACGCTCGAACGGGACGCCCCGCCCGCGGAGCTCGCGCTCAACGACATCGGCCGCGTGCACCTGCGAACGAGCGCGCCGCTCGTGTTCGACCCCTATACGAGCAACCGCCGCACGGGCAGCTTCATCCTCATCGACGAGGCCAGCAACGGCACCGTCGGGGCGGGGATGATCGCCGCGGCCGCCTGATCCGCCCGCAGGCTGCCGAGGCTGTCCGCGAAGGCCTCCGCCGGTGGGCTGGACGAACGGCGTAATGCCCGCCGGAGGCATCGGTAGCCTCGTCAGACCATAGGGTCGCCGGAACCTCATCGCCGGTGCGCGTGCGAAAAGACGGGGGTTGCCTTGACACGGTTTCGGCTGTTGATGTGCTGCTGCGCGATCACGGCGGTCGCCGCGGTGACCGTCGCGGGCGCCGCCTCGGCGCAGACCTTCTACGTCAACCAGCGAGGCTCGAGCTCGACCTGCTTGGGCGAAGGGACGCTCGCCTGTAAAACGATCAAGGAAGCGATCGCTCTCGCCGAAAAATCCCCGGCCCCCAACACGATCGAGGTCCAGTCCAACGAAGGCGAAGAAGGGCTCTACCACGAATCGCTCAAACTCCTCAGCCCGAAAGCCTCCGGCCTGACGATCAACGCCGATGAACCGGGTGTTGTGATCCGCGGCAATGCTGCACCTGCGGTCGCGAGCACCTTCGCCGGCTCGCTCACGCTGTCGAACCTGAGCCTGAGTACAACCGAAGCGGCCCTGCTCCTGGCCACGCTCGTCGACAAGCAGACCGCGCTCACGCTCGACAACGTGGCGGTCTCGAACGAAGAGCCCGGCGGACTTGCCGGCATCGAAGCGCGTGAACACGGCTCGGTGGCCATGAACGGCGGCAGCGTGGAAATGGAAGGCACCGTCGGCGGCTTCTCCGTGTTCGCAAGCGAAGCCGCGCTCGCGCTGAGCGTGTGAAGATCCTCAACGGCGCCGCCGCTCCGGACGAATCGGGCGGCCTCGCCAGCGAAAATTCGACGCTGACGATGGAAAACACGCTGGTGAGCATCGAAGGTCTGGCGGCCACCAAAGCGCGCGGGATCGAGGCCGTCAAAGACACGGCGGTCTCGCTCACGAACGACATCGTCAAACAGAACGGCTCCAAGGCGATGGGCGTGTCGCTCGAAGGCTCGCCCGCAGCCGTCCACGGACTGAACGTGGAAATGCAGAACCCCTCCAACGAATCGTTCGCCGTCGCCTCGGTGCTTCTGGGAGGCAACTCGACGTTCTCGCATCTGCAGACCGGCGGGAAATGGCACGGAGCAGGGTTCATCCAGATCGGCGGCAACGCCACGATCGAAGACAGCCAGGTCACGGGCGCCGCCACAGGCACCGTCCCCGCGCTGCTGTTCGCCAGCTCCGAAGAAGGGAGCGGGCTGCTCGTGGCTCGCACCGTCGTACAGGGCGCCCCGCTGGCCGAAGGCTCGCTGTTCGCCGAAGGCGGCAACGTGACGCTCGACTCCTCAGAGGTGCTGGGCGGAGCCAGCGGCGTCGTGTTCGAGAACAAGAAGCCGGGGTCGCGCACCCTGACCGTGTCCGCATCCACGATCGACGCCGGGGCCCCCGGTCTCGCCGGAGACGCGCCGGGCGTCAGCGGCGTCCTGGCCAAGGCCACCACCGAACCGGGTGTCACGGTGAATGTGACGATCCAGGGCTCGATCGTGCTCGAGCCGCAGGTGGCACAAGTCGAAGCGGGCGACCACGCCACGATCGGCTGCTCCTACTCCGCCGTTACCAGCCAGGCACAGGCGGCCAGCGGCGGCACCGGCTCGATCGCGTGCGCGAGCGGCTCGGCCGGAAACACCGAAGCCAGCCCGCTCTCCTCGCTGTTCCCCGAACCGCTGTCCGGCTATCAGCTGAGCCCGTCCTCGAGCGCGGTGGACAGCGTGCCGGCAAGCGCGATCTCGCTCCCCTTCGGGATCACGCCGTCCACGACCGACGCGGCGGGCAACCCGCGCGTGGTGGACGGCAACGGCGACTGCATCGCGATCCAGGACAAGGGCGCGCTGGAGCTGCAGGGCCACGCCGCAGCGTGCCCGGCGCCTCCCGCGCCGAAAGGCGCCGTTGTCGCGAGCTCGCCGAAAGCGGTTGCGGCCGTGCTGAGCGCGCTGACGATCAGCCCGAGCTCGTTCTCCGCGGCGCCCTCAGGGGCGACGATCTCGCGCGCGAAGAAACCGAAGAAGAAGTACGGCGCGAAAATCACCTACCGCGACAGCCAGGCCGCCACCACGACGTTCACCGTCTACCGCGAAGAAGCCGGGCGCAAGCAGGGCCGCTCGTGCAAGAAGCCCGGCAAGGCCAACAAGCACGGCAAGCGCTGCACCATCCTGAAGCCGATCGGCAGCTTCAGCCACGCCGACAGCGCCGGCGCCAACAGCCTGCACTTCAGCGGACGGATCAAGGGCAAGAAGCTCGCCAAGAGCTCATACCGGCTACAGGCCGTGGCAGCGAACGCCGCCGGCAAGAGCGCCACCGCGAGCGCCTCCTTCAAGATCAAGTAGCGAGCGCGGTCAGGCCCGCGGCCCGCTGGCGGGCACCCCCGTGACGCTAAGCTTCCGCGGCGATGTTCAGCAAGGTCCTGATAGCCAACCGGGGCGAGATCGCGGTCCGCGTCGAGCGCGCGCTCGACGAGATGGACATCGCCAGCGTGGCCGTCTACTCCGAGCACGACGCCGACTCCCCCCACGTGTTCCGTGCGGGCGAGGCCTACAACCTCGGCCACGGTGCGGCCTCAGAGAACTACCTGAACGTCGCGAAGATCCTGGAGGTGGCCGAGCGCTCGGGCGCCGAGGCGATCCACCCCGGGTACGGCTTCCTGGCCGAGAACGCACCCTTCGCGGCGGCGTGCGAGGCGGCTGGCATCGTGTTCATCGGGCCGCCCGCGAGCGCGATCGAGGCGATGGGCTCAAAGACGCGGGCCCGCGAGCTGATGGCTGCTGCTGGCGTGCCGATCGTCCCCGGCACCACCGAGCCCGTGGCCACCGTCGCGGATGCCCTGCTCATCACCGAAGCCGAGATCGGCTTCCCCGTGGCGGTGAAGGCCGCCGGCGGGGGCGGCGGCAAGGGCTTCCGCGTCGCGCTCGCCGCGGAGGAGCTCGAGGGCGCGTTCGAGGGCTCCAGCCGCGAAGGCGAGAAGTTCTTCTCGGACCCCACCGTCTACCTGGAGCGCTACCTGCCCGATCCCCGCCACGTCGAGGTGCAGATCCTCGCCGACCGGCACGGCAACGTGATCCACCTCGGCGAGCGCGACTGCTCGATCCAGCGTCGCCATCAGAAGGTGATCGAGGAGTCTCCCGCGCCGCCGTGGGTGGTCGACGCGGAGATGCGCGAGCGCATCGGCGCGATCGGCGTGGAGGCCGCGCGGGCGGTGGACTACGTCGGCGCGGGCACGATCGAGGGCCTGTTCTCCGGCGGCGAGGGCGGCGCCGCGCCCGAGTATTTCTTCCTGGAGATGAACACGCGCGTGCAGGTCGAGCACTGCGTCACCGAGATGACGACCGGCGTGGACATCGTCAAGGAGGGCATCCGTGCGGCGGCGGGCGAGAAGCTCTCATACCGCCAGGAGGACATCGTGCTGCGCGGCCACGCGATCGAGTGCCGCATCAACGCCGAGGACGCCTCGAAGAACTTCGCGCCCGCGCCCGGCAGGATCGGCCGCTACCGCCAGCCCAACGGCCCCGGCGTGCGGGTCGACTCGGGCGTTGCCGAAGGGGGCGAAGTCTCGCCCATGTACGACCCGATGGTCTCCAAGCTGATCGTCTGGGACGCCGATCGCGAGCAGGCGACGAGACGCATGCTGCGAGCGCTCGGCGAATACGAGATCGAGGGCCTGAAGACGCTGATCCCCTTCCACCAGGCGCTGCTCGCGACCGAGCAGTGGGCTCGCGGCGAGACCTGCAGGGACCTGCTCGAAGACAAGGCGTGGCTGAAGACGCTCGCGTTTGCGCCGCCGCAGGCGCCGGCCGAGGCCGAGGAGGAGCAGAAGGTCGAGCAGACCTACGCCGTCGAGGTCTCGGGTCGGCGCTTTGACGTGCGCGTCGTGGGCCCTCCATTCGCGGGCGCCGCGACTGCCGCCAGCAACGGCAGCGCCGCCGCCGCGCCCCGCAAGGCACCGCGGCGCGCACAGCGCAGCGCTACGGGCGCAGGCGCGGGCGGCGCCGACATGCTGCCCTCGCCGCTGCAGGGCAACATGTGGAAGGTGCTGGTCAAGAAGGGCGACGAGGTGCAGGAGGGCCAGCTGCTCTGCATCATCGAGGCGATGAAGATGGAGAACGAGATCACCGCGCACAAGGCCGGCACGATCGTCGAGCTGCCGATCGTCGAGGGCGAGCCGATCCAGGCCGGCGCGCCGATCGCGACGATCAAGAGCGCCGAGCCTGCCGGCTGAACGCGTCCACCTAGATCACGGCGACGTTCTTGGCGTGAAGCTCGCGCTGCACCGCGCCGCGCCTGCCCGCCGGCAGCTCGGCGTCGGCTCCGCTGACGCGCAGAGCGTGCAGGTAGGCGACGTCCTCGTCGAGCACGGCCAGGGCACGTCCACGCTCGAGCACAGGCCCGTGGCCGCTCACGACGTGCTCGCACTGCACAACGAGCGGGCGCAGCCGCTCGAGCGTCGCGAGATAGGCGTCCACTTCGCCGTCGTGCAACGTCGGCAGCTCGACGCCCGAGAGGTAATCGCCAGCGACGAGCACGCCCGCCCATCCGATGTGCACGGCCATGCCGTCCGAGGTATGACCGCCGGTCGGGTGCAGCTTCAGCTCGCGGTCGCCCAGGTCGCAGCGGCCGGGGACAGGCAGCGCCTGGAGCGAGCCGAGCGCCAGCGGCCGCGCACGTTCGATCAGCAGTTCTTCGTCGAACCTCCGCAGCGCCCTCTGGGCGTCCCCAGGCTCGGCATGCAAGCGCTCGGCGGTCGACTCGGCGCAGCCGAGGGCGGCGCCGGGGAAGGCGATGCGCCCGAGCAGGTGGTCCCAGTCGCCGTGGGTGGCCAGCAGCCCGCTGGGCTCCGGGAACCGCGCCTGTGCGATCAAAGCGGGTAGGGCGTCGAGCTCGTCGGGCAGGACCGGCGAGTCGATCACGAACGCCTCGCCCTCCTCGGCGTCGAGGACGCCCCCGCGCACGATTACGCAGTTGACGTGCAGCACGGCGCTGCTGACGAGCAGCACGTCCTCGTGCAGGGCCAGCGCCCGCACGAGACTCAGCTGACGCCGAGCAGCTTGGCGGCCTCTTTGAGGTTCGCGACCTCGGCGGTGGGCTTCTTCTGCGAGGAGTCGAGCGTCTCTTTGGACCTGTTCACCCAGATCACCGGCACGCGCTGTTTGACGCACGGGACGACGTCGTGGTAGTGGCTCGAGGCGACGTGGACCCACCCGCGCTTGCCGCCGATGCGCCGCGCGCACTCGGTGAAGTGCGGCAGTTCGGGCTTGTAGGAGCGGACCTGCTGGGCCGTGACGACGAGGTCGAAGTCGATCGGTATGTGGCGGCGCGTCTGGCCGAGCAGCTTGTCGTCGATGTTCGACAGCAGCCCGAGCTTGTATTTCTTGGCGAGCTTCTGCAGCTGCGGGTTGGTCTCCTTGAACGGCTTCCAGCGCTGCACCGAGTCGGGTAGGAACCCGGACCGCGACGGCTCCAGCTGCCACTCCAGCCGTTTGGCGATCTCGATCGCGGTGCGCCGGAGCACCTCCGCGTAGAGCTCGTAGGAACCGCTCTCGATTTCACGCGAGATTTCGTGGAAGAGCGAGATCAGCACGGCCCGGTCTATCTCCACGCCGTCGCGCCCCGCCTCGGCGGCGAACGCCTCGTAGATGCCGGTCTCCCAGTCGATCAGCGTGCCGTACACGTCGAACGTGACGAACGTGATGTTTTTCGGGAGAGCCATGCGACGGGCATTATGCCCTGCCGAGCCGCAGAGGCCCTGCCGGGCGCATGGCCGGTGCGTGGCCGGAGCCGGCGCGGGCGCGCACGAGGCGCGGTTGCGTTAGAGTCCCGCGCCGCAAATGGACCTGTTGGAGTACCAGGGCAAGCAGCTGTTCGCCCGTCACGGATTGAGGGTGTCCTCCGGCAGGGCGGTCACGAGTGTCGAGGACGCCGTCGCCGCGGCCGCCGAGGTCGGCTACCCGGTTGTGGTCAAGGCGCAGGTGCTGATCGGCGGGCGCGGCAAGGCCGGCGGCGTGAAGCTGGCCGCCGACGAGGCCCAGCTGCGTGAGCATGCCGTGAATATCCTCGGCATGGACATTCGCGGCCACATCGTGAGGACGCTCTGGATCGAGCACGCCTCGGACATCGCCTCCGAGTACTACGCGTCGGTCCTGCTGGACCGCTCCGCGAAGAAGCCGCTCGTGATGTTCAGCGTCGAGGGCGGCGTGGACATCGAAGAGGTGGCCGAGAAGACGCCGGAGAAGCTCATCCGCCGCCATGTCGACCCGCTGGCCGGCATCACCCACGACGAGGCCGTCGAGATCGCGCGCGCCGGGGGCGCCGACGCGGACGTCGTGGAGGGCGTCGCCGACGCGCTCGTGGGCCTGTATGAGGTGTGGCTCCAGGAGGACGCAACGCTGGCGGAGATCAACCCCCTGATCGTGACCCCCGAGCGCGAGGTCAGGGCACTCGACGCGAAGGTCTCGCTGGACGGAAACGCCCTCTACCGTCACCCCGAGAACCAGTCCCTCTCCGACGCCGAGAACGAAGATCCGATCGAGCGTCGCGCGAAGGAAGAGGGCGTGCAGTACGTCAAGCTCGACGGCGACATCGGCATCCTCGGCAACGGCGCCGGGCTCGTCATGTCGACGCTCGACGTCGTCGCGCAGGCGGGCGGCTCGCCCGCCAACTTCCTCGACGCCGGCGGGGGCTCGGATGCGCAGAAGATCAAGCAGGCCGTTCAGCTGATCCTCGCAAACGACGCCGTGAAGGCGGTGCTGTTCAACATCTTCGGCGGCATCACGCGCGGCGACGAGGTTGCCACCGGCCTGATCGCGGCCTTCGAGGAGCTCGGCCCGAGGGAGAAGGAAATCCCCTTCGTCGTGCGTCTGGACGGCACCAACGACGCCGAGGGGCGCCGCCTGCTGCAGGAGGCTGCGCTTCCGAACGTGCACCCGGCGGCGACGATGAACGAGGCCGCCGAAAAGGTCGTCGCGCTTGCCGCCGGCGCGGCGGTGCCCGGCTGATGTCTGTCCTCGTCGACGAGCGAACGCGGCTGGCGGTTGCCGGCATCACCGGCCGCGAGGGCACCTTCCACACGCTCAACAACCGCGCCTACGGCACCAACGTCGTCGGCGGCGTCACGCCGGGCAAGGGCGGCCAGGACGTGGACGGAATCCCCGTATTTGACAGCTGGGAGCGGGCGGTGGCCGAGGCGCAGCCGAACACGGCGATGATCTTCGTGCCGCCGCGCTTCGCCGCCGACTCGATCCTCGAGGCGGCCGCCGCCGGGGTGGCGCTCGTCGTCGCGATCACGGAGGGCATCCCCGCCCACGACGAGCTGCGGGTCTACAACACGCTCCTGCGCGACTACCCCGCGACGCGCCTGATCGGCCCGAACTGCCCGGGGATCCTCTCCCCCGGTAAGGCCAACGTCGGCATCATCCCGGCGTCGTTCTTCAAGCAGGGCAACGTCGGCGTCGTCTCGCGCTCGGGCACGCTCACCTACCAGATCGGCAACGAGATCGCCCAGGCCGGTTTCGGCTGCAGCACGATCGTGGGCATCGGCGGCGACCCCGTGCCCGGCTCGTCGTTCGTCGACGTGCTCGAGCTGTTCGAGGCCGACGGACAGACCGAGCTCGTCGTGCTCGCGGGCGAGATCGGCGGCTCGGCCGAGGAGGAGGCCGCCGACTACATCGCCGAGCACATGAGCAAGCCGGTGATCGCCTACATCGCCGGCTTCACCGCTCCCGCGGGCAAGCAGATGGGCCACGCGGGCGCGATCGTCTCCGGCTCTGCCGGCACGGCCGCGGCGAAGGCCGAGGCGCTCGAAGCGCGCGGCGTGCGCGTCGGGCGCACACCCACAGAAGCCGCCGAGATCGCCGTCGAGGTGCTCGGCGGGGCCTCCGCTCCGGCCGCCTGAACGACGGCACCCGCTGCGCTGCACGGCTCGCCCGCGCCGTCCCCGCGCAATCGCCGGCCGCTACGCTTGGCCCGTGGACCCGCAGGTCGCAGCCACGCTGGCCGAGCTCGAGCGAAAGCTCGACGCGCTCGAACGCACGCTGAGCGCGCTCGGCCACCCCGCGGAGCCGCCCGTCGCCGCCGCGCCCGCCCCGGCGGGCGAGGCCTCGTGGGGACGGATCGTCGACGAGTACGCACCCGCCGCCGCACCGGCTGCGCCACCGCCCGCGGCGACGACGCTGTCGGCGCCGCCCCCGCCTGCTCCCGTGGCGACGCCGGCCCCGTCGTGGACGCCCCCGCCCGCGGCGCCGTCATGGACCACGCCAGCCGCAGCCGAGAGGTCACCGGCGAGCGCGCCCGCTGGCGCGCCTACGGCGGTGCACGCCTCCGACCCGGCGCCCGCACCCTCACCGGCCGGCCGGCCGGAGACGATCTCCGCGCTCGCTCCCGGCGCCGCCGAGCTGCTTCGCTTCCGCGAGCGGCTGGAGAGCACGGTGCGAGACCTCGCCCACGAATACGACGCTCTGCTCGGGCGCCTAAGCTACGCCGCTATGCCCACAGCGACCCAGTCGACGATCTCCTTCGCGCGCGGCGTCCCGTCGCTCGACATCATCGACGTAGAAGGCCTGCGCGACTCGGCCGTGGGGGCTTTCGAGGCCGACCCCGAGGGCACGACCGCGTACGGCACCTCGGTTGGATACCCGCGCCTGCGCGCCTGGATCGCCGACCGTCACGGTGTGGAGCCCGAGCGCGTGCTGGTTACGAACGGCTCGCTCCAGGCCGACGCGTTCCTGTTCGACCAGCTCGTGGGTGGCGGCGACGAGGTGGTCGTCGAGAAGCCGACCTACGACCGCACGCTGCTGGGCCTCAAACAGCGCGGTGCGATCATTCACGCGGTCGCCCTCGAGCACGATGGCATCGACACGGACGCCCTCGCGCGGCTGCTGGCGGGGGGCGCGCGCCCGAAGCTCGCGCACGTGATCCCCAACTTCCAGAACCCGGCCGGATACACGCTTTCGGCCGAGAAGCGCCGCGCGCTCGTGGCGCTCGCGAACGAGTACGGCTTCTACCTGCTCGAGGACGACCCCTACGCGGAGCTGCGGTTCAGCGGAGCGCCGCAGCCGACGATGCTCTCGCTGAGCTCCGAGCGCGTCGTCTATGCCTCCTCGTTCACAAAGACCGTCTGCCCGGGCGTGCGCGTCGGCTATCTCGTCGGCCCGCCCGAGCTGATCGCCGGCATCGCGAACAGAGCGACCAACACCTACATCTCGCCCGGGATGGTCGCCGAGGCGATCGTCTATGAGTTCTGCGCCTCGGGGCGGCTCGAGCGCTCAATCGAGACCGTCAGAACCGCGCTCGCCGAGCGCGCGCATACGCTCGCAGCCGCGCTGCGGCGCGAGCTCCCAGACGCCGACTTCGTCGAGCCGCAGGGTGGCTACTTCATGTGGGTAACGCTTCCCGAGGGCACCGACGTGGACGCGCTCTTCACGGCTGCGGGCGAGCGCGGCGTGGCCTTCGTGAAGGGCAGCGACTTCATGACCGAGGGCGGTGGGAACGCCCTGCGCCTGGCCTACTCCGGGGTCACGCCCGAGCAGATCGAGGTCGGTATCGCCCGCCTCGCAGAGGCCTACCGCTCGCTCTAGCGGTCCTCGCATCTTGTACGTCAACGCTGTCGAGTGGCAGAGGACCGAGCGCCTGCAGCGACGACGCGGCGGGTGCCTGGAGCGGCTCGTCGCGGTCGGGCGCGCGTGAAGCGCCTCGGGATGATCGCGCTCGCGTCGCTGGCTCTCGCGGGATGCGGTGGGACGCAGAAGCCAGCCGCCGCGTCGCCTGAAGAGCAGACGGTGCGCAGGGTCGCTGAAGGCTACGTCGAGGCGATCGCCGGCCATCAATGGGCGCGCGCCTGCGCGTCAGCCTCGGCGCAGGTCCAGGCCGACGTCCAGCGCGAGGCTGAACAGAACGGCGCCCGTGCGACGAGCTGCGTCAGCGCTTGGCAGGCGCTGGAACGAAAAGGCATCGCCGTTGCTGGCACCGCGTCCTCGGTGAGGATCGGAGACGTGAGCGTGCGAGGCGACGTCGCGACGGTCGAAGTGCTCGTCATGGGGAGCGCCCACACCTCCTACGCGGTGCGCGAACACGGTCAGTGGAAGCTCGCCGAAGACAGGCGGGGAGGGAGCGGCTAGCGGCCGTAGCGCTGCCCGATGACGAGCTGCTCGGGCAGCGCGGTGCGCGGCGGCGGCGAGGGGTCGGCGATCACCGAGACCGTCTCGGCGACGCTCCTCGTGAGCGCGATCTCCGCGCCGTCTGCCGAGCGCACGACGACGTGGCTCGGCTCGCTGGCGATCAGCGTGCCCTCCAGACCCGGGTCGATGCCGGAGGCCTTTAGATAGTGCAGCAGGTCCTCCGCCTCGTTCTCGAAGCGCAGCACGCGCACGGACGCCCCGAGCTCGACGTCCGCGAGGGGCACTCCCGCAAGGCGCGCGCCGGCGACGATCGGATGCCCGTGCGGGCACGTCTTGGCATCGCCGATCGCCGCGAGCATGCGCTCTTCGAGCACTGGCGACATCGCGTGCTCGAGCCGCTCGGCCTCCTCGTGGACGTCGTCCCAGGGCACGCCGAGGATGTCCGTCAGGAAGCGCTCGATCAGACGGTGGCGGCGCACGATCCCCTCGGCGTGCTCGGCGCCGCTGTCCGTGAAGGAGATCGTGCGGTCGCGCGCACGCGTTATGTAGCCGTCGCGCTCGAGGCGGCCGACCATCTCGTGCACCGTCGGCGCCGAGAGCTGCATCGCGCGGGCGATGTTCGCGCCCGTCATCGGCAGGCCTGCCTCCTGCAGCCAGAAGAGGCTCTGCAGGTACTCCTCCTCGGCGACGGTCGCCGTGCCTGGCACCTCATCGCTCACCGCAGTGATGCTATTCGACGGTCAGCTGTAGAGCTGCTCGAAGCGACACTCCCTCGGATCCTTGTCCTCGCGCCAGCGACGCAGCTTGGCGCCGTGGCGGATGCGGTCCGCCGATACGTGGTCGAAGTCGATCTCAACAACCAGCTCGGGGCGCACGCCGATCCACTCGAGCTCCTTGCCGGCGCTCCAGCGGCTCGAATCCGCCGAGCCCCGCTCGCCGGTCTCATACGGCGCGAGAAAGCCCACCAGCCGCCGCTTCTCGGCCGCGCTCAGTCCCGAGCAGTGCCCCACGACGCGCAGCTGCTCGCCGTCGTAGAGGCCGAGGATCAGCGCTCCGACGGTGTTCGGCTCCTTGCCAGGACGCCAACCCACGATCACCGCGTCGATCGTGCGCACGCGCTTGACCTTGACCATTCCCTTGCGCTCGCCCGGGCGGTAGGGCGCCGAGCGCTCCTTCGCGATCGCGCCCTCGGCGCGCACGAGCCACTGCTCGGCCTCGGCGGCGCTCGAGACGGTGCTCATCACCTCGACCGGGCCCGCCTGGAAGTGCTCACCCGCAAGCAGCTCGGCCAGCGCCGAGCGCCGCTCGACGAAGGGACGTCCAAGCAGCGCCTGCTCGCCGTCCGCGAGCAGGTCGAAGGCGACGTAGACGGCCGGCGTCTGCTCGGCCAGCAGCGCAACGCGCGAGGCCGCCGGATGGATGCGCTGACCGAGCGCATCGAAGTCCTCGCGTCCCGCGGCGTCGCGTACGACGATCTCCCCGTCGAGCACGTAGCGTCCAGCGGGCAGCGCGAGCTCGGGGAAGTAGCGGCCGAGCGGGCGGCCGTTGCGCGACTGCAGGAATACCTCCTCGCCGTCGACGAAGGCCACGCAGCGGAACCCATCGAGCTTGATCTCGTAGCAGTAGTCCTCCCCCGTGGGCAGCTCCCTGCGCGAGAGCGCGAGCTGCGGCTTCAGCGGCGGCGCCAGCGGCAGCGTCATCGGGTCGGCCTGCGCGCCCTGGAGGGCTGCACACGCGGAGGCTCGCCGCTGTGCTTGCGGAAGTGCGGCGGCCACGGCGCGTCGCCGAGTCCCTCGCGCTCGTCGCGCTTGGCGAGCTCGAGCAGGCCGTCGAGGCTGCCGACCGCCTCGTCGATCGTCGCCGAGGGGTCGCACTTGCGGCGCAGCCGCTCGGGCACGGTCTGGATGCGCAGCTCGGCGGGGTCGACGTCGGGAACCTCGTCCCAGCCCAGGGGGCAGGAGACGCGCGCGTCGGGCACCGCGCGCACCGAGTAGGCCGATGCGACCGTGCGATCGCGGGCGTTCTGGTTGTAGTCGATGAACACGCCTTCGCGTTCCTCCTTCCACCACCGGCTCGTCGCCCGGCCGGGCATCCGCCGCTCCACCTCGCGCGCGAGCGCCAGCGCGGCGCGACGGACTTCTTCGAAGCTCTCGAGCGGCTCGATGCGCACGTAGATGTGCATGCCCCGCGACCCCGAGGTCTTGGGAAAGCCACGCAGGCCGTGCTCCTCGAGCACCTCTCCCGCGCAGATCGCAACTGCCCGCACCTCGGAGAACTCGACGCCGGGGCCGGGGTCGAGATCGACGCGCAGCTCATCCGGGTGGTCGAGATCGGAGCGGCGAACGGGCCACGGGTTCCAGTCGATCACGCCGAGGTTCACGCCCCACACCAGGTGGGCGGCGTCGTTGGCGACGAGCTCGCGGGCGTGACGGCCGCTGGGGAACGTGACGGTGGCCGTCTGCAGCCACTCCGGCGCGCCATCGGGCACCCGCTTCTGGAAAAAGGGATCACCATCGACGCCGTCGACCCAGCGCTTGAGCGTGGTCGGCCGCTCGCGCAGGTGCCTGACGACCGCCTCCTCGCACTCGACGTAGTAGTTAGCGAGATCCAGCTTCGTGATGCCTGCCTGGGGGAAGAACACCTTCCCGGGGCTGCTCAGGCGCACTTCTCGCCCGCTGACCTCGAGCATCACGTGATCGCCCTTTGCCGGCGCCATTGCTGGAAGGATGCCCGATCGTGCCCGCTGATACCCGCGCCGCCGCCCGCCTGGCTCGCGACCTCAATGCGGTGAGCGAGGGCATCCCGCACATCGGGCTGATCGCCGGCGGCCCGATCCGCGAGCGCATCAGCGCGGCCGCGAGCGTCTCGGCGATCGCGCGCGGCCTGCGCTCCGGGGGAGCGCCCGAGCCGGACCTCTGCCCGCTGCCGCTGCAGGCCTCCTTCACGCCGGCGGGTATGCGCCTGCTGCTGGAGGAGCTCGCCTTCGACGCCCGCATGCGGGCTTGCCGGGCGCTGATCGTCTGCGAGAGCGCGCTGCAGCCGAGCACGCTCGCCGCGAGCGCGACGTTCGAGCTCGCCACGCGCGCCCGTCAGGCGGGGGTGCCCGCCTTCGCGGTCACGGGCGAGAACGGCCTCGGAAGCTTCGAGGCGCGGATCCTGGACCTGCAGGCGATCGAGCAGGCACGTGGCGCCCGCAGCCTCGTCGCCGCCGGAGAGAGGCTCGCGCGGATGCTGTGAGCCGGTTGCGCTGGCCGCTCAGCTCGGCCGCTCAGCTCTGGCACGCTCAGCTCTGGCACGCTCAGCTCTGGGCCGCTCAGCTCTGGCATGAGGGGCACCAGAAGGTGATGCGATTGTTCTCCCATTGCCCGCGCTGGCGGATCGTCTGACCGCAGCGTGGGCAGGCACGGCCCGCGCGCCGATAGACGCTGCGCGGCCGCGTCGAGGGACCGTCGCGCGCAGCGAGACCCATGCGCTCGCGAGCGAAGCCGATCAGCGCGAGCGCCTCCTCGTCGGTGATCGCCGCCAGCTCCCGCCAGGGATCGATGGCGACGGCGAAGCACGTCTCGGCCTTCCACAGGTTGCCGATCCCTGCGACCGTTCGCTGGTTGAGCAGCGCGTCTCCGATCGGCCTCGTGGGGTCGTCTTCGCGCAGCCGGCGCAGGAACAGGCGCTCGTCGAAGTCCTCGCCGATCACGTCCTGGCCGAGCGCAGCGAGCTGCGGGAGCGTACGCGCGCGGACATCGCTGATCAGCTCGAGCACCGGCCCGTCGAACTCGACGACCTCCCACTGCCCGGCGCGGATAACCAGCCACGCGCGCCTCGGCGCGCGGCGCCAGCGCTCGCCCCGGCGGGCGACGCCCCATGCACCGGTCATGCGCAGATGCGAGTGCACGCTGAGCGCCCCCTCGAAGCGCACGATCATGTGCTTCCCCCGCGCCTCGACGTCGAGAAGCGCGCGTCCGGCCAGCCGCTGCGGCCAGCGCTCGAGGCGGTGACGCGGTTGCGGGGTCAGGACCTCCTGCGGTACCGACCCCGCGAGCGCGGCGCGGATCTGAGCGGCCGCGCGGTGGATCGTGTCGCCCTCGGGCATCTCCGCCGCTCAGGACGGCGTTCGCCCCGCGTAGTCGAGGTTCTCGGGCACGTCGCTCGGAAGGTGGTAGTTGGCGGGCGCGCGCCAGACCGTGATCGAGACGAGCGTCGCGGTCGCGTATCCGGCGCGACTGGGTATCACGCTGTCCGTCGAGCGTCGGCGCAGTTCATGCTCGCATTGTTACTACCCAGCAAGCTGAGCGGCCTCTCCGAAGACGCACTGCCGAGAGCGCGACCGCTAGGCTCGCTCACCAGATGGACGAGCCCGAGCCCACCACGAGCCCGGCCGCTCGTGCTCCTCGCGCGCGCTCCCTGCCCAGCCCCGGCTCGCGGCGCGCAACCGTCATCGGGGCGGGCTCCTTCGGCACCGCGCTGGCCGTGCTTCTGACGCGCGGCGGGCTGCGCACGACGCTGCAGACCCGCACCGCCGGGCAGGCGAAGCTGCTCGAGGAGGAGCGCGAGAATCGTGCCTACCTCGAGGGCGTGGAGCTGCCCGCCTCGCTGCGCGTGGAGCCCACCTCGGCGGGGCTCGCGCGCGCGGATTACGTGTTCCTCGCCGTGCCTTCGCGCGGACTCGCCGAGGTGATCGCAAACCTCGTCACGGCGGGGCTCGGAAGGCGCACGGCGGTCGTCTCGGTAGCGAAGGGACTCGTGCCGCCGCAGGGTCTGCCGCCGACGGTCGTGCTGCGCGAGCGCTTTGGCGCAGAGCGCGTGGCATGCATCGGCGGCCCGGCGCACGCGCACGAGATGGTGCACGCCGGCGCGGCGCTCGTGGCGGCAAGCAGCGAGGAAGAGCTCGCGCGCGCGCTCGCGAACGTGTTCACCCGGGCGGGCGTCGTGTGCGAGCAGTCCGACGACCCGATCGGGGTCGAGCTGGCGGGCGCCGCCAAGAACGCCGCCGCGCTCGCCGCGGGGGCTACGGAGGCGCAGGGCTCGAACGCCGCCGGGGCCGCGGCGGGCCACATCTTCGCCGAGGTCTGGCGCTACGCCGAGCGCCTGGGGGCGCGACCGGAGTCGATGATCGGCCTCGCCGGCACCGGCGACCTGCTCGCCACCGCGCTGGCCAGCGAGAGCCGCAACCGCAGGGCCGGGGAGCTGCTCGCCGCCGGTGTGCCGGCGGCGGAGATACCCGAGCGCATCGGCCAGGCCGTGGAGGCGCTGGACTCGGTGCCCCTGCTCGCTGAGGCGCTTTCGGGCGCCGACGTCACGGCACCGGTGACGTCTGCGCTCGCGCGCCTGATCTCCGGCGAGCTGCCGCTCGACGAGTGGGTCGCGCTGGTGCGCGCCACTGTGCCGCCGCCCGCGCTGTGGCGACGGCGCCCGAGACCTGGCTTCTGGCGCCGACTCTGGCGCGCTTTCTCCGCACAGGGCCGGCGCGAGCGCGCGCGCGAACGCTGAGCTGCGCGCTCCGCGAGCATCGCCCCGCGGGCGTGGGTCCAGCTGCATCGCCCCGCGGGCGTCGCTCCGCCCCGCCCGAGCAAGATCACCCGACGGCGCCGACCAGCGTGGTGATCACGGCCTCGTAGACCCCCGCGCCGTATGCGGCCTGCGCCACGCGCACGTTTCCCCGGCCGGCGATCGCTTCGCGGATCGTGGGGTCGCGCTGAACGGCGTTGGCCACGAGCCAGAACTCGCGCACCTCGGCCGCGCACGCGAGATCCTCGCGCGAGTCCCCGATCGCGAACACCTGCTCGCGCTCGAGGGCTCGTGCGCGACGGTGGAAGGCGACCGCGGCCGCCTTGGAGGCGTCAGCCGGCAGCAGGTGATAGCCGCGCACATGCGGCAGAGCCGCGAGCGCCGGCGAACGCCGGCTGACGACGCCATTGTCGACGAGCCGCAGCTCGCCGTAGCCGTGCTGGCGAAGCAGCAGGTCGACCTCGGCGGCATCGACGAGGCCGCGGAAGAGATGCGAGACCTCGCGCTGCAGGTGCCATGGCTCGTGATACTCCAAACGGCCCCGATAGCGCTCGAGCAGCAGCGTCGGGGCACCGCGACGATCGATCTGCTCGGCGATCGTGAGCTCGCCGGGGAGCAGCTCGCCTGTCAGCCAGTGCTCCTCGCCCTCGAGCACCACGCAGGCGCCGGACTCGAAGATGTAGGAGTCCTGCCCGAGCAGGCGCGCGTCCTCGGCCACCTGGACCCTGCGTCTGCCCGACATCAGCACCACCTCCACGCCCGCGCGCAGGCAGGCCTGGATCGCGCGCACACCGTCGATCGTGACGCTGCCCTCGCCGTCGTGCAGAAGCGAGGCGCCCCGCCCGAGCAGCGTGCCGTCGAGGTCGAGGTAGAGACAGCGCACGTCCGCTGCGCTCACGCGATGGCCACGCTCGCATGCGCGGGCCGCTCGGGCGGCGCGGCGTCGGGCACGTCGCGCAGGCGGCCTTCCTGGGCAACGCGCCGCGCGATCGTCGCGAGCACGGTGGCTGCCATCGGCGCGAGCGCCGCGAGCGGCTGGCTGCGATTCCTGTGCTCGCCGAGGTCGACCTGGGCGATCGCGTCGAGCCCCACGCGCCGCCACACGTCGATCAGCATCGCGACCTCGACGCCGTAGCCCGTCGTGAACGGGATCTGCTCGAGCAGCTCGCGCCGGGCGGCGATCTCGCCGGCGAGCGGCTGGCGCACGGCAGCGAGGTCGGGGTAGAAGAGCGCGAGCGCCGGGCGCGCCATCAGGTGGTTGACGCGGCCGCCCCCGGCGGGCACCTCGACGCCGCCGTGCCGGAGCGGCCGCTCGTAGAAGGCCTTGACGAAGGACACGCCGCGCTCGCACACGAGCGGCCCGAGCAGCCCAGTCGCATAGTGCGCCCCGAAGGCCTCGACGTCGGCGTCGAGGAAGCACACGACTTCGCTGTCGATCGCGCTCAGCGCGCGCCACATCGCATCGCCCTTGCCGAGCACCGCCCCGAGCTCGGGGACGAGCTCGGCCTCCTGCACGACGCGAGCGCCGGCGTCCGCGGCGATGGCGGCGGTGCCATCGGCCGAGGCCGCGTCGACGACGAGGACGTCGTCGATCGCCCCCAGCTCACGCAGGTCGCAGAGGTCGCGAACGATCGCCGCGATCGTGCCCGCGCACTCCCGGGCGGGCAGGCACACCGTCACGGTCTGCTCGCGCGCGGCCGCGACCCGCCGGGCGGGATAGCGAGAATGATGGAAGGAGCGTGCTTGCGCCCAGCGCTGGGCGGCGGTCGCTGACATCGGCTCTACTATCTCAAGTCCTTGGCCGTGGATCGCAGAATCGAGCCCTGGAGCGCGCTGCTCGACGCGGGGCGCAGCGACGGACGGCTCGTACGCGAGGCCCGTGAGGGTCCCGGCCGCGCGCGGCTGCGGGAGCTTCCCGAGGAGCTGCACGGCGACGTCATCGCGGCACTCGAGCGGGTGGGTATCGAGCGCCTTTACGCCCATCAGCTGCAAGCACTCCACGCGGCCTGGAAGGGGCCGGCGATCTTCACCACCGGGACCGCGTCGGGGAAGTCGCTGTGCTTCAACCTCCCCACGCTCGACGTGCTCTGCCGAGACGCGCGCGCACGCGCCCTCTACCTGTACCCGACGAAGGCGCTCGCACAGGACCAGGCGCGCGCTCTGAGCGCGTTCGAGCTCGGCGCGCGCGTTCGGCCGGCGATCTACGACGGGGACACCCCACGCGAGGCCCGCGCGCAGATCCGCAAGAACGCGAACATCGTCCTGACCAACCCCGACATGCTGCACGTGGGCATCCTGCCCAACCATCCCGCATGGGGCGAGCTGTTCGCGAACCTGGCGGTTGTGGTCGTCGACGAGGCGCACGTCTACCGCGGCGTGTTCGGCTCCCATGTCGCGAACGTGCTGCGCAGGCTCCGCAGGATTGCGGCCGCGTACGGGACCGAGCCGCGTTTCCTGCTCGCATCGGCGACGATCGCCAACCCCGTCGAGCTGGCCGAGCGCCTGACGGGGCTCGAGGACTTCTCCCTCATCGACGAGGACGCCTCCCCCGCTCCGCGGCGCACCATCGCGATCTGGAACCCGCCGCTCACCGACGAGGCGCTCGGCTCCAGGCGCTCGGCGCTGGGCGAGGCAGCCGATCTGCTCGCGCGGCTGGTCGGCGACGGCGCTCGGGTGATCTGCTTCATGAAGTCGCGTAAGGGCGTCGAGGTGCTCAGCCGCCTGGTCAAAGAGCAGCTCGCGAGCTCAGATCCCGGGCTCGCCGAGCTCGTCGTGCCCTACCGCGCCGGATACACGCCCCAGCAGCGCCGCGAGCTGGAGGGGCGGCTGATGCGCGGGGAGCTGCGCGCGGTGATGACGACCGATGCGCTCGAGCTCGGGATCGACATCGGCGAGCTAGACGCAGCGGTCGTCGTGACGTTTCCCGGCACCGTCGCCTCCCTGCGCCAGATGTGGGGCCGCGCGGGACGGCGGGGACGCGGCTTGGCCGTGTACGTAGCCGGCGAGGACGCACTCGACCAGTTCTTCTGCCGCCACCCCGACGAGTTCCTCGACCGCGCCGTCGAGGCCGCGATCCTTGACCACGAGAGCCCGCTGATCCACCGCGCCCACCTGCTCTGCGCGGCCCACGAGGGGCCGCTGAGCGCTGCTGAGGACGAGTTCCTCGGCCCTCGCTGGGAGGCGCACGCCGAGCTGCTCGTCAGCGCCGGCGAGCTGCGCAGGCGGCCAGCGGGGGCCGGCGCGGTCTACGTGCCTCGCCGCAGCGGCGCTTATCCCGCGGGCGAGGTCTCGCTGCGCTCGGCCTCGGCGGAGAGCTTCGCGATCGTCGACGTCTCCTCGGGCGAGCTGATGGGGTCGACCGAGGCCGCGCGCGCTCACGCGACGGTGCACGAGGGAGCTGTCTACATGCACCTGGGACGCTCCTACGAGGTGCGCGAGCTCGACCTGGACCGCCGCCGCGCGCTGGTGGCCCCGTTCGAGGGCGACTGGTACACGCAGCCCAAGCGCGCTACGGATACCGAGATCGTGCAGCTGCTCGACCGGCGCGAGGCGATGGGCGTGACGCTCTCGCTCGGCGAGGTGAGCGTCACCGAGACCGTGCTCGCCTACCAGCGGCGACGTCTTGCCGATCACGCGCCGATCGACCTCGCAGCGCTGGCCCTTCCGCCGAGCAGCTTCCCCACCCAGGCGCTGTGGTTCGAGCTGGACGCCGCCGAGCTCGCGGACCTGATCCCGCTGGAGTCGCTGCTCGGGGCGCTGCACGCGACCGAGCACGCCCAGATCGCGGTGCTCCCCCTGATCGCGATGTGCGATCGCTGGGACATCGGCGGCCTGTCGACCAACTTCCATCCCCAGACCGGGGTGCCGACGATCTTCATCTACGACGGCCATCCGGGGGGGATCGGGATCGCGCGGAGCGCCTTCGTGCGCTTTGAGGAGCTGTGCGATGACGCGGCGCGGCTGATCGCAGGATGCCCCTGTGCTAGCGGCTGTCCGTCCTGCGTGCAGTCGCCGAAGTGCGGCAATCTCAACGAGCCGCTCTCCAAGGCGGGGGCCCTGAGCCTGCTCGAGCACATGCGCGTGGCTGCCGCTACGGCGGTGCCGGCAGCGCTCTGACCATGCTCTTGGACCGGCGCCGCTCCGAACGCGCTGCGCGATTGTTCATGCGTGGGAGGGCGCAGGCCGCCGCGGCCCGCGTTCTGGCATAGGAGTCGACCATGCTTTCCGTCTTGATCCGAAAGTCCGTGCTCGTGCTGCTGGCGCTCGCGGGCGGCTCCCTGCTGGCGCACGGCGCCGCAGCCGAAGCCCCCGCGGGCCCCTCCCCGATCCTCGCCGGCGCGGGCGAACGCAGCGCGCTCACGAGCTGGACGCTGCGCGAAGACCCCTCCGACCGCGGGCTGTCCCTGGGCTGGCAGCGTGGCGGCTTCCAGGGCACCCAGGTGCGCGTGCCGAACGTGCTGCACCCGCGCGACTACACGGGCGCCGCGGGCACGCGCAACTACGAAGGCTCGGTGGCGTGGTATCGCACGAGCTTCCAGGCCGCGCAGACGGGCGTGTACGCGCTGAGCTTCCAATCGGCGAACTTCCTCGCCGAGGTCTGGGTCGACGGCCACATGCTCGGCTCACATCGCGGCTCCTACGTGCCCTTCGAAATGCGCCAGCGCCTCGCCGCGGGCACGCACAACGTGGTCGTGCGCGTGGACTGGCGCGACCCCGCCGCGCAGTCGCGCCAAGGCTTCCATCGCACGTGGTTCAACTGGGGCGGGATCGACGGTGTGGTCGAACTGCGACCGATCGGCGAAAGCGAGCTCAGCGAACCGGGACTGCAGACGACGCTCACCGCCGGCGGGCAGGTGCAGGTGCGGGTGAGCGTGCAGGTGCGCAACGACGGGCCCGCGCGGACGCTCACGCCGCAGGGCTCATTGAGCCGCGGCGCGCAGGCGATCCCGCTCGAATTCGGCGGGCTGACGCTCGCGCACGGCCAGTCGCTCCTCGCCACCGCGAGCGTCACCGTGCCATCGCCGGCGCTGTGGTCGCCGAGTGCACCGAACCTGTACCAGCTCGACCTCGCGGTCGGGCAGAGCAGCTACAGCGCGCGCGTGGGCCTGCGCGAGATCAGCTGGCACGGTGGGCGCGTCTACCTCAACGGCACGCGACTGCTGCTGCACGGCGCGACGATCCAGGAGGACGCCCAGGGCCACGGCGATGCACTGACGCCGGGCGACGACAACGCGATCGTCGCCGAGCTGAAGGCGATCGGCGCGAACGCTGCGCGTGCCCAGCACCCACTCGACCCCGCGCTGCTGGAACGACTCGACGCCGCCGGGATCGTCGTCTGGCAGGGGATCGGCCCCGTCGAAGGCGCGGGTCAGTGGTACTCGAGCACGCCCAAGCTGCTCGGCGAAGCGGAGAGGCAGGCGCGCACGGCGGTCGCGGCCGAGCAGCTGCATCCGTCGGTAATCGCCTGGAACCTCGTCGACGAGGTCGCCGGCAACGGCCGCGACAGCGCCGAGGTGCGCTACGTGCAGGACCTGACGCGCTGGCTGCACGCGCGCGACCCCGGCAGGATGGTCGCGGTGGACGTGTGGGGGGACCACCCGCCCACGCAGCCCGGGCCGCTCTTCGCCGGCGTCGACGCGATCGCCGAGACGGACTACTCGGGCTGGTATGACTCTCCGCTCGACTCGCCCGCCCAGCTGGCCGCGTTGATGCGCTCGCGACTTGCGAGGATGGAGCGCACGTTCGCCGGCCGCGTGCTGCTGATCAGCGAGTTCGGCGCCGAATCGAACACGCTGAACCCCGAGAGCGCGCCGGGAAGCTACGCCTACCAGGCGCGCCTGCTCGCGGCGCACATATCGGTCTACGAGGCCGACCCGCGGCTCAGCGGGATGCTCATCTGGGTGCTGCGCGACTATCCGCTGACGCCCACGTTCGAGGGCGGCTCCATCCACGCCAAGCTGCCGGCCGTGAGGCTGATCGAAGGCATCAACCAGAAGGGCCTGTTTACCTACGCGGGCGCGGCCAAGCCCGCCGTCAGCGTGGTCGCGCGGCTGTTCGAAGCGTTGCCCGCGGACTGAGGTTGGCCGCGGACTGAGCGCTCAGACGCGATTGCCACGCGCGATCCGGCGCAGATCGATCGTCGCGTCGTACAGCTCGGCGGATACGCCCTCCTCGATCGCGACCTCGCGCAGCGGGCGGCCCGAGGCGGTCGCCTTCTGCACGATGCTCGTGCCCTTGTCGTAGCCGATCGCGGTGTTGAGCGCGGTTGCGACAGCGAGCGTCCCGCCGGCCGACGCGTCGGTGCCCGTGCGGTTTACGGCGATGCCGTCGACGCACTTGGCGGCGAACACGCGCGATGCGCTGCTGAGCAGCTTCAGCGACTGCAGCAGGTTGCGGGCGATCAGCGGGATGCGAACGTTGAGCTCGAACTGCCCCTGCATCCCGCCGACCGTGATCGCTGCGTCGTTGCCGATCACCTGCCCGCACACCTGCAGGACGACCTCCGGGATCACCGGGTTGACCTTCCCGGGCATGATCGAGGAGCCCTTCTGCAGCTCGGGGAGGAACAGCTCGCCGATGCCCGTCCGCGGCCCCGACCCCATCAGCGCGAGGTCGCCGGCGATCTTCGTCAGCGACACGGCGAGCACCTTGAGCGCGCCCGAGAGCTCTACGAGCGCGTCGCGGCTGGCCTGCGCCTCGAAGGGATCGAGCGGGGCGGCGATCTGCTTCAGGCCCGAGTCCCGTCGCAGGCGCGCGCGGACCTTCTCGGCAAAGCGGGCGTGCGTGTTGAGGCCGGTGCCCGTCGCGGTGCCTCCGAGCGGGATCTGGCCGACGTGCGCCAGCGCGGAGCTCACGCGCTCGGAGCCGAGGGTCACCTGCGCCGCGTAGCCGGCGAACTCGGCGCCGAGAGTGACCGGCACCGCGTCCATCAGGTGGGTGCGGCCGGCCTTGACGACGTTCTGGAAGCTGCGCGCCTTGCGCGCGAAGGAGCGCTCGAGCTGTTTGAGCGCCGGCAGCAGCTCGTTCTGGGCGACGTCGAGCGCAGCGAGGTGCACGGCCGAGGGAAAAACGTCGTTCGAGGACTGGCCCATGTTGACGTGGTCGTTGGGGTGCACGTTCTCCCCCGCTAGGCGCGCGATCACCTCGTTCGCGTTCGTGTTCGTCGAGGTGCCCGAGCCCGTCTGGAAGACGTCGATCGGAAACTGATCGTCGTAGCGGCCGGCCGCTATCTCTGCCGCCGCGCGCTCGATGCGCGAGGCGCTGCGCTTGGGCAGCAGGCCGAGCTCTCCGTTGACCGCTGCCGCTGCGCCCTTGATCCGCGCCAGCCAGTGGATCACCTCGGCAGGCACCGTCTCGCCGGAGATGGGGAAGTTCTCCACGGCCTTGGCGGTCTCGCCGCCCCAGAGCTGCTGATCGTCTGCCATGTGGTCTCCTCGTAACACGGTTTCGCTACGTCGCGCATCGGGCGCGCGCGGGGCGCTGAACCCTACCCGCAGAAGGCCGCGAGCTCCCGCGCGAGGCCCACGGGATCGTCGTAGGCCATCAGGAAGCCCGTGTTCGGCAGCACGCGCAGCTGACCGTCGGGGAGCAGCGCGAGCACCTCTTCGGCGGGGGCGAGCGGGTGCATGGCGTCCTCGTCAGCCCACAGCAGCAGCACGGGCATCTGCAGGCGCGGGAACAGCTCGAGCAGGTCCGTGCGCGGTCCCCACTGCCACGTACGCGCGCACTTCGCCCAGGAGCGCGCGAGGCTCGCGTTGCCGGGCACGTCGGCGAACGCGTGTCGCATCAGGTCGGCGGCGGCCGGGTTGGCGCGTGCCGAGAGCGCGATCCCGCGCTCGGGAGTGAACACCGCGCGCGTGGCATAGGAGAGCGCCACATCCATCCCCGGTACGGCGGCCGCGCGCATAGCCAGGCGCACAGCGGCGCGCTCGCGCTGGCGCCTCGCCGGCGCGTGCAGCCGATTGGACATGAGCACCAGCCGTCCGGGATGCACATACCCGTCTCGCACGGCCAGCAGCAGCAGCTCGGCGCCGGCGCCGTGGCCGGCGAGCGTTGCGCGGGGTCCGAGCACCTCGGCGGCGAAGCCGCCGAGGACCTCGCTGAACCATTGCGGGGTATAGGGGTGGCGAGGCCGGCTCTCGGAGTCGCCGTGCAACGGCAGATCCGGCAGCACTACACGAAAGCGGTGGGCGAGCTGATCGACGGCCGGCTCGAACTCCTTGTATGAGAGCAGGCCCGAGTGCAGCAGCGCGAGCGGCGGACCCGCTCCGACCTCGCGATAGGCGACGCGAGCTCCATCTGGATGGTGGTAGAGCCGCAGCCTCATCCCAGGATCCTAGGAGCGCCTTCGCCTCCAGCGCCTTCGCCTCCAGCGCCCCGGCCCCGGCGCTTCGCGGGCAGCGCCGCGCGGCGATCTAGCCGGGCAGCAGCTGGTAGACGCGCACCGCCGTTCCGCGGACGTCAGTCGGAAACGACGCTACGACGTAGGTCTTGCCCCGATAGCGCACCGTGCCGCTGTCGCGCAGCCGCGGTCCCGGGCGAGTGCTGCCAGCGATCTCGGTGGAGCCGGCGCGCACGTAGGCGAGCGCTCCGGTGAGGCCGCCGAGGGCGTGCACGAACGCCGACGGCGGTGCCCCGACGGCGCTGAAGCGGTGCCAGACTCGTTCTCCGATGCGGTCGAGCTCGCCCGCGATGACCGCACTGCAGCTCGCCGAGGAGCTGCTCGGAGCGGCGATGAGCAGCGAGATCGACAGCGTGCCTGCGGGGAACGCGTGCGCGTGGAGCGTGACGAGCTGATACGAGGCGCCGTGGTATGTCACGCGACCGCCCGTCGGAAGCGAGCCCGCGGAGGAGGGCAGCGTGCCTTCGACCGGGATCTGCCTGGAGCCGATGCGCATGATCAGCGGAGCGCCGATGTAGCGCTGCTCGAGCTTCTGATAGCCGGAGTCGTCTTGCACGGAGAGCAGATAGCGCCCGACGGTGCGGCCGTGGTAGCGAAGGCTGCCACCGACGGGCGCGAGGATGTAGGGGCCACCCACGTCGGCCACGACGGCGCCGGCGGCGCTGACACGCAGGCGGACGACGTGGGTATGGGAGTAGACGAGGCTCGTCACCGCCGCTTCGACCGCCGGTCGGTCGCCCGCCGCGAGCGCGGCCAGCAGCGGTTCGTAGCCTTCGACCTGCCGCTGGTCGGAGCGCACCTCGGCGCTCGCGAGCTCCAGGGCATAGATGCGGCGCCCGACCACGCCCGCCGCCTTGGCGGCTTCTTCGCCGGCGGCTGCACCGCACGGCGCTGCCGACGTGCCCGCCGGGGCGCTGCCGGCCGCGCTCGCGTAGCGCGCCGTGCTCGCGCTGCGCGTACTGCTAGTGGCGGTGGCGCCGCAGGCGTCCAGCGCGAGCGCCAGGAGGAGCAGCGCCAGCGAGGCCCTTAGGCTCCGCAGCAGCGTCGCGCGCGCGGTCGACGAGCGGGTGCGGCCCGAGGTCATCCGAGTGAGATGGTGCGAACGGTCACGAGCATCCAAGATAGCCCCGAGCCGCGCCGCGCACGCCGGCTCCCGATGAGAACTCACACAGCTCGAGCGCACCTAGAATGAGCCGCCCCGTGAGCGTCACACGCGAACACCCGCTGATCCCCGTCCGGGAGGTCGACCCGCGCCAGGATCTGCCCGCGCTGGAGCTCGAGGTGCTCGATCGATGGCGCGAGCGCGACGTCTTCGCGGAGTCCCTTCGCATCCGCGAGAACGCGGCGCGCTGGGTGTTCTACGAGGGCCCGCCGACGGCAAACGGTCCCCCGGGCTCTCATCACGTGCTCTCCCGCGTGTTCAAGGACGTCTACCCGCGCTTCCAGACGATGCGCGGCTTCCGCGTCGACCGCAAGGGCGGCTGGGACTGCCACGGGCTGCCGGTCGAGATCGCCGTCGAACAGAAGCTCGGGATCACCTCCAAGGCCGAGATCGAGCAGGAGGTGGGGATCGAGCGCTTCAACGAGGAGTGCAGAGAGTCGGTGTTCGCCTACCTGCAGGAGTGGGACCGCCTGACTGAACGGATCGGGTTTTGGATCGACCTCGAGCACGCCTATCGCACGCTCGACGAGAGCTACATCGAGTCGGTGTGGTGGGCGATCGCCCAGATCGACGCGCGGGGACTGCTCTACGAGGGAAACAAGGTCGTGCCCTACTGCCCCCGCTGTGAGACCACCCTGTCCTCGCACGAGGTTGCGCTCGGCTACCGCGATGTGGTCGACCCGAGCGTGTTCCTGAAGCTTCCCGTGTCCGGCGGCGAGGAGCGCCTGCTCGTCTGGACGACGACCCCCTGGACGCTCCCCGGCAACGTCGCCGTCGCGGTCTCGCCTTCGGCGATGTATGCGCGCGTGGCGCTGGGAGCGGACACGTTCGTGCTCACCAGGGCGCGCGTCGCGGCGGTGCTCGGCGAGCACGCGCAAGCGCTGGAGGAGTTCAGCGGCAGCGAGCTCGTGCGCCGATACGGTTCCTATCTGGGCCCGATCTTCGCCGCTGCGGACCGTGCCCCCGGCGAGCTGCCGATCCTCGCGGACGAGTTCGTGACGACCGAGGACGGCACGGGCATCGTGCATCTCGCTCCGGCCTTCGGCGAAGACGACTACCGCGTCGCCGCCGCCGCGTCGCAGGTCGCGTTCGACCCCACCCGCGCCGAGACGCTCTACAACCCCGTGCGCGTGGACGGCACCTACGATGCGCGCACGCGCGACCGCAACGGCGCCTCTTACGAGGGCCGCTTCGTTAAGGATCCGCGGCTCACGAAAGACCTGATCGAGGACCTGCACGCGCGCGGCCTGCTCCTGCGGGTCAGCGACTACGAGCACTCCTACCCGCACTGCTGGCGTTGCGGCACGCCGCTGCTCTACTACGCGAAACCGTCCTGGTACATCGCCACCTCGCGGCTGCGCTCGGAGCTGCTCGCCGCCAACGAGACGGTGAGCTGGTATCCCCCGCACGTCAAGCGCGGGCGCTTCGGCAACTGGCTCGAGAACAACGTCGATTGGGCGCTGTCGAGGGAGCGTTACTGGGGCACGCCGCTGCCCGTATGGCGCTGCGAGCACGGGCACACGCTCGTGGTCGGCTCCTTCGCCGACCTCGAGCAGCGTTCCGGGCGCACGCTCGCCGACCATCATCGCCCCTACGTCGACGAGATCGAGCTCCCGTGCCCGGGCGCAGAGGGTCAGGAGCAGCCGTGCGGCGAGCCGATGCGGCGCGTGCCCGAGGTGATCGACGTGTGGTTCGACTCGGGCGCGATGCCCTTCGCGCAGCACCACTTCCCATTCGAGAACGTCGAGCTCGAGCGCGAGAGCTTCCCAGCCGACTTCATCTGCGAGGCCCAGGACCAGACGCGGGGATGGTTCTACTCGCTGCTGGCGATCTCGACGCTGCTCTCGCGTGGCGCCCCGTACCGCAACGTGGTCTGCCTCGGCCTGATCCTCGACGCCGACGGGCAGAAGATGTCGAAGTCGCGCGGCAACACGGTCGAGCCGTGGCAGGTGCTCGACGCCTACGGCGCCGACGCCTTCCGCTGGTACTTCTTCACCTCCAAACAGCCCTGGGACGGATACCGCTTCTCGGCCGAGACGATCGGCGAGGGAGTGCGCCTGTTCCTCAAGCAGCTGTGGTCCACGTACTACTTCTACGTGCTCTACGCGAACGCCTCCGCGCAGGAGCTGCACGACGCGCCGCAAGCCGGTGCACCAGCCGGCGACCTCGACCGCTGGGCGCTCTCACGCACCGCGGGCACGGCCGAACTGGTGGCCGAGCGCCTCGACGCCTACGACGCTACCTCCGCGGGCCGCGCGATCGCAGAGCTGCTCGACGAGCTTTCCAACTGGTACGTGCGGCGCTCGCGCCGGCGCTTCTGGGATGGCGAGACGGCTGCGTTTCGGACGCTGCGCACGTGCCTGCTGACGGTAGCCAAGCTGCTCGCCCCCTTCTGTCCCTTCATCGCCGACGAGATCTACGACAACCTCGACGGCTCACTCGCGAGCGTGCACCTGAGCGACTTCCCAAGCGCAGCCGACGTGGCCCCGCGCGACCCCGAGCTGGAGCGCGCGATGGAGCTCGCGCGGGAGACGGTCCGGCTCGGCCTGGGCGCGCGCGGACAGGCCAGGATCAAGGTGCGCCAGCCGCTCGCCGAGGCCGTCGTGGTAGCCGACGGCCTCGAGCGCGAGGCGATCGAACGGCTCGCCGACGTGGTTCGCGAGGAGCTCAACGTTCGTCGCGTGCGCTTCGTCGCCGCAGCCGACGAGCTCGGCAGCTACGAGGTCAAGGCCAACTACCGCAGCCTGGGACCGCTGTTCGGCCGTGACATGCCGCAGGCCGCCGATGCGCTCGCGGCCCTGGACCCCGAGCACGTCGCGCGGGCTCTGCGCGACGGGCGCGAAATCGGCATCTCCGTGTCCGGACGCGAGCACGCGCTGTCTGCCGATGACGTGATCCTGACGCTACGCGCGCCGGACGGCTACAGCGTCGAGCGCGAGGGCGCCCATGCGGTCGCGCTCGACCTCTCGATCGACGAGGACCTGCGCCGGGAGGGTCGAGCGCGCGAGATCGTGCACGCGGTGCAGAACGCGCGCAAGAACGCCGGGCTGCAGGTCGAGGACCGGATCGAGCTCCAGCTCGCCGGCCACGGCGACCTGCTCGAGGCCGCGAGTGAGCACAGGGCCTACATCGCGAGCGAGACGCTGGCCGTGGAGCTCTCGATCACCCCGCCAGAGGAGAGCGCTGCGCAGCGGGGACACGACGGCGCGGCGGACAAGGACCCGGCGGAGGCCGCCGGGTCCTGGCAGCACATCGAGCGGGCCGAGATCGACGGCCTGCCCGTGAGCATCGCGCTGAGGCGGGCAGCTAGGCCGCGCTGAGCGCCGGCTCGAGCTCCTGCTCGAGCTTCTTCTTCGGGTAGGCGCCGATCACGGTCTTGACCGGCTGGCCGCCTTTGAAGAGGATCATCGTCGGGATCGAGAGGACCTGGTAGCGAGCCGCCGTCTGCGGGTTCTCATCGATGTCGAGCTTGACGATCCGAAGGTCCTCACGCTCGGCGGCGATCTCCTCGAGCACAGGCGCCACCACCCGGCAGGGACCGCACCAGGGCGCCCAGAAGTCCACGAGCACGGGGCCCTCGGCCTCGATGACCTCTGCGTCGAAGTTGCTGTCTGTGATCTGCGTGAGCGTGCCTGCCATCTCTGTCTCCTTGGTCGCTTTCCTTTACTATACAAAATGAAGGAAGGGTTTCCGGAGATCGTGAAACACCTCCCGGGCGGTCTGGGCGTCCGCGCCGAGTGACTATCGTCTGCCTATGGTCCCAGTCGCCCTCAGTGGTCAGATCGCGATCGCCGTGGTCGTGATCCCGTGTCTGCTGCTGTTGCGCTGGCTGCTGCGCGCCGAGCGCGCCGAACACCGCGACGACGAGGACGGACGCTTCTAAGCGGAGGCCGGTGCGCGGCGTTCAGCGCGCGGTCACGATCCATGGTTCCAGGCCCGGTGTGCGGCGCACGATCGGGGGGTGGATGTGAGTGAGCGCGGTGAACAGATGCGGCGAGACGAAGACCTCGACCAGCGCCGCCAGGACGAGCACGGGAAGAGCGATCGCGACGGTCACGACGGTAGCGGCGAGCAGCTGCTCCCACTCCCCGCGCCGGCTCGCGATGATCCAGGCGGCGAGCGGCAGGAACAGCGCTATCAACTCGGGGATCGCATGCGGCAGCACACCCAACAACAGCAGACCGGGTGAGACGCCGAGGAAGCGCGACACGCCGGCGAGGCTGTGGCCGATCACGTAGGCCTGGGCGCTCAGCGAGAACGTGGTCGCGCACGCGACGAACGCGATCGCGAGCCGCCCTCCGTGCTCGTGCACCCAGCGCGAGAGGCCGTGGTGGTGCGCTGCCTGCAGCGGCAGCGAGCTGCCGGCGATGAAGCCCGCGACGCACGCCATCGCGTGGAGCGCGAGCACGAGCAGGTTGCTCGTGACGACGCGGGCGACGTCGTCGAGGCCGCCCACGGCGAACGGCGGCCGCAGCGCGAGGATCTGCTGGTAGCCGCCGTCGAGCGAGGCAACGAGCCAGACCGCGAGCAGCAGGCCGCACGCCGCGGCCGCAGAGCCGGCGACCCAGCGCGCGATCACGGGCCAGGGCGCAACGCGCCACGCGCGCAGCGTCGCGCGGGTGTGGCGCACGCCGTGCGCGAACGCGTACGCCGAGGCATCCATCGCGTCTGCATCGGCGCGGCGAGCGCTCAGCTGAAACGCATCGCGTCGGCCCTCGACGTCAGCCCCGCCAGCTGCGGCCTACCGGAAGCGCAGCCCCGGAACCAGCCACATCGCCTCGGCGGCGATGCGCCAGGACATCTTGCTCTGCCCGCGCTCGCGATCGCGGAAGACGATCGGCACCTCCACCACGCGAAAGCCGGCCTGCACGGCGCGGTAGGTGAGCTCGACCTGGAAGGCGTAGCCCTGCGAGCGCACGCTGTCGAAGTGAATCGCCTCGAGCACATCGCGCCTGAAGCACTTGAAGCCGCCGGTCAGGTCGCGGACCTTCAACCCCAGGACGAGCCGCGCATACGTCGAGCCGCCCTCGCTGACGAGGCGCCGAAGCAGGCCCCAATCGCGCACGCCGCCGCCCGGTACGTAGCGCGAGCCCAACGCGAGGTCGGCATCCGTGCGGGCCGCCGCGAGCAGCCTCGCGAGGTCGACCGGGTCGTGCGAGAAGTCGGAGTCCATCTCCATGAGGTATCCGGCGCCGCGCTCGAGCGCGTACCGAAAGCCGGCGAGATAGGCCGGCCCGATCCCGTTCTTCTCCGTTCGGTGCAGCACGCTGACCCAGTCGTGCTCGGCAGCCAGCTCATCGGCGAGATCGCCCGTCCCGTCGGGTGAGCTGTCGTCGACGACGAGCACGTGAAAGCCCTCGGGCGCGGCGTCCGCGAGCACAGCGCCGGACGCCTGCACGATCGCGCGCACGTTCTCTGCCTCGTTGTACGTGGGCAGAATCAGCCAGGGCTCGCCGGACATGGGTCGGCGTACCCTAGACCGTGGGCTTCGCGGGCGGCGGCCAAGGCGGCAAGGTTACGCTGGTGCGCGTGCCCGAGCCGGAGCTCTCCAACGCGAAGATCGCCGACGCGCTGCAGGAGCTCGGTGACCTCTACGAGCTCGATGGCGCGATCGTGCACCGCGTGCTCGCGTATCGCAGCGCGGCCAAGAGCGTGCGCGAGGCCTCGGTCTCGGTCGCCTCGCTGGCACGCGAAGGACGCGCAGATGAGCTGCCGGGCATCGGCAAGACGCTGCAGGAAAAGATCCTCGCGCTCGTGCAGACGGGCACCATCCCCGCGGCCGATCGTCTGCGCGAGAAGTTCCCGCCGGGTCTAATAGCGATCACGCACATCCCGGGCCTGGGGCCAAAGCGGGCGCGCCTGATGCACGACGAGCTCGGGATCGACTCGCCCGAGGCGCTGCGCCTGGCGGCAGAGAGCCACCGGCTGCGCGCCGTGCGCGGGCTCGGCGCGAAGTTCGAGGAGAGCGTGCTGGCCGCGCTGGAGGAGATGCCCGAGGGCGGGCCGGTCCCCGCCCCGCGGCTCTTGCTGCCGCGCGCGATCGAGATCGGGCAGGCGCTGGCGAGCGGGCTCGCAGAGCTCGGCGGCGAGGGCACCGAGGTGCGTCTTGCGGGCTCGGCGCGACGACTTGCCGACAGCGTCAAGGACCTCGACCTCGTCGCTGCGAGCAGCCGTCCGGCGACGCTCGCGAGGAGCCTCGCGAAGCTGCCCGAGATCGAGCGCGTCGGCTCGGCCGGGAAGGCCGGGGCGCGGGGGCGCACGCATGCGGGCGTCGCGGTCGACCTGCGCATCGCCAGGCCCGCGCAGCTCGGCAACCTGCTGCAGCACTTCACCGGCTCGGGCGCTCACAACGCGGCGCTGCGCGAGCGGGCGGTGCGCGCCGGGCTCCACGTGTCGGAGTACGGGATCCTCGATGACGCAACCGGTCACACGACGACATGCCCGGACGAGCACGGCGTCTACGAGCGCGTCGGCCTGCCCTATATCGAGCCCGAGCTGCGTGAGAACCGCGGCGAGCTCGAGCTCGAGCGGGCCCCGGCGCTGGTCGAGCTCACGGACATACGCGGCGATCTGCACTGCCACACGGTCGCCTCCGACGGCCACAACACGATCGAGGAGATGGCACGGGCGGCCCGCGAACGCGGGTACGAATACCTCGCGATCACCGACCACTCCGCAAGCCACGGGTTCGGCAACGCGGTCTCCCCCGAGCAGCTCCGCCGTCAGATCGAGCGGGTGCGCGAGGCGAACCTCGCGATCGACGGCATCGAGCTGCTCGCGGGCAGCGAGGTGAACGTCCTTCCCGACGGATCGCTCGATTACGACGACGAGCTGCTCGGCGAGCTCGACTGGGTCGTGGCGAGCGTGCACACTTCCTTCGGGATGGGCGAGCAGGCGATGACCGAGCGCATGATCGCCGCTATCGAGCACCCGCTGGTCGACGCGATCGGCCACCCGACGGGCCGCCTGATCGAGCGCCGCGCCCCCTACGCGGTCGACCTCGAGCGCGTGTTCGCAGCCGCGGCCAGCGCCGGGACGATGCTCGAGATCAACGGCAACCCGGACCGCCGCGACCTCTCCGACATCAACGCGCGCGCGGCAGCGCGTGCGGGCGTGCGGCTCGTGATCGACTCCGACGCGCACCGCACGAGGACGCTCGCGAACATGCGCTGGGGCGTAGCCACCGCGCGGCGCGCGTGGCTCGGCCGCGAGCAGGTCGCCAACACGCTGGCGCTGTCGGCGCTGCTGAAGCTAGGCAAGCAGGCGCGGAAGTAGCTCCTCGGCGACGAGGCGATCGACCGCGGAGGGCCTGAAGGGCGCGAGCGCGTCGGCGGCGCGCGCTGAATACGTGGGGCTCGGGTGCAGGAGCGCGGCGCGCAGACAGGACAGGAGGTCCTCGCCCACGAGCCGAGCATCGAGCGATCGGGCGATCGGCAGCGCCGCATACGGTCCAGGCGCGGGCGTGGTCACGAGCTGACAGCCGTCGGCGAGCGCCTCCAGCTGCGCGATCCCATAGTCCTCACGGCGCGGCGCGCACACGAACACGCGCGCGCGGCGCACGAGCGCGCGGTAGTCCTCGCTCGAGATCGGCTCGAGCAGGCGGATGCCCTCACCCTGGGGGATCGCGATGCGTGCGTGTGCGCACTCGGCTGCGCTCGTGCCGGCGACGAGCAGCTCGCGGGAGCGTCCGGCGGGCATCTCGGCCCGCAGCGCCAGCCACGCCTCGAGCACCCTGTCGAGGCCCTTCTTGCGCGGGTTGGCGGCGTATGTGAGCGCCGCGATCTCGCGGGTCTGGCCGGCTCCGGTCGACGGGCCGGGGCCCGAGGGCTCGACCGCGACGGGGAGCACGAGCGCTCGCCCGCCTTCGCGCGCGGGAGCTGGCGCCTCGGCCAGCGCGCCCTCGCTCCACGGCAGCAGCAGCGGGGCCTGCGCCAGACGGCGGCGCTCGAGGGGCCGCTGCCAGAGGCCGTGCCGGCCGGGGCGGTTGGCGCTCGCGGTGGCATCGAAGCGAATCGCGCCCGCGCGCGGCCACAACAGCGCCGCTGTGGTGCTCGAGTAGATCACTGCGCGTGGCGCTCGCGGCAGGCCTCGCAGGGCCTCCAGCGCAGCGCGTCTGGCGGCGCGAGCCCACACGAGGTCCGTTGCCATCAGCGTCCGCCGCGGCGGCGGCGGAGCCGCGCTCGCAAGCTCCGCCGAGACGCCGGCGTCTTCGATCGCCCGCAGGAGCTGGATGTCGGCCCGGCGCAGCCCTTCGGTGGAGCCGAGCGAGACGATCAGGACGTCGGCCGCGCGCCGGTCCGGCATCTAGGTCACGGCGTCGCCGGCACGCTCGTGGCGAGCCGTCTTGAAGCCGGGCGTACGGTCGAGCTCCATCGGCCTCACGGGCGAGGTGCGCCGCACGTAGAAGCACGCCCCGTCGCGCTCCTCGATCGCGGCGACGGCCGCGTCCTGACGGCGCCACGCGAGCGCCCAGATGATCGCGAAGCCGGTTGCGATGCCCGGGATCTGCGGAGCCAGGAACGCGAGCCCGCCGGCGAGCAGCGTGAACGTGAGCAGCGGCCACAGCCGGTTCAGGAGGATCGCGTTGGGGTGATGCTCGGGCATCGTCGTGCTCGCCTTCGCGCTCGCGAGCAGGCGCGCGATCGGCGGCGACGTTTCCGCTCGCCGGCCCAGCCGGGCACCGATCACGGCGGCGATCAGCCACCAGGCGACGGCGATCGGCACGAGCAGGCTGTTCGACCCCGAGGCGGCGGCGAGCACTGTGACGGCCGCCAGCGCGGTCGCGGCCGCGCCGCTCAGCAGCACGGTCGCGCGGAGGAAGTCGACAAACCGCACGCTAGAGCAGGGCCTCGAGCATCCCCCGCACGCCGGCCGGGCCATCGACGGTCAGGTCGGCCTCGCGCGCGAGCTCGGGCGGGGCTTCGTCGGAGCTGACGGCAACACACAGCGCGGTGGTCAGGGCCCCCGAGTCGGCCATCGCGCGCAGTCCCCGGAAGGCGTCGAGGTCGGTCGTGTCGTCCCCGACGTAGAGGGCCGCGCTCACCGGCACGCTGCGCAGCAGCGTTGCGATGCCGAGGCCCTTGTCGAGCGGCACCGGCGGGCGTATCTCGAGGACCTTGCGACCCCAGTGGACGACGAATCCCCGCTCTTCGGCGGCGGCGGCGATCTCGGCGACCGCTCTCTCGGCGGCCTCCTCGTCGGGCGCTCCCCGCCAGTGGAAGGCAGCGATCATGTCCTTGTCCTCGTAGCGCACACGGATGCGCTGCAGATCCGCGTTGTAGGCGCCGGCCGCGAACCCGCGTACCTTCGCCGACCACGCCGCCAACTCGGGATCGACTTCGGGACGAGTAGCGCGCGGGCGCAGCAGCTCGGCCCCGTGGTTGCCGACGTAGGCGATCGTGCCGATCGCCACGATCTGGCGGGCCGTGGTGGCGCGGCGGCCGCTGACGCAGCCGACCACGCCGTATTTGCGGGCGATCTCGATCAGCAGCGCGCGCGTGGCCTCGGGCACGTGCGCGTCCGCCGCATGCCTGACGATGGGCGCGAGCGTGCCGTCGATATCCAGCAGAACGGCCGAGCGGCGTGGCTCGGAGCGGAGTGGCTCGAGCGCCTCAACTAGCGTTGCGGCAGGGGACACGAGTTCTAGTATGCCGCGCATGGTGGCCGGCCCGTCCGCTCGTGCATCCGGTCGCTGAGCCGCATTCCAGGCGCACGCTGCGGCTGGCCGTGATCGGCACGCTCGCCGGTCTGTTCAGCGGTCTCTTCGGCGTCGGCGGCGGCTCGGTCATCGTTCCCCTGCTGGTGCTGTGGCTGGGATACGACGAGCGTGCCGCGACGGCGACCTCGCTCGCGGCGATCGTGTTCATCGCGGGCTTCGCAGCCGCGGTACAGGGGCTCTACGGCAACGTGCACGTGCTCGACGCCCTGCTCATCGGCGTCCCGGCCGTCGGAGGGGTCGTGCTCGGAACCTGGCTGCAGCAGCGACTTTCCGGCCGCACGATCACGCTGCTGTTCTCGCTCCTGCTGCTGGCCAGCGCCGCGGAGCTGTTGCTGCGGTGATCGGAGCGGTTGCGATCGGCGTGGCTGGCGGCGTGGTCGCCGGCCTGCTCGGCGTCGGCGGAGGGGTCCTGTTCATCCCAGGGCTTGTGATCTTCCTCGGGCTCGGCCAGCATCAGGCCGAGGCGACCTCGCTGCTGGCGATCGTGCCCGTCGCGATCGTGGGCACCTACCGCCAGGAGCGCTACGGCAACGTCCGTCGCCATGACGCGCTGCTGCTCGGCGTGCTCTCGATCGCCGGGGCAGCAGCCGGGGTGGCGCTCGCGAACGCACTCTCGGGCACGCTGCTGCGCGACGCCTTCGCGGCGCTGCTCGTGATCGTCGCCCTGCAGCTCGCGCACAGATCGCTGCGCGCGGAGGGCTCCCGCGCACGCTGAGCGGGCAGTAGCTCATACGGCTGGTGGCCGCTGCTCAGATCGCCTAGACTGGTTGCCACATGGGACTCGACAACCCACTCCACATCGCGTTCCTCGTCGTGATCCTGCTGCTCGTGTTCGGCGCCCGCCGTCTGCCGGAGATGGGTCGCTCGCTCGGCTCGGGGATGCGCGAATTCAAGGACTCGATCACCGGCGAGGCGAAAGCGCCGACGCAGGCTACGACGCAGGCCACGATCGCGCCGGGGCCGCAGCCGCCGGCCGCCGCACCGGCGGCCACGGAGGCCGCACCCGTGCGCACCGAGGCCGCCCCGTCGGAGCCGACCCCCTCGGCCTAGACGCAGCGGGGAGCCGGTGCGCTCGGCCGTTCGGCCGCGGTGGAGGCCGCTCAGCTGCGGCGGCGAATGGGCCCGCTCGCGACGGCTTCGAAGGCGGAACCGGGAACGCGCTCGAGCTGGAGCAGGTCTTCGTCACGCCAGCGCGGGTCCGGCGCGCCCGTGATGTACCACGGCGATCCGTTGTCGGCCACGATCAGGCCGTAGCGCTTGAGCGCGCGCAGGATTACGAGCGCCTGTCCGTGGAAGCCCGCGAGGCTGTAGGAGGCCTGCAGGCGCAGCCGCAGCCCCATCGGCGGCAGGCTCGCATCTGAGCTGTCCGAGGCGAAGTGCGTTGCGGGGTGTATGTAGCCGCGCTGCGTGCGGGGTACGGTCACGCGCAGCGCGTGGTCGATGCGGCCGGCTCGCACCTCGGGGTAGCGCACGAGCAGCGGCAGGATCGGCAGGCCGGCGGCGTCGGCCGAGGTCCATCCTTCGGGGCGCAGCGCGTTGCTGCGCAGGTCGAACGCGGCGCCCGATGCCGCTTCCCAGCCGGCGCCTCGCCGCGCGGCGGAGAACAGCTCGTAGTCGCGACAGCTTCCGCGCTGGAGCACGAGCACGTGGCGGTCGCCCGCTTCGCCCGCGCCCTCGACCGGAGCGTCGAGCGGGACCGGGTACGGTCCCGGGTCCGATTCTTCTGCGTATTCGCTAAACAGGATCGGAACCTTCGGCTGCGAGGCCCCGACGACGGCGTAGGGGATGCCGTACGCGGGATCGCTGCCGAAGTCGGGGTGCAGATGCCCCGCCGTACCGATGCTCGCGATGTAGCGCGCCGAGCTCGGGTTGCGCGGGACTCGCGAGATGTCCTGGTTGAGGGGGTTGTTCGCGGGAAACATCGGGCAGCCGGCTTCGCGCGGTGGCGGGCCCGGCGTGGACGCGGCGAGGGCGCCGAGCGCGCGGCCCGCGGTGGGGCGCTGGGGTGCGAGCAGCGCGCGGGCGCCGGCACCGGGAAGCGCCGCGCAAAGTGCGACCGAGATCGCGAGCGCGAATCGCAACCGGCGGCCCGAGCTGCCCACGCGCTCAGGCTATAGCGCGCGGCTCTCGGCCCGCGGGCTGCTGCGACTGCAGCACCGACGGCCGCGCCTCTTCGAGCAGGGGCGCACCGCAGCGCCAGCAGTAGGCGGCACCGCGGCTGTGGACGGCGCCGCACGAACGGCACTGGCCGTGGATCCCGGCCTCCGCGGTCGCTAGCAGGCGCTGCACCTCGCTGAGCTGCGCGTCGGCCTCCTGCAGTTCGGCTGCTTTGCGCGCGATCACATCGAGGCGGTAGTGGTCCCGGATCGCCATCTCGTAGGCGAGCCCCCCGAGATCCCACGTCAGCGACGCGACGCGCTCGGCGAGCTCGTGGCGGCGGCGCCGAAGGTCGGCCAGCGAGCTCATACCCTCGGAGGAGGCCATCAGCCGGTTTCGATCGGCTGCGCGCCAAGCGCGTTGATTTCTTCCTGGTGCTTCTTGCCGGTCGTCGTAGAGAGTTTCTGAAGTTTGGTCGGGCTCGCTTTCACCGGCGCCGGCGGGGGCGCTTTTTCGGCCTTTGTTTCCTTGGCGCCCGCCTTCGCTTCTTCTGCTTCTTCCTTCGCCGCCGCTTTGCTCGCGGCCGGGGTCGTGCTGGCAGCGGGGGTGTTCGGCGCGGCTGTGCTCGTCCCCGATGCGGCGCCCAGCCCGGCCAGGCCTTCGATTTTCACGACCTGCGGGGCGTTGCTCGTCTTGCCCTGTGTGACCCAGTGACCCACGAGCAGCCCCGCGATCAGGCACAGCAGCAGCACCGACAGGAGACTGAGGAGCCCGGCGTTGCGCCGCAGCCACCCGCCCGCGCCGGGTTCCGCATACACCGGCGCGTACCCCACGGCGGCGAAGTCCGCGCCCTCGCCGAGGCCGAGGCCCTGCGGGATCGCGCCCGCGCGGGCGGTTTCCGGAGCGAGCAGGTCGAGGAACGCGAGCCGCACCGGCGAGCACGGCTGGCCGCAGTCGAGGCAGTAGCGCTGGTCGGCCACGAGCGACGCGCCGCAGTTGGCGCAGGTCGTCTCGGGCTGCTCGGCGGGTACGGGCACGAGGCTCACCGTTGACACGTCCGTTCAGCCGTTCGCGAGCCCGCTCATCCGAACGCGCCCCGGACGTAGTCGCGGGTGCGCGTCGCGCGGGGCGCGTCGAAGACCTCGGCGGTGGAGCCGTACTCGACGAGGTCGCCGAGATACATGAACGCGACCTTGTCAGCGACGCGGTGCGCCTGGGCGAGGTTGTGCGTGACTACGACGACCGCGAGCTCCCGGCGCAGCTCGCCGATCAGCGTCTCGATCGTGTTCGTCGAGATCGGGTCAAGCGCGCTGCACGGCTCGTCCATCAGCAGCACCTCGGGCCGGGGCGCGATCGCGCGCGCGATGCACAGCCGCTGCTGCTGGCCCCCGGAGAGCCTCAGAGCGGGACGGTCGAGATCGTCGCGCACCTCCTCGTAGAGGCCGGCGCGCCGCAGGGCGTCGATCACGAGCGGCTCGAGCTCGCGCCTGCGCGGACGCCGTCGCGACTGTTCGCGCAGCGCGAAGGCGACGTTGTCGAAGATCGACATCGGAAACGGGTTGGGCTGCTGGAAGACCATCGCCACCCGCGCCCTCAAGGTCGTGTCGGCGAGGTCGTGGATGTCCTCGCCGTCGAGCATGATGCGGCCGCCTCGGCTGGCGCTCGGCGTGAGCTCCGTGAGCCGGTTGAGCGTCCGCAGCAGGGTCGTCTTGCCGCAGCCCGAGGGGCCGATCAGGGCGAGCACCTCGCCCTGGTGGATCGACAGCGACACCGACTTCACAGCGGGCTTGCCGCCGTAGGCGATGCTCACGTCCTCCAGGCGCAGCCGCTCGGGCCCCGTCGACTCGGGGCTCCTGACGGCCTCGCGCTCGTCCGGCGGAAGCACGGGCACGGGCGGCCGATCGAGCACGATCGTGCGCACCGGCGGGACCGGTGCGCCCTTCGCGGGCGCGTCGTGCTGCCCTCTGGCCATGAAGTCGGCCGGGTCGAGCAGCAACGTCTCAGGACCCATGGCCGACAATCTCAATTGAAACACCTTTAAGCATCGGAGTGATGAGGTTAGCTGCCCGCGACCCGCTTGTAAAGGGGCGAGCGCGACCGTTTACACGGCGCCGCCTGCGACGGTCAGGCCCGTCGAGTCCGCCTGCGAGCGCCCGATGCGATCGACGACCAGATTGAGCGCCAGCACGAGCACCATCAGCACGAAGGCGGCTGCATAGGCCTTCTGGGGAGCCGCGCCTTCGCCCGCGGGCGAGTTGTCGTAGACGTAGCTCGTAAGCGTCGAGCCGGTGCCGCGCAGCACCGCGAGCCCGGGGAGTGAGCCCTGCGTTTCCAGCCGCAGCGTCTCGCCGAGCAGCAGCACCACGATCGCGGTGTCGCCGACGATCCTGCTTACGCCGAGCGTGACGCCGGTGGCGATGTTCGAGCGCACGCTCGGGAGCAGCACGCGGCGGATCGTCGCGATTCGCGTCTTGCCGAGCGCGAAGGCGGCCTCGCGCATGTGCGCGGGCACGGCCTGCAGTCCGTCGCGCGTGGCCGCGAACAGCGGCGGCAGCGCGATCAGCGACATCATCGCACCGGCGGCAAGGAACGATTTGCCGAAGACCCCGCCCCCGGAGGCCGTGAACGAGAACGGCGCGAAGAGATTCAGTTGGAAGACCGCGAGCCCGAACAGCGCGATCACGATGTCGGGCGTGCCGGCGACGACCTCGATGCTCGACTCCACCACCCGCGCCAGCCACGAGGGGCGGCCGTACTCGGCGATCCACAGCGCGCTGCAGATGCCGAGGGGCAGCGCCAGAGCGATCCCGATCACGGTCAGCAGCGCCGTCCCCAGGAGCGGGTCCAGAAAGCCGCCGGTCGAGCTCTGCGTGGTCCCCGGTGCCGGCCTGGAAACGAGCAGCCCGGGGCGCAGGTACTGGATCCCGCGGTAGCCCATGTAGATCACGATCGCGGCGGCGATCAGACACAGCCCGACCCCGCACAGCCACGCGAGGGCGAGCGCGAGGCGATCGATCCAGCGCCAGCTGCGCGGTGAGGATCGGCGCCCGGGGCCGCTCCGCATGGGCTGCTGCAGCGGCTCGCTGGGCGGCGCGTAGACGCTCATCCGCGCACCTGGTAGCGACGCAGCGGGAGCTTGATCAGGTAGCCGCCGACGGACAGCACGAGTGCCGAGAACAGCAGCAGCAGCGCGAACGCGTAGAGCGTCGAGCCGAGCGCGGGCGCTCCAACTCCTTCGTGATAGTCGACGATCGCCGAGGCGAGCGTGCGCAGCGGCTCGAACAGGAACACGATCCCATCGCTCGGCCGCGGCGCGAACGAGCGCGAGCCCGACACCATCGAGATCATGATCGCCTCGCCGAGCGCGCGGGCGGTAGCGAGCACGGCGGCGGCCACGATCGCGGGCCTCGCCGCGCGCAGCGTGACGGCGAGGATCGCCCGCAGCGGGTTCACCCCCAGCGCGATCGCGCCCTCTCGCCATGCGTTCGGGACCGACACGAGCGCCTCGCAGATCAGCGCGATCATGATCGGCGTGATCATCACGGTGAGGATCACGACGGCTACAGCGAGACCTGCGCCGGTGAGCTCGACGACGTTCTGCACGGACGCCTTCTCGCCGCTCGTGATCAGGTGGTTGCCGACGAACGGCACGAGCACGAGCACCCCGATCAGGCCGTAGATCACCGACGGCACGGACGCGAGCAGGCGAATCACCGGGACCGCGACCCGCCGCAGCCGATCCGGCGCCAGCTCGACGATGAAGATCGACGACATCACCGAGATCACGAGCGCGAGCACGACGGCGGGCACCGTGGTCAGCAGCGTGCCGTAGACGAGCGGCCAGGCGTTGAGGTGGTAGGCCGAGGCGGGCGGGTTGACGCTCGTCGCCTGCATGTTGGCGATCTGCGTTTCGAGGTTCCCGCCCGGCCCCAGCCACGAGAGCCCGTCGTGCTCGAACGTGGGCCAGGCATGGACCGCGACGAACACGATCATCGCCACGACGACCACGCCGACGAGCAGCGACACCGCGCCGAGCGTGCGCTCGGCGCGGTGGTCCGGCCAGGGCTTGCTAAGGCGCCTCAGCGGCACCCGCTCAGCCGATCGATATCCACTGCGTGTTGATGATCGCCTTCGCAGCCGCTGATTTCTCGATCCATCCGATGAACGCCGACACGGCACCGCTGGCCCTGCCCTTCGTCACCTCGTAGAAGCGCGCGACGCCGCTGTACTGGCCCGAGACCGCGTTGGCGCGGTTGCACTGCACCCCGTTGAGGCCGACGGCGTTTACGCCGCCTTTGTCCGACTGGTAGCTGGAGATGAACCCGATCGAGCCGGGGTCGTTTTCGACCTGCTGCTTGAGCAGTCCCTCAGAGGGCTCTTCGGCGGCGAGCGTCGAGACTTTCTTGCCTTCGAGCAGCAGCGTCTGGAAGTTCGTCAGCACGCCGGCCACGGACGTGCGGCTGATGAGGTCGATCGAGCCGCTGGCAGTGGCGCCCGGGACTCCGCTCCATGCTCGCGTCTTGCCGGTGAAGATCGAGATCAGCTGCGAGGTGGTGAGGTTGGCGAGCGGGTTCGCTTTGTTCGTGATCACGCAGACCGCGTACTTGGCGATGGGGTAGAAGACGAGCCCCGCCGGGTCCTTCGATTCGGGGTCGCGCGAGACGTCGCCGAGCGTTACGCGCCCGGCGGCGACGTCGTTGACGCCGACCTGCGAGCCGCCCTGGGCGATCCTGAACTTGACTTTGTGCGGGTGAACCTTCTCGTACTTCTGCGCCAGCAGTGACACGAGCGGATACGACGCGGTGGCGCCGCTGATCGTGATCGTGGTCGTTGCGGACGCAGCCGCAGGCGCCGCGACCCCGAGCACACCGGCCACCGTCAGGGCGGCGGAGATACGGCGGATGCGAATCATTTGCACGGGACTCCGTTCTGGGTTGTGTGTTTACCTGCCGTTGACAACAGCAGGGCGCGAACATATCATAATCTCGATAGATTAGGTCGATATAGGCTAGATTATGCGTAACCGCGGGTGAGCGTGCGCCGGTTCGCGCTCGAGGGCAGATCTGACATGGACGATTCGACAACAGAGCGCTCTCCTTCGAGGGACGGTGGAGGGGTGCGGAAGGGCACGGGACGCGTGCCGAGCGCGCGTGTGAGCGCGCTGCTCGCGGCCCTGATGCTCGGTATCGGCGCCGCCGTCGGGGCCGCCGTGGGACCGGGCCCGGAAAGCTCGCTGGCCGGCTCGAGCGCCGGTGCGCTCGCCCAGCGGCTGCCGCTGCTGCTCGCCGCGATCGAGGCGCGCGATCGCGCTGCGAGCAACTCGACTACCGCCTCCTCGGCTCCCGCGGCCGCGGAAGCGCCCGCCGCCGAAGCGGCTCTCCTCCGCCACCGCAAAGCGCGCACGGTGGCGAGCTCGACGCCGGCGGCGACACCCGCTTCGAGCTCTGGCACCCCCTCCGAATCGACGTCGAGCAGCCCCAGCAGCTCCGAAGCGCCGACCAAGAAGCTGCCGCCGGTGACGACTGTGTGGCTGATCCAGCTCTCCGGCGCGAGCTTCTCGGCGGCTCTCGCCCAACCGAGCGGCGCGCCCTACATCGACGGACAGGCGATACCTGGCGGGACGCTGTTGAGCGGATGGTCGGCGCTCGAGGGCAGCGCGTTCGCCAACGACGCCGCGTTGGCCGAACCGCCACCCGCCGGCGCCGCGCCGCCGCTGCTGCACTCGATCGTGCAGCCGCCATGCCCCGAAGGCGCGGCCGGGGCGGCGTGCGCGCCCGAAACGCCCGGCCAGCTGCAGGCTGCCGACCAGTTTCTGAAGGAAACGCTCGCGACGATCACGACGACGCCGGCGTATCGCGAACACGGCCTCGTCGTCGTCACGTTCGCAAGCGTCGCGTTGGCGACCCAGGCGGGCCTCGCCGCCGGAACCTCGAGCGCGACGCTCACCGCCGAGCCCCCCGCCGGCGTGCTGCTGCTCTCGCCCTTCGCTCGCGCCGGAGCGCGCTCAGCGAACGCCTTCGCACCAACTTCACCCAGGCGGAGCCTGGAAGCGCTCCTGCGCTGAGAGAAGACACGCAAACCAACGACTGGAGACCCGTTGCACGCACCACTCGCCCCCCACCGCAAAGCGATCACCTGGCTCGCCGCGATCGTGGGATCAGCCGCACTACTGCTCGCCATCCCGGCGCTGAGCCACGCCGAGGAATCCAACCCCAACAACTACTCGTGCCTCGGCGGCCTCACCGCCGGAACGCCCGAAGCGGGAAGCGAAGAACAGCAGGTGAAGTACAGCTTCTACTGCGACGGCCCGATCACCGGCTACCAGCTCCAGTCGCAGGTCCCCGTGACCGGCATTCAGAGCCCGCCGACGGTCACGAACACGGCGGGGACGCTGCTGCCCGACACCTTCTCCTGCTCCGGCGAACTCCCGGGCTGGGCGCTGAACTGCGTCGGTGCGGCCAAGGCCGGTTACGAGACGATCTCGGGTCAGTTCGCGATCGGCAGCAAGCTGTGCACCGAGCCTCGAGTCGACACGCTGCTCACGGTCACATACGCGTACGTCGAAAAGAACGTCGTCACGCAGGCGATCTCGGGGCCGTTCGACCTCGGCCGCCCGACGAGCTGCAAGCCGGACTCGCTCTCGGGCGGCACGCGACTGAACCCGAAGACGCCGGTCAAGAAGCACAAGAAGTCAAAGCACGGCAAGAAGAGCTCCAGGAAGGCCACGCGACGGGGCTGAACGCCCGCCGCGAGCAGGAGCGCAGCGGAGCGTGACCCGCGCGATCGCGCGGGTCAGGCTCCGCGACGGGTCGCCTTTCACGACGCGCCCGAGACTGCTGCGGCCCGCCATGGGAGGGAGCGGAGAAGAAGCGCGCGGGAAGACGCAGCCGCGCTAGAGCATGCTGTTGGTCATGCGCTCGACCTCGGCGATCGAGGTGACGCCTTCGCGCACCTTCTGCAGGCCGTCGTCGCGCAGCCGCTGCATGCCTTCCTCGACAGCCACCGCGACCATGTCGTCGACCGACGCGCGCTCGAGGATCAGGGAGCGGATCCGCTCGCTGACGCTCATCACCTCATACAGCCCCACGCGGCCGCGGTAGCCCGAGCCGGCACAGCGCGAGCAGCCAACCTGCTCGTATGGCTGGGCGCCGGCCAGGCCGTGCTCGGCGAGGACGCTCTCCGAGACGCTCTGCGGACGCTTGCAGTGCGGGCAGAGCATGCGCACGAGTCGCTGCGCGACGATGCAGTCGACCGCGGAGGAAACGAGGAAGGGCTCGATGCCCATGTCGATCAGGCGCCCCAGCGCGCTCGGGGCGTCGCGCGTGTGCAGCGTCGAGAGCACCAGGTGGCCGGTGAGTGCGGCCTCGACGGCGATGTGCGCGGTCTCGCGGTCGCGAATCTCCCCCACCATGATCACGTCGGGGTCGGCGCGAAGCATCGAGCGCAGCCCGACGTCGAACGTGACGCCCGCCTTCGGCGCGATCTGCATCTGCTTGATGCCCGCGATCCGCTGCTCGACGGGATCCTCGATCGTGAGGATGCTCCGCTCTCCGTCGTTGAGCGCGTTCAGGGCCGCATAGAGGGTCGTCGACTTGCCCGAACCGGTTGGGCCGGTCACGAGCACGGCTCCGTTGGGGCGGTGGATCGCGCGATCGAAGCGGCCCTCCTCGTCGGCCTGCATGCCGAGCGCCGAGAGCTCGTTGACGACCACGCCGCGATCGAGGATTCGCATCACGGCTCCCTCGCCGTAGACGAGCGGCAGCGTCACGACGCGGATGTCCACACGGCGGCCGTCGACGGTCAGCGCGAAGCGCCCGTCCTGCGGCACGCGCTTCTCGGAGATGTCGAGGTCGGCCATGATCTTGATGCGCGAGACGACGCCGGCTGCCATGCGGCGCTTCACCGTCGCCGCCGGGCTGAGCACGCCGTCGACGCGGAACAGCACGCGCGAGTCGCCGTCCTCGGGGTTGATGTGGATGTCGGACGCGCCCAGCTGGATCGCCTGGGCCACGATCGAGTGCACGAGCTTGATGATCGGCGCGTCGTTGTCGGCCTCGTCGACGAGGACGCTGCTGTCAGCCTCCTCGCCCTCGTCGTCGACGATGTCCGCGATCGAGTCGTCCATCTGCGCCAGACGGGTCAGCAGCAGGTTCAGGTCCTCGACCGAGGCCGCCGCGGCACGGATTCGGCGCCCGGTCATCATGCCGATGTCGTCGATCGTGAGCACGTTCGTGGGGTTGGCCATCGCGAGCAGCAGCGCGCCGTCGTCGGTGAAGCCGACGGGCACGGCCTGGTAGCGCTTGGCCGTCTCGGCGCTGATCAGGTTGACCGCGCCCATGTCGAGGTCGTAGACGGACAGGTCGACGAAGTCCAGCCCGAAGCGCTCGGCCACGACGCGGGCGAGCTGGTCGTGGCGCAGCACGCCGCTCTCCACCAGCACGAGCCCCGTCGGGCGGCCCTGCTGGCGGGAGGCGGCGACGGCCGCCTCCACGGTCTCGCGGTCTGCAAAGCCGAGCTCGACGACGACCTCGCCGATCATGCGGGTCGAGCGGCCCTGGCTGCGAGGCGCATAGAGGCCCGTGTCGCGGCGCTCGCCCGCGGCCTCCTCCGAGGGAGCAGGCTGCCCTGGGACGACAGTTGGCGTGGCGAGTTCGCCCATTACGGTCCTTATCGGCATTCGAGCAGGCGCTCTTGACCCGGATTCCCGCTCTGCCAAGCGGCGCGAGCGCGCCCGGGCCGCATCTGCGGGTCGCCGCCAAACGGGCTCTAGAGACCCGCTCCGAGGCCCTGCTCGAAGGCGCTCTTGACGTGCGCGTCGAGCGCGTTGATGCGGTAGAGAGCGAGCGCCTCGGCGGAGGCGAAGCGCCTGCCGGCGGCGAGCTCGGGCCCGTGGTGGAGCAGCACGCAGTGCTCGAGCGCGAGCCTCCGCGCCGGGGGCAGAGCAGGCGGCAGATGCTCGGCGAGCACGCGCAAGCCGAGCTCGATGTGACCGAGCAGGCGGCCCTCGTCGCTGTAGCCGATCTCGGCTGCGTATGTGAACTCGCGCGTCCTGCCGAGGTCGTGCACGAGCGCGGCGCACAGCAGCAGGTCGCGATCAAGGCGCGGGTGCAGCGTGCACAGCTCGAGCGCGAGCGTCGCAACCGCCACCGTGTGCTCGAGCAGCCCGCCGAGATAGGCGTGATGCGCGCTGCTCGCACGCGTCGCGCCGAGCGCCGGCGAGGAGGCTCCGCCGCGGCGCACGCCCGCTCCCGGGCCGGGGATCGCGCATGGCGCGCGGCGCAGCTCGGCGCGCAGCGCCTCGTCCGCTAGCAGCCTTTGCAGCAGCTCGCCGAGGTGACGGTCGTAGACCTCGCGCGCAAGGTGCTCGAGGAAGCCGTCGAGCTCGTCGAGGTCGCGATAGGCGACGGGCAGAAAGCGCGCGGGATCGGCCTCCGCGGCGCGCGCGATCGAGTCGACCTCGATCTGCGGTTGGTCGCGGAAGCTGCGCACGCGGCCGCGCACGCGCACGAGATCGCCGCGCTCGAAGCGGCCGGCGAGCACGTCCGCCTCGCGGAACGCGCGCGCCACGATCGCGCCGCTGCTGTCGCGCAGCTCCAGCGTCAGATACGGCGTTCCGGCGCGCGAGAGCTGGCGTTCCTTGCTCGTGCAGGCGAAGACGCCGTCGACCTCCTCCTCGATGCGCAGGGTGGCGACGGTCTGAGCCTCGGGTGAGCTGCTCGTGGGGGCGGCCATTGGCGCATGATGTACGGTGGTTCGGATGCAGCCGTTGATCTGGGATCGCCGTCCGGATGACCTCAGGGCACCTGCGATGGTCTGCGCGTTCAAGGGCTGGAACGACGCCGGCGACGCCGCCTCGAGCGCCGTCTCGTTCCTTGCCGGCACGCTCGGCGCGCGACGCTTCGCGAGCCTCGACTCGGAGGAGTTCTACGACTTCCAGGCCAACCGCCCGTGCATCCGACTCGGCGAGGCCGAGCAGCGCGAGATCAGCTGGCCGACGATCGAGATCCTCGAGGCCGCGGCGCCGCGAGCGCCGCGCGACCTCGTGCTGGTGCAGGGGGTCGAGCCCTCGATGCGCTGGCGGACGTTCAGCTCGAGCCTCGTCGACCTCGCCGAGGCGCTCGGCGTGCAGCTCGTCGTCACGCTCGGCGCTCTGCTCGGCGACGTCCCCCACACCCGCCCGGTGGCGATGACCGGCCACGCGTCCGACCCGTCGCTGATGCGGCGGCTCGGCATCACCCCGTCCTCCTATGAGGGACCTACCGGGATCGTCGGCGTGCTCCACGCCACGTGTGCGCGAGCGGGCCTTCCCTCCGCGAGCCTGTGGGCCGCCGTCCCCCACTACGTCGCCGCCGCCACCAGCCCGAAGGCTGCGCTGGCGCTGCTGCGCAGGGTCGAAGGCGTGATCGGGGTCTCGGTCGACGTCTCCGAGCTCGAGTCCGCCGCCGGCGACTACGAGCGCCAGGTCGGTTTGGCGGTGCAGAGCGATCCCGAGATCCAGGCCTTCGTGGAGCGCCTGGAGCAGGCAAGCGACAGCGAGGGCGAGAGCTCGGTCGCCGAGGTGCCCTCGGGGGACACCCTGGCGCGCGAATTCCAGCGCTTCCTGCGCCAGCGCGGCGGCGAGGGCAAGTAGCCCGCTAGCTCTCGGCGGCCGGGCATACGATGCGGTGGTCGCAGATCGCGCAGGCGGCCGGGGAGGGCGTCGGCTCGAACTCCTGCGCGAGGATGCCCTCGGCTACCTCGAGCACCAGCTCGCCGACGGCCTCGGCGTCCCGCTCGCTGCGCGGCACCGGCACCTTCACGTCGTCGAGCACGTAGTAGTAGGCCTGCCGCGAAGACTCAAGCTGCCAGGCTTCGCGCGCGGCAAGCGCGTAGAGCGAGAGCTGGACGTCGTCGCGCAGCTGATCCGCCGTCTTCGGGCGCGAGGTCTTGTAGTCGATCAGCTCGTAGCCCTGCCCCGATCCGTCGATCACGCGATCGACCCTGTCGACCCTTCCGCGCAGCTGATGGGGCCCGAGCCGGAAGGAGAACGCGCGCTCGAACCAGACCGGCTCGGTGGCCTGCTCGTGCAGTCGCTCGTGGTAGCACCTCAGAGCGGCGAGCGCCTTGGCCTGGAGCTCGAGCTCTCGCTCGCTGGCGCCGAAGCCGGCACGTCGCCAGCCCGCGTCGAGCAGCTCGAGCAACTCCGCGAGCGTGCTCGCTCCCGTCGAGTGATAGCGCTCGAGCACCTGGTGGACGACGATCCCGAAGCGCTGGTGGAGCGTCTGCTCGGTGGGGATCCGCAAGACACGCCCGAACTTGTAGCGCAGCGGGCAGCTGCGGTAGGTCTCGATGTCCGACGCGGACAGCGCGAGGCCGACGCCGCTGCGGCGAAGGAACGGTCCCAGCGAGGGCTCGCCCCGCGGCGCAATCGCCTGCGCCCAGGCGCGCTCGTCGATCACGTCCGCGAGCAGCGTCTCGTCGAGCGCCGAGGTGAGGTAGATCTCGCGCTGGAGCGGCGTCGTGGCGGCGAGCAGTCGCGCATTGACGTCCCCGAGCGCCTCCTCGAGGCTCTGGCCCTCGGGGCGCTGCAGCAGCGCGGAGAGCTTGAGCAGCTCCAGGTAGCGGACAATGCCGTGGGAGATGTCGAGCTCCGTGTCGAGCCGCAGCTCGCCGAGGCGACCGCCGATCCGCGCGACGCTGTCGAGCACTGCGGCGCGCAGCATCTGCAGCGTGTCCTGGAGGCGCTCCTCGGCACGATCCTCGACGCTGGCCGGCTCGGCGGCGAGCGCCTCCACCGCGAGCGGGGTCTCGCCGCCGCGATGGGCCGGACCGAGCGCGGCGAGGTAGCGCGCCAGATCGCGCGCCGTCGCGCCCGGCGTCCGGTGCAGGAACTCGCGCGCGACTTGCGCGAGCCGCTCCACGCTCGCCAGCTGCGCGGCGGCCTCCTCGGGCGCGAGCAGCGCTCGGCCGCGCGTGCCGACGAGGTCGATCAGCCGCTCGAGGAAGCGATCGGGTTGCGAGCGCGCGAGCTCGGCCGCCGCCTCGCTGTGCAGCTCGACGAAGCGCCCGATGCGTTCGCGCGCCTCCGGCGGGATCTGCGGCGACTCGGTGGCCGCGCCGAGCCCGCCGACAAGATCGAGCTTGCGCCGCCGCGCCACCTGGATGACGCGCGCAAGGTCGACCTGGCGCAGCTCGATCGGGGGGCGGGCGAGCGCGCGCACGACCGCCGAGGCGTCCTGGGGATCGACCAGCAGCCGCAGCCACGCGAGCACGTCGCGAACCTCGGCCCGACTCAGGAACGCGTCGCCGGCGCCGGGGGCGCGGTTGGCGCCCAGCGCCCCGGCTGGCCCCTGCGGCGCGGCGACGTCGGGAGCGGACACAGGCCAAGGATACGCTGGACGGCATTGCAGCCCGGCTACGCTCTGGTTGTGGAGTTGATCGATTGGGGTGCAGCCCAGCGGATCGGCGAGCTGGTGGCCGGCTCGCCGCCACCCGGTGGCGTGCGTGCCGCGCACGTGGAGCCGCTCGCGCAGGACTTCGCGCGCCGCGTGAGCGCCTACAGCGGCCTGCCGGCGCCCGCGGAGCTGCCGCCGCTCGAGGTCGTCGACCGGCCCGCCTGGATCGCGGCGAACCTCCAGTCGATGCGCCCGATGCTGGCGCCGGTGGCCGACCGCATGTCCCAGGAGACGGGCCTGCTGGCGGGTCCGCTGCGCGCGGTCTCGGGTCTGATGTTGGGCGCACAGGTCGGCGCCCTCACCGGGCTGCTCTCGCAGCGCGTGCTCGGCCAGTACGACCTCGCCCTGCTGGACGGCGGGGTGCCCCCCCGCCTGCTGCTGCTGGCGCCCAACCTCGCCCAGGCGGCGCGCAGCCTGGGCGTGGACCGGGACGAGCTGGTTGTGTGGGTCACGATCCACGAGGTCACGCACGCCGTCCAGTTCTCGGGAGCTCCGTGGCTACGCGAGTATCTCGGCGGGCTGCTCAAAGAGCTGCTCGACGGCCTGCAAATGACGCTCGGCGGCGATCGCGGCAGCGAACACGGTGACGACGGAGCGGGCGGGGGAGGGGGGCTGCGGCTTCCCAGCCTGCCCGACCCGAACGAGCTGCGCGAGATGCTCGCTAAGGCGCGTGAAGGCGAGCTGCTGCGCCTGACGCTCGGCGAGGACCGCTGGCAGCTCGTGCAGCGCATGCAGAGCGCGATGTCGCTGATCGAGGGCCACGCCGAGCACACGATGGACGCTGTCGGCGCCGAGGTCCTCCCGTCTCTGCCGCGGCTGCGCGCGGCGATGAACCGCCGGCGGGAGAACCGCGGGCTGCCGTGGCGCGTGCTCGAGCGCCTGCTCGGCCTGGAGCTCAAGCTGCGTCAGTACGAGACCGGCAGGCGCTTCTGCGACGCGGTCGTCGAGGAGGGCGGGCCGAGCGCGCTGGCGCTCGCCTGGCGAGACGCCGAGGCGCTGCCGAGCGCCTCCGAGCTCGAGCATCCCTCGCGCTGGCTGGCACGTGTGCGCCGGCCGACCGCAGAGCTGAGCCGCGGCTGACCTCGACGGAAACGCGCCCGAACGCATGTTCTTCATGTTACAAGCCTGGTTGGCGCAATGGCGCTTGGTTACAGCCTTTTCACGGGCTGATAGGATAGCGCTGTAACGATCTCCAGCGAACGGGTTACAAACGTGTGTTCGCAGCGGCGGTAGCGGGATGGATCGAACAACGCGAACAGCGCACACATAGAAACCCTTTCCCTCGCAGCGGCGAGCGACCCACAGGAGACGACCACCAAGATGGCAACCACCACTCCCAAAGCTTCCACGAAATCCACCAAAGCGCGTGCCAAAGCCACGCGCAAACCGGCGTCCGCGAAAGCAACATCACGCCGCACGGGCGCCTCGGCCCGCAGCGACGCGCAGGTCAATTCGGCGCGCGCCAAGGCTGCGCGCACCCGCAGCCTCCACCAGACCGAGTCGGCCGTGCGTCAGGCCCAGACCGCGACGCGCGACACCGCACAGGTTGTCGGCGACTACGCCGAGCGCGCCGTGCTGATCCCCGTCGGCGCCGCGCTGATGGCCCGTGACCGGGTCGTGGCGAACGTGACCGAAACGATCTCCATCTACTCCTCCCCGACCAAGACCCAGCGGCAGCTGCGCCGCTTCGAGCGCCGTGGCGCGACCGCGCGCAACCGGCTCGAGCGCGAGGTGCGCAAAGCGCGCGTGCGCGTCGAGCGCGACCTGCGTCAGCGTCGCCGCGCGATCGGAAGCACGGTCAACCGGCGTGACGCGTTCACGAAGAACGGCAGCGACCTGGCCAACCGCATACCCGAGTTCGCCGAGCGCGCCCAGGAGCGGATCCTCAGCCTGGTCTAGCCACCGACTTCCTCCGCCGCGGTCAGGAGAGGCCGCACGCGGAGAGATCTGCCGGCCTCATATCCCGCCGGCAGGAGTAGCACCCTCTCCTCCCTCGACCCGCGGACGGCACCCCACCGTCCGCGGGTCACTTTTTTTGACCGGCGCCCAGCGTGGGCCGAACAGCCTCGCTGGTTTGCCACAATGGACCGTGTGATCGACACCGAC
>Ga0209040_10000093_pt1 | contig 53753 bp, 50 predicted proteins | sample BogFormECP12_OM3_FD_188240 | JGI IMG/M metagenome (GOLD analysis project Ga0209040, IMG submission 188240) | Bog forest soil microbial communities from Calvert Island, British Columbia, Canada - ECP12_OM3 (SPAdes) (version 2) | ecosystem: Environmental > Aquatic > Freshwater > Wetlands > Bog ... | reverse complement strand
CCGTGGATTTGTCGCCAGCCGGCGGCGATGCGAACTTGTTCGGACGCGCTCACACCCAAAGGTCCGGTCGATTCGGGCTCGCGCAGTTCGGAACGCACGAGCCAGACCGCTTGCGCCAAGAAAATGAGCAACAAAATTCCGGCCAGAAATTGGGGCCTGCCAAAGCGTTCGCGGGTGAAAAATCGGGTCATGAGGCGGGACGAAGTGTTTTACCATGAGCGGGGCTGTTTGAGGAAACGGTGTGACCGATTTCAGAATTGATGACGGGAGCAGAGCGGCAGATACACACCGTACGTCGACGAACCCGGAAACGGTGCCGCCCGCCGCTCCGGAGTTTGCGGTGCAGCCTTCGTATGTGCGCACGGTGTTTCTTGGCCCAGACGGTTTGCGGGCGGGATGGGGATTCGCGTTCTATGTGGGGATGTTTTATCCGCTGCAGTTTGTAGTCAGCCGGTGGATTGGGTCTCTGGAGTTGGGCGCGAGCGGGCTGTGGTCGATGATGCTGGAGGAGTTTGGAATGCTTCTGGCGGCGGCTCTTCCGGCAGTGGTACTGGGAAGAGTTGAGAAGCGAGCTTGGGGAACTTACGGCCTGCCGGGGCGGCTGGCGTTTGGAAAATTGTTCTGGGTGGGAACAGGGTGGGGATTTGTCAGCATTTCGCTGCTGATGGCAACCATGTACGGCTTACGAGCTTTTGATCTGGGTCATCTGGCGATACATGGCGGCCGAATCGTGAGGTTTGCATTGTTCTGGGCAGTGTTTTTCCTGCTCGTGGGATTCTTTGAAGAATTTCTGTTGCGCGGATATTCGCAATTTACGCTGGCGCGATTGATTGGCTTTTGGCCGTCCGCGGTAGTGCTCTCGTGCACCTTCGGTCTGATTCATCTGCAGAATGCGGGCGAGCAGTGGACGGGATTGGCGGCAGCGGCGGCGATTGGTTTCTTCTTTTGCCTGACGCTACGGCGAACGGGGAGTTTGTGGTTTGCGGTGGGCTTTCATATGGCGTGGGATTGGGGAGAGACATTTTTTTATTCCGTGCCGGATAGCGGGACGCTGTTCCCGGGGCATCTGCTGAAGTCGTCGTTTCACGGTCCGCGATGGCTCACCGGGGGGATGGTTGGGCCGGAGGGCAGCGTGCTTTGCTTTGTGGTAATTGCGGTGACTTGGGCGGCATTCGCCAGGGCGTATCCGGATGTGAAGTATCAAATGGGAAAATCTTTAACACAGAGGACACCGGGGGGCACAATTTAATTCCGGGTTTGATGGCTTCTGCTAAGAAAATCAGCCAAAGCGTTTCTCCTAATCTTCGCCTCAGCCTATACTCGTTTTGATGATCCCGGAAACTGACTTGCTCGCGCCGCTGCGCAGGTACTGGGGGTATCGCACGTTTCGTCCGCTGCAGGAGCGGATTGTGCGCAGCCTACTGGCGGGGCGCGACACCTGCGTGGTGATGCCGACGGGCGGAGGCAAGTCGCTGTGCTATCAGCTGCCGGCGGTCGTATCGGGCGGGACGGCGGTGGTGATTTCGCCGCTCATCGCGCTGATGCAGGATCAGGCGACGCAACTGGCGCAGATGGGGATTCCCGCGGCAGTGCTGAACAGCACGATGAATGAGGGCGAACAGAATAAGGTGATGTCGAAGGCGCGGGAGGGGGCGTACCGGCTCTTGTACGTGTCGCCGGAGCGGGTGGCGCGCGGCGACACCATCGGCTGGATGCAGCAAGTGCCGGTGACGTTTTTCGCGATCGATGAGGCGCACTGCATCTCGGAGTGGGGACATGAATTTCGTCCCGAGTACCGGCAGTTGAACCGGTTGCGGACGAAGTTTCCGGATCGTCCCATTGCGGCGTTTACCGCCAGCGCGACACGGCACGTGCGGCACGACATTCTGGCGCAGCTGCAGTTGCGCAATCCCGACAAATATATTGCCAGTTTTTACCGGGCGAACCTGCGCTACCTGGTGCGCGAGTGCGAAGGGCGGGAGCAGATGGAGATGGTGCTGAAGGCGCTGGAAAGCTACGCGGGCCGCAACGTGATTGTTTATTCGCCGACGATCAATCGGGTGGAAGAGACGGTGGATTTCCTCGAAAATCACGACATTGCGGCGGTGGGCTATCACGGCAAAATGGAAGCGACGGATCGGCGACGCGCGCAGGAGCGCTGGATGTCGGACGATGTCCGCGTGCTGGTGGGGACGATTGCTTTCGGTTTGGGCATTAATAAAGCCGCGGTGCGGGCGGTAATCCATTTGTCGCTGCCGAAATCGATTGAGCAGTACTACCAGGAGGCAGGACGGGCGGGCCGCGATGGAGCGAGCGCCGATTGCGTTTTGCTGTGGCAGAAAAAAGATGCGGGGCTGCTGGGATTTTTTGCCAATCAGATTACCGACGCGGAGGAGCGAAATCGGGCGTGGGAGCGGTACCGGATCATCCGCGAGTTTGTGGAGTCGAAGCGTTGCCGGCATCGGCAGATTTGCACGCACTTTGGGGAGACTCCGAAGTGGGAGGGTTGCGGCTCGTGTGATGTGTGCGGGAGCGTGGCGGACTGGATGGCTCGGCCTGCCGCGTCCAGAAAGAGCGCGGCGACAGGGAAAAAACGGTCGGCGCTGAAGCCAGTTCATGCTCCGGCAGCGGGCTCGGAATCCGGAGAAGCTTTCCTGGACGAGCTGCGCGAATATTTGCGGGAGTGGCGGCGCGCGATGGCGAAGGATACGAGCGTTCCCGCCTACATCGTCTTGCACGATTCTTCTCTCGAAGAAATTTGCCGGCGACAGCCGAAGGTTCTGACGGAGCTCCTAGAGATTCCGGGAATCGGCGAGCGCAAGGCGGAAGTATACGGACAGGAAATTCTAAACGCGTTGGAAAGATTCCGGCGAGGAGAGCGGGCCAGCGGTTCCGAGCCGGCAGCCAAGCCTGGAGATGAGACTCTTCGTTTATTGAACGAGGGGCGAACGCTGGAAGAGATTGCGCAGTCGCGTGGCAGGCAGGTTTCAACGATCGTAAGTGCGGTCGCGAATTTGCTGGAGACGGGGCAGGTGGAGTTTCAGTCTGCCTGGGTGAGCAAGGAAAAGCAGTCGATGATTGAAGCGGCGTGCGCGAAGGTAGGAATGGATCGGCTCAAAGCGCTGAAAGATATCTTGCCACCGGAGATTACTTATGACGAGATCAAGTTGATAGTTGGAAAGATGCGGCGGGACGAGGGGTTGAGAAGAACGATTTCGGCGTAGAGATTACCCGGGCTGCAGATTGCATAGGTCCCCTTCGGCTGCGCTCAGGGCAGGCTTTCGCTCCGCGAAGGATGACAGAGACTCCACAAAAGTTTCTTAAGGAGCGAGAACTTGCTTCGCGGCTTCCTGGCCGGACCGTACGCAGTCGGGGACGCCGATGCCGCGGTAGCCGTTGCCGGCGAGGGCGAGTCCTGGCAACTGCTGGCGCAGGCGCTCGATGCGGTCGAGCCGTTCCAGATGGCCGACGCCGTACTGGGCCATGGCGGACTTCCATTTGTAAACGCGGGCAAAGAGCGGAGTGGCGCGGAGGCCGACGATTTGCTGCAGTTCCGTGCGCACAATCGCGATGATGGCCTCGTCGGAAAGCTGCCATACATTTTCGGCACTAGATCCGGCGAAGAAGCAACGGAGAAGAGCGCGATCTTCGGGAGCGCGGTGAGGAAATTTGTTGTGGACGAATGTCGCGGCGAGCAGGCGTTTGCCTTCACTGCGCGGGACGAGAAATCCAAAACCGGGAGGCAACGACTGGCGGACTTGGCGATCGTAGCCGAGGCCGACGGTGATGGAAGAGCTGTAGCCGATGGCGGCAAGTTCGGAGGAAAGCTCGGGACCGCAGGTGGAGAGAAGCTTGGCTGCGGCAAGGGCGGGAAGGGCAAGAATTACGGCGTCGAAGCGATCGGATTTCGATGTCGTGACGACGTTCCATCCCCCGGCCTCGTTCTGAATAGATTGCACCGGCGCGTTGGTTATTAAAGAAGCCTGATTCAGGCGCGGGACGAGGGTTTCGACGAGCTGTTGCATGCCGTTTCTCAGCGAAGTGAACAGAGGCGGGGAAGGTTTGTTCGCGGGTCGCGGTATTTTCTTGCGAGCGGCGAGCATGGCGCGACCGAGACTGCCGTGAGTGCGCTCCATCTCGGCGAAGCGGGGAAGCACGGCGCGCACGCTGAGGCCAGCGGCTTCTCCGCCGTAGACGCCGGAGAGGAGCGGGTCAGCGAGGCGGTCGACCATCTCCACACCGTAATGGCGTTCGACTAAAGAGGCTACGCTCTCATCGCCGTTCGCGGCCCCGGGAGGATGGAGGAGTTCCTGCGCCATGCGGAGCTTGGTGGTCCAGGAAAAAAGCGGAGAGAATCCGGTGGGCAGGATTTTGGTGGGGACCATGAACATGAGGCCGTCGGGCATGGGAATGAGGCGGCCGCGGACCAGAATGTATGTTTTGCGATCGGCGTCGTTCGAGCCAATGAGCTGATCGCCGAGACCAAGGGCGCGGCAAAGGTCGGCGGCCCAGGGCTTTTCGGTGATGAAGGAATCGGGGCCGGCTTCGACGATGCAGTTGTCGATATGCTCGGTGCGAAGTACGCCGCCGAGTTGCGGGGAGGATTCGTAGAGAACGTATTCGAGTGCGCCGGCGCGGCGATGTTCTTCGAGGGCGAGTGCGGCGGTGAGCCCGGAGATGCCGCCGCCGATGATCGCGATGCGGGTCATGGAACGCGGCTTCCGGCTGCCGGCTTTCGGCTCCCAGAAGAAGAGTTTGAGGCCGAATACTCCTGGACCAGGCGCGCCAGGTTCTTCACGTTGTCGACAGGCGTTTCGGGTAATATGCCGTGGCCGAGATTGAAGATGTGACCGGGACGTCCGGCGGCGAGTTGAAGAATATTTTCCGCACGAGACTTCAATTCTTTCCAATCTGCGAAGAGGAGAACCGGATCGAGATTGCCCTGAACTGCGCAGCGATGCTCGAGATCGCTCCAACCTTTATCGAGCGGAATGCGCCAGTCGAGGCCGATGACCTCGGCTCCAGTCTCGTTCATCGCGGGAAGCAACGTGGAGCTGTCGGTGCCGAAATAAATGATGGGTGCGCCGGTTTTCTGGAGGCGCTTCACCAAAATGGTGACATGGGGCAGGACGTAGCGGCGATAATCTTCCACGCTGAGGCAGCCGACCCAGCTGTCGAAAATCTGTATGACATCGGCGCCGGCGCGCACCTGGGAGGCGGAGTATTCTGCGGTGACATCGACCAGCTTGCGCATCAGCGCATCCCAATTGGCCGGGGAGTTGTACATCACCTTCTTGGCGTGGAGATAGTGGCGGGAGCCGCCACCTTCGATCATGTAGCTGGCGAGGGTGAAGGGCGCTCCGCAGAAGCCGATCACAGGAATTTTCCCGGCGAAGTGTTTCGCGACCAGGCTCACGGCCTCGGAGACATAGCCGAGTTCGGCGGCGCGGTCGGTGCGGAGTTGAGCCACATCTTCGGCGGTGCGCACCGGCTTCTCGATGACCGGGCCTTCTCCGGCAGAAAAATGAAAGGGCAGGCCCATGACTTCGAGCGGGAGCAGGAGGTCGGCGAAGATGATGGCGGCGTCGACGCCGAGAAACTCAGCAGCGGTGATGGTGACTTCGGCTGCGAGCTCCGGCTTCTTGCAGATTTCGAGTAAGGAATGTTGTTTGCGAACCGCCCGATACTCGGGCATGTAGCGTCCGGCCTGGCGCATGAACCAGACAGGAGTGTGATCGACAGGCTGCGATTTGCAGGCGCGAACGAAGGTGGAATTGGGTGCGGACATGATTCAGTGGACCGATTACTTTAGCATTTTTGCGGGGAGCGTGCCCGCGGGGTGTAGCCATGGGTGTGCGAGACTAGTGGGGCGAGATCGGCGCAATTGCGCGGTGGCGTATGCAGATGAAACCCTCTTTCGAATCTATGCGCTGGGTAATCGCTTGCCTCGTAACGCTCGCGGCATGGATGGCCTGGCTTGTCCACATGATTTTGCCATCCCACCCTGGTAAGTTGTTTGGCGCATTTTTCCTCGGGATTGGAGCACTGAATGCGCTCTTCTACAAGAGCACTGGTAGAAAGTTCTTTGCGAGGGCGCAGTCTAGTCGGCCTTTCGTTGCTAATTTCTGGGCACGAAGCGGCGAGCGGGGAATCCAGCTTCTGTTTCTTGGAATCGGAATCATTCTAGCTCTCGCAGGAAGCGTCCTGGTTATTGAGGGTTGAGCGAGGAGGAGGCACTAATGACCATCGTAAAAGAAAAAGTTGAACTCACCGTTACGGATGGAACACGGATGGCCGCGTACGTAGCGCGTCCTAACGATAGTGGGGCACATCCGGGGTTGCTTGTGTTTCAGGAAGCCTTTGGGGTGAACCATCACATACGCGATGTAACGGAGAGGTTTGCGACACAGGGGTATGTGGCGATCGCTCCGGAGCTGTTTCATCGCACGGCGCCGCCGGGATTTGAGGTAAGTTACACAGATTTTCCTTCCGTGATGCCGCACATGCAGGCAGTGACGACGGAGACAGCCGAGGCGGATGTGCGGGCGGCGTATGACTGGATGAGATCGCATGGGGCGGTAGAGGCCGACGAGATTTCGTGCGTGGGATTCTGCATGGGCGGGCGCGTTTCGTTTATTGCGAACAGCACCGTTCCGCTGCGGGCAGCAGTTTCCTTCTATGGCGGAGGAATCGCGCCGGGATTGCTGGGGCGGGCGGCGAAGCTGCAGGCTCCCTCCTTATTTCTGTGGGGCGGATTGGACAAGCACATAACGCCGGAGCAGCGGCGAGCCGTGACCGAGGCTTTGAGCGCGGAGAAAAAGATTTACGTGAATGCTGAGTTTTCGCGTGCAGATCATGGATTCTTCTGCGATGAGCGGGCGGCGTATGAACCGAATTCGGCGCGGCAGGCGTGGGCCTTGACGCTGGAGTTTCTGCGGTCGTGAAAACAAACTACATATTTTTCGTGGCGTCGATCTTTTTGCTGGCGTTGCACGCGCCGAGTTCCGATGCTAGTCGTTACCTAAAAAATCCCAATCCAACGTTTTACAAAGATGTGCTTCCCATCCTCCAGGACAAATGCCAGAGCTGCCATCGCAGAGGCGAACCGGCTCCCATGCCGCTGGTGACTTACGAGCAAGTTCGGCCATGGGCGGGGAAAATTGCGGCGGCGGTGGATATGAAGATGATGCCGCCGTGGTTTGCCGATCCGCGGTACGGAAAGTTCGCCAACGATCCGTCGCTGAGCACAGAGCAGATTAAGACAATCGGGGCATGGGCAGACGCGGGAGCGCCTGCGGGGAATATGAGCGACGCGCCTGAGCCACCGAAATGGAGTGACGGCTGGAATATTCCGCAGCCGGATCTGGTCGTGAAGATGCCGAAGCCAGTGCCGATTCCCGCGACCGGCGAGATGGAATATACCTACGAAATTGTGCCCACACATTTTACCGAGGACAAGTGGGTGCAGATGGTGGAGGTGCGGCCTTCCAGGCCGGCGCATGTGCATCATGCGGTCGTGTATATACGGCCTCCGGATTCGCCGTGGTTGCGGCATGCGCCGGTCGGTGAGGCTTTCACGGCATCAATGTTGAGCGATCCGGAGGAGCGGCGGCAGGCGCATGAGACCACCAGCGATCTGCTCCTGGTGTATGCGCCGGGAAGTGCGCCAGACCGGTGGGCGGAGGGCATGGCGAAATTCGTTCCGGCGGGATCGGACCTCGTTTTTCAGATGCACTACACCACCAATGGCGAGGCGGCGAGCGACGAGACGAGCGTAGGGCTGGTGTTCGCGAAGAGTCCGCCGAAGCATAGGGTAGTGACGCTGCAGCTGAATAATCATGCGCTGATGATTCCGCCCGGAGCGGATAATTTTCGCGTGGAAGTGCAGGGGACGCTACCGAACGATGCCACGTTACTAAGCCTGTTTCCCCACATGCACCTGCGCGGAAAACGCTTCGAATATGACATTGTGCACGAGGATGGCAGCGTGGAACCGTTGCTGCGGGTGAACTATCACTTTCATTGGCAGTTGAGTTACAAGCTGGCGGAGCCGCGAGAGCTGAAGGCGGGGACGAAGCTGCGGGCAGTGGCTTGGTACGACAATTCGAAGAACAATCCGCACAATCCCGATCCGGACAAGCTGGTGACGTGGGGCGATCAAACATCGCAGGAAATGATGGTGGGATTCTTTGACGTGGCGATTCCGGCGGGCATGGACAAGTGGCAGTTCTTTGTAAGGAAGTAGCGCGCGAACAGCGGGCTCCTCCTTGTTCGCTTCGCTCGCGTGTCGGAATGACAAAGGTTACGGACGATCGGGTCATTTTGTGATTGAAGAACTCAGGGAACTAGTTGCGGTCTAGCTTTTGATAGACTTCTGAGATTCCAACTGAGGCTAGAAACAATTATGAGTGGAGAACGACGCATCGACCTGCGCTCGAACGGACAGCCCGGGGCCGCTGTCCCTACATTTTTTATTTGGCTCGCCGTAGTCTTCGTAATGTTTGGCGTCGTGATCAGCGGTGCCAGGGCCCAATCGGCGGCTTCTTCAGGGCCGAAGACAGCGGTACAGCAGTTCAAGAATATTCAGGTGCTGAAAGACATCCCGGCGGACCAGTTGATTCCGGCGATGCAGTTCATTACCGCGTCGCTCGGGGTGGAGTGCGAGTTCTGCCATGTGCAAGGGGCGTTTGAGAAGGACGACAAGAAGCCCAAGCAGACTGCGCGGAAGATGATGGAGATGATGATCACCATCAATCAGGAGAATTTCGACGGGAAGCGCGAGGTCACTTGCTACTCGTGCCATCGAGGCAGTACAAATCCGCTGGCAACGCCGGTGGTGATGACAGCCGACGCGAAGCCGGCCATGGCGGAGCCGAAGGAGATCGACGGCGCGCAGGCGGAGGAGACAGGCGGACCCACCGCCGAACAGTTGTTTGATAAATACGTCAAGGCTATGGGTGGGACCGCCGCGATCGACAAAATTACCAGCCGGGTAATGAAGGGGACGGTCACGTTCGGCGACAGAAATGTTCCGATCGAAATTTACTCGAAGAAGCCGGACAAGCGGATCTCCGTGACGCACACGCCGAATGGAGACAGTATCACCGCGTTTGATGGACATGAAGGCTGGCTGGGCATTCTCGGACACCCGCTGCACGATATGCACGGACCGGATATCGATGGAGCTTCGATGGATGCGGACCTGCAGTTTGCGACGCATTTGAACGCGATATTCAGTGAGCCGAAGGTGCAAGGGAGGGAGAAGATCGACGGCCATGATGCCTACGTGGTGGTGGGGCCTCGGCCGGGGAAGACACCGCTGCGACTGTATTTTGACGAGCAATCGGGGCTGCTGGTCCGGCTGCTGCGGCTGGGAGAAACGCCGCTGGGAGAGTTGCCAACGCAGATCGACTATGCGGATTACCGGGAGGCGGGAGGAGTGAAAATTCCGTTTCGCTGGACACTGGCGCGACCGGGCGGCCGGTTTACGATTCAGGTGAGCGACGTGAAGGAAAATGTTCCGGTGGATGACGCAAAATTCGCCAAGCCAGCGTCGCCTCCGCAGGAACAGAAAGGCTCTGCGAAGTGAGGTGGTTGGCGGTTACCTTGGTGGGGCGCTGCCGGCGAACCTTCGATAGTCCGGAAGCGAGAGAAAAAGAAAAGATACGGGTTAAGATTCAGCAGGAGGATCGCAATGCGATTCGTGCTCCGGCCGGCGGCGATTTTGATCATTGGACTTGCAGCGCTCTCCGTGGCACAAGCGCAAACCGGCAGTGCCGAGCAGGAATTACTTGCTGCGGTGAACCAGGCGCGGCGGGCACAGGGACTGCCGGCATTGAAGTGGAACGAGGCGCTGGCCGTGGCGGCGCGTCGGCACGCCGCGCTGATGGCGCAGCATGGCGCGGTGGCGCATGGATTCCCGGGCGAGCCTGCACTGGCTTCGCGAGTCACGCAAGCGGGCGCGCGGTTTGTATGGCTCTCGGAAAACGTAGTACAGGCTTCCAGTATCGAAGCCATTCAGACTGAGTTTCTGCGCTCTCCCAACCATCGCGCCAACATGCTGGATTCGGATATGGATTCCGTCGGAGTCGGAGTTGTCGAGCGCGGCGGGCAGCTCTTTGCGGTGGAAGATTTCTCGAAGGCGAAGTAAAGGCAATTCCTTTTATCCACGTTCAATCCGTGTAGTCTCTGCACGTCTAAGGTGGTACCATCCCGTACTGAAAATATGAACAACCATCGGCTGGCCTTATCTTTATCTTTGCCGTTGTTATTCCCTGCGCTGCTAGGGCTGATTTCCTCGGCGCAGACGCAAGCCCACCCGGCCACTCCGCACGCGATCGTTCTGCACGCAGCGCGTCTGTTCGATGTGAAGAACGGACGCATCGTGAAGCCGGGCGAAGTGTTGGTCGAGGGCGAGAAGATCGTGGAAGTCGGTTCCGCGGTGAAGCATCCGGCGGGCGCGGAGGTCATCGATCTTGGAGACCGCACGCTGCTGCCGGGATTGATCGACGCACATGTACATCTGTTCCTGCATCCGGGGGCGGAGGATTTGCAGACGGTGCAGGAGTCCTTGCCGCAGCGCACGATTCAGGCGCTGCTCGCGGCGCGTGATGATTTGATGGCTGGGTTCACGGCCGAGCGCGATATGGGGACGGAGGGCGCCGGATCGGCCGATACGGCGGTGCGCAATGCGATCGATGATGGGCTGGCCCCTGGGCCCCGGATGCGGATGAGCGGGAACGCCATCAACATCCTCGGCGGGCATGAGGACGCGATCGGCTTCAACCCCGCGCAGCATGTGCTTGCGAATGCCGACTACGCCAACAATAGCGCCGAGTTGGTAGCGGTGATGCGCGAGCAATATAAGGAGGGGGCGGACTTCACCAAGATTTATGAAACCGGGCCGGACACGGTGACTGACGGCAAGTTTTCCACGGTGTATCAGTACACGGAAGCGGAGTTGAGTGCTGCGGTCGCGGAAGCGGCGCGAGTCGGCAAGCGTGTGGCAGTGCATGCAACAGGTGAGCCGGGAACTTTATTTGCGGCGCAGGCCGGGGTCGCATCGATTGACCATGCCAATCAACTTGGCGACGAAACCATGCGGCTGATGCGGGAGAAGCAAATCTACGCGGTGCCGACTTTCACCATCTTCGAATATTTCGCCGAACACGCGGAGACTCCGGCACTGGCTGCGCGTGAGCACGAGATGCTCGATGCGAAGGTGCAGGATTTTCGCCACCAGGTTGCGGCAGGAGTTCCCATGGCGGTGGGATCGGATGTAGGACCGTTTCCCCACGGCACGCAGGCGCGGGAGTTTGTGCTGATGGTGAAATATGGGATGTCGCCGCTGGCGGTGATGCAGGCGGATCTTATTCATGGAGCCAAGCTACTGGGCTGGGAAGGTCAGATTGGTGCGCTGGAGCCGGGATATCTTGCCGATGTGGTCGCGGTTTCGGGCGACCCGATCGAGGATATCAGCGTGCTGGGAAATGTGTCGTTCGTGATGAAGGGCGGGGTGGTTTACAAGAAGTGACCGCGGCGGATGATGAAGCTGTTTCTGTTCTACCAGTCTTTGTCTGAATCTTTCTTAGAATCTTTCTCGTCGTCGTTCTTCCACTCGCGGTCCGATTCGTCGCCATCATCTTTCATGGTCTGATTGCGTTTGCGGTAGCAGACGAAGATGACGCCGACGGACATCAGAGTAGGGGGAGCAATCAGGATCAGGATGCCGCTCTTCAATGCTTGGATCATGCGAGCCCCGGAGGACGCGGCCTGGGTGTAGCAAAGCGCACAGCTTTGTGCCGAGGCCGAGGGAGTTAACAGGAAAAGCCCGCTAATTGCGAGCACCAGAATCGAGATGGATTTCCAATTCATATGCTACATCCTCGCAGGCGACCCTCAGCGGCAAAGGCCCTTTCGTCGATCCAGAACTAAATCGGCACGACTAAAATCGGGCCCTTCCCGATTTCTCCACACAGACACTCAATGTTAGTGCGACCACCTTACGCCATCCAGCAAACGGTAGCTGTCGGTCCATCCGTATTGTAGGCCGAGGAGTACGGCCACCGTGAAAATCACGACGAACCACATAAGGCCGTGATTCTTCGACAGGTGCATAAAGAACAGCAGCGCAATCCCGCCTTCGATGATCGCGACGGACAGCATGCGCACAAACATCTGCGACGCGGTAATGTCCTGGTAGGCAATGACAAACTGGATCCCGGCCAGAATGAGCAGCAGAACGTAGATCGCTACGTCTTTCCCGATACCTCCGGTGTTGTGCGTTTCGGCTGCAGCCATAGTTCCTCCTGCCTCTTTCGTTCTTAATCCCTAGTGACTCAAATTCATGAGATAAATCAGCGGAACCACGAACATCCAAACCAGATCGACGAAGTGCCAGTAGAGACCGGTCACTTCAATATCATCAGCGTTGTAGCGACCGCCCTGGTAGCGAATCGCCACGGCGATCAGAGCAATCACGCCGCCGGTCACGTGCAACAAATGCAAACCGGTAATGCTGAAAAAGGTCGAGCTAAACAGCGGCGTTCCCCAGGGATTGTGGAAGAGCGTCGCGCCCTCGCCAATCATTCCCAGCCATTCGCGAATGTGAAGCACGGCGAACAGGATTCCGAGAACCGCCGTGATGATCATCCAGCGGAAGGCGCCGGCCTTGTCGTCTTTCTCGGCGGACCTTATTCCGATCAGCATGGTCAAGCTGCTGGTCAGCAGGATAAAGGTCATGATCGCGATGTTGGCAATCTCAGCGGCGCCGTGGAAGGGCCGCGGCCAGTCCGGCGTGGCGTTGCGGATGAATCCGTAGGCCACCAGGCAACCAGCAAAAGTCGCCGTGTCTGCGATGATAAACAGCCACATCGCCATCTTTTTCGCGGGGACCGAGAATGTGGGCGCAGTCATTATCTCCGTCGCGCCTGTTCGCGACACCTGCCCGTGAATCGAAAGATCAGCTTGGCTCACTTTGCCTCCTACCTTTGACTAGGTTAGAGCTTCATCCAAAGCAGCAATAACAGATATAGCCACAGCGCACCCATAAAGTGCCAATAGAGCGATGTCGCATTCAACGTGCTCCGTCGGAGAACAGAATGGTTCAGCTTTCCGATCACGCGAACCAGGCCACCGAGCCCTCCGAGCAGATGGATGGCGTGAGCGACCGTCAGCACATAAAAGAAGGAGTAGCTGATGTTGGTGGCGAGCCCGAATCCCTGGGATCGGAGCTGCAGCCAGGCGACGGTCTGGCCGGCGACGAAGAGAAGTCCTAAACCGAGCGTCACGTAGAGCCAACGGGCCGGAGCCGGGCCTTGAGCAGCTTCGCGGCCCATGAAGGCGGCAATCTGGCGGCGCGACATTTCCAGCGTGACGCTGCTGGCGATAATGATCAGCGAATTGAGATAAAGGATGGAAGGCAGCGTGAAATGCTGCCAATCTTGAGCCGCTCCCTGACGAACGATCAAGGCGCTGGTGAAGGCGGCGAAGGTCATGGTAATGGCTGCCAGGCCCACCCAGATGCCGGTGCTTGCGGGAGGTGGAGAGGAAGGCTTGACGCGCCGCAAATCCCCGCCAGCGGGCCCCAGATTCCGCCAGCCGCCGTTGCCGGAGCCTTGGCTCGGTGAACGGTCGAGATCGATTTTCGGCGGTTCGTGAACTGTTGTTGCCATACTGCTACTCCAATTCTGTACTGCCTGTTCTCTTTCGTCTGACGAACATTATTTCTCTTCGTCCGGGCTCGAAATCTTTTCCGGCGAAGTCTGCATGATGTAGTCGGCGCTCGCACCCTCAACGCTGTATTGATAAGGATCGTGATAAACCACCGGCATCTTGTCACCGAAGTTGTTGTGCGGAGGAGGCGTCGCCGTGCTCCACTCGAGCGACGTGCCTTCCCAGGGATTATCGTTCGGAGCGTGTGGGCCTTTGAATCGGCTGTAGATCAGGTTGTAGATGAAGATCAGCTGGACAAATCCGGTGAAGAGCGCAGCAATCGTGATGAACTTGTGCACCGGGATCAGCGGAATCAGGTAATCGTCGGTGAAAGCCTGGTACCGGCGAACGTTACCCGCCATGCCCAGATAGTGGAACGGCATAAAGATGCAATAGGCGCCTATGAAACTGAGAATGAAGTGGGCCTTGCCCAAGGTTTCATTCATCATGCGGCCGGTCATTTTGGGGAACCAGAAATAAGTTCCGGCGAAGATGCCGAACATCGCCGCAACGCCCATCACCAGGTGGAAGTGGCCAACCACGAAATAGGTCGCGTGGATCATGATGTCCAGCGAAGGTTGGGCCAGGAAAAATCCGCTGACCCCTCCACTGATGAACATCGAAATAAAGCCCAGTGCGAACAGTGACGCAGAGTTGATTCGCAGCTTCGAGCCATACAGGCTACCCAGCCAGATCAGAACCACGATCGTCGACGGAATGGTGATCACCAGCGTGGGGAAGGAGAAAGCGATCGACGAAACTGGATTCATTCCGCTGACGAACATGTGATGCCCGTACACCATGTAGCTGAGGACGGCGAGGGCTCCCATGGAATAAATGAGCACCCGGTGGCTGAGCATGGGCCGCCGCATGTTGGTGATCAGAACATGGGACACAATTCCCATGCCGGGGACGATCGCGATGTAAACCTCGGGGTGTCCGAAGAACCAGAAGAGATGCTGCCACAGCAGAGTCGATCCACCAGAGTGCGGCAGGATTTGGCCGTTGATTACAAGATTCGATGGCACGAAGAAGCTGGTGCCGGCGACGTGATCGAGAATGAGGAGAATACACGCGGGCATCAGAACCGCGAATGCGGTCAAGCCCATGATGGAGGTGATGAACCATCCCCAGGCGCTGAGCGGCAGCCGCATCAGCGACATGCCTTTACACCGCATGTCGAGCGTGGTGGTAATGAAGTTGAGCGAGCCAAGCAACTGGCCGATACAGAAAATTCCAATCGAAGCCGCCCACAGAACCACCCCAAGACCTTGTCCCGGCCCACCGACCGCGCCCACAGCGCTCAGCGGGGCGTATTGCGTCCAGCCACCGAGAGTGGGACCGTCGGGAACGAAGAACGCGGCGACCATCACCAGGAAGGCGACGAACGTCACCCAGAACGACATCATGTTGAAGTGCGGAAAGGGCATGTCTTCCGCGCCAGTTTGAATGGGCAGGAAGAAGTTGCCGAAGGCCGCAAAGGGCGCCGTCGTGAGCACAAAGAAGACCATGATGGTTCCATGCATGGTCATCAGCTGCAGGTAGTACTCGGGGGTCATTACGTCGCCAGGAGCGCCTGTGCTGGAAAGCAGGTGCAGGCCCGGGATCGCGAAATTTCCCCAGCCGAGGTGAATACGCATGAGCCAGGAAAGAAACATCCCCACGACCGCCGCGACCAGAGCTAGCGCGTAATACTGCTTGCCGATCACTTTGTGATCGATGCTGAAGACGTGCTTCCGAATGAAGCTGGTCGGGGCCCCGTGCTGCGTCGCGTGGGCTGACATATCGTGCATTGTGCTCACCTCAAACCGGATGTTTTCTTGATTCGCTCAAATCGTAGGTGCCGATAAGTTACTGCAATGCCGCCTGCTGTTTGATCCAGGCGTCGTAGTCGTCCTGAGACTTCACTTCGAGATAGGCCTTCATGTTGTAGTGCCCGAGGCCGCACAGCTGCGTGCAGACGATTTCATATTTGCCGACCTTGGTCGCGGTGAAGTGAATCGAGACGTCGAGTCCGGGAACGAAATCCTGCTGGACGCGCAACTCCGGAACATAGAAAGAGTGGCCAACATCCTTGGAGTGCATCAATAGGTGAATTTCCTTGTTGACCGGGATCGCCATTTCCGCCGTCACGATATCGTCTTTTGCGTCCTGATCGTGCGTCGTGTCGATACCGAAGAAATTAGCATTAGCTTCGTTGATCTGATCGGGATGAATGGGGCCAAACTTGCCATCCGGGCCGGGATAGCGAAAATAGAAAGCAAACTGTCCCGCCTGCACTTGAACAGGTATGGCATCGGCGGCTGGCGGAGTGAGGTATACGCTGGCCCACGCCTTCACGCCGAACACACCCAAAGCCAGGCACTCAGTACCTACCAACAGAAAGGCCGCGATCACCAATCCTGAAGCGCCACCGGGGAAGCTCTTAATCTTGTCGCCGGGCTTGGGACTGGAAAATTTGAAGATGAAGAAGGCCAGGAGAATTTGGGAGGCGAGGAACGAAATTCCCGCCTCGGCCATCGTGTCGGTAAACTGCTCGTCGATGAGATGACCGTGGACGGAGATATCCTGTGGCAACGGCCACGTGTGCATGATAATGGGAATTGCCGAAGCAATCGCAATCAGCACAATGACTACCGCGAAGATTTTCGCCATGCTCCCCGCCTTTGCCGGTTGAACCCGGCCTATGCCCGAATCGCCGCAGTTTTAACTGCGGCGATTCGCTAATTTATGCAACTACTTGAAGCGTGCAGAATTAAAACTTCTCACTTGCCCTTGAAGGTGAAGTTCGCAGATCCGGCCGCGCCCGCAGCAACGGTCACCTTAGCCGTCTGCGTTCCTAAATCTTCCTGCCACGCGGTCACTGTGTAGCTTCCGGGTGGAACATTGTTAATGGTGTAGTTCCCGCTGGAATCGGAGGTTGCATACGGACCTTTGACCACTGCGAACCAACCGTGCATCCAGGGATGAATGTTGCACTGTACCGGAATCCACTCCGTAGCCTTCCAGCTCTTTTCAACCGGCGCTGCTCCGGGCGGTTGCGACTGGTTCCAGGGAATGTTGCCGGTCATGGGATTGGGATTCGGGTGAATATTGTGCGTAGTCTGGTCGCTGGTCGTAACCTTGAATTTCTGATTGACGTCCATGGCCAGCACGTGCGGCGTGTACATACAATTTTTCTGATCGAATACTGGTTCGTCTGAGGGCACTGCCGTCAGCGCGCCGCCCGACAATCCATCCGAGATGTAGAGCACCACATGCTCCAGACCACCGCCGGTGCCGACCACCACGTTTTCCAAGTGCTGAGGCGAACTCGCGTTTGCCTTGACACAATAAGGATCCTTCGACATGTCGATGCCCCGCATGTGAGGAGCGGTGCCATCGAGTTTCACTGTGCCCGTAATTTTGCCTTCCCCAGCGGCGCTAACCTTCGGATTCAGAAGCAGTGCGCCAGAACATAGCAGAACTACTGCCGATAGTACAGCAGCGAATTTGTATCGACTTCTCATAGGTCTTTCTCCTTGAAGCAGACTGAAAACCGTTCGTGCGATGCCAATTCTAGTCCCTACTGTTGGCCCGACGGTGCCGGCGCGTTGGGATCAACTGGCTTGAGGTTGAGTTGCTTCGCCATCTCCCTCTCCTTGCTGTGCTGCTGCATAAAGGTTCGGAGATAGAAAACCAAATCCCAAGCCTCATCTGGTTTGATGTTATCGGCGAATGATGGCATGGGAGTGCCATCGAGGCCGGTCATGAAGATGCGATAGATATCCTGATCCGTATCTCCGCACTTGGGCCGCGCACCTTCAGTAAAGTTGAAGGCCGCAATGGGCGCACCCAGGTCGTCGGTCAGAGTGGCGGCGGAAGGGCCGTTGGCCATGCCCTGCACGCCGTGGCACTTCCAGCACTGAACGCGGGCGAACACGTCCCGTCCTGCCTTGATGCGCTCGGGGGTAACTTCGGGCTCGGGAGGAATCTTGATGGCATCTCCGGGCTTTTCGTTCGCCCAGCGCGGAGAGAAATGCTTCACCCAGGCCACCAAGTCGGCGCGTTCTTGCTTGGTGAAGGTGCTCCATTGCGGCATGGCAGAGCGGTCCATGCCGCGGGCGATGGTATCGAAAAGATCTTCATCGGTGGGCAAAGTCCCACTCGGGGTGGAACGGCACTTAAAGATGCCCAACTGGAAGTTGCGCGGCTTGGGCCACATCGGCGGTGCCAGCCACTGTGCCACTTCGCCGTTTCCGTCGCCCAATTCGCCGTGGCAGCCAACGCAATACCTGCGGTAATCCGCGGCGGCATCTTTCGCGTGTCCAGTCAGGTTGCCGACGTGACTAACAGCAGTCGGCGCAGACTCCCACGTCTTCAGCTGATCGGTCGAGAGCTGGGCCCATGAAGCCAACGGGAGCGCCAACAATGCAGCCGCACCCAACCAAAGCGACCACTTTTGCAATCCTGTCCGCATATCGATCCCTCGCAAAATTACGGCTTAGAAATCAAAGTCGAACCCGAGCAGCAGTTCGCTGGTGTTGATGTTGGCGGCATTCAGGCCCAGAGTTGGACCCGTGCCGTCCTGATGCAGCCAGTTGTATTCGTTGTGCCAGGCAAAACCAGCGCGGCTGGTCATGAACGGGTTGTAGCGGTAGCCAACGGTATAGGTCGAGATGTTGCCGAAGTTCGAAGCCGTTCCCGGAGTGGACTGTTGCGACATCCGGATCGTCTCAAATCGCCCGATGAAGATCAGCTGTGGACTGTAAACGTAGTGCGGTTCGACGAGGACGCCGTTCCAGGTTGGGTTGCGTGCTCCAGCGGGGAGAGTGGTCCCGGTGGTATTGTTGCCGGTGGCGATGCCGTCGATGAAATCGCCGTAACCCTGCCCGAACCAGGCGCTATCCGACCCGTGCTGAGTTACAACCTGAAGGTCGACATGCTGGCCGAAGTAGAACAGACCAACAAAGCCTTCACGACTGAAAGTCTTATTGCCAATGCCGGAGCCAGGGATGATTGTCGCACCGCTGGGACCAGTTTGCGTGCGCCAGGTTGTCGGCGCTTCGCCGATGAAGGCGTACCCGCCAATGCGCTGCACACCAAATTTGCCTGTATCGAAGGCCTGACTAGCGGTAAAGAAACCGGAGTAGGCATTGGATCCATAGGGCAACCCGACTTGTCCATCGACCGAGCTCAACAAAGCAGCGGAGTAGCGAGTACGGTCGTTGTAAGAATGGCCCAGGACCTCGACGCCGAGCTGGTTGTCGCCCATCTGGCCGAAGATGTTGCCGTCACCCTGTGGGATGAAGTGGTAGAGCTGGTAGATGCCGCCGTTTCCGGTAAGCGTCAGGATGCGCTTTTCAGAAAGCAGATTGTCGAGTTCGAACTTACCCAGCTTTACGTTCAGCCAAGGGCTGCTGAACAGGTTGTCAAGGCGCGCCATGACGGTTTCAAAGTGGAAGGAGGCGGTCGGATCGGAAGATGGCAGCACGTAGAACGAGATGTTCTTTTCGAGCGTTCCACCGGTGTGAAAGTCGAGGCCGCTTAGGTCGAATCCGGACTGCTCGACGCGCTGGACTGCCTGTCCAGTCACAACTCCCCCGGCATACGTATCTACCAGCACCTTACCCGTGCTGACCCTGTGCCAGATGGGCGTGATGCGGAAGGTGACCGGCCAATAGCCGGGATTCTGCCAGATCGGAGAATCCCGGTCGTTCATCAGCTGATAGCCGTTATCTTTGAACTTCTGTCCAAAGTAGTTCAGCATCGGCCATGACTCGTGGCAAGCCGAGCAGCGCAGGCCGTACTTACGGGCGAAGGCGGGAAGCGCGTTCGCAGGCTGGCTGCAAGTAGCAACGAGGAAAACAAGAAGCAGGGAGAGGGCAGACAGGGACGTGGCAAAGTGAGCGAGGTTTCGAATCTGCAAACGCCTCGTAACGCGCATGGCCGGACTCCTCGGCATCAAATCGAGATCAGTTTTTGTTGAACCGCATTCCCACAAAAAGCGATAAGGCGCAGATAATACGAGATGAAAAAGGCGCAAACAAGAAACCCCTTTCTTGTGTCCGCCTGCGATGCAAGATTAATACTTAAGGTCCTACCATCGTACCGGGGATGAATCCTACTACGGCCTTTAGAAAAAATTCAAGTAGCTTCCATCTTTTTTTTTACATTTTTTTTACATTGTCAAAACCAATTCTTGCTGGGATGCCAAATCGCTCGGCAGGGTTGACAGGTTTGTGTCCCTCGTACGAGACTCGGTGCAGGAATCGGAGACCAGGTGGCTTGGCGGATGGGTTTCGAAGGCGCCGGTTGATTTTGTGGCCCATGCAGTGTGAGACTTCTCATAACCGTGCCGCTGGATACGATTGGCTTGTATTTGTGCGGCTTGCCTCGGTCGCGCCAGCTTTCATAGCCCTGCTTCTCTTCCTGTCGGCAGCCACCGTTCCTGTCACCGCGCGGACCAAAGAAAAAATCACGTATGGCGAAGGTCTCATCATTAATATCCCCATGCCGGAAAGAGAAGTCGAGCAAGTAGTCGAAGACGTCGCCGGGAACGGCCTGATCCGGGGAACCAGAGAATACAACAAGGACGAATTCATCGCCGGCGCGAAGCCCGCCGATTCCTCGCATGTGTTTCCACCCTGGGATCAGGGCGGGAAGGTTTTCTATAAAGTCCGGATGGGAGCAATCGACCCACGTAACTTTAAAGACAGCGGCGACGTTGGCACGCTGGCCGTTCGATACGTAGTGCAGCCTCAGGGCGAGAAGAACACAGTGCTGCGCATCGATGCCCTTTTTGAAGAAGACTTCCGCAAAACCGTGCACCAGTCCGACGGATCGGTGGAAAGTGCCGAGTACAAGGACATTCGGGAGCACCTCGACACCATCGAGGTGATGAAGGCCCAGAATGCCGAGGCCGCTGAAGAGCGCCTGGAACGATTACGGAAGAAGCAGCATCTGGCGATGCAGAATACTCAAGCGCCGCCGCCGGAGGTCACGGGGCAGTCGTCTTCCCAACCGATTCCCTCAGCCGTGGTGAGTGAGCCGGATACGATTCCGGCGCCATCGCCGCAAGAAACGGCCATCTCAAGCATGGGGGCCGCAGGCCAGACACTCGAACAACGCGTGAGGGATTTGCGCAAGCAGGTCGAGCGCCTGGTGAAATCGCCTGGCGCTCCGCTGAAGTCGGCGCCGTTTCATACGGCTAGTACGCTGCAATTGTTGAGTACCGGCACGGAAGTCTTGATCGTCATCTCCACGCCTTACTGGTACGGGGTGGAGACCCACGAAGGGCAGCACGGATGGATGCAACGCGATCAATTGGAGCAACTGCCATGACGCAATTCGCTCCAGTATTTCGACGCGCTTCGAGCCCGCGGGCGTGGTTGCCAGTGGCGTTGGCCATGGCGATTTCTTGCTGCGCTGTTGCCAGCCAGGCGCAAGCGACCGCATACGAGCGCACCTTTCCACAATCGAAAGCCACGGTCGAAAAAATTCTGAATGAGATGCAGGCTGCGACTGCCGGACGCCTACCGGTGCTGGCGGGTTTTGCGACATCGGCATCAGCGGATCATCCCTTGGACCGATATCGACGCGGCTACTACCAGTCCAAGTTCCAGCTAAGCGCCGCGCCCTCGGGAGGAACTGTAGTGCGCGTGAGCGTCCAGGTTACGGCTTGGTATGCCGATCCGGTAGCGGCGAAATCGGGATATCAGCTGCTCCCCTCGAATGGCCGTCTCGAGGCGGACCTGCTGGATCAACTGTCGGATCAACTGGCCGCTCTTGCTCCGCATGCGAGCCCGAACGCTCCAGTAACCGCGGAGGCGAAGCCGCCGACGGCGTCAGCGCCAGCACCCGAGGAAGCAGCAATCTCCGCTCCAGTCCCCAGGCTTCCGGAAGTCAACGGCAATTACTCTTCGTCCTTGGCTCAGAGCCTGGCAGCGCAGGAACAAGCCGCATCGCAAAGCGGCGCGAAAAAAGTTCAGGAGAAGGACGGCGGTCCGCTGCAAACTGAAGCCGAGAGCCTGGAAGAGATTCTTAAGAATCAGGCTCACCCCAAGAATCTTGTCGCCGTAAAGAAGTCCGGCACTCCGGTAGTTGCGAAGGCGAGTTTGACCGCCAAAGTTCTGTTTCTCGCCAGCGCACACGATGAGTTCGAGATGCTGGATTTCAACCGGGATTGGGTGCACGTGCGGATTTCCGGCTTGTCGCGCGGCTGGATCTGGCGCGATAACCTCGAATTGCCGGACAGCGTTCCGGACAGCGACGCTCCCCCGAATGAAGCGGCTGTGCCCACCGCTGCGGAGGTGTTTCACGTCTCTCGGGAAGAAATCGCGCCCTTCCCCGGGGATTGGGCTCCGCTTCGCGGACAGCGAGTAAAGATCGTTTCGGTCGAACAAACCGACGAGAACGCCAAGGATTCTGGCCCGCGCCTCAGACTGGAATTCGTCAAGTCGGTGCTGGATAAGGACTATGCCGAGATCGCGCAGAAATCCCAGGAGCTCGCGGGAATCGTCGTAATCTTTGACTCCGCCGACGGAGGCATGATCGCAGCCACGCTTCCGACTCTGCAACAGTGGAAGGCCGGTACGTTGTCGGACGCCGCTCTGTGGCATCAATGTTTTTTTGATCCGCCGGAAACATTCACGGAGTCCGGGGCTGCGGGCGGCCAGTAACGCGGGTTTCGTAAGCCGAATGGATGCCGCCTCGCGGTTCCGGCCGGAGTTTGGGCTTGACTTTCGAAAGCTGAAAGAGTACCTATGCAATTCTTGGGTGGTCTTGTGGGTCCACCCTTTTTGCTCGTCTCGCAAAGCCTTTCTCAGTGGTGCACAGGAATGCCGGGAGAGCGCCTGCAGGAGCGGTACGACAACTACACCACTGATAGCCATGAGCGCTATGACCCAACCCTTATTGCTACTTCGCAGGCAGGCCAGTTCGCTACTGCGCGATTACGCCGAATTGATGAAGGCCCGCGTCACCACATTGATCGTGATGACCGCGTGGTGCGGCTATTATTTCGGCGCCCAGAAGGCCGGCGTCTCGTCGCTCTCGTGGGGACTTTTTCACGCGCTGCTGGGAATTGGACTGGTCTCCAGTGGAACCGCTGCGCTGAATGAAGTGATGGAATACAAGGTGGACGGGCACATGCGGCGCACCGCGCAACGCCCGCTGCCTACCGGCCGCATGAGTTTGCTTCACGCCACCATCTCGGGTCTGGTTGCGACACTGGGCGGATCCATTTATCTGGCGATTTTTACCAATCCCTTGACCGGTCTGCTGACCTTCCTCACTTCGGTCGTCTATCTTGCCGCTTACACACCCCTGAAACGCGTCTCGCCGATCTGCACTTTCGTCGGCGCTTTTCCCGGAGCTATGCCCGGAGTTTTAGGCTGGACAGCGGCCCGTGGCCAACTGGAATGGAGCACGTTGATCCTGTTCGGCATCCTGTTCGTATGGCAGTTCCCTCACTTCTTTTCCATCGCATGGCTCTACCGCGAGGATTACGCGGCGGGTGGGATTCGCATGTTGCCGGTCGTCGAAGAAGATGGACGGTCGACGGCGCGCCGTATCGTCGCTTACTCTTTGATCCTGATTCCGCTCAGCGTCCTGCCGAGTGTTTTCGGCATGGCGGGAAAGATTTATATGGTGGGAGCCGTCGTCCTGGGAATTGCTCTTTTCTACTTCGGCGCGCGTCTCGCCTTTCTGAAACTGCCGCTCAACAGCCCGCGATCCAAAATGTTGGCTCGCCATGTTCTGCAAGCCACGGTCATCTACCTTCCTCTTTTGTTTGCCTTGATGATGAGCAACTCCCTGAAGCCCTGAACCCGTAGTCTGAAGATTTTCGGCGCTTCCGGCTCGGCCTATCTCGAAACTTCATTTACCCGGAGCTATTGCAAAGAAACAGGCCCGCAAGAAAATGCGAGCCTCAGGATGACAAGCGCGATAAATTGTGGGTTTTCGCGTCGCCGGTGCTACGTGTTCAGCTACAGCAATTCTGCACTACTGAATCGAGCTGCCGACGTTCGAGAATACGTTGTTGGCATTCGACCCAATCAGCCGCACGGTGCCGACCACGATGACAAGGATCACGGCGAGCATCACCGAATACTCAGCGATGTCCTGACCCTCTTCGTCTGCCCAAAGCTTTTTCAAAAAGTTATTCATAATTCCCCCTTGACTTATGCCGCGCCCGAGACTGCAGAGGCATGCGCACCCGGCTGCATATCAGCGTGACTCACGCCCAGTCCCCACGGATCGCTTTCCTGCGCCACCATCTCCAGGCCAACCTGATGCTCGCCACGTTCATCCAGCAGCCTGGTCCACACCACACTGAATTCAACGCGGCGTTGCCGGAAGAGAACGACCAGGGTATCCAGAGTTTTCAGTTTGTGACGAATCGCGCCCAGCCGCGCCCCCGTTGCCGTGAGGTCGAGCGTGTGCGCCAGTTCTTCAAACAGGGCGCCGGAAGCGTCCCTTCCACGCACGCGCACGGGCAGCACTCCTTGAATGCGATTCTGTTGACGCCTGTTTACTTTCACTTTTTGTCGCATGGAATTTTGCTCAGGAACAGTGTGCCGCAGGCGTGAACAAACCGGAATGGCCCCGATGTGCGGTGTTGGCAGCACGGATGTTCGGGGCACGAAGGTAACCAGCCGGCTTTAGATGTTGCGAGATGGCGCTATGCGATCACTGTGCGGGCGCGCCGGCCGAGGCCTTTACTAAGGCGGAGCGCATCGCCTTCAGCAGAGGCTGGCTGTGGCCGTTGTAGTCCTGGGAGAGTTCCCACATGAAGACGCCGCCGAGGTGATGTTTACTCAGAGCATAGTCGACCTTGGCGGACGTTGACGAAGGATTGTCATAGGTGATGAAGCCGAACTTCGGTCCATCCGCATTCCGCAGATAGGGCGCGGCGGCGAGGTCGTCGAAATTCTCGATCCAGTCCCCGGCTTTAAGAAGCGACTCGACCTGCGAGTAGAGGACGGTGGGAGCGCCTCCATTGCCGCAGAGATTATCGTGGGCGCAGAACGACCACAGGCCGTATACGTCGAAGGCATAACCGTAAAAAGCAGTGCCCAGATTAATTTTCTCGGCGGGCACGTGAAAGAGGGAGAGAAAATTCGTGGTCGAAGTATCGAGGCTGCCTTCCTGGCCGGGGTCAAGCGGGCTGAGGTACAGCGGCGAGTTGTGGCCGGAGTGATTCGTCCAGGCGCCGTGAAAGTCGTAGGTCATGACGTTGTAGAAATCGAGGAGAGGCGTCATGCCGGCAAAATCGTAGACTCCGTAAGAACCGGGCGTGGAGGAAACGGCGGCCGAGATCACGTATTGCCCGGCGGGCATGAGATCGCGCAAATCCTGGATGAGCGCGGTGAACTCGATGGCCTGCTTATCGTTGTTGGGGACTTCGTAATCGAAGTCCACCCCATCGTAGCCGTTGGCAATGGCGAAGTTGGCGATGTTCTGCGCAAAAGTGGCTCGCAGCCCAGGATCGGCGTCGATGTAAACGAATTGGCCTGCATTGCCGCTGACGCAAAGTTCCACCTTGACCCCTGCCGCGTGGGCGCGCGCGATCAGCGTGGGCTCGAGGAATCCACTGGGGATCATTAGAGAACCATCCAATTTCCACGAAGGCGCGATGTTCGAGTGCACGATGTGCGTGAGCTCGTGGTACGGAATAGTGGAGGAATCGTAGGGAGGGACGTTGAACTTGTCGCTGAACTCGTAATAGGCGAGAAGGCGCGCGTCCGCGGCGTGCAGCGCGGGGGCAAGAGTAAAGGCAAGAATCAGAGCAGCGATATAAATCTTCCGAGTGAGGGTCATGGCGGCGGGTCCTGTGGCCTGCAAGTTTAGGACGGTCGCGCGGGCCGGTCAAGCTTGTATGGCACGGTGTTTGAGGAAGCGTATAGTCGGTCAGTTATGAATAGACGCCGCTTTATTTCAAGCGCGATGAGCGCTGCGGTTGCGGGATCACTCGCTGCCAAAGCATCTGCAGCTTCGAACCGGATACATCTCGAAGCGATGCGAGCGATGGGAATCGCCGATTTGCACTCCGTCCCGCTGAGGCCAAGTCTGGCGCTGGATCGACATCGTTTTGGCGTGAACTATACACCATCGAAGAATTGGTGGTTCTGCTGGAATGAATGGGACGCCGACTCGATCAAGCGAGACCTGGATGCGATCGCGGCTTTGGGCGCGGATCATCTGCGCATTCTGCTGATCTGGCCTTACTTTCAACCGAATCCAAAGTGGGTGAGTCCGCTGCATCTGGAGCGGCTGCATCAACTGCTCACACTCATGGGTGAGCGCAATTTGGACGCAGTGGTCACGGCGCTTACCGGGCAGTTGAGTGGCTGGTTCTTTCTGCCTCCATTCAACAAAGCTGGATCGGGTTTCTATTCGGACGACGCAATCTGGAGCGCGCAGGAAATTTACATTCAAGCGTTGGCCGGCGTGATGAAGGGGAAGAACAACATCCTCGGCTTCGATTTTGGAAACGAGATCAACACCTGCTGGAGCGCGGAACCGAGCGTAGGCGACGCGTGGATGAAGAAGATGTTTTCGCTGATGGAGAGCGTTTCTCCCGATCACATTCACGTGAATGGAGTGGACGAACTGCCGTGGTTTGAAGTGACCACATTTTCTCCGCAGGCACTGGCGGCGCGGCCGATGCCGACCATGCATTGTTATCCCTACTGGTCGGGGTCGCTGAAGTTTGGTGGGGCGATGGATCCGCCGAGCATCAAGCTGATGGCGGCCAACGCAACCCTGATCCGGTCCTATGCCAACGATCCGCGAAAACCCGTGTGGGCAGAAGAGTTCAACACCTGCATCGAAGCGCTGAACGAAAAGCAGCAGGCGGAGTGGCTGGAGAAAGCGGTGCTGGCCGCGATCGATTCCGGAGTGAGCTGGTTCACCTATTGGGACAGCCACGATGTGGACCGCAAATTCGAATTCAACTCGCTCGAATACAGCCTGGGGCTGCTCACCAATGATGGCAAGGTCAAAGAACAAGGCCGGGTGTTCAAACAGCTCGCCGATGCGTATCGAGGGAAGACTGTCACGTTTCATTCGCAGCCTTTGCCGCCGCCGCCGGTCCATCGCGACCATGAGATCACCTGGCGCTGGATGCTGGATTGGATGGGCTGGAACGGGATACACAGTTAGTAAGCGAACTTTAGCTTCCACGATTCTCTGCAACGATTTACTCCCGCCGATCACTATTCCCTCAGGCAAGCAGATTTGCGAGGAGGATAGCGATATGCCAACGTCAAGTAGAGTCGCTCAGGTAGCGCTGATAACAGCCGCTCTGGTACTGATGATGGGATTTGGAGGATGCCCCGGGCCAACACCACCGCCGCTAAACCCGCTGACTTTGCTGCCGAAGGACCCGAATCCTTCGTGCGTAGTCCCGCAGACGATGTTTGCAACCTGGTTCCAAACGCCCGGAACGCCGATCCCGGCACCGGTGAATGCCATCTTCGCCCCGGCGAATAGCGTGAGTTTCCTGAATTCGCCCAACTGCAGCTTCTATCAGTGGGCAATGCAGGACTTTCTGTGGCTGACTTCGCCGGCGCCGCCGACTTACGGCGGAGGCGGGGGACTGATTATGGATTCTCCGACTTTTTATGACGTCTCGCCCCCTTCGGGGCCCGACGGAAGCCGCACTCTGCTACCACATTCGGCCGGCTTCATCCGGCCTTTCGCTTTGCGCTCGGCCCAAGCGGATGCGCAGGGTCTGCAGCTAGTCTTTGACAGTTCCGGAACACCGATCCAAGTGAAACCGGCGGAGGCGAAGGCGCCGCTGACTGTTCTAAGCGCCTCCGGGCAAAAAGTCCAAGTCGCGCATGCGAGGCTGGGACCGAATGGCAAACCGATTCTGCTGGACGCGAGCGGCAGTGTAATTCAGGTGACGCTTTCCCGAGGAATAAAGCCTGAAGCTCGAGCCGCGACGACCGCGGCCCAAATACCCCTGATCACCACGGCCCAAAAATTCATGATCGACGGGATTCCGATTTTTATCGATCCTTCCCTCGCGGTCATCGACGTGGAGCAGGGCGAGGCTGATAACGGCGTCGTTGAGGCTCAGCTATCGTCCGCCGGGTCTCTGGTCTATTTCGCAACCATCGTCAACGATGTGTATGCCTACTACGCCACCGCAGCGATGGACCACGCCATCTCGCTGACCGGCGACGGCCTCTGCACGCCGTCGTCTACCACACCTTGTTTTCCGACGAACGGGACGCAGTTGAATCAAATCACCGCCTTCGCTTCGGCGCACGGGAAGACGTTCCCTGACGCCAACGCCTTAGCGATCGAGATAAAGTCGGCATGGGTGGTAGCCGCCGGACTGCCAAATCAGGGAAGTTACATCACCATGGAAGCGACCATACCAACTTATAACCCGCCTGCCCCCCCACCCGCGGGGACGGCAACCATGACTGCCACCGGAGCGCAGCAGACAGTGAAGTTGGCGCTGGTGGGCATGCACGTGGTGGGAAGCGCGGCCGGACATCCGGAGATGCTCTGGGCCACTTTTGAGCACGTCGCCAACGCGCCCCGAGATGTCTACTCGTACGTGAACGCGGGCAACTCCACAGTACCGGTGCCAGTCAGCGTCTCCACCTTGCCAACTATAGCGGGCGCGAGCGCACCCTGGTTGTTCAGTTCTGCCACGGCTGGCAACAACGACAAGAACTTCAACACCCAGAACATGACTTACAACGGTTCACTTACGCCCCCGCCGCAGCCTACGATTACGGCGCTGAGCCCATCACCTTCCATCACTCCCAGCAATACGATGCGATGGAAACCTTTTGGGGCGGCCAGCGATGTTGCTCCAAACCCAATCGATCCTTCCATCGCCGCTTCGAATACTGAGATCATCGCCATTAACAACAGCGTTGAAGCGATGCTGACGAGCGGCGATCTGCGCGGTAACTATGTGCTGTCGGGAGTGACCTGGACCATTGGAGGAGCGCCTCCAAATGCTTTCATTGGGGGGAACCAGGTGGGTACGAGCTCGTTATCGAACATCACAATGGAAACCTACGAGCAAGGGTCTCCAAGCAATCCCACGAATCAGGCCGGCGGCACGAACTGCCTGTCTTGCCACACCAGCAATACAACCGGAGTGAGCCATGTGTTTGGCGCTCTCAAGCCTCTTTTCTAGTCGCGGCTCTGTTCGACGCAAGCTGCCCGTGGCCACCCGCCACGGGCTTTGTTTTCGTGTGCGCCGCTTACTGCTGTTGTACGGCTCGATCGGCGCGATGCCCGCCGAAGGCGTGGATCGTCCTGGTCCCAGCAATCACCTCGCCGCCGTGCAATACTCCGCGAGGGATGAAGTACTCCTGTCCTGCGTCTAGCGGAATCAGGTTCGCATCGATAAGCAAGGTGTAGCGGCCTTGCACCACCAGCATGTATTCGTCGTAATCGTGGGCATGGGCGGCGGAAGAAGCGGATTCGCGGCACGTCCAGAAGGCCATTTGGCTCCCGTCCGCGCCATCGAAGACGTAGCCTTCTACTCCGGGAGTTGCCTGGCCGCTGGTCGCGATTCTGTTTGCCGGGTGCTGCATAAACTTCGGGAATTCTTTCATCGGCCGAATACTCCTTCCCGCACTCCCGGCGTGGGGCTGCGCTCCAGCCGTCCACGCTGCGAGCTAGTGTATAAGATAGTAAGAATGTCGCAGGCAGCGCCAGCTATTACGCGGAACCCCGCAGATGTGGTCCGGATGACGCCGGTTTCACAGGCACCGAACGGGGTTTGCTACGCCGCGGCGGGCGAGAGTTCCATGAGCTCCTTCGACCTGGAGCGCATGATTGCGGCGGTTCCGACCAAGGCTGCGGCGGCTCTTAAGCGCAAAGCGTATTACTTTGTGCCGCTGACGGTGACGCAGGGTGACGAGATCCTGATTGCCGACCGCTACGATGTCGCGCTCAGCGACAATGCGGTGTGCCATCGCAACCTCAACCTGGGTGATTCGCAGTGCGTGTTCATCTCCACCCGGCTGATGGACGACAAGTTTTCCGTGGCCTTCGAGTTCTATATCAATGTGGGACACGCGCTGGTCGAAGAGGCGGGCGTTTCCAAGGAGTTCAGCGAGCTCGCGTGGAAGCAGGTGGAGGCAGGGACGCGCGGAGAAACTTCGCTGGATGCGTGGGAGGCGCGCAAGCTGGCTTCGGCCGGGGGTCCGGATGCGGAGCGCTTCAAGAACGAATACTTTGAAGCTACCTTTGCCGACACAATTTCGATTTATTTGCTGTCTTTATATCTGGACGTGGACTACTACGATCTGCGGGAGCGAGATTATCCGTTGCTGGCGCCTTCTGCGCTGGCCGAGCGCTTGCGCAAGGTAGCAGAGCTGTTTCCCGCGAATGCGGGGTATGAGTTTGCGGTGTTATACAAGCGGCGTGGTTAGAATCACCTGCGGATCTGGCCTAAGAAAGCCGTCCAAAGCGTTTTCAGGAAGCCCGCACCCTGAAGATTCGTTTGCAACTGATCAGCGTTTCTGAGAGTCGAGACGTCGGGGTTCTCCTGCCTATACCGGACAATCACGGTCCTGCCCTTCAGCCCTGTCACATAATCCCACGCCTGTTGCTCGTCGCCGAACTGCCAGGAAAAGTATCCCGAGTATCGATCCGCCCCTACCACGTAGGAATACCCTAGCTCGCCCAGCGCCTGTTGGCCGAATGCCTTCACGTTGACGGTTTCGATCACGCCGTCTGCCGTAGGCCAACTTGCCGCCCGGATGCTTCGGACCAAGCTCGGCAGACGATTGATCAGGAACTAGACTGCAACCAGAGCAACCGAGAATATGACAAACCAAAGGTTGCGAAACTCTCGTGAGATGAAGTCGGGAGGAGATGAGGCGAGGTAACTAAAGACGATCATCGCTACGCGCGCAGTTGACGGCGTTCGTGCGTCATTTTTCCACGGCGCTGCCTGAAAGTCTAGCTCAGCGTGGAATGATGGTGCGGGCAATCGGGCACGACTAAAGTCGTGCCCCTCCCGAACTCTCTAAACCCACCCCTATTTGTTTCCAATCACAAAGTTGACCGTGCTGGGTGCATTCGGGCCCACCGTGACGGATCGCTCCCAGGTTTTCGGTTCGGTGAAGATGGGGCGCTGCACGGTCCGCTCGGTGAGGACGTCGTAGGCCTGTTCCTTGCCAGCCAGTCCCCAGCCTTCATGCCAGGCGACAATCTGATACGTGCCGGGCGGGACGCCGGTGAATTCGAAACGTCCGCTCTCGTCGGTGACTGCATAGTAGGGATGTTGCACCACCATCATTTCCGCGTTCATCCAGACATGTCCGCCATTGCAGCGCAGGTTGACCAGGCCGGGCGCGGCCATGTTGCGCGAGCTGATTTGATTGGGGAATGGAAACGGCAGGTTATAGCTGGCCGCTCCGTCCATGTGGATCGTGTGCAGGGTTGCATCGGAGCTCTGCATTTGGAGTTCGGCGTTCTGCGGCACCAGGAGAATGTGAGGAATGTAGTGGCAGTGCTTCTGGTCGAGGTGCCGTCTCTGCTCGGGCAAGTCCATCGCTTTGCCGGCGGAGATATTCTTCAAATAGACGACGGTATTGGCCACGCCGCCCTCCGGACCGAGGATCAGGCGCTCCAGGCTTACGCTCTTCTTGCCCTCGGGATCGCAAATCTGAGGGTCTTTGGTGACCGGGAAATCCAGCTGGTGCGGAACGGGACCGGACCATCTGATGGTCCCGGAGATGGATCCACCGTCAGGGACGGGGATAACTTTGTAGCTATTGCTTTGAGCCGCGGCCAGGGTTGTAACCACAACCAAAGCCGGCAAAAGGGAACAGATTGAACTGCGCATACAAACCCCTGATGGCCCACCGCCAGTTACGGCGGCCCAAGGGCGCTCGACGTGGAACGCGGGCCGAAATTTGGGTCGATCTAATCTGGGTCGATTTTCCTCCGCAGGCAACGACGTTCATCCAACTTGCAGGACCGCGCTCTCAGGGATTCGCCTGGCCAAGGAGAGCACTCGTGTTTTGCGGCCGTACGCGATTCCAAAATGGGGAGGACCGTGGTTAGACGGTTCGTGTGATTGGAATCACAAATTCACAAAATTAAGGTGCGCTAACCGAAACTCTGTGTCGAGATTACCAAGGTGGTGCGACTGTCGGGGAAGCTGCGTCCAGAGACGCTCAAAATCTTACCCACGGGCTGAGCGGATCGGCGGACCTGGGGCGAAATCGCTTACAATCTTGCTTCCATGACAGTACAAGTACGATCGTTCGCCAAGATCAATCTTGGGCTGCGTATAGGCGCAGCGCGGGCGGACGGCTTTCATGAGCTGCTGACGGTGTACCAGACGATTGGCCTGCACGATTCGATTCGTGTGAGTCTGAGCCGCGGCAACGGGATCGAGATACGGTGTTCCGACCCGAGAGTTCCCAGGAACGAATCGAATACCTGCTATCGCATCGTCGAGAAAGCGATACGGGCACTCAAGGCCAAGGGACGAATTCTCATCGAGATCGAGAAGCGGTTGCCGGTGCAGGGCGGGATGGGTGGCGCTTCGGCGAATGCGGTAGCCACTTTGCTGGCATTAGAGAAGGTAGTGAAGAAAAGTTTGCCTGCAGAGGAGCGGCTTCGGATTGCGGCGGAAGTAGGCTCTGACCTGCCGCTGTTTTTAGTGGGCGGGACAGTCTTGGGAGTAGGACGCGGGGAGCAGGTCTATCCGCTGCAAGACTTACCAGAAACGGCGTGCGTGGTGGTAACACCTGCCGTGGGAGTCTCCACACCCAATGCTTTTGGGGAGTGGGATCGAAGAACGCAGGGCGCGGGAACCTCCGCGTTGGTGGAACTGTCTGGCGCCGCAGCCAAAGGGAAGCTGTCACAATTGACGCTCCCGGGACCATCCGATAGAATGGTTGAGCTTGGCCGTGAGTTTTCCGCGTGGCTGAGTGAAAGTTACTCCGGTGCTCCTTTTCGAAGGGGCCGGGCCGAGAATCCGCTTCTCGCGCTTGTCCGGGCCGGGATCAAGAACGACTTTGAAGAAGTCGTCTTTCCTGAGTATCCCGAGCTGAGTGAAGGTAAGCGTGCGCTGGAGCGCGCAGGCGCGAAGTACGCGTCGTTGTCGGGCTCCGGCTCAACGTTATACGGGTTGTTCGCTTCGAAAGCGGCAGCGCGGGCAGCGGCGGCAAAGCTCCGCGGGCAGGGGTGGGCGGCGCAGGCGACAGTTACTCTGACGCGGCAAAAGTATTGGGCAAAGTTTCTTGTTCCCAGTTTCTAGTTTCTGGTTGTTTAATAGGGAGATCACTTTCACCCGACCCGGTTTGCGGGAAACTGGAAACCGGAAACTTGAAGCAGCGGTACTGGGCCGTCGACTAATGGTTAGGTTGAGGCGTTTTGCGGGCGGGAGCCCGCAGCCGAAATCCTGAGCGCAGCGAAGGATCCTCTCTTACCCGGTCGGCGGACGAGTGCGGATACTGGGCCGTCGACTAATGGTAGGTCAAGTGCCTTTGGAGCACTTTGTCTAGGTTCGAATCCTAGCGGCCCAGCCAGAAAAACAGTTCTCAGTTCCCGGTTGTCAGTTCTCGGTTTCGGACTGGAACCTCAAGCCTGAGAACTGGGAACTAAGAACCGAGAACTGCCTATGGCCACTTTGGTGACGCCGACGGAAAAGACGGAAAAAGCCGAGAAGCAGGCCCCTCCCATGCCCGAGGAGAAACCGGAACGCAAGACCCGAGCGCGCATAGACGAGAAGTTCAAGATTTTCAGCGGCACGGCGAATGCGCCGTTGGCCGATGAGGTCTGCAATTTTCTCGGCATGCCGCGTGGCCAGGCGATGGTCAAGCGTTTTGCCGACGGCGAAGTGTACATCCAGATCCAGGAAAACGTTCGTGGCTGCGATGTGTTTGTGATGCAGCCGACTTGCCGGCCGGTCGACGAAAACCTGATGGAGTTGTTGCTGATGATTGACGCGTTCAAGCGCGCGTCGGCGCGGCGTATCACGGCGGTGATGCCTTACTTTGGCTACGCGCGGCAGGATCGCAAGGACAAGCCGCGGGTGCCGATCTCTGCGAAGCTGGTAGCGGATTTGCTGACCACGGCGGGTGCGGACCGGGCGCTGATCGTCGATCCACATACGCCGCAGATACAGGGATTTTTTAATATCCCGGTGGATCACTTGTTTGCATCGCCGGTGCTGGTGGATCATTTCAAGAAGTTGAACTTGCCGAACCTGACCGTGGTTTCACCGGATGCAGGCGGCGTGGAGCGGGCGCGGTTTTTTGCCAAGAAAGTGGACGCGGCGCTGGCTATCGTTGATAAACGGCGCGTGGAAATGAACGTGGCCGAAATCATGCATGTGATCGGCGACGTGAATGGTCGCTCCTGTTTAATCATTGACGATTTGATCGACACTGCGGGAACGACGGTGAAGACGGCGACGGCGCTCTTGGAAAATGGAGCTACCTCGGTTTACGCATGCGCGTCGCATGCCGTGCTTTCGGGTCCGGCGGTGGAAAATATTCACAACTCCGCCATCCAGCACGTGGTGATCACCAACACGATCCCGCTGACCGCGGAGGCGCAGGGTGAGTCCAAGATTATGGTGCTTTCGATTGCGGGATTGATTGGCCGAGCCATTCAGTCCATTCACGAAGAGACTTCAGTCAGCAAATTATTCATGTAAGGCAGGAATTGAAATTATGGCAACTACATTGGAACAAAACGTTTTGGAAGCGCAGACGCGGGAAGCGGGCACCAAGAACCATGCGCGACGCGTGCGGCGGGAAGGAAAAATTCCCGCCGTTGTGTATGGCGCGGGCAAAGATGCCGTGCCGGTCACCGTGGATCCTCGGCACGTGCTGCGCATTCTCCGCTCGGAGAGCGGCCACAACACCATTTTTGATCTTGCCCTCAGCGGCGGCGACAACGCCAAGGCCGAGACTGCCAAGGCCATGATCGTGGATTGGCAATATGAACCCATCAAGGGCCACTTGCTGCATATCGATCTGAAGCGCATCGCCATGGATAAGGCGCTGCGCGTGAGCGTTCCCGTCGTGCTGCAGGGCGTGGCGGCCGGTGTGAAGACCGAAGGCGGAATTCTGGAGCAGATGCTGCGCGAGGTTGAGATCGAGTGCTTGCCCGGAGATATTCCTGGCCATATCGATGTCGATGTCAGCCATCTGACGTTCGGCAAAGTGCTGCGCGTGTCGGATTTGCCGCACAGCGAAAAGCTGAAATTTCTATCGGACGCGAACCAGCCTGTAGCTCACGTCACCAGCGTGAAGGAAGAAGTTGTGGCTGCGCCGGAAGTGGTGGCGGCGGAAGCAGGAGCTGCACCGGCCGAGCCCGAGGTCATCAAGAAGGGCAAGGCGGAGACCGAGGAAGAAGGCGCAGAAGCTGCTGCCGAGAAGCCGGAAAAGAAGGCCGAGAAGAAGGAGAAGAAGTGACAGCGTTTGGCGGGCGTCTGAGCCCGCCGCTGTCATCCTGAGCGGAGCGAAGGATCTCCAGCGTGAAACTGATCGTCGGTCTTGGCAATCCTGGTGACGAGTATCAGCTTTCGCCGCATAACGCAGGCTTTCTTGCGTTGGATCGCATCGCCAGCAATCTGGGCTTTGAAGTTCGAAACCGGCAGTGCCGGGCGCTTACGGCGCGGGCGGTGATTGGCGGCGAGACGGTTCTGCTGGCCAAGCCCGAGACTTACATGAACCTGAGCGGCATGTCGGTGCGGGAGTTGGTGGCGGAGTACGAGGCGAAGCCGGAATCAGATTTGATCGTGATTCAGGACGAGCTGGATTTTCCGCTGGGCACGCTGCGAATTCATACGCGGCGAAGTTCGGCGGGGCATAACGGGATCGAGTCGATCATCGGGGTGCTGGGCACGCAGGATTTTTTGCGCATCCGGATTGGCGTGGCTCCGGAGCACAAAATCGAAGACGGCCAGCGCTATCTGTTGGCGCCGCTGCGCAAGGCGGATCTTGCGGTGCTGGATGGAGTGCTCGATACCGCGGAAGAAGCGGTGAAAGTGATTTTGACGGAAGGTCCGGCGGCGGCGATGAACCGCTTCAACCGGAAAGAAAAAGAAGAAGAGTAGTGGCCAGTGATCAGTGTTCAGTGGCCAGATGTAGCAAACAGATTTTGCTGGCCATCGGTCACTGACCCCTGGCCACTGCTTGGAGACTGAAATGAATCGTACTTATGAGTTGATGTTTATTGTCCGGCCGGATATGGCGGACGAAGATTTGGACAAGCTGGTTTCGAATTTGGAGACCACCGTGACCTCGGCCGCCGGTAGCGTAAAAAGTGTGGACCGCATGGGCAAGCGCCGTCTGGCCTACACCGTGCGCAAATTCCGCGAAGGCATCTACATTTTGATGACGATCGAAGGCGCGGGAACGGTGATCCACGAACTCGAGCGGCGCCTGCGCGTCACCGAGCAGGTAATCAAGTTCCTCACCGTGCGCATCGACGAAGAACAGAAGCGCCTGGAGAAGATCAAGAAGCTTCGCGACGCGAAGAAGAAGGTAAGCGCGCAACCCGCCGTCGTGGCCGCAGAAGAAGCACCCGCCGCAAGCGCGGAAGCGCCGGCTGCCGATGTTCCGGCAGCAACGGTTTAGCTGGGCGAAGCGCGCCGTTTCTGAGAACTGAGAACATAGAACTGAACAAGATGCAGGATGAAGGAGTGTTATGGCTGACGAGACGAAAGCACCTGTAGCAACGACGGAGCGGCCCTCGCGGCCTTCCGGAGATGGGCCGCGTTCTGGAGGAGATCGTCCACGATTCGGGGGCGGTGGTGGCGGGCGTTCTGGCCCCGGTGGTCCTCCGCGCGAAGGTGGACGGAAGTTTTTCCGGCGCAAGAAAGTTTGCAAGTTCTGCACCGAAAAAATCGCCGACATCAATTACAAGGATTACCGCTTGCTCGGCCAGTTCGTGGCGGAGAGCGGCAAGATCGTGCCTCGGCGTCTGACCGGCGTATGTTCGCCGCACCAACACCGGCTGGCCTCGGCTATCAAGCAGGCCCGCAACATCGCCCTGCTGCCGTTCGCCGGGCGAGCATCGTAAGAAAGCAGCTTCTAGCTACTAACTTCCAGCCTCTAGCTAAACCGGGACGGGGAGCGAGGGTTGGCTAGGAGCTAGAAGCTAAGAGCTAGGAGCAATCATGGAAGTCATTCTCAAAGAAGATGTAAGCAAGCTGGGCGCACGCGGCGACGTGGTGAAGGTTGCCGAAGGATATGGGCGCAACTTTCTTTTGCCGCGTAAGCTGGCCATTGAGGCCAACGCGGGCAACAAAGCTGTCGTCGCGCAGATGAAGGCTGCCTCGGTGCGCCGCTCCGCCAAGGAGAAGTCGCAGGCCGAAGAGTTGGCCAGGCAGTTCGAGGGCCTCGCAGTTTCCTTCGCGCGGCGCTCGGGCGAGAACGATCAGCTGTTCGGGTCGGTCACTTCCGGCGACATCGCCGATGCCGTCGTGAAAAAAGGCATCAACCTGGACAGGAAGCAGATCCAGCTCCATGAGCCGCTGAAGACCTTGGGCGAGTTCACTGTTTCGGTGAAGCTGCACAAGGACGTGACCGCGCATTTGAAAGTGGTTATTGAGAAGGAAGCGGTGGCCGAGTAAGCGGGGTCGGCCCCGCGCTGCGGCTCGGATAAGAGCCATGGAATGTGCTGGTGCAACGACTTATTTCACGCGCGTCAGGCTCACCCAGTGGGGCAGCTCATCTCCAGCCTCCCCGGGAAGCGGACGGGATGTGGCCGCACCGACCAGATCATCGCCGCGAAGAAACAAATCTAATTCCAACAAGTACCGATAGGGCGGCGCATCGGCCATCGTGGGATCTCCGACTAGCCGGCCATAAAGTTCAGACGGCTCCAATGAAGCATCTGCCAAGTCTGCGATTGGTTGCTTGCCGACTTGGCCACGAGCTAAACCGTCACTGCTGATCTCAAGCGTGATGGGTATCGATCCCTGGTACGTAAGAACGGTTCCCGTCCACTTGCCCGCCAGGGCAACAGGCCTGTCTGAGTTGGGCACCCGGTCATTAACGGGCGACTTCGGCGGAGCCGCAGACTTCGGAAGCAACACGGATAGAATCCTGTCGGCCAGACCGCTTACAAAATCGGCGTAGGAGTTGGCGATGACTACGATTGCCAGATCCTCGGACGGAACCAGCTGCAAAAGGGCGTAAGAATCGGTAGTGCCTCCTTGCGCGGATAGGATTCGATAGCCCGATTGTTCCTTAATCCACCAGCCCAGTCCGTACTGCCCTTCGTCGGTGTTAGCCTGGGCCCGGTGCATTTCCTCAATTGCTGCGAAGGAGAGGAGCGACCCCGTATCTGGCGTGTCTTTTAGCTGGAAGCCGCCGAACAGCAGGAGATCATGAGCGCTGCAACGCAGCGCGGATGCTCCAGGATGGCCAGAAACTCTCAGTGGAGACGGCTGGTGTGTGTGCTCATCATATTGCGCGGCTGCAGTACGTGAGGCTGATAGCGAGACAGAGAATCCGCAATCGTGCATCCCTAGCTGGTCGAACAATTCGCCCTGCAAATAAGAATCGAGACCTCTTCCCGAAGCCCGTTCGATGACCTCGCCTAGAATGCCATAGCCAAGGTTGGAGTAATCGAACCTCTCTCCTGGACGCCAAAACAAAATTCCGTAGCGGTCGATCTCTTCATCGATCGCGCAGCCAGACTCGCCAGCACGACACGAGCGGGCAAATGTGGTCAGGCCGGCAGTGTGGCTGAGCACCCGACGAACGGTTGCGTCGGACGCGTTCCATATCGGGCTATGAACCTTGGCCGAACCAAGATAGTCGTTTACAGCATTGTCGAGGCGGAGTTTGCCGCGCTCCTGCAACTGCATGATTGCTGTGGCCGTGATGGTTTTCGTTACCGACGCAATGTAGTAGCGCGTCTTTGCGGTTGCGCGCGCTTTCTTTTCGACGTCGGCCAGGCCGAGGCCCTCTTCCCAAAGTATCTTCCCGTTCTTGGCTACCGCGATTGAGATCGCCGGAACTTTTCCGGCTGTGACGTTGGCCTGTATCTCACGACGAATCGCGGAAAGGTCGGGCGATCGAGGAGGAACTTCCTGGGCGGAAACGGAAACGAGTCCGACAGCGATGGTTGCCAGATAAGCGGCTGGTCGCATGCCGCTTAGACGTCGTGGGCGCTGGCTCGCCAACCCGTCATGAGAGAAGAGCGGATTCCCGGAGCCCAGAAAGCTAGCTACCCAGAGGTTTGCCGGGCTTTGCACGGGAAACAGGGCATTTCCACTGCCAAACTGGCCCGAGTGCCTTGTTACCAGCTGTTCTGTCTCCCGCTAACCCATTCCAAAAGAATCACCTAGGCCCCATAAATTCTTCCATCCAGCCTATAATTTCTGCTCACGGTTCCACCGATTCGCCGTCTATTCCTGTGCAAGCCCGGGTACGGCATTGACACCGGGCGGTACAGGAAAACGACACGAACATGCCGGCCGATGTTTGGGCAGTCACACTTGCGGTTGGTACACAAGCCCACTCGAGAACAGAGCGCGACAGAGTGGGGAGAGTCGGCGAGAACCGGGACCCCACGCGGGACCGCATGGCTGGGCAAGAACGCCGCATAGACGATACGATCCTCATCCGCGAGGCGCAACACGGCAACCGTGCCGCCTTCGAGGAACTGGTGCGTCACTACGATCAGGCGGTGTTGCGGCTGGCGCTGCACCTTACCGGTACCGAGCACGACGCGCAGGATGTTTATCAGGACGCCTTCCTCAAGGCCTACAAGAACATCGGAAGCTTTCGCTTCGAGTGCTCGTTCTATACCTGGATTTATCGCATCGTGACCAATCTTTGCCTGGATCACCTGCGCAAGCGCAACGTGCGCAAGGAAGATGCGCCGGTGGTGAAGGATGGCGATGGCGGAGAGTATGACCTGCTCGATCAGGTGCCTGACGGGCGCGCCGGAGCCAATCCCGAGCGCGATTTGATGCGGCGGCAACTGGGAGCCAGGATCTCCGGTGCGCTGGAAAAGTTAACCCCGCGCGAGCGCATGGTGTTTGAGTTGAAACATTACCACGGGTTGAAGTTGCGCACCGTGGGTGAGATTTTGCATACGACGGAAGAGACCGCCAAGAACACTCTCTTCCGCGCCACGCAGAAATTGCGCGGCCAGTTGGCGGATATGAGATAGGTCTTTACGGAATCAGGGTCTTGGGTCTTAGGTATCAGGTCTTAGGCCTAAGACCTAAGACCCAGCACCTGAGACCCAGAATTTAAAGGTGGAACTATGAAGTGCGAATGGGTACGAGAGAACATCACACTGCACGTTTACGGCGAGCTGGCCGATGACGCTCGTCACGAACTCGAGCAGCACGTGGCGCGCTGTGCCGACTGCGCCGCGGAACTGAAGGCCGAGCAGAAATTTCACGCTCTCCTGTCGCAGGAGCGGTCGGCCGAGCCGACCCCGAATCTGCTGGCTGCCTCGCGCATGAAGCTGCAGGAAGCGCTGGAAACGGCCGAACAGGGCGGGTTCTGGCGGCGGCTGGCCTTCGATCCGGCGAACTGGCTGCGGCAGGTTAATTTCTCGCCGGCGCTGGCATCTGCAATCCTGATTCTCGGCTTCGCCGGAGGCATGGGAACAGCCTACAAGGTATTCGATCATCAGCCGGGCGCTCCCGTAGCCACCACCAAGACTCCTTCTCCCGCAGAAGCATCCATCACCGGCATCCAGTCCATCACCCAAGAGCCGGGAACCAATCAGATCGACATCAAATACAACACGGTTTCCACCCTGGAAACGCAGGGATCACTGAACGATCAGCGCATCCAGCAGCTGCTGCTATTTGCCGCCCGCAACAACTACAATTCCGGCGTGCGCATGGACTCCGTGGACTTGCTCACCAAAAAGCCAGATGTTCTGCAGGTGCGCGATGCTTTGATTTACGCGCTGCAATATGACACCAATCCCGGAGTTCGGCTGAAGGCCCTCGACGGACTCGGCGGCTTCGTGAAGGACGATGTGCAGGTACGCGACGCCGTGCTGCAGGCGTTGGTGAGCGATTCGAATCCGGGCGTGCGCACCGAAGCGATGCGGCTGATTGAGCCGGTAAAGGCCGATGGCAGCGTGCGCGGCGTGTTGATGACGCTGGCCGCGAAAGATCAAAGCCAGTACATAAAGTCGCAAGCTCGCACTATGCTGGCGCAGTTGCCCGAGATTGATTAAGCCAGACGCATTGATAGAACTAGAGAAACTGAGGTGGTTTATTTGAAACGGTCGCTACAATTCGTCGGCCTGCTGGGCGTGCTGGCCCTACTTGCACCCCTGGCATTGGCGCAGGAACCACAGATATCGCGCGAAGGCGGGGCATGGGGTCAGGTGCTCACGGGATCGCTGGCTGGTGTCAAGAACCTGCGAGTCAAACTGGACATGGGCTCGGTGGTGGTACGAGGCGCACAGCAGTCGGGCATTGATTATACGTTTCATATGCGTTCGCAAGCGTCCTCGGAACAAGATGCCCGCCGCCAGTTTGAGGGGTACAAAGTAAGTGCTTATGTAAAGGGAGACACGGCCTGGGTGGTCGGGGAGTGGCAGGGCCACAGTATTCATGTCGGCGGGGCGTACGTGAGGATTGAAAAGGGCTCAGGGCACAGGTTCTCCGGCGAGTTTGTCATCAAAGTGCCGCGCGAAATGAACCTGGTGAAGATCGAAACCGACGGTGGCAACATTGACACCACGGGAATTGCCGGCCGCGTGGAGGCCGAAAGCGGTGGCGGCTGCATGCACCTGGATGACATCGGCGGAGGCGCGCACGTCGATACCGGCGGAGGCTCCATCGATGTGGGAACCATTAACGGCGACATCGGCTTGCATACCGGCGGAGGCTCCATCGAAGTGCACCATGCCAACGGAAAAATCATTGCGGAAACCGGCGGCGGCAGCGTCGAAATTATGTCGGCCACGCAGGAAGCCAGCATCGAGACCGGTGGGGGCAGCATTGAGGTCCGTCAGTGCACGGGCAAAGTGAAGGCGCAAACCGGTGGCGGCAGCATTGACCTGGGAGACATTGGCGGTCCAGCTGAAATTGACACCGGCGGCGGCAGCATTCATCTCGCATCGGCCAAAGGCAATGTACACGCCCAGACTGGTGGCGGCGGGATCGAACTCTACGGCGTTCCTTCGGCGCGGGTGGAGACGAGCGCTGGCGGTATCATCGTGAAGCTGGTAAAAACCGGCGCTCCCGCGGTCGACTCCAGGCTTGAAACTTCTGCCGGAGACATTACCGTTTACATTGCGTCGGATGTCGCCGTTTCCGTGCGCGCCAGTGTCGATCTGGGCAATGGACATCACATTATGTCCGAGTTCCCTGACATTCATGTAGCCAGCGAAGGCGACCAGTGGGGTCCGAGGTCACTTACTGCTGAAGGTAGTTTGAACGGAGGTGGTCCCGTGCTGAAGGTTCGGACCACTACCGGCAATATCTGGTTCAAACGCGCAAACTAATCGATCGAGGAGGGGGGGCTATGCGCAGACAGATTTTGACCACTCTTTCTTTACTGCCGATGCTGCTCAGCTTGTCCTATGCTGCGCAAAGTTTGCAAAGATGGACGGTTGAGTCTTCAGAACCATTCGGCATCCCCAGTGAAGATTCCGGCGCGAGTTCCTATCTGGGCGTGGACATTGCGGACATAACCTCCGACCGGCTGGCCGTTCTGAAGCTGAAGGAAGAAAAAGGCGTGGAAGTCACCATGGTCGATCAGGACGCTCCCGCCGGCAAAGTCGGGATCAAGGAGCACGACGTCATCCTGACCATGAACGGAACCCCGGTCGAAGGCAAGACGCAGTTGCACCGGATGATCCACGAAACGCCACCGGGACGCGTGGTCACGTTGGGTCTAAGCCGCGATGGGCAGCCCTTAACCATCAAGGTGCAACTGGCCGATCGCAGCAAGGAATGGCCGATGGAGAAGAAGGGTGCGCATGTCGAAATTCCGCCCGTCCCCAGCGTTCCGCCAATTCCAAGCATGCCGGATTTTGACGTTCCCAATATCAGCGTGGTGTATGCGCATTCTTCGGCGCGAAGCGGCCTGATGGTGGAGAATCTCACGCCGCAGCTGGGTGAGTTTTTTGGCGCCAAGGATGGAAATGGTGTGCTGGTGCGGTCGGTGGAACGGGGCAGCCGAGCGGAAAAGGCCGGGATGCGCGCCGGCGACGTAATTGTCCGTGTGGCTGATCAGACGATCCATGACACCAGCGATTTCAGTCATGCCCTGCATTCTTGCGGTACCGGATCAGTGAGCGTGCGCGTGATCCGCGACAGGAAAGAGCTCACTCTTACCCTTACCTTGCCTAGCCGTAGAGAATCCGGCGAGATGATTGAGGAAAGCTTCGACGTGCCGGAACTGGACGCCGATGCCCAGGACGAATTGACTGAAATTCGCGACGAAGTTGCCAAGCTTCGGCCGCAGATGCGGCTGGCGGAGCAAGAAGTCCGCAAAGCCTCGACGGAAATGCAAAAGTCTCTTTGCGACCAGCATAAGCAGATGTTAGAGCAAGCGCAGAAGATGAAGCTCCATCAACAAGTCCAGCAGCAACTGGAGAAGTGCCGCGAGAAACTCCAGCAGGAAATGGAACGATTGCGCCAGCAGATGCAGGGAAGTTGGCTCGATATCTAGCTTGCAGCGTGGCCGCGTGCGAGCTTTGGAGCTGCCTGCGCCAGGCGAACAGCATTGCGTCCCGCCTGTTTCGCAGCGTAGAGTGCCGAGTCAGCGGCCTTCACCAATTCGTCGCGCGAGGTGCCATGTTCCGGCAAGGCGGCGGCTCCGGCGCTGATGGTCACGGTTCGCGGCACCCCCGGGAACTGCCAGCTTTCCACCATCTTCCGCAGTTTCTCCGCCACGCTCAGAGCCTGCTGGGCGTTGACTTGCGTCAGCAGGATTCCGAATTCCTCGCCGCCATAGCGGCACACAACGTCTATCTTGCGCACCTGCTGGTTAAATAACGACGAAGTTTGCCGCAGAACTTCGTCTCCCAGCACGTGCCCGAACTCGTCATTCAAGCGCTTGAACTGATCGATATCCGCCATGATGACCGCCATCCCGGCTCCGTAGCGCCGAGCACGTTCGATCTCTTCCAGGATGCGCATCTCGAAAAATCTACGATTAAAAATGCCCGTGAGACCGTCCACGTAGGCCAACTGCTTCACGCGGTCCACATAATGCGCATTCTGTATGGCGGTTGCGCAAATATCCGCAACCGATTCCAGCGACTGCTGGTCGCCGTCGCGAAAAGCATCGGCATTCGCGCTATCCAGCGCGAGCACTCCCAGCGTTTGCCCGAAGGAGATCAAAGGAATGCACATGCGCGATGCTGTCTCTGCGAAGAACTTTACCCGGGCCGGCTCTTGGCACAGATTGCATTCCGTCGCGGTACAACTGTCAGCGAGAATCTTCGCCCAGGGTTCGGTGTCAGCCGAAAAACGGCCACCTTCCGGAATGCAAGGGGTCAGCGTTCCGTGATGGGCCCGCAGCACCAGGTCGTGGTCTTCCCGCAGGAAAAGTGAGACGTGCGATACGCGGAATGCGTCCTGAATCAGCCCACACACTCTGCCCAGTAACTGTTCCAGATCCAGCACGGCGGTAGTTTGTTGGGCAATCGCATTGATCGCCTGTAGCTGCCGGGCACGTTGCTGCTCCAGCGAGTACAGCCGCGCGTTCTGCAACGCGATCGAAGCCTGGGTCGAGAACAGCGTCAGCAAATCGATGGTCTCCGCATCGAAATGGTCCAGGCAATCGCTTTGGCAATCGAGCACGCCGACCACCCCATCTTGAACCATTAACGGGATGGCGATTTCGGAGCGCGTAGATTTCGCGGAGCAGAAATAGCGCGGATCTTTGCTGACATCGGGCGCATACACGGGCTGTTTCTTGAGAGCCGCAACGCCGGTAATTCCCTGGCCGAGAGGCAGTCGAATTTTGTCCTGGCCTTCATCCCAGCCAATCTGCGAGCGGACATACAACTCCTTCGACTGCTCGTCGAGCAGCACAATCGCCACATTGCGCACATGAAAGTAGTCGCGTGCGATCGCCAGGATGCGCTGCAACACCTCGTCCAAGTCAAAGGTGGAAAGCACCGCCTGTCCGGCGTCGTACAGGACTGCGATTTTATTCATAACTCAGGGGATATGGTAATGGAGCGACGCTGGTTACACAGGTGCCGAAAGTAACTGGAATTTGCGCCTGGAAATGGGTCTGCCCTACTTCCATTTTCTGGCGGTACGGATCAATCCGTAAGCCACGGCACAAAACCAGAAGTCCACGATCAGCCCCCAATCGGGCTGAAACGGCTTGTGCCGCGGCAAGTGAAGGGATGGTACGAGCAGGAAGTAGGCCACGTTTCCCAGTACGACGGCGAAGAAAGCCTGTAAGAAATTGGCCAGCACAACTAGATTAGACTCCGGTTTGGCCCTGTACGGCTAGCCAGCTGGCGACGCCCAGGGTGGATGAGATAACGTTGTATCTAGTGCCGAGAAGATAATGGTGACCGCAACCGTGGCAAAACCAATGATGATCCTGATAGCCGGCCCCTACCGCTCAGGCACGAACGACGACCCTTCCTTGATCCGGAAAAACGTTCAAGATATGGAGTCCTACGCCGTTCCCATCTTCGGCGCCGGGCACATTCCTGTTCTAGGTGAGTGGCTGGCCCTCCCGCTTGCGGAGCTCGCCGGCTCCAGAAAGATCGGCGATGAGGCCTTCAACGAGGTCTTCCATCCCATCGCGATTCGCCTTCTGGAGAAGTGCGATGCTGTGCTTCGTGTTGGAGGGCCATCGGCCGGCGCCGACGAGATGGTGCGCATTGGACGCAGCCTCGGACTCAATATCTACACTGCACCGACTGACATCCCGAAGGCCCAATGACTTGCGAAATGTTATAGGTCAGTCCGCCGCCTAAGCGGCGTGCGCTCCGTTTACCAAGCCACTTCCTGCTAACATTCCTTCGTAGTCTCCAATGCTCGAACTCACCACACCCGTTCAATACGTCAAAGGAATCGGTCCGAAGCTGGCGGAGATCCTTGCCACCAAGGGCATCTCGACGGTTGGCGATCTGCTGAGCTACCTGCCGTTTCGCTATGAAGACCGGCTAAATCCGCGCGGGATCGCGGAATTGCGTCCCGGCGAAATGGCTACTGTGATTGCCCAAGTCCGCAACTCGGGACTATTTCGCACCCGACGCATGCCTATTTTCCAGCTCACCGTGGGGCAAGGCAGATCGCGCCTGCGCTGCCTCTGGTTCAACGCCACTTACCTGCAGGATAAATTCAAACCCGGTGAGTTGATCGCACTCTACGGCAAGGTCGAGCAGGATCCGAAGAGTGGCGAGCTGCAGATTATTCAGCCGCAGTTTGAAATGCTTGGCGATGCCGCCGCAGAAGATGCGGACGACAAGGCCGCAGCGTCGCTGGAGGTCGGGCGCATTGTTCCGATCTATGAATCCGCCGGGCAAGGCCGCGTAACCGCGCGCTGGTTCCGGCGAGTCATTCGCAAAGCTCTGGACGATCTCACGCCCGACCTCGCCGAAACAATTCCCGCAGCCGTACGCGGCCGTCTGGCCCTGCTTTCGCCGCGGGAAGCATTGTGGAAAGTTCACTGGCCCGAGGCCGGGGAGAGCTTCGAGGATTTGCAGTCGTCGCGCACTCCTGCACACATTCGCCTGATCTTTGAAGAATTATTCTTCATCGAGCTCGGACTGGAACTCAAGCGCCGCCAGCAAAAGACGGAGACGGGCATTGCTTTCAGCCTGGACGATCGCGTGCGCCAGGCGATCAAGAAAATTCTGCCCTTCCACCCCACGGCCGCACAGAAACGGGTTCTGAAAGAAATCGCCGACGACATGCAAAAGCCTTATCCCATGCGGCGTTTGCTGCAGGGGGATGTAGGTTCTGGGAAAACCATCATCAGCTTTCAAACCGCGGTTATCGCCATCGAAAATGGTTATCAGGTCGCGCTCATGGCCCCGACGGAAATTCTTGCGCAACAGCATTATTTTTCGGCTCGCAGAATTCTTGAGAATGCCGGATATCGCATTGTCCTGCTGACCGGCTCTCTGGAGGCCGACCGCAAGCGCGAGATCCGCCGCCACATCGCTCAGGGCAACGCGCAGCTTGTCATCGGCACGCATGCCTTGCTGGAAGAGAAGGTTGAGTTTGCGAAGCCAGGGCTGGTCATCGTCGACGAGCAGCACCGCTTCGGCGTCTTGCAGCGCCTCAAGTTGATGAAGAAATCCGGTGAAGGCACAGGTACCGATCAGAATCCACCCGAGCCCGACGTTCTGGTCATGACGGCCACGCCAATCCCGCGCACGCTCGCGCTCACGCTGTATGGCGATCTCGACATCAGTGTGCTCGACGAACTTCCCCCCGGCCGCACTCCGATCGTTACGCGCAGAATCAGCGACGACGAATCATCAAAAGTGTGGGAATTTGTGCGCAAGCAGGTTGCGGCAGGCCATCAGGCGTATGTGGTCTATCCCGTCATCGTAGAAAGCGAGGAGACCGAACTCAAAGCCGCGATCAAAATGTACCGCGAGCTGAGCGGGAGAATCTTTGCCGACCTGAAAGTTGGCCTGCTGCATGGCCGGCTGGACGCCGATTTGAAAGATCAGGTCATGCGCATGTTCCAGAAAGGCGAGTTGCAGATTCTGGTCGCGACCACGGTTATTGAAGTTGGCGTCGATGTGCCCAACGCAACCGTGATGGTGATTGAGCACGCAGAACGTTTCGGTTTGGCGCAACTGCACCAGCTGCGCGGGCGCATCGGACGCGGAGCCGCAAAATCTTTTTGCATATTGATGACCGGCGGCAAAGTCACGGAAGAAGGCGAGCGCCGTCTCGATGCCATGGTCCGCACCAATGACGGGTTCCAGATCGCCGAACTCGATCTCGAACTGCGCGGGCCGGGCGAATTTTTCGGCACGCGGCAGGCCGGGATGCCGAGTTTTCGCGTGGCCAACCTGATTCGCGATCGCCAGCTGCTGGAACTGGCCAAGCGCGAGGCCGCCGCGGTGATCGCCGGACCCAATTCTGAAATCACGCAGGTCGAAATCAGCCGAGCTCTGGTGGCGCTGCGCACGCGCTGGCAGCATACCTATGGGCTGGTCGAAGTGGGCTAGGAAGTCCGGTCAGTTCTGATCGCCCGCCCCGTGCTTGCCCCGGCAAATCTTGCATGCAGTTGGGGGCAAGGTGTTGTCCACGCGGTGGCGGACCGGCCTCAGCGTACGTAAGTAAGCGAACGTAGCCTTGAGGTCCTCGTCGGTCATATTGCCGTATACGATCCACGGCATGACCCCACTCAATTCGCGAGCTCCAACCTTGCCGTTCCTCATCGCTTGGACGAAAAGATTCTCGTCGTAATACGAGATGCCCGAAGGATCCGGCGTGATGTTGGTGCTGGTTACCGTGGGCAACGGGCCCTTGAACTCAAAGCCACCGGCGAACGCCAGAGCCATATTGTATTTTCCGCGCTGCTGCGGCGTGTGGCAGTCCCGGCAGGACGCGAGTCGAACCAGATATTCTCCTCGCCTTACCGGCGTCGACTGATCGGGGGGCGCGACGGGTGCGGTAATTGGCTGGGGCACGCTGCGGATCAGGTACCTCACCGGAAAGATGATTTCTGTCTCGGGCAGCGGATTGCGGACCCGCGGCAGCGAACGGAGATACACCACGATGGAAGCGAGGTCTTCGTCGGACAAGACATGGTAATCCTCATAGGGCATGAGGGGGAACAAGGCGCGTCCGTCATGGCCAACACCTTCGCGAATCGCACGCGCAAGTGCGTCGTCACTCCAAGTTCCTGCACCGGTATCGGGATCTGGGGTGAGGTTCGGAGCCACCACCCTTCCCGGCAAGCCGGCCGAAGGAAATATCTGACCGGCTCCCAGTTTGGGTTCCAACGCCGGCGCTCCCGGAGCCTTCCAGTCGTGGTCCGAATGGCAGTCGGTACATCCCATTACGCTGTTGGCCAGATAACGGCCGCGCGCCAGGCGTTCCGGCGTAGCCTCGAACTTCCGACCGGCGAGCGGTCGCGCCCGCGGACCAAGAAAGGGTCTCCAGCCGATGGTTAGGCTGACGGCGACACCCAAAACAACTACCAGAACCACGAACCCCAGGCTGAGCCATCTTGAGAGTCTCTTCATCGATGCCCGCCCCCAGGGGTCGGACCGCATTGTATCTAGGAAGCGGCCAATGCCTCAAGCTCAAGGGTCAAACTGGTAGAATCGACAAGATGGCAGGTGCTTCCCAACTCATTCAGATCGATCTCGCTCCGCCGCTCCGCGTGCCGAAGCCCGACTGGCTGCGCGCCAAAGCCCCCGTCGGCGATAACTTTCATAATCTCAAAAAGCTGGCGCGTGGGCTCGGATTGCATACTGTCTGCGAATCAGCGCAGTGTCCGAATATCGGCGAGTGCTGGAATCACAAGACCGCGACTTTCATGCTTCTGGGCGACATCTGCACCCGCCGCTGCGGCTTCTGTGCCGTACCGAAAGGCCGTCCCGAGCCCATCGATTGGGACGAACCGCGCCGCGTGGCCGAGGCCGTCGCCACACTGGGACTGAAGCACGCGGTCGTGACCAGCGTGAATCGCGACGATGACAACGTTGGTGGCGCCAAAGTTTTTGCCGAGACCATTCGCGAGATTCGCGAGCTCACTCCGGATTGCCGCATCGAGGTGTTGATCCCGGATTTTCAAGGTCTGGAAGAGCCCTTGAAGATTGTGCTGGAAGCACAACCCGACGTTCTCAATCACAATACCGAGACCGTGCCGCGTCTTTATCGCGCCGTGCGTTCAGGAGCTCGCTACCAGCGCACGCTCACGCTGTTGGAAAATGCCAAGAAGTTCTCGCCCGGAATGGTAACCAAAAGTGGCGTGATGGTGGGACTGGGCGAATCCAGTGACGAGTTGGTGGAAGTCTTCCGCGACCTCGGCAGCCGCGGCGTGGATATTCTCACGGTGGGCCAGTATCTTCGGCCCTCACACGATCATCTGCCGATCGCTCGCTTCTATACGCCGGAAGAGTTCCGCGATTTACGAAACGAGGCACTGCGCTTCGGCTTCCGCCACGTTGAGTCCGGCCCCATGGTGCGCTCCAGCTATCATGCGCACGAACAAGCGGAGTCCACATCCGCCCCTCGCGTCGTTTAGTCGACGCTTCCTGACGGGCTACGCTCTCAGAATCAGAAGATGTGCAGCTTGATGCTCAGATATTTCTTGGGATTCTCCCGGATGGCTTTGATCAGGCCCTGAGACTCGACCAGCATCTGGTTGGCGTTGTTATACAGCGCGTCGTCCTTGAAAAGCTTCCCGGCGGTTCCGCGCCCAGCCTCGAGATCGCTGGTAAGCGCCGCGAGCTTCGTGACCGTCGTGTTGATCTTGTCGGCCAGTTCCTGGTCCTTGGTCAGCTTGCCCAGAGTCCCTTTGCCGGCATTGATATCTTCCGTCACCTTCTTCAGGTTCGCGATCGTATCGTTGGCATTGTTGTAGAGAGTCGGGTCCTTCAAGAATTTTCCCGCCGTGCCTTTGCCGGCTTGAATGTCGTCGACTACTCCGTTGATCTTGTCGAGCGTCGCGAGGAACTTGTTGTAGGCGTCGTTGCTGTTGATGAGTGCGCCCAGGCTGCCTTGGCCTTTGGCGATCTGGTTTACGATTCCTTGAAAATCGGCCACCGTATCCGAGAAGCGGTTATACAGCGTGGGATCGTAAATCAATTTCCCGATCGACCCCTTGCCGCTCTCGGCGAAAGCGAGGATGCGGTCCGCACGCTTGAGCAGCGCGTCCATGTTCTGCAGCGTGCTCTGGCTGGAGCGCACCACCTCGTTGAAGTCCGGATGCACCTGCGTGGGAAGAGTGTCGCCATCCTTCGCCAATGGGCCGACGGCCTGCGCGCTGTCGATATCCAGATAAGTTTCACCGAGTACTCCAGCGGTATCGAGCGAAGTCACCGAATCGCGCCGGAGATTAAAACCGTACTTCGTGCTCACCTTCATGACCACTTCGACGGGCGTGATCTGCTTATCCTTGTCGGGCACCACGCGAATGGCCGCAACGTTGCCGATATCCACGCCGCTGAGGCGGACGGGCGCGCCAATGCGTAATCCGCTGGCATTATCGAAGAAGGAGACGAGGGTAATACGGTGCGAGAAGAAGCCACCCGTTCCGGACATCAGGAACAGAAGCAGCGCCAGAATCAGGCTGGAGAAAATTACCGTCAGGCCAACCCGCAGTTGCGACCATTTGAGCTGCTTCTGACTCGGCAAATGACTCCCTCAAACCAGTATTTGCTCGGAGGTTCAGGCAACAGACCTGAGCACGAGCGCCCGCTGCCCCTCGCAGCATAATAACAAACCGGAGCCGGTTAAGGCCTCTGAGGGCGAAGAACTGGCAACAACGCAAGAGCGAGGAGGTAGGCGACCAGTCCACAGGCCAGGGTCACCGTCAAGCCAAACTGAATTGCAATGACCATCGCCAGCACGGAACCCAGCACGCTGGCGGACGCGTTCATGGCCCAGGCCCACTCCACGGCATTGTCGTCGTTGGCCGCGGCAGTAGAGATGCCTAGATCTCCTGCGCGAAGACCCGGGCCCGCTGCTACGGCGCGCAAGCCCGTGGGAAATGGCATTCCCATCACAAATCCGAGTGGAGCTAATAACACTGCGCTTACCAGAAGCCGATAGTAAAAGCCCAATCCCACCCAGGCCGCCAGCCAGTGAGGCAGAAAAACCACATCCAGCAGAAGTGCCATGATCACCAGCGTGATCGGCATCCAGGCCAGCTCCGTGCGAGGCAGCCAGCTCCGGGAGAACAGGCTGCCCGCGCCGCTCGAAAGCATCAGCAGAAAAATAACCACCGTCAGCGCATAAGTGGGATGTCCCAGGAAAAGCACGAATCTTTGAATGAAGGCGATCTCCACCAGGATGTAGCCCAGCCCAACCGCAACAAAATAAAGCAGGGGCAAAGCTGAGTGGCGCATTCGGCCGGAGTGTAAGGACAGTGGCAGGATCAGGAACACGGAAACGGCAACCAGAGAGATGACCAGCACCAGCAGCAGGACCAGCACTCCAAGGTTTACCTTCCAGTCAACGCCGGCCCGCAGATTGTGTTGCCCGAGAATCTGGCCGGGTTTCAATGTGAAGAAGAAGAACGGAGCATTGTCGTTGACGGGCGCGACATTGTAAGCGTACTGCCTGGCAAAAGCATACGGATCGTTGCTGGCAATCAGATCGCTAAAAGGATTGGGACCTGGCTGGGAAGGAAGGTACAGCGGGCGTAGTTGAGGGTAGCGCCCCAAGTGAGTTGTGACTTCGGCTTCTTCCTCAGCCGTGAAAGGCGTTTTCTTCGCCAGCACCACCACCGGGATACCATCTTCATTGAGCGCTCCCAGGGAGGCTACGAAGAAGTTGCGCGCGGGATTGGCGACGCCCAGGCGATGCAGCGCGTCCATGGCCACGGCCACCACGCGCAAGGCTTCCCGCGGCTCGTGAAACTCCCAGCGCGTGATGGCGATCATTCCATCCGGCCGCAGATGCTCGAAGTACTCGCTAAAAGCCTCGACCGTATAAAGGTTGTTTTCACTGAGCGCGAAAGCTCCCGCGGCGGTCGAAGCCCATGTATCCACCAGGGTCATCTGCACCACATCGAACTGCTGCTGGCTGGAGCGCAGATAAGACCGGCCATCGGTCACATGCAGATGCACATCGGGGCGCTGGTAAAGATGTTTGGAGTAGGTTGCGTACCGGCCGCGCATGATGGTATCGGCGATGATGGGGTTGATCTCGATGCCGGTCACGCTGGGGCTACCGCTGGCCAGCGCGCTCAGCACATCAATCCCGCCGCCCGGGCCGATAATGGCAAACTCTCCATGGGGCCGCAGAACATTCGCCAAGGCTGGCGGTCTGGACATGAGAATGCCCTCCCACGGCGTCCCCCAAACGTGCTCAGGCTCAACATTCATGATGTAGGTGGACGCATCGGCGTCGATCACCACTGCCTTGGACTGACCCCACAGATCTACTTCCACCCGGGAAAGAGCGTTCCAACGGGCAAACTCCACCAAGGCCGGATTGCGGAAGATTCCCTTGGCATAGACCACATCGATCAGGCGATCCGAAAGGTTGCCGGCGATGAGCAAGAGAAAAGCGGCCAGGAAACCGACGGCGACTCTACGTCCAGTTTGCGTAGGCGCCCAAACCGCAGCCGCCACGGTCAGCGCCACACTGGCCATCAGAATCGTGTTCGGCCCGCCAATCCAGTTGAGAAGTGGCACCACCGCCAGGCAAGCCAGCGCACCGCCGCCCAAATCTGCGCCGTAGAGCAGCGGAATCCGCCGGGGCTCGCGCGCAAAGACCACGGAAAACAACACGCCGGTCAGAAAGAAAGGTACGGCAGCGGAAAGATAGAGAATCGTGAGCCGCAAAAAATTCATTCCGCTCACTTCGAGCGCCACGGGAACGTGCAGCACGATCTCCAGCACCAGAAGGACCGTCACCGAGTTCACCATGCAAAGCCCGGCAGCCAGTGAGCGGGTCTCGAATTGGCCAAGCCAGCGCTTTCCCATGTAGGCGAAAACTCCACCCGCGCCCAGTCCCAGCAACGCAATCGAGATGGCAAGGAAAGCGAAGTGATAGAACAGAACAACCGAAAACAGTCGCGTCAGCGCCAGTTCCAGCAGCAGGGCCGCGAGACTCGTCAGGCCCAGGCCAGCCAGCAAAATTGCTTCAGAAACTTCCTTCGATAGAGGTGGGGCAGCAGCCTGAATCGTGGCAGACATAAATTGAGTGGGACAGACAAAGTCTAGCAGAAGGCTTTGCCGGCGGACCTTAGCTTTCGAGCTACCTAGCTCTCGAGAATAACCTGCGCAATCGCCTGCTCCGCGGTATGGGAGAGTGACAGAGCGGCATTCTTTACGCCCAGCTTGGCGGCAAATTCCCCGGCTTTGCCATGAAAAGAAATGCTCGGTCGTCCGCCCGGCAGCCGTACAACTTCGCAATCGCGCCAGCGCACACCATGGCTCCAACCCGTGCCCAAGGCCTTCATAGCCGCTTCTTTGGC